>ENA-UEOJ01000027-UEOJ01000027.1-human-gut-metagenome-genome-assembly--contig:-NODE-27-length-100108-cov-9.532165_pt1 | contig 100108 bp, 92 predicted proteins | sample MGYA00242885_ERZ507886 | MGnify/ENA primary metagenome ERZ507886 (study PRJEB26167, sample SAMN06115505) | human gut metagenome | host: Homo sapiens | place: China:Anhui | collected 2015-08-07... | reverse complement strand
GCGGAAACATGTTGTATTGGCAGAGGATTAGCTGCATTCGATGTAAATAATAAGATGTGTACGCAGAAATATTTATGGTACCTTTTAAAGGCCAAGAAAAATGAATTGCTTTCCAAAGGGACGGGTAGTACATTTAAAGCAATTAGCAAGAACATATTATCGGAAATGGAGTTTAACATACCACCGGTACGAGAACAAGAATTATGCACTAAAGTGCTTGATGTAGTATTCTGCTTAATTAGGTTGAAAAAAGAGCAACTGGATAAATTAGATTTGTTGGTTAAGTCACGGTTTATCGAGATGTTTGGGGAACTGAAAAGTAATAGCAAAAAGTGGGTTATAGAACCTTTTGATTATTTTGCGACTATTGATGGGAACATGACGACAGATTTTGTTAAATATGCTAACTATCCACATATTGGAATAGATAGCATTGAAAAGAATAGTGGAATTTTAAAGGGGTATAAGACTGTAAAAGAAGATGGTGTCAAAAGTGGAAAGTATATTTTTAATGAAGAACACATAATATACAGTAAAATTCGTCCTAATTTAAATAAAGTAGCATTACCTGATTTTGAAGGATTATGTTCTGCTGATGCTTACCCTATACTTGTAAAAAAAGATGTATGCAATAGGATATACTTGGTATATGTTATGCGATCGAGTTATTTTTTGGATTATATTTTGGCGTTTAGTAGTCGTACAAATATGCCTAAGGTAAATAGAGCGCAGGTAAAAGGTTTCTCTATGCCTTTACCGCCAGTTCAACTTCAAAACCAATTCGCTTCTTTTGTTGTACAAGTCGACAAATCGAAATTTGTTGTTACTGCTAAATTTCAATAAACTAGAAACTCTTAAAAATTTACTCATAAAGCAATACTTTAAATAATAAGGGGATGACAATATGGCTAATTTCTCATTTTTAGAAGGACAGAAAAACTACAAAATGTTTGCTTCAGCAGCTATCGAAGCAGAAAAAGTTTATAATTCTAGTCCTGCTATGTGTGCTATTGGCTGCCGAAAGGCTTTAGAATTGGCTGTGAAGTGGGTTTATGCAGTAGATAAGACCATAGATATGCCTTATCGCGATAATCTGCAGTCTTTGATTCATGAGCCTTCATTCAAAGACGCTTTAGGCGAGGATACCTGGAAGAAGTTGCCTTATATTATTAAGCTTGGGAATTTAGCTGTACATACAGGAAAAAATGTGAGTCCGCAAGAGGGAATTTTCAGTTTGAAGGGCTTATTTGAGTTTGTTCAATGGATTGATTACTGTTACGGAGACAAATATGAGGAACGTATTTTTAACGAACAAGATGTTCCTAGTCAGCATGTTGAGTTGGATATTGAAAAAATTAAAAAGCAAGAAAGCTTGGTTGTAGCTAAAGACGCACAGATTAAGGCTATGGAGCAGAAACTTGCTGACATGGCTGATGCCCTTGCTAAAGCTAAAGCAATTAATGTAGAGCAACGCAGCTTCAGCTCTGAGGGAATTTCGGAGTATGAAACACGTAAGCGCTATATTGATTTAGATCTTAAGCTGATGGGCTGGATCTTTAAAGGAGAAGCTGGCTATAACGTAGTCGAGGAATATGAAGTCAATGATATGACTAATGTTCTTGGGCAGAAAGGCTTTGTAGATTACCTGCTTTTTGGTGATAATGGCTTGCCTTTAGCTGTAGTTGAAGCTAAAAGAACTTCTTTAGATCCGAAAAAAGGCAAGAAGCAAGCTGAGCTTTATGCTGATTGTATTGAAAGAAAGTTTAAACGCAGACCTTTTATTTTCTATACTAATGGCTTTGAAACCTATTTTTGGGATGATTTGTCAATGCCGGAGAGGTTAGTAAGCTCTGTCTTTAGTAAAGAAGATCTGGAAAAGCTTATGAATCGTCGTTCGTCAGCGGTCGATCCAGGAACAATCCAAATTGATGAAAATATTAGTGGACGACATTATCAGATAGAGGCAATCCGTGCCGTATGTGATGGATTACGCAATAAAAGTCGAAGACATTTACTTGTAATGGCTACTGGTACCGGTAAAACTAGAACCGCTGCCAGCTTGACGGATGTTATGTCTAAAGCTGGACAGGTTACCAATGTACTGTTTTTGGCTGACCGTAGAGCTTTGGTTAGACAGGCTAGGGATGCCTTCAAAGATTATTTACCTAAAATGCCGCTGTGTAATTTATGCGAGAATAAGCAGGACTTTAACTCCAGAATAGTATTTTCTACGTACCCGACTATGCTGGGTGCTATTGATGATACAAAATCAAAGAATGGTAGCCTTTTATATACACCGGCACATTTTGATATGATAATTATTGATGAAGCGCACCGCAGTATTTTCAAAAAATACAAGGTTATTTTTGACTATTTTGATGCAATCCTGGTTGGATTGACAGCCACGCCAAAGACCGAAGTAGATAAAAATACCTATGAGTTCTTTCAAATGGAAGATAACGTACCGACATTTGCTTATGAATATGATACAGCAGTAGAAGAAGGCTATCTTGTGCCATATTATAACTATGAGGTAAAATCAAAGTTCGTAAGCGAAGGTATTGATTATGATCAGCTGTCAGATGATGATAAAAAGCGTTATGAAGATGATTTTACCGAAGATGGTACTAATGATATGCCTGAATATATCGCCGAAGGGTTAATAAATAAAATAGTGTTCAACAGAGGCACTGTTGACAGGTGTATTACTGATCTTATGGAGCGAGGTATTAAAATCAACGGTGGAGATAAGCTGGGTAAGAGTATTATTTTTGCTGCCACAAAAGAACATGCAAGATATATAGTTGAGCGTTTTGACAAATTATATCCACAATATGCTGGACATTTTGCTTCTGTTGTAGTATGTGAGGATGATTACGCACAGAGCATTATTGATGATTTTAAAGTGCCAGATAAAAATCCCTTTATTGCGGTATCTGTTGATATGATGGATACAGGTATAGATGTTCCTGAGCTTGTAAATCTTGTATTTTTCAAAAAAGTTCACAGCAAAACTAAATTCTGGCAGATGATTGGTCGTGGTACTCGTCTTTGTGAAAATTTGAACTGTGTAGATTCCAGAAATGGGGAGTATGAAGACAAAAAGTATTTCTTTATCTTTGATTATGGGCAGAATTTTGAGTTCTTCAGAGCTAAAAAGAATGGCGTTGAGGGCAACAAGATTATATCGTTAACTGAAAGCATCTTCATTAAACAGATAACGTTGATAAAAGCCATGCAGGAGCCTGTCTTTGCTGAAGAAAAGTATCAGGCATTCAGAAATGAGCTTATTGATATCGTTGTTGGGCAGATACTAGCGCTTAATAAGCAGTCTGTTGTTGTACGCTTGAAGCGTAGATATGTAGAGGCCTACAATAGCAAAGAGGCGTTCCAGTGCCTTAGCAGTGAAGCTGTTGGAGAGCTTTGCAAAGAGATTGCGCCATTAGTATATAACGAAGAACAAGATGAGTACGCAAAACGCTTTGACAACTTTATGTATGGTTTGATGATAGCATTTATTGAGAAACGTAACTCTTTTAATGCTTGTAAAAATCAGCTAACGAAGACAGCGGAAATGTTAGAGGGAAAGTCTGGCATACCTCAAGTTAAGAATAAATTGCCTGAAATTAAGCTGATTCAGAGCGATGAATACTGGAATGCTAATGACATTTTGCTGTTCGAGAATACGAGGAAAGAACTGCGTGACCTTATTCAACTGCTGTATGATGGTAGGAAAACTAAAATAATCAAAACCGTTCTTACTGATCCTATTGTGGAGACGAAGGAAGGGGAAGTACTGCCTATAGTACAGGATTTTGAGAACTATAAGAAAAAAGTTAACCGTTATATTGAAGAAAACAAAGACAGCCTGGCTATTTTCAAGCTTACGCATAATAAACCAATTACTGATGCGGAATTACATGAATTGCAGAATGTTTTTCTGAAAAAATTAGGAAATGAAGCAGATTATAAAAGAGAGTTTAAGGATACTCCTGTTGGTATTTTGGTTCGTAATGTAGCTGGTATGGATAAGGAGTCAGTTAGGGATGCTTTTACAAGCTTCATCAATAGCCAAAAGCTTAACCAGAATCAAATAGTGTTTGTAGAGAAACTGATTGATTATGTTTGTGCTAATGGATATGTAAAAACAGATGAAGTATTAGAAAAAGCACCATTTGACAAGCCCAAGACAATATACAACATTTTCGAAGGGCCGCAGCTCGATGAAATCTTCGATATTATTGATAGCTTCAAGAGGACTGCGATGGTAGAAGATGTTGCCGGTTGAGATGAAATGAGTAGATAGTATACAATTTACTATACAACAACAGCTTAAAACGGACGGAAAAAGTGGAGAGAATAAACAATTTAGATACTATTTTGATAAAATAATTAAAAAATACATACAAAATATACGTGTATTAATGGCTGTAATCCAATAAGATAACTCCTAAGCGGTAGGTCGCCAGTTCGATTCTGGCCGGGATCACCATAAAAATAGATTGCCGTACATGCTTACCCGAGAGGAAACCAGTCCTATTCCACCCTTGCGGGTACGCGTGGCCGGGATCAGCATGTTGAAATTATCATATTTAATGAAGAACGCCCCTGGAGTTAGGTCCGGGGGCTTTTTATGTGGCTGCCGGAACAGTATCATTGAACAGCATCGCAGAATATATAATGCTTTCTAACATTGACAAAAACGCTGGTAATGTTTATAATAATAAACATTACGAGGGTGGTGATTAGAATGAAGAAAGCTGCGTATAATATATTACCGGTAACAGAAGAAATCCTGCAGACTATGGGAGAACAGATTAAGCTTGCAAGACTCAGACGGAGTTTATCTGCTGAACTGGTTGCTGAACGTGCCGGAATCAGTCGCGCCTCTCTCTGGAAGGTTGAAAAGGGAGATCCGTCGGTAGCTATGGGTATATATGCAGCCGTCCTGCATGCCTTAAACAATCTTGATAAAGACCTGCTTCTTGTCGCTAGGGATGATGAGATGGGCAGACAACTGCAGGATCTAAATCTGATTACAAAGAAACGTGCACCAAGGAGGTCTGAATAATGGCAATAAATCAGAAAACAATATTCGTTTATGATGATTTTAGTACAGATCAGCCTGTCCTTATGGGAAGTTTATATGTAAATGTTATCAAAGGCGGAGAATCCTATTCGTTTGAATACGATAAAGGCTGGCTGAAAAAAACGGGTCTTACTCTAACTCTGGATCCAGAGCTTATGCCGTATTCCGGTAGACAGTATCCGACCGGTAAGAACATTTTTGGTTTGTTTGCAGATGTTTCTCCGGACCGCTGGGGACGCGTGCTTATGAATAAGCGTGAAAGAATTCTTGCGGAAAAGGAGGGCCGTAAGCCTTCAAAGCTTTATGATAGCGATTACCTGCTTGGTGTGTACGATGAAACCCGAATGGGCGGCATTCGCTTTAAGGTAAATCCGGAAGGTCCATTTCTTTCCGATGATAAGGAAACAGCCGCTCCACCTTGGGCTACGCTTCGCACATTGGAGGAAGCCTCCAGAAACTTTGAAAATGATGAGACCGGTTTAACAGAAAAATGGCTGAATCAGCTGATCAAGCCAGGTTCTTCTCTGGGTGGTGCCAGACCGAAGGCAACTGTAGTAGATACAAAAGATCAGCTTTGGATTGCAAAGTTCCCGTCAAAGAACGATGAAAATGATACCGGAGCTTGGGAAATTGTGGCACATGATCTTGCAGCGCTCTGCGGTCTGAATGTCCCAGAGGCTAAGCTTGAGAAGTTTTCACCACTTGGAAGCACTTTCCTGATAAAGCGTTTTGATCGTCTGGGAAGTAAGCGAGTACATTTCGCCTCGGCGATGACGTTGCTTGGGAAAAAAGACGGCGCATCTGCTGCTGATGGAAGTAGCTATCTGGATATAGCAGCTTTTATCAAGTCCTATGGTGCGCAGCCTAAGAAGGATTTAATCGAACTTTGGAAACGTATCGTGTTTAATATGGCGGTTACCAATACTGATGATCATCTGAGGAACCATGCATTTATATTGACAGACAAGGGCTGGATCCTTTCACCTTTGTATGATGTAAACCCGGTTCCTTACGGTGATGAGTTGTCTCTCAATGTGGATGAGGATGATAACAGCATCAGTATTGATCTTGCAGTGCAGACCGCTGTGAAATTTGGCATTTCAAAATCGGATGCTGAGGCGGTGGCGGAAGATATTTTGCAAATCGTCAGAGATAACTGGGAAAGAACCGCCGCCAGATATGCTCTGACCCGCAGACAAATTGAAGAAATGAGACCTGCATTCAACGCATGCTACGAATAAAATACATATTCCCATTTTAGAAAAATCTAAGAATCGGTTAAAAGACAGGGACTGATGAAGAAAAAGCTGTTTCCATGTTTGAGTGGAAACAGCTTTTTAGCTTTCAGTATTCTTTTTTTGCCTTGTTGAACTTATCTATTCACCTTCGCCACAAACTTTTCATTATCAATAATAAAACGCTCATGCGTACCCTTGCCGATAACGCCCTTGCTGTCCGCAGCACTCACCTCAAAGGTCAGCTTGCGTCCGTCAACCGCAGTCAGCTTAGCGGTAGCGGTAACACTGTCGCCCATAGCGGTAGCGCGGTCATGTGTAATATTCAGGCTGATGCCTACACTGCCGCTGCCCTCCTCCAGATGAGCATTGACTGCGGCGCAGGCAGCCTCCTCCATCAGTGCGCACATAGCAGGAGTCGCAAAAACAGCCAAAGAGCCGCTTTTCATAGTAGCGGCAATATTAGCCTCGGTTACGGTTACGTTAGCGGTGCCGGTAAGTCCGGTATGTAAATTTGTCATGCTTAAAACCCTCTTTCAATAATCAAATCATACGCTTATATCATAAAGTATTATCGTTCTGCTGACAAGTCCTAAATGCAAGGATAAGAATTTTTTGTCTGTATATTGCAGGAATTGTTTGCCAAGCGCCGAATTATAATAATATAAACGAATTGAAATGATGGCTGGAGGTGTAGAACCATGGCTTTAGAATTTAACAAAACCTCGTATTTAAAGATTTATACAGGCGAGGATATTCTCTTTGAGGATGTGCCGCTTTATAAAGCAATTTTGCGTGAAGCGCGCTCTTTGGGTCTTGCCGGCGGCACCGTAATCAAGGGCATTGAAGGCTATGCCAGCAAGGTGCGCGGCGTCGGCCGTGCGGTAAGCACATTTATCAGCGGCAATGCTAATTTCCCGGTAATTGTGGAGCTGGTAGATAAACGCGAGAATCTCGAAAAGATTCTGCCGTTTCTGGAAAAGAACGCTACCCATGCTCTGGTGGTTATGGGCGAGGCCGATTACCTGGTGACTGATTTTATGCGCAAGGCAGAGAGCTACAAGGATATCAACAACGGCTCGCCGCAGCCGAGCTACCTGCGCAAGCAGCAGGAACAACAGCAATAAGCTGATAAACCGCAGTTAAAAATTGAGGCTGCGGTTTTTTTATGGGAGATGACGAGGAGGAGAATTTATGTATGATGTTGCCGTTATCGGTGGCGGTCCTGCCGCAATTTTTGCCGCCTATGAGTTCGTACTGAAGTATCCGCAGCTGAAGGTTATTATGCTGGAGGCCGGCAATACGATTGAAAAGCGCTTCTGCCCGCTGGCAGCCAAGCAGGTTGACCACTGCATCAACTGCAATCCCTGCAGTATTATGCGCGGCTTTGGTGGTGCCGGTGCTTTTTCGGACGGCAAATATAATTTTACGACGGAATTTGGCGGCTGGCTGAACGAATATCTGCCGGAGGACCAGGTTATCGAGCTGATTGATTATGTTGATGAGCTGAATTGCCGTCATGGTGCTCCCAGCGAATATTTTTCTACTAAGAACAGCAAAATAGGCGTGCAGGCGCTGAAATACGACTTGCATCTGCTGAACGCCAAGGTACGTCATCTGGGTACGGAAAATAATCTGGTGATTATGGAAAACATCCATAAGTTTTTGGAGGATAAAATTGAAATCCGCTGCAATACCGCAGTTGAAGAAATTTGCCGTCAGGAGGACGGAACATTCGTACTGGAGTTGAACAAGGGCGAGGCGGTGCCGTGCAAGTATCTTATTGCTGCTCCCGGTCGCGCCGGTGCGGAATGGTACACTGAGCAGTGCGCTAAGATGGGCCTTGATTTTATCAACAATCAGGTGGATATCGGCGTGCGCGTGGAGGTGCCGGCAGAGGTGTTCAAGCATATCACAGACGAGGTGTATGAGGCAAAAATTTTGTACCGCACCTCGCTTTACAATGATGTTGTGCGTACCTTCTGCATGAATCCCTACGGTTATGTAGTAGCGGAAAACACGGACGGTATTATTACGGTTAACGGCCACAGCTACCGCGACCCCAAAATGCACAGCAAGAACACCAATTTCGCGCTTTTGGTAAGCAGCAAGTTCACCGAGCCCTTTCATGAGCCGCTGCAGTACGGCAAGCGTATCGCTTCGTTCTCCAACATGCTGGGAGGCGGCGTGCTGGTGCAGCGCTTCGGCGATCTGGTGAAGGGCCGACGCACGAATGAAAAGCGTATGCTCAAGAGCTTTACCAAACCGACGCTCAGTGCAACGCCGGGTGATTTAAGTTTGGTCTTGCCTAAACGCCATCTAGATGATATTATTGAAATGATTTATGCTTTGGATAAGATTGCTCCCGGTATGGCGAATGCGGATACGCTGCTTTACGGCGTAGAGGTGAAATTCTACAGCGCACGTCTCGAGCTGGACAGCAATCTGGAAACCAAGGTTGCGAATATGTTTGCGGTAGGCGACGGTGCCGGTATTACACGCGGATTATCGCAGGCGAGTGCCAGCGGGGTCTGGGCGGCGCGCGTCATTGGTGCCCGTGCCTGCGGACAGAAGAATTAAGGAAGGTGCTTTTTTAGATGAATTTTGAGTTTTTTGCGTTTCTGGTATTTATGTCTTTCGTTTCCTTTGCGGTAGCCTTTTTGGCTTATGGCATGGTAGTGCGCTTTATGGGTAAGGACGGCTTCCTCGCCCGCATGGGACAGATTATCCTGGTGCCTGCATGTATCGTTATCTATGACTTTATCACGATGGCTGCACCGCAGAGCTACCGTTATGTTATCGGCAGTATTCCTCTGGTGCTGATTGCCGGCATTGCGATTTATTTCCGCTTTGTGAAGGGCGAAAACTTTGCCGAGGTTAAGGAGCAATCTCCTTCCGAGCTGGCAAAGCTGGCTGATGAACCGAAAAAGTTCAGCAAGAAATCTGCCCGCATCCACGAAAAAAGAAAAAATCGCGGCCGCGAGTAATTCAGGCAGGATTTTTTGCGCTAAAGCAGAATATATAACGTAAGAAGAAAAAAAGCCTCTTCTTGTAAAAAATATAATAAATAAATTACAACATGTGCATTATTATGGAGGTGCGTTGTTATGTTTAAAAAGATTCTTGTTCCTGTAGATGGCAGTGAAGGCTCCTGGAGAGCACTGGATACTGCTGTAGAGCTTGGCAAAAAGTTTGGCGGCGAACTGCATGTAATCAATGTAATCCAACCATATAATAATGCTGCTTTGCTGGCAGTGCCTCTGGATCATGCAACTGTAAGCCAGGGCAACAGTGAGCTGGAGAAAATCGGTGACAAGGTTCTCGAAATGGCGCAGGAGCGTCTGAGCACCTACGAAGGCGAAACCAAATTCAGTCTGGAGGTTGGCCATCCGTCCGAACGCATCATCGCTATGGCTAAAAAGACCGGCGCAGATGCAATCATCATCGGCAGCCGTGGCCTTTCCGGTATTGCTGAATTCTTCCTTGGCAGCGTAAGCTCTAAGGTTGCTCAATATGCAAATGTACCTGTGCTGATTGTAAAATAAAATGCTGAAACGCATTCTTGTACCTATTGACGGTACGGAGCATTCCTGGAGAGCATTGGAATATGCCTGTGAGCTTGTAAGCTATACGCGTGGCTCGCTGGTAATTATGACGGTGGTTTCCGGCAGAATGAAACAGCATATTGTGGAATTTGGAAGCGATTGCCTGTATGTTCAGATGGGTGATGAAGTGCTTGATGCCGCACATGCGATTCTCAGCGGCAAGAACATTGATTGCACCTATTTGCTGGAAAACGACAACGATATTGCCGAAAGCATCCTGCGCGCGGTAGGTGAGCAGGATTGTGACGGTATCGTGCTGGGTAGCAGAGGCATGGGAGTTTTGGAAGGCTTGTTCCGCAATAGTGTCAGCAGTGTCATCGCGGAAAACGCTAATGTGCCTGTGACGATTGTTAAGTAAATATGTAAAAGATAACGAGTACGCCGGATTCGTCCTGTGCGTACTCGTTTTGTTATGCTTATAATTTGCTTTGACCGATGAAAGCCAGAAACTCCTTGACGTAGCTTGGCAGCAGATAATTTTTGCGGTAGATGAGGTAGAGGCTGCGTTCGGAAAAAGCCTGCGGCAGCTCGAAGGCCAGCAAACGCTTTTCCTGCAGGAAGTTGTGCGCTGCCTTTTCCGAGATAATGGAAATGCCCATACCACCGGCGACAAGGTTTTTGATGGTTTCCTGATCGTTGACTCGGGCAATAATCTGCAGCTCGTCCTCGGAAATACCGCTGTGCGCCAGAAAGTTATCGGCCATTTTTTTGCTGCCGCTGCCCTTTTCGCGCAGAATCAGCGGTTCGCGCAAAAGCTCCGGCAGAACGTTTTCCTTGCGCTGTCTGTACTGCAGAAAATGTTCGTTGACCGGCGTAATGACTACCATGCGGTCTTTGCAGAAGGGCAGGCAGCAGAAGTCGTTGTCCTCACAGCTCATGCCGATGAAGCCAAGGTTAAACAGTCCGTCCTTCAGGCCGTTGATGATGCCTTGACTGTCGCTCTGGTGAATGATGAAGTAAATATCCTGATGCAGCTTGCCGAAGTCCGCCAAAAGCTGCGGCAGGATATAAGCTGAGGGGATGGTGGAGGCGCCGAGGTGGATGATGCGCCGGCTTTCGATGGAGCAGGCCTGAATCATGCGCTCCTTAAGCTCCAGAATATTCAGCGCGTATTCGTAAAGCTCGCGTCCCTTGGGTGTTATCTGCAGGCTTTTGGTAGTACGCAGAATCAGCTTGGTGTTAAGCTCGCTTTCCAGCTGGTGAATGTGCGTGCTGACGGTGGACTGCGACACGAAGAGCCTGCCTGCAGCCTGCGTGAAGCTTTCCTCCTGCACTACGGTGACAAAGCTTTGCAGCTGTTTAAAGTCCATGGGCGAGCACCTCTTTCAATGCTTGCAGGGCAACATTGACTTCCTCGGCAGTATTGTGCCAACCGAAGGAAAAGCGCAGCGTGCCCGTGGGATAGGTTTCGAGCGTTTTGTGGGCGTTGGGGGCGCAGTGCAGGCCTACGCGCGTAGCAATGGCGTATTTATCCGCCAGTATGAAGGCCAGCTCTGCTATATCCATTTTATCCGTGCTTACGGAAACAACGCCGACGCGGTCAGTGCAGTCCCTTTTGACGATGATGCGCAGCAGCTTTTGCGCTTCCAACTGCTGCAGTCCGTCTAAAAACTGCTGCGTAAGCGTAAGCTCATGCGTGCGGATTTTATCAATGCCCTGCTGCTGCAGCCAGCTGAGGGAAGCATGCAGGCCGGCGATGCCCGGCAGGTTGAGCGTGCCTGCCTCAAATTTATCCGGCATGAAGCGGGGAGTGTGCTCCGTATGGCTGAGGCTGCCGGTGCCGCCGACAATGAGCGGTGTTATTTCGTCAATCATGCTTTCACGCAGCACAAAACCGCCGATGCCCTGCGGTGCCAAAAGTCCCTTGTGCCCCGTAAAGGCGAGAGCGTCGATGTGCATTTCCTGCATGTTGATGGGAACGACGCCGGCGCTTTGCGCACTGTCGACGATGAATTTCAGCTTGTGCTTGTGGCAGAAGCTGCCGATTGCTGCCAAGGGCTGCAGCGTGCCGCAGACATTGCTGGCGTGCGTCATGATGATTGCTTTGGTGTTGGGGCGCACAAGCTGCGGCAAAGCGTCTAAACGCAGTGCACCATCTGCGTCGCAGGGGATGCGGCTGAAGGTGATGGCATCGGTGGGAGCGTTGTCAGTCGTAAGCTCTGTGCCGATTTGCTGGAGCGGACGCATAACGGCGTTGTGCTCCATTGCGGTAACAAGCACATGGTCGCCGCTGCGCAGCAGTCCCTTGATGATGATATTCAGGCTTTCGGTAATGTTCTTCGTAAAGACAACATTTTTGCTGTCCTCGCCGCCGAAAAAGCGGCAAAGCTGCTCGCGAGTGGCAAAAACAAGGTCCTCGGTAGTGGTCGCGCAGGTACCGCGGCTGATGTTGGTGCCTGCATGGGTAATATATTGATAAACTGCGTCAGCAACTGTCTGTGGCTTGGGAAAGGTGGTGCTGGCGTTGTCGAGATAAATTTGCTGCATTTTCCTTACCTCCTCATATTACGCCTATTCTATCATATAATTATCTGAAAAGCTAATAAATCAATCTGCTTTATCTATAAATGGTATTGGTAGAAGCGCGTGGGCTGTGATATACTTTTGTCGAAAGAATATTTTTGGGAGGGTTTTTATGAAAAATGAACAAATAACGATTGTTGCGACAGGCGCTGTTATCGGCCTGCTGGCAGCAATGCTGGTGTTTTTCGGCAATCCGGCCAACATGGGTCTGTGCATTGCCTGCTTTTTGCGTGATACTGCCGGCGGCTTGGGCCTGCATGCAGCCAAGGCTGTGCAGTACATCCGTCCGGAAATCAGCGGTCTGATTTTGGGCGCGCTGGGCGGTGCATATCTGCACGGCGAATTTTCGCCGAAGGGCGGCAGCTCGCCGCTGACACGTTTTATGCTGGCCTTTTTTGCAATGATTGGCTGCCTGATGTTTTTGGGCTGTCCGTTCAGAATGCTGCTGCGTATTGCCGGCGGTGACTTGAACGCTGTTGTCGGCTTGGTTGGCTTTGCGGCAGGCATTTATGCCGGCATTTTCTTCCTGAACCGAGGCTACAGCCTGAAGCGCACCTATAAGATGACGGCGGCGGAAGGCAGCATTATGTCGGTTATTGCCATTGTACTGTTGGTGTTGCTTGTTGCCGCACCGGCCTTCATACACTTTACCAAGGCGGGTGGCGGCCCCGGTGCCAAACATGCGGCTGTTGCTGTGAGCCTGATTGCTGCAGTGGCAGTCGGTTATCTTACGCAGCGCACACGCTTCTGCATGATTGCCGGTATCCGCGATTTTATTCTCTTTAGAGAAACTAAAATGCTGTGGGGCTTTGTGGCTGTTGTTGTGGCAGCTGCTGCCTGCAATGTTGTGCTGACCTCTGTAACAGGCGGTGCCTTTTTCAAGGTGGGCTTTGCGACGCAGCCTATTGCGCACACCGATGCGCTGTGGAACGTGCTGGGACTTTTCTTGGCGGGTTTTGCCTGCGTACTCTTGGGCGGTTGCCCGATGCGTCAGCTGGTGCTGTCCGGCGAAGGCAACTCCGACAGCGCAGTAACTTTGCTGGGCTTTATCGTGGGCGCGGCCTTTGCGCATAACTTCGGTCTGGCATCCAGCGGCAACGGTCCTACTGCCAACGGTCAGATTGCTGTTGTTATCGGTATTGTTGTTGTTACTGTGATTGCTTATCTGAATACATATAAAAAGTGAGGAAACGCTATGAAAACTATTGATGCAAGAGGACTTTCCTGTCCCGAACCTGTTATCCTGACGCGTCAGGCGATGATGAGCGGCGAGGCTGCTTATGAGGTAATCGTGGATAATAATACCTCCAAGGAAAATGTAACACGCTACGCACAGCATCAGGGCTATAAGGTTGCGGTAACGGAGCAGGATGGCGAATTTACTCTGTCCCTGAGCAAATGATGCAGTACATTGCAACGTTCTTTTCGCACTTCGGTGCGGTGCGCTTTCAGCATCTGTGCACGGAGCGCGGCTGGCAGGCGCAGGTTCGCCCCGTGCCGCGCAGTTTGAGCAGTAGCTGCGGTACCTGCGTATTTTTTAAAACAGAGGTGCTGGAAGATGCAGCGTCTTTGCAGACACCGGAGCTGGAGCAGATAGTGCGTGAGCGGGAGAATGGCTACGAGGTTTTGTATACTGCTGCCGAATAAGCGGAGGGTTGAGCTATGGAAAACGAAGTAAAGCTGACGAAGCTGGCGAGCTGTGCGGGCTGCGGGGCCAAGGTTGGTGCCGGTACGCTGTGCAATTTGCTGACAGGCTTTCAGACGCATTATGATGCTAATCTTTTGGTAGGCTACGATAAAAGTGATGATGCCAGTGTTTATCTGGTGAGTGACGAGCTGGCGATTGTGCAGACAACGGATTTCTTTCCGCCGATTGTCGATGATCCCTTTATGTACGGACAGATTGCGGCGACGAACGCTCTGAGCGATGTTTACGCTATGGGCGGTGAGCCGAAGCTGGCGCTGAATATTATGTGCATCCCCGAGAAGATGGATAAGGCAACCGTGCAGGAGGTTTTGCGCGGCGGTTATGCCAAGGCCTATGAAGCAGGCGCAATTATCACCGGCGGCCACACCATTCACGGCGCCGAGCCGATTTACGGCTTGGCGGTGACAGGTTTTGTGAAGCCTGAAAATGTGTGGACGAACAGCGGCGCGCAACCCGGTGACGTTTTGCTTTTGACGAAGCCTTTGGGAGTGGGCATCCTGACGACGGCGGCAAAAGCCGGCTTAGTAGAGCAGGAGCTGCTAGACAAGCTGTATGTGCAGATGAGTACGCTCAATAAATATGCGCATGATGTGCTTGTGAACTACAGCGTGCATGCCTGCACCGACGTGACAGGCTTTGCGCTTTTGGGCCACAGTCTGGAGATGGCGCAGGGCAGCGGCGTTACCGTGCACCTGAAGGCGCAGGCTGTGCCCTATCACGAGGAAGCATACGAGATGGCGGATATGGGCTTTATTCCTGCCGGCGCATATCGCAACCGTGATTTTGCCGAAGCAGGTGTGCGCGTTGTGGGAGCTGTCGCGCGTGCGCTGCAGGATATTTTATACGACCCGCAGACGAGCGGAGGCCTGCTGTGTGCTGTTCCTGCGGCGGAGGCGGAAGCTTGTCTGGCAGAGCTGCGGGCTGTTGCTCCTAGTACGCAGATTATCGGCTATGTGACCGAAAAGCTTGACAGTGCGATTTATCTGGAGGCGTAAATATTTTTAAGATGCTGCTTAACCGGCGGCATCTTTTTTTACATTTTATTTACGCAAAAATGCTGTATACATTTATGCAGATATTTTACAAACAAGGCTGAGTAGTGTATACTAATTGTATAAACCGGAAAGTTTTTCCTGTAAAAATTAAGGTCAAGTAATTTTGTGATTTCAAGAAAGAAGGGAATCCAATGGTAAAAATGAAAACAATGGACGGCAACACAGCTGCTGCGTATATTTCCTACGCATTTACCGATGTTGCTGCAATTTATCCTATTACTCCGTCCTCACCGATGGCTGAGGTTGTCGATGAATGGGCTGCCCAAGGCAAAAAGAACATTTTCGGGCAAACCGTTAAGCTGATGGAAATGCAGTCCGAGGCAGGTGCCTCCGGCGCAGTTCACGGCTCTCTGCAGGCAGGTGCGCTGACTACTACCTACACCGCATCTCAAGGCTTGCTTTTGATGATTCCTAATATGTATAAAATGGCCGGCGAGCTGCTGCCCGCAGTTTTCCACGTTTCCGCACGTGCACTGGCAACAAGCTCTCTGTCTATCTTCGGCGACCATCAGGACGTTATGGCTGCACGTCAGACCGGCTTTGCATTGTTGGCTGAAGGCAGCGTACAAGAGGTTATGGATCTGGCAGGCGTAGCACATCTGAGTGCTATCAAAGGCCGTGTACCGTTCCTGAACTTCTTTGACGGCTTCCGTACCTCCCACGAAATCCAGAAGATTGAGGTTATGGATTATGCTAACCTCGAAAAGCTGCTGGATAAGGATGCGGTAGACGCATTCCGTAAACGCGGTCTGAACCCGGATAATCCTGTTATCCGCGGCACCGCACAAAACCCGGATATTTACTTCCAGACCCGCGAGGCTGTTAACACCTATTACAATGCTCTGCCGGAAATCGTAGAGAATTACATGGGCGAAATCAGCAAGCTGACCGGCCGTGAATATCATCTGTTCAACTACTACGGCGCTGAAGATGCGGAAGATATCATCATCATCATGGGCTCCGCTTCCGAAACCGTCCGCACTGTTGTTGAAAAGCTCAACGCAGAAGGCAAAAAGGTTGGCGTACTCGTAGTTCACCTGTATCGTCCGTTCAGCATCGAGCACTTCATGGGCGCAATTCCGCAAAGCGTAAAACGCATCGCTGTACTGGACCGCACCAAAGAACCGGGCGCTTTCGGCGAACCGCTGTATCTTGATGTACGTGCTGCCTTCTATGCAAGCGACCGCAAGCCTATGATTATCGGCGGCCGTTACGGCTTGGGCTCCAAGGACCTGCTGCCCGGCGATATCGTAGCTGTATTCGATAATCTGGCAAGTGCAGAACCGAAAAACAACTTCACCATCAGCATCACTGATGATGTAACCAATACCTCTCTGCCGTGCGTAGCAGGCGTGGACGTAACTCCTGCAGGCACCAAGGGCTGCAAATTCTGGGGCTTGGGCAGTGACGGTACCGTAGGCGCCAACAAGAGCGCTATCAAAATCATCGGTGACCACACCGACATGTACGCTCAAGGCTACTTCTCCTACGACAGTAAAAAATCCGGCGGCGTAACCGTTTCCCACCTGCGCTTCGGTCATACTCCGATTATGGCACCGTACCTGATTGATGCTGCCGATTTTGTTGCAGTACACAATCAGTCCTATGTTCATAAATATGATGTAACCGCAGGCCTGAAAAAAGGCGGCACCTTCCTGTTGAACTGCAACTGGAACGCTGAGGAGCTCGACGCACAGCTGCCCGGTCAGCTCAAACGCTACATCGCTAAGAACGATATCAAATTCTACATCATTGATGCTGTAAAGATTGCTCAGGAAATCGGTTTGGGCGGCCGCATCAACATGATTATGCAGTCTGCTTTCTTCAAGCTGGCTGATATTATTCCTCTGGCTGACGCTGTTAAATACCTGAAGGATGCTGTTGAGCATTCCTACGGCAAGAAGGGCCAGAACATTGTCGACATGAACAACGCTGCTATCGACAAGGGCATTGACGCTATTGTTGCTGTTGATGTTCCCGCAAGCTGGGCTGAGGCCGGCGATACTGCTGCCGAAGCTGCAACCGGCAACGAGTTCGTTGACAAGCTGCTCGTTCCGATGAACAAGCTGGAGGGCGACAAGCTGCCGGTAAGCGCTTTTGCTGATTATGCAGACGGCACCTTCCCAAGCGGTACTGCCGCTTATGAAAAACGCGGCATCGCTATCGACGTACCGGAATGGCAGATGGACACCTGTATCCAATGTAACCAGTGCGCCTTCGTTTGCCCGCATGCTGCTATCCGTCCGGTTCTCATGACTGAGGAAGAAGCTGCTAAGGCTCCGGCAACTCTGCCGAGCAAGCCTGCTATCGGCGCTAAAGGCCTTATGTTCAGCATGAGCATCTCTCCGCTGGATTGCACCGGCTGCGGCAACTGCGCTCAGGTATGCCCGGCTCCGAAGGGCAAGGCTCTCGTTATGAAGCCGCTCGATACTCAGCTTGATAAAGCTGCTGCATGGGAATACAGCCAGAAGGAGGTTGCTCCGAAGGCAAATCCGCTCAACAAGAAGACCATGAAGGGTATTCAGTTCGAGCAGCCGCTGCTTGAGTTCAGCGGTGCGTGCGCAGGCTGCGGCGAAACTCCGTATGCTAAGCTCGTAACCCAGCTGGTTGGCGACCGTATGATGATTGCCAATGCAACCGGCTGTACCTCTATCTGGGGTGCATCCGCTCCGTCCATGCCGTACACCAAAAACTGCAAGGGTCATGGTCCGAGCTGGGCAAACTCCCTGTTCGAGGATAACGCTGAATATGGCTTAGGCATGTTCCTGGGCGTTAAACAATCCCGTGAGCGTGTAGAAGACATGGTAAAAGCTATGCTGGAAGGCGAGCTGCCTGAGGATCTCAAGGCTGCGCTGACCGATTGGCTGGAGCATGTCAACGACAGTGAAGGCACACGTGAGCGTGCCGAAGCGCTGACTGCAGCACTGGAAAAATACAAAGACAACTGCGATAAATGCGCTGCTCTGTATGACGAGAAGCAATTCTTCGTTAAACGCAGCCACTGGATCTTCGGCGGCGACGGCTGGGCTTATGATATCGGCTACGGTGGTCTGGACCATGTACTGGCATCCGGCGAGAATGTCAATGTTATGGTATTCGATACCGAGGTATATTCCAACACTGGCGGTCAATCCTCCAAATCTACTCCGACTGCGGCAATCGCTAAATTTGCTGCCAGCGGTAAAAAGACCAAGAAGAAAGACCTTGGCATGATGGCTATGAGCTATGGCTATGTATATGTTGCACAGGTTGCTATGGGCGCCGACAAGAACCAGACTCTGAAGGCTATTGCCGAAGCAGAGGCTTATGATGGTCCGTCCCTGATTATTGCTTACGCACCTTGCATCAACCACGGCCTGAAGGTTGGCATGGGCTGCAGCCAGCTCGAAGAAAAACGTGCTGTTGACTGCGGTTATTGGGCAACTTACCGCTTCAATCCGGAACTGAAGGAGCAAGGCAAGAATCCGTTCATTCTGGACAGCAAAGAGCCTACCGCAAACTTCCGTGACTTCCTGATGGGCGAAGTTCGTTTCAGCTCCCTGCAGAAGATGTTCCCGGATACTGCGGAAGCATTGTTCGAAAAGACCGAGAAGGACGCTATGACTCGTCTGGACGGCTACAAAAAGCTGGCAGGCAAGGAATAAAATTCTTGCTTAATTAAAAAATAAGCCGTGCTGCGTAAGCGGCATGGTAAAAAGAAAAAATAAAGAACTCTCTATGTGCTCTGTTCATGCAGTGCTTCGTAGGGAGTTCTTCTTATGCTTCATAACAAACAAAATCCCGGCATGGCTTCTTCAAAAACCATAACCGGGATTTTTTCGTCAAGAAATTATTTTACCAGTGCTGCCAACGCTTCCTTATCGTGCAGGCCGACTGCGGATTTTACCAGCTTGCCGCTTTTGAAAACCAACAGGCTGGGGATGCTCATGATAGCAAATTTTTCTGCCAGCTCCGGATTATCATCAACGTTGCATTTGGTAATCTTGATATCGCTGTGCTCCTGAGCAAAGGCTTCCAGAATCGGAGCTTGCATACGGCAGGGGCCGCACCAGGATGCCCAAAAATCAACGAGAACTGTTTGGGTAGAATTGGTAACCTCCTGCTCAAAGTTTGCTGTAGTAATTTCTAATGCCATAATTATCACTCCTTCAGTGTTTTTGTAAAATTTTTGGTTATTTATTGCTGTTTTCGTCTGTCTTATGTTGGCGCAAAAACTTTAACGCTGTCAGGCCGGCACGTGCGCCCTCGTGTACTGCCTTAGCCACCTGCATCAAGCCTCCCGTGCAGTCGCCGGCAGCGAAAAGTCCGGGGATGTTAGTCGCTCCGTCGCCGTCGATACGGATGAAGCGTCCGTTCAGCTCTGCGCCGAGCTTGCGTGCCATATCGGTGCTGTCGGCCGTACCAAGAGCGATGAACAAGCCGTCAACGGCCAGCGTACTGCCATCGGTAAAGCGGATGCTGCTGAGCTTGCCGTTGCCTTCAATTGCTTGCAACACAGAGGTGTTTACCTCAAAGCCTGCAGCCTTGGCTGCGTCGCCGCTTTGCCCGTTGGTCAGGATGGTGACGCTGCCTGCCAGCTGCTTAAGATAAGCCGCCTCGTGCAGAGCATAGGCGCCGTTGCCTAAGACGGCAACATTTTTCTTGCGGAAGAAGAAGCCGTCGCAGACGGCGCAGTAGCTTATGCCCTTGCCCTCCAGCTCGATAAGTCCGGGAAGGTTGAGCGTAATATTCTTGCTGCCGGTAGCCAGAACAAGAGCTTCCGTCTGCAGCTGCTCGGCCATATATTTTAAGCTGAGCGTGAAGCAGTCGGTGTATTCCACGCCGAGAACCTCATCCTGCAAAATCTCTACGCCCAGAGAACGTGCCTGCTCCAGTCCTGCTGCATAAAGCTTGGCACCGGAAGCGGCAATACCGTAGTAGTTGTCGATTTTATGTGCCTTAGCCAGTGCGCCGGGGCCGTTTTCAATGATGCATACCTTTTGACCGGCGCGCGCCAGATAAAGAGCGGCACTTACTCCGGCGGGACCGCCGCCGATAATAATCGCTTGCTTAATGTTGTTAGTCATAGGCAGCCTCCTATAAATATAAAACTGAGATAAAATGGAAAATTATTCTTTATTTTATTATAACTCAGTTTGCAAAATTTTTCTGCAAAATAATAGTGAATTAGCAGTTGGCAGAGGTGCTGTTATCTTTTGGCTTATCAGCTTCGGATTGTGCTTTGGCAGGCTGCTCGGTAACATTTTCCTGCAGCGGGGTTTCAAAATAAAGACTGGTGCTGGGGAAGGCGCAGCTTACGCCGACTTCTTCCAGAAGTTCCAGAGTGTGCAGGTTGATTTCCTGCATAATGTTGAGGTATTCGAGGTGCTTGCCTGTTTTGGCGTAGCAGACAACACGTATATCAAGGCTGCTGCTGTTATAGGTGAGGAAATGAACGCGTACATCATTTTCATCAATAAGCGTGAGATCCTCCAGATAATTTTTCAGCTTGAAGATAAATTCCTCGATTTGGGCAGCCGTTGTACCGTAGGTCAGGCCAAGCGTAAAGTCGATGCGGCGGCGTTCGCGCAGCGTATAGTTGGTAATCGGCGTGTTGCTGAGGAGGGAGTTCGGAATATAAACAAGCTCCTGCGGAAAGGTGCGGATACAGGTGCTGCGGAAGGAAACGCTTTCAACGATGCCTTCGATGCCGTTGGCTTTAATCCAGTCGCCGATTTTAAAGGGCTTGTCGAGCAGGATAATCATACTGCCGAAAACGTTGGCCAACGCATCCTTGGCTGCAAATGCAACAGCCAAAGAGCCGATACTGAGGGAGGCGATGAAGGCACTGATGTCATAATTCCATTCGCGGGCTACGGTTACAAAGCCCAGCATGATGATAATCATACGGAAAACAGTCGCGAGAATGTTGGCGATGGCTTCATCGGTCTGGATACCGAATCTTTCCAGCAAATCGAAGAAAACGCCGTGCGTTGTATCAATCAGGTTATACAGGCCCCAGAAAAAGTTGGTGACAATGATTGTGCGCAGAATGCGGTCGGTAAAGCTGAAATCGTGTACTGATGCCAACGGCGACAGGTTGATTGCCGCATAGAATGCGATAATAAAGAGTGCAATGTTGATAGGTGTCTCAAAGGCGTTAAGAAAATCCTCGCCGTAGCCGAAGGATACCTTGTTATTCAGACGGCGTAAAAGGCGGATGAAAAAGTTTTTATAAATGTAGCGGACAACGGTAAAGAAAAGAAAGGCACTTATGGAAGGGTACCATGGTTTAAGAGTAAGCAATATATCGTTCACGAGGGAACCTCCTTGGTTAAGAAATTTTTAGCTTAACTAATTTTAGCATTTTCTGCGATACCGCACAACGATTTTACATTTATTTCTAATTCTCGTGACACTTTAGTAAACTTGTATGTTTATGGATGTGGTATAATTAATACAATATAAATAGACGGAGGCATGTTATGGAACTGCTGGTTGAGCGTACATTTGCAATCTTCATAGCTATATCGGGACCGATACTGACAATATTCGACCTTCCGGGGAATACTTTGCTTTTACTGACATCCTTGATGTTTGCTTTTTTTGATGAGGTACTTTATTTTAACGGCAGGCTGCTTTCAGCTATGGTGCTTATTTATGCTTTGGGCGAATTTTGGGAGTTCTGCGTCGGCCTTTTCGGTATTAAGCGTAGAAAGGTTTCTTGGTTCGCAGTTATTTTCATTGCCTTGGGAAGCTTTGCCGGCACTCTGCTCGGTACATTGATTTTTCCGATATTAGGCTCATTGCTCGGCGGTATGGCCGGTGCTTTTGCGGCTGCATTTGCTTATGAGCTGGCGCGTACCGGCGTTTCGGCGGCAGCTGTACAGCTGGCGTGGACGGCAGCGAAGATGCGCTTTTTTGCAATGGTCGGCAAGCTGGCAGCAGGTATTGCTTTAGCTGCCCTGCTCTTGAAGCAGGTAGTGTTTTTTTAAATATATAATATAATTTAATGAGAGGTGTACAATATGGAATTTACTTTCGCACATAACAACTTTAATGTGTTGGATTTGGAAAAAAGCCTGAAGTTTTACGAGGAGGCTTTGGGCCTGAAGGAGGATCACCGTAAGGTGGCTGCGGACGGCAGCTTTATTCTGGTATATCTGACGGACGGCAAAACTCCGCATCTGTTGGAGCTTACCTGGTTGCATGACCGCAAGGAAGCTTATAATCTGGGCGAAAATGAATTCCATCTGGCATTTTTGGTAGATGATTACGAAGCAGCGCATGCTAAGCATAAGGAAATGGACTGCATCTGCTACGAAAATCCTGCTATGGGAATTTACTTTATTACCGACCCTGATAATTATTGGCTGGAGATTTTACCGAAGCATAAATTTGCGCGTAAATAAACGTAAAAATCCGGGAGGTAGATGTCATGAAACACAAGCTGTGTCTGCATGGGCTGGAAGTAAAAAACCAGGCGCAGCTGCTTAATCTTGCCAAAAGGTTGCTGCCTGGCAGTACCGTAAAGGTAAAAATCAAAGAAAAATATTTCAACGATAATGATATGTATAAATATCGCCTGACGCGCTTTACACCGGAAAATACGGATGGCGTTCGCCTGTATTGTGCCTGGGGCACTTTGCTTGTGAGCGATAAGCTGTTGGCGATAGCAGATATCATTATTGAATTCGAATATCGTAATGCGGAAGCTGTAGAGGCTGTTGACAGTCTGCTGCAGAAGCTGCTGGCCTCCAAAACAAAATTTGTGTTGGAGGAGCCGGATTTTTCGCAGCGACTGGACCAGCTGCGCGGCTGTTTTGACCAAAAGCAGCTGGCGGCCTACGATGCCGACAGCGCTATGAGCCTGCTGTATTGTCATCTTCCATGGCAAGTTTATTATGTAAGCAAGCTGTGGCAGGAGGTCTTGAGCCGTGGCCCGGAACGCAGTCTGCTGCGTCAGCTGCGGGTAAAGCTCAGACGTCTGCGCTCGCTGCTGACTCTATGCAAGCCGCTGCTGCCTGAGCAGGAGGCGGTGCATTGGCAGGGAGTGCTGAAGGCGAGCACCAATCGTTTGGGTGATGTGCGGGAGTACGATGTAGCGCTGCAAATCTGCTCGCGTCTGCAGCGCAGCCGGGAGCAGGCGGAAGCTGCGCTGCCGCAGCTTACGGCTTTACTGACGCAGCTGCGCGGTACGGCTGCAGCTAAGGCGCTGCGCGGACTGAGGCTGAACCGCTTGACGCTGGAGCTGGCCCGTTTGCTTTTGTGGCTGTACAGCGTGCCTGCGCCTGAAAGGGAGCTGACTTTGGCAGAGTTTTTGTCGCGTCGTTTCGGTAACTGGTATGACAAGCTGATGGAGCTGCCGGAAAAATATCCCGATTTGCATAATATGGAGCAGCTGCACCGCATCCGCATCAAGCTCAAGCGCTTCCGTTATGCACTGCAGAGCGTGCCGGAGCTGGCTCCGGAAGCAAGCCTTTTGCGTAGCCTGAAGTATCTGCAGGATATGCTGGGCCTTTTGCATGACGATTATATCAACAGCCTGATGGTGGAGCGTCTGGTGGCGTCGCATCCCAAAATCAAGGAGCTGCGCTATGAAGCGGCCCTGTTCAGCGGCTGGGAGCAGGCCAAGGCCGATGCGGCGCTGGAAGCATTGCCGCAGCAGTGGGAAGCCTTCAGCAGTCAGCTGACGGAATGGAAAAACAAAAATCTTTAGTTTGGTTTAGTTTTGTGCTTGAATTCATCGTCAGTGGAAAAGATTTGTAAAGTTTTTATGGCGGTACTTGCACATGCTGAACTGAAAGCTTATAATTAAACACATATTAAGCCTATAGGGAGGAGAGATTTCCATGAAAAAAATATTAATGCTGGTTACAATGATTATGATGCTAGCTGTCAGCGCAGTTTGCAGCGCATCCAACGGCAAGGTTCTGGACGCCGAGGAAGCTATCGTTGACAAATTTATCAACGGCGGCAACTACAAGGCAGTTACTTCCATGATGACTGAGGACATGCAAAAGAACTGGGATGAAAAGGCATACAATAATCTGCATGCACAGCTTGCTAAGGATTTCGGTAAGCTGACCACCAACCAACTGATTGTTGTGGAAAAGCACAATGGCGCAGACGTGCTGCTGTACCAGGTTGCTGCAGAGAAAAAACCTGCTGCCCGCTTCGTATATCTTTTCAAGCTGAACGGCGAGAAGCCTATGCTGAATGATTTCAGTGTAATGCTGCCGCAGCAGAAAGAAGCAGCTAAAGAAGAAGCTAAAAAATAAATTTTATATTAAAAAGCTGACGACAGAGCTATACTATGGCAGTATACTCTGTCGTTTTTGGTTGAATTTTTTAGCTGGCTGTTATGGGAAATACTGCACTTCCTTATGCAATTTCTTGACTGTGCTTTATAGCTGTTATATAATATTGAAGAATATAAGAGGTCTTTTAGTGCAGAAAAGTTTAATGGCATTAGATTGACAAAAATCTTGTAGGGCTTGCGACCTTTCGATCATAATGGTGTGGCGAAACGGTGCAGGCTCTATCTTGTTTATGGAGGCACGTACTATGCAGCCGGTAAAAATTCGTATTTTGAGTACAACGAAGGATGAGGGTAGTGAGGCTCAGGCTTCTGAACAAAAGTATACGGGTATGATGACGGAAAAAGGCGGCAAATACTACGTAATCTATAAGGAGGATGAACAGTCCGGTCTGGATAACACCAAGACAACGCTGAAATGGGACGATGAGCACGTTATAGTCATGCGCAGCGGCAGCGTAGACCACAGACAGGAATTCCGCCGCGGATATGTAGATAAAAGCCTTTATCAGACACCTTATATGAAAATTCCTCTGACGACGGAAACCAGTTATGTATATACCCGTTTCCGTAACGGCATGTGGCAGCTGGAAATGGAATATACCTTGTATCATGATGAGAAGCCTTACGGCGAGATGAAGATTTTAATTGAGGTTGAGGAAATTTAATATGAAAATAGGCTTTGATAATCAAAAATATTTGACCATGCAATCTGAGCATATCAGAGAGCGCATCAGTAAATTCGGCGATAAGCTTTATTTGGAATTCGGCGGCAAGCTGTTCGATGATTACCATGCTTCCCGTGTACTGCCGGGCTTTGCTCCGGACAGTAAGCTGCAGATGCTCCTGCAGCTTGCGGATCAGGCAGAGATGATTATTTCCATCAATGCCGATGATATTGAAAATAACAAGGTGCGTCACGATTTAGGCCTGACCTACGATCTGGACGTACTGCGTCTGGTAAAGGTTTACCGTTCTAAGGGACTTTATGTCAGCAGCGTTGTTATTACGCAATATAAGGGGCAGAAATCCATCGAAAACTTCAAGAATAAGCTGGAGGCTTTGGATATCAAGGTTTATTACCATTATCCGATTGAAGGCTATCCGCATAATGTGGAGCATATTGTCAGCGATGCGGGCTATGGCCAGAACGACTATGTAGAAACTACACGTCCGCTGGTAGTTGTTACTGCTCCCGGTCCCGGCAGCGGCAAGATGGCTACCTGCCTGTCACAGCTGTATCATGAAAATAAGCGCGGCATTAAGGCCGGTTATGCTAAATTCGAAACCTTCCCCATCTGGAATCTGCCTTTGAAGCATCCTGTAAACATGGCTTACGAGGCTGCTACGGCGGATTTGCAGGACGTTAATATGATTGACCCCTTCCATTTGGAGGCCTATGGCGTGACCACGGTAAATTATAACCGTGACGTTGAAATTTATCCTGTACTGGCAGCAATTTTTGAAGGCATTTACGGCTATTGCCCGTACAAATCGCCTACCGATATGGGTGTTAATATGGCAGGCAACTGCATTTGTGATGATGAGGTCTGCTGTGAGGCTTCCCGTCAGGAAATTATCCGCCGATATTATCAGTCCCTGAACCGTCTGGCATTGGATGAGGCCAGCAAGCAGGAGGTTTATACGCTGGAGCTGCTGATGAAGCAGGCTAAAGTCAGCGTAAATGACCGCCGCGTTGTTACCGTAGCCAAGCAAGTTGCGGAAGAACGCAAGTGCGCTGTTATTGCGCTGGAGCTTGCCGATGGCAGAATTGTTACCGGCAAAACTACGGATTTGCTGGGACCTGCCAGTGCCGTGCTGCTGAACGCTATTAAGGAACTTGGCGGTATTGCGGATGAAATGCACCTGATTTCGCCGACCTACATTAACCCGATTCAGAATCTGAAAACACGCTACCTTGGCAGCAGCAATCCGCGTCTGCATATGGATGAGGTGCTGATAGCGCTTTCTATGTGTGCTGCAACGGACAGTCTGGCTAAGCTGGCGCTGGAAAAGCTGCCGGAGCTGAAAGGTTGCCAGGCACATTCCACCGTTATGCTGACAGAGGGAGATTTCAAGGTATTTAAAAAGCTGGGCGTTGAACTGACTAATGACCCTATTTACGAAACAAAATAAGCAATAAATAAAGAGAAGGAGAGATTTTGCTTTGGATATAAAGGATTTATTAGCCGCTGCCATTAAAGATGCAGCGCAAAAAGCTATCGATAATGGCACTTTGAAACCGGGGACTTTGCCCGAGGTTATGCTGGAGGTTCCGCCGCAAAAGGAATTCGGCGATTTTGCAACCAACTTTGCAATGCAGTCTGCCCGCAGCCTGCATTGTGCACCGCGTCAGATTGCACAGGCTGTTGTTGATAATCTGGACTGTGCTTCCGTAGATAAAATGGAAATTGCCGGCCCCGGTTTCATCAATTTCTATCTGAAACAAAACTGGACCGCTGATTTGCTGGCAGGCATTCTGGCTGCCGGTGAAAACTACGGCAATCTGCCTGCTAACGGCTTGGGCCGCGTTCAGGTTGAATATGTAAGCGCTAACCCCACCGGGCCGCTGCATGTAGGCCATGCCCGCGGTGCCGCAGTCGGCAGTGCTATGGTTAACCTGCTGCGTGCTGCAGGCTATGATGTTGAAAGTGAATATTATATCAATGATGCCGGCAATCAGATGAACAATCTGGCAGCTTCTGTCAATGCACGTTATCTGCAGCTGTTGAAGCTGGAGGAAATGGGCGGCGTTCCTGCCGACCTGACCGTTAAACAGCTGGATGAAATGCCGACCGGCATTCCTTTCCCGGAAAACGGCTACCATGGCTATGATATCATTGAAACCGCTCAGCGCATTATCCGTATCTATGGCAAGGAATTCGTTGCTTTAGAGGAAAAAGAGCGTCTGGCAAAATTCCTGGAAATTGCTTATAAAGAAAAGCTGGCAGGCCTGAAAGAGGACTTGGAAGCTTTCGGCGTAACCTTCGATGTATGGTTCAGCGAGCAATCCCTGCATGATGCCGACAAAATCCGCGAGGCTTGCAAATTCCTTGAGGAAAAAGGCTGCGTTTATGAAAAGGATGGCGCAAAATGGTTTAATTCCACCGCTTACGGTGATGACAAGGACCGCGTTGTTATCCGTGACAACGGCGTATCCACTTACTTTGCTGCCGATATTGCATATCACCGCAACAAATTCGAGCGCGGCTTCGACCGCATCATTAACCTGTGGGGCGCTGACCACCACGGTTATATTGCCCGCGTGAAGGCTGCTGTAAGTGCTTTGGGCTTTGATGCCGATAAGCTGGAGGTACTGCTGCTGCAAATGGTACGCCTGTACCGCAACGGCGATATCGTTAAGCTGTCCAAGCGTACCGGCGAAACCATCACTCTGCGCGAGCTGATGGATGAGGTTGGCGTTGATGCAGCGCGTTACTTCTTCTGCATGCGCTCCTTAGACAGCCAGCTGGATTTTGATATGACTCTGGCTACCGAAAAATCCAATGAGAACCCGGTTTATTATATCCAATATGCGCATGCGCGTATCTGCAGCATTGCCCGTCAGCTCGCCGAAGCAGGCATTGAGGCAGTTGCTCTGGACGAGCTGAAGCTGGATACTCTGCAGGCTCCAGAAGAGCTGGCACTGGTTAAAAAGCTGGGCGAATATCCGGAACTGCTTGCCCGTGCAGCCCGTGAGCGTGCTGTACATCATGTGGCAACCTATACCTACGAGCTGGCAACCCTGTTCCACTCCTTCTATAACCAATGCCGTATTCTGGGCGTAGATACAGACTTGCAACAAGCCCGCATTGCTTTGGTTAAGGCAGTTGGTCACACCATCCGTCATGCTTTGGGTATTCTGGGCGTTTCTGCTCCGGAAAGAATGTAATTTAAGAAATTCTTTTGCGGGTGGCAGAGTCCTTGGGCTTTGCCGCCTGCAGTGAGTTTAGATACAATTTAATATTTTTGTAGCATTTTATGAAATCTGAGGGGGTTAAAAATCATGACTACTAATACTAAGTATATTTTTGTGACAGGCGGCGTTGTTTCTTCTTTGGGCAAGGGCATCACTGCTGCGTCTTTGGGCCGTTTGCTGAAAAGCCGTGGCTACAGAGTTACTATCCAGAAGTTCGACCCGTATATCAATATTGACCCGGGCACAATGAGCCCGTATCAGCATGGCGAGGTTTTTGTAACCGACGACGGTGCGGAAACTGACCTTGACTTGGGACATTACGAACGCTTTATTGATATCAACCTGTCCAAAAACTCCAATACGACCACAGGCAAGATTTACCAGAGTGTAATAAATAAAGAACGCCGTGGCGATTATCTTGGCGGTACCGTACAGGTTATTCCTCATATCACAAATGAAATCAAAGAGCGCGTTTTCCGCGTAGGCCAACAGGATAATGCCGACTTCGTTATTACGGAAATCGGCGGTACTGTAGGTGATATTGAAAGCCTGCCGTTTTTGGAAGCCATCCGTCAGGTAAAAAAGGATGTCGGCAAGAACGATGTGCTTTATATTCATGTTACGCTGGTACCGTATATTTCCGCAGCCGGTGAGCTGAAAACCAAACCGACTCAGCATAGCGTCAAAGAGCTGCGCAGCATCGGTATTTCTCCTGATATTATCGTTTGCCGCAGCGAAAAGCCTATCTCTAAGGAAATGCGCGAAAAAATGGCTATGTTCTGCGACGTAGACCCCGACGCAGTTATCCAAAACCTTACCGCAAGAAGCATTTACGAGGTACCTATGCTCATGGAGGAGCAGGGACTTGATACCATTGTCCTGCGCAAGCTGGAAATGGAGGATAAGCCGAAGGATATGCAGGGCTGGCATGATATGGTGGCCCGCATCCTGAAAAAATATGACAAGAAGGTAACTATCGCTGTAGTCGGCAAATACGTTGCTTTGCAGGATGCTTATATTTCCATTACCGAATCCTTGCGTCATGCAGCAGTTGCCAATGAAGCCGAGCTTGATATCCATTGGGTAAATGCAGAAGAAATCGAAGCAGATGATACTGATATGGATAATATTATGGCCGGTGTTGACGGCATTCTGGTGCCTGGCGGCTTCGGTAACCGCGGTATTGAAGGCAAGATTAAGGCTATTCAATATGCACGTGAGCACAAGATTCCGTTCTTCGGTATCTGCCTGGGCATGCAGTGCGCAGTAATTGAATTTGCCCGTCACGTCTGCGGTATGGCTGATGCCAACAGCTCAGAGTTCAATCCGAACAGCACACATCCTGTTATCGACCTGATGCCGGAACAGCTTGATGTTGAGGATTTGGGCGGTACGATGCGTCTGGGACTGTATCCGTGTAAGGTTTATCCCGATACGCTGACCAGCAAGGCTTACAATGCAGAGCTGATTTACGAACGTCATCGTCATCGTTATGAGTTCAACAATGCTTTCCGTGAGGAAATTGTGGGCAAGGGATTAGTTCTTGGCGGCACACTGCCTAATGGCCGTCTGGTAGAGATTGTTGAATTGCCTGAGAGCGAGCATCCGTGGTTCCTCGGTGCGCAATTCCATCCTGAATTTAAATCCCGTCCGACAAATCCGCATCCGTTATTCAGAGAGTTTGTAGGTGCGGCGGTAAAGCATCACCAATAAGTTTATCCTGAAAGCGCTGAGCTTAAGCCGACGTTGCTTTCGGAAAATAAGAATACTCCTCTTAGGCACCTTAGGCGCAATTGCCGTAAGGCATACGCCTGAGGGGAGTTTTTGCTTATGTTATACTAAAAATTAGGGAGGAGAGTGATTGAATGCTTAAGAAAATTTTTGTCAGCGCGGTATTGATTCTGGCTGTGCTGAGCTTTGTCGTTTCGTTGCTCAAGGGAAATAACAATGCCGAGAAAACTGTTACTGTACCTGATCGTGTGGCCGTAATTAATATTTCCGGTACAATTATCAGCGGTGCGGACAGCAAGGACAATATTTTCAGCCAGACTAACGGTGTGACGAGCGGCAGCATTATGAAGCAGATTCGTGAGGCAGCGGCTGATGACAGCGTCAAAGCCTTAGTCCTGCGTATTGACAGCGGCGGCGGCAGTGCTACGGCTGCCGAGGAGGTCGGACGTGAGCTGAAGCGCTTTAAGGAGAAAACCAAAAAGCCGATTGTGGCGACTATGGGCAATACAGGTGCCAGCGCTGCCTATTGGATTGCAGCTTGCGCCAGCGACAAGGTTTATGCCAACGCTACAACGCTTACCGGCAGTATCGGTGTGTATATGCCGTACATGAATACGGAGGAGCTGTTCAAGAAAATAGGCATCACCAGCAATAAGATTAAAAGCGGGCCCTATAAGGATATTATGAGCAGTGACAGACCGATGACACCTGAAGAACAGGCTATTTTGCAGAACATCGTCAACGAAATCTACGAGCAGTTCGTGACAACTGTTGCCGTAGGACGCAAGATGGAAGAAAGCAAGGTAAAATCCTTGGCTGACGGCCGTGTTTATACCGGTCTGCAGGCTAAGAATCTGGGCCTGGTAGATGAAATCGGTGATTATTACGATGCGCTTGCCGCAGCGGGTGAATTGGGCAAGATTAAGCCGGGTGCCGACGGCTTACCGCCGGTGAAGGCTAAGGAAAAACAGCAGCCGTGGGAGTTTCTGCTCAGCGCTCATATTGCGGAGCTGATTAAAACAGAGCTTGTAAACCAGCTGACAGGCAGTCTGCAGCAGAGCGGGGCGCCGGCAGGCGGTATGACGAGGTGATGAGCTATGAGGCGCAAAACCTTTGAGGTACTTTTTGAGCCCGGTGCAGGCATGGCTGCGATTGCCAAGCAGCCTTCTCTTTGGCGCAGTGCTTTTTATTTCACTCTCAGCTTCAGCTTTTTTGGCGTAGCAACAAATTGCTGGCTGCTGGATTCGCCGTTGGAGGTGCGCTTCGGCATTATTATTGCTACGGTGCTGATTGCGGGAACAGCTTTAACGCTTTACGGTTTTTTGCTGCACGGCATTATGGAAACCTTCGGTGCGCTGGCAGGCGACCCTGTCGGGCTCATCTGCCTTTTGGGGTATACGACGCTGCCGTTTTTGCTGCTCACACCGGGGGCCTTGCTTGCGGGCAGGATGGGGCTTAACGGCTTGCCACTTTTAGGTGTGCTGTTTCTTATAGGCTGTCTGTGGATGCTGTATCTTCTGGTGCGGTCATTGGAGGCAGTGTACCTTGTAGATGCCTTCCGTGCAGGTGTAACCGTGGTGTTCAGCCTGTTTTTGCTGTATATTGTTTTTGTTTTACCGTGGCAGGTTTGCCTGATGCTTTTACTGTAAATAAAATTTAGATTGATTAATCAGAATAAACGTGGCATAATAAAGATTGGACATGTAGTTAATTCTTTGTGCTGTGCAAGCAGTGCTATTACTATATTGAATTTATATTAAGGAGTGTTGTGAAGAATGAACAGAGAGCTTTCTTTGGAATTTGTACGTGTAACCGAGGCTGCAGCTATTGCCTGCGGTCATCTTGTAGGCAGAGGCGACAAGAACGGTGCTGACGGTCTGGCTGTTGACGCTATGCGCGCAGCCTTTGATACCGTAAATATTAAAGGTACCGTTGTTATCGGCGAAGGCGAAATGGATGAAGCACCGATGCTGTATATTGGCGAAGAAGTAGGTGCCGGCGGCCCTGAGGTTGATATCGCTGTTGACCCGATTGAAGGTACCAACCTGGTTGCTAAAGGACAAAACGGCGCTATCGCAGTTATTGCTATCGCTCCGCGTGGCTGCCTGCTGCATGCTCCTGATATGTACATGGATAAAATTGCTGTCGGCCCCCGTGCTAAAGGCTGCATCGATATCAATGCTCCGATCAGCGAAAACCTGGCACGCGTTGCTAAAGCAATGGACCGTAAAGTAAGCGACCTGAACGTAGTTCTGCTGGACCGCGAACGTCATTACGGCCTGATGGACGAAATCCGTAAAGCAGGCGCACGTATCTCCCTGATTACCGACGGCGACGTTAACCCGATCGTTGAATGCTGCATCGAAGGCAGCGGCGTGCATATGTACGTTGGTAAGGGTGGTGCTCCGGAAGGTGTTCTGGGTGCTGCTGCTGTTAAATGCCTGGGCGGCGATATGCAAGCTCGTCTGGTTCCCGAAGACGAAGCTCAGGTTCAACGCTGCCTGAAGATGGGTATTGCTGATGTTAACAAGGTGCTGACTCTGGATGATCTGGTAAAAGGCGATGACTGTATGTTTACTGCTACCGCTATTACCAACTGCAACATGCTGAACGGTCTGCGTTACTTCGGCGACGGCGTACGTACTCATACTATTTCTGCCCGTTACAAAACCGGCACCGTACGTTTCGTTGATGCTATTCACAGCATGGACCGCAAAGTACTTGCTGTTAAGCTCTGATTTTAAAACAGATTATAGGGCTGTTACGTTTGTAACAGCCCTATTTATCAATTTGTATAGCCTATGGAAAATTTATTAGTCAATAAGGTTGCCGCTGTCAAGGAAGTGCGGCAGGCGGCCGAATATCAAAAGAAAAAACAGGCCTGTATTTTAACCGGGTTGGCTGGAAGCAGCAAGCCGGTCTTTTTTGCTGCCGCAGATAAGCTGCTGGGCGGCAAGGGCAGTATGGCCTTTATTACTGCTTCGCGTGAGGAAATCCGTACTTATCGCCGCGAACTTAACTATCTGTACCCGGATTTACCTATGCAGGAGCTTTATCCTGTAAGTTTGCCGCGTGTGCAGGCCGATACGCAGAGCCTGGAGCTGCAGGCAGGACGTGCGGCCGCACTGCGCTTTCTGAGCGGTGAGGAGCGTGGCATAGTCTTTATTACGGCAGAAGCGCTGCAGCAAAAGCAGCTGCGTCCGAGCGGTATGTCCGGCAAGGCGCTGCAGCTCGCTGTCGGCGAGGAGCACGAACAGCGTAATATAGCTGCTGCGCTGCTTGATTTAGGCTATGAGCGTACGGAGCAGGTTGATGCTTTGGGACAGTTCTGCCTGCGCGGTGATATTCTGGACGTGTACCCCATCAACAGCAGTGCGGCGGTACGCATCGAATGGTTCGACAATGAGCTTGACGCTATGCGCAGCTTTGATGTTGACACCCAGCGCAGTCTGCAGACTCTCACCAGTATCAAAATTGCTCCGCTGAAGGTGGATGAAAGCTTTAGCTATGATGCCGATATCTTTGAATATTGCGCTGCGGATACTATGGTAGTTGTTGATGAACCGGTGCATGTTTTCAGTATGCTGGAAAAGCTGGACAAGGAAAACAAGGAGCATGCCTCCGAGCTTTTTGGCAAGCAGGAGCTTATAGAGCAGCTGGCCGCTAACGGTGCTGTGCTGGTATCGGCGTTGGGACACAGCTATCTGCAGCAGCTGCCTTCGCTGAATATACCGGTGCGCGCGGTTGCGCCGTATAATAAGAATACTAATTTGCTGGTGGATGATTTGCAGAACTGGCTGGCGGAGGGAATTACGCCGCTGATTATGCTTTCCAGCAGCATTAAGGCTCGTGGCTTTGCGGATAATCTGCGCAACTACGGCTTAAAGGGACATTTTGCCCAAAAGAGCTTTGAGCCGGGAGTCGTCAATGTAACCTACGGCGATTTGGATCACGGCTTTCGCTTCTGGGATGAAGAATGGCTGCTGCTGACGGAAAATGATATTTTCGGCATGCAGAAGCGCAAGCGCTTGCATACCAAAAACCAAGGCCAGCAGCTGCAGTATTTTTCGGATATCAAGGCCGGAGATTACGTTGTTCATAAGGTTCATGGTATCGGCCGTTATATAGGTGTAGAAAACGTCGAGGTTGACGGCATTCACCGTGATTATCTGCTTTTGGCTTATGCCGGTGACGATAAGCTCTATGTTCCGGTAGAGCAGGTCGGTATGCTGCATAAATATGTCGGCAGCGAGGGCAGTGTGCCGCGCTTGTCGAAAATGGGCGGCAATGACTGGAAACGCACTACGGCTAAGGCTGCTAAGGCGATTACGGAGCTGGCGGAGGAGCTGCTGCGTCTGTATGCACAGCGGCAGATTATGCCAGGACATGCTTTTTCGCCGGACTGTCAGCTGCAAAAGGACTTTGAAGCAGCCTTTCCTTATGAGGAAACACCGGATCAGCTGAAGGCGATTGCCGAAATCAAGGCTGATATGGAAAAGCCGCAGCCGATGGAACGCCTGCTTTGCGGTGATGTCGGCTATGGCAAAACTGAGGTGGCCTTGCGTGCTGCCTTTAAGGCTGTGCTTGACGGCAAGCAGGTGGCGGTGCTGGCGCCTACAACAGTGCTGGCACAGCAGCATTATATTACGTTTAAGGAGCGCGTGCGCAATTTCGGCGTAGAGGTTCGCTTGCTGAACCGCTTTTGTACGCCGAAGGAGCAGCGCACTGTTCTGCAGGAGGTTGCCGACGGTAAGGTTGATATCCTTATCGGTACGCACCGTCTGCTGCAGCCGGATGTGAATTTTACCAGCCTCGGCCTGCTGATTATCGATGAAGAGCAGCGCTTCGGTGTTGCCCAAAAGGAAAAAATCAAGAAATGGCATCTCGGCATAGATGTTTTGTCGCTTTCGGCGACACCTATTCCGCGTACTTTGCATATGGCGCTGGTCAACGGCCGTGATATGAGCGTTATCGAATCACCGCCGGAGGATCGCTTGCCTGTTGAAACCTATGTCAGCGAATATAATGACGGCATGATTAAGGAGGCGCTGGAGCGTGAACTGCGCCGCGGCGGCAGAATTTACTATATCAGCAACCGCGTGAGTGCTTTGGAGCCGTTGGCTGCCAAGCTGCGCCGTCTGGTACCGGGCATCAGCATCAAAATTGCCCACGGGCAGATGAATGAGGACGCATTAGAGGATGCCATGATTACCTTCTATGAGGGCGGCTGCGACGTGCTTTTGTGTACGACGATTGTGGAAAACGGTCTGGACGTACCTTTGGCGAATACGATTATTATCGACGGTGCCGACAACTTCGGCCTTTCGCAGCTCTACCAGATGCGTGGCCGTGTAGGACGCAGCTCGCGTCTTGCTTATGCTTACTTTGTGTATCAGCCTAATAAGGCGCTCAGCGAAATTGCTGAAAAGCGTCTGCAGGCTATCCGTGATTTTACGGAGCTGGGCGCAGGCTTTAAGATTGCTATGCGTGATTTGGAAATCCGCGGTGCCGGCAATCTGCTCGGCCCGCAGCAGCACGGACATATTACCGGTATAGGCTTTGCCGCTTATTGCGAGATGCTGGAAAAAACCATTGAACGTCTGAAAAACGGCAAGGAGGCCGAGCCTGAGCCGGAGCCGGTTCTGGAAATTCAGGCAGAGGCCTATATTCCGGACAGCTATATTCCGGATCCGCGTTATAAAATGGAGTTGTATCGTCGCTTCAGCGAGCTGGAATATTCACAGCGTGAGGATTTTCTGGACGAAATTATCGACCGCTTCGGCAATCCGCCGCCGGAGGTGGAAATGCTCTGGCGCTTGGCAGCGCTTAAGGGCTTGTGCCGAGTGCTGAAAATCCGTGGCGTAAATGTGCATCAGGGAATTATCCGCCTGACCTTCGGAGAGAAGGCACAGGTAAACCCGGAGGCAGTTCTTAAGCTGCTGATGCAGCATCCTAAGACGATGACATTGAAAAACGGACAGGAGCAGCAGCTGACGTACAGAATGGGTACGTCAAAGCAGGAGCCTCTGGCTTGGCTGGAGCAGACCTTGCCTGCTCTGATATTGGAAGAATGATTTGAGGGGGTGAAAGCAGGAGATGAGCAGTGATAAATTTTTGCGCGGCGCGATGATTCTGACATTGGCAGGACTGATGGTAAAGGTTATCGGTTCTGTGAACCGCATCCTGCTTTCACGTCTGCTGGGCGGCGAGGGTATCGGTCTTTATCAGATGGCGTATCCTGTATACCTTTTGCTGCTTGCGATTTCTGCGGCCGGCATTCCGGTGGCAATATCGATTATTGTCGCAGGTTTTCTGGCGCAGAAGGACTATGCTAATGTGCGTCAGGTGTTTCGCGTTTCGCTGCGCCTGATGGCCTGCGTGGGCGCTGTGTTGGCGGTTTGTCTGGTGTTGGCGGCGGGCTGGTTGGTTGATGCCGGCGTTATTACCGATGCGCGTGCCTACTATTCGCTTATAGCGCTGACACCGGCAATTTTCTTTGCTACGATTTTAGCCAGCTTCCGAGGGTATTTTCAGGGACATCAGCTGATGACGCCGCCTGCGGTGTCGCAGATTGTGGAGCAGTTTATCCGTGTAGTGACGATGGTGGTGCTGGCGTATGTGCTGCTGCCCTACGGTTTGGAATACGCTGCTGCCGGCGCTGCCTTCGGTGCTGTGCCGGGAAGCCTTACAGGACTTGTGGTCATGGGATGCTTTTACCGCTATTACCATAAGCAATGGCAGGCTGACGCAGTAAAGATGCAGGCACCTGCTGCCGAGCTTGTGCGCAGCAGTACGCTGATTAAACGCCTGCTGCTGTTGGCGTTGCCTGTTTCCTGTGCCAATATCCTGGTTCCTGTTACCAGCAGCATTGACGTATTGCTGGTTCCCGGCCGATTGATTGACAGCGGTCTTAGTGTGGAGCAGGCGACGGCGCAGTTCGGCTATCTGGCAGGCATGGCACAGCCATTGCTGTTAATGGCCACGATACCGACGATGTCGCTGGCAACAAGCCTTGTGCCTGCTGTTTCCGAAGCCTTCGCTTTGAATAAATGGCATATCATTGAGCAAAAGGCGGCGACAGCCATGAAGCTGTGCTGCCTGATAACAGTGCCTGCTTCCGTAGGCATGTGGGTGCTGGCGGAGCCTATCAGCCTGCTGCTTTACGGTACGGCAAAGGCCGGTGTTGCCATTATGCATTCGGCGCCTGCCATCTGCCTTTTGGGTATCCAGCAGGTGACAACCGGTATGCTGCAGGGAATGGGGCATACCAATCTGCCGATGGTGAATATGCTTATCGGTATTGTTGCCAAGCTGGCGGCTGTCTGGCAGCTGACGAATGCGGAATACGGTATTGTCGGCGCTGCATGGGCAACGAATATTAACTTTGGTGTGACGGCGCTGTTGAATATAATAGCATTATATAAATTCAGTATGAGATTTTCTTGGCTCAGTATTGCGAAAATCATCGCCGCAGCAGCGGTGATGGGTGCTGTTGCCGCAGAAGCGCACGCGCTGCTTGGCGGTGCGCCGGCTGCTTTGGCAACAATCGCTGCCATGCTGGCTGCCGGGATAAGCTATATCGTATTGCTGCCGCTTTTTGGTGTGCTGAACAGACAGGAGCTGCGTCAGCTGCCGGCAGTGAAGCGATTTTTTAAATAATTAAGAAAGAAGGCGTACTATCATGGGAACAATTACAATTGTCGGCTTAGGCCCCGGTGCTGTGGGACATCTTTCATTGGAAACTATGGGACTTCTGCAAAACTGCGCTCAGGTTATCCTGCGCACGGCGGTGCATCCCACCGTTGCCGAGCTGGAAAAGCAAAACGTAAAATTTACCTCATGTGACGATTTATACGAAAAGGCTGCTTCCTTTGAAGAGGTTTATAACAGTGTTGTTGAGCGTGTGCTGGCAGCAGCGCACAGCGGTGATGTTGTTTATGCCGTACCGGGAAGCCCGTTGGTTGCGGAAAAAACCGTTGTTTTGATGCGCACCGCTGCGAAGGCACAGGGCATTAAGCTGGTTATTAAGCCTTCTATGAGCTTTTTGGACCTGGCTTACGTTGAACTGGGTATCGACCCGATTGCCGGCCTGCAGATTATTGACGCGCAGGATTTTGCGGAGATTGCCAGTGCCGGACAGCATCCGCTGATGATTACTCAGGTGTACAGCCGGATGGTAGCAAGCGATTTGAAAATTGCCCTGATGGACGTACTGCCTGACGAGTATGAAATTTATTTCCTGCGTAATTTGGGCCTGCCTGATGAGGAATGCCGCTCGATTAAGCTGTACGAGCTGGACAGGCAGCCTGATATCGACCATCTTACAAGTGCTTACATTCCGCCGATGGCTGAGGGAGCAGAGGATACCGTATTTGAAAAGGTTGACGATGCGGAAGCTGTTCCCGGTATCATCAACTTTGGCGAAGATGAGGACGATTTTGCCGATGAAGGCGAAGAAGAAGGCTATGCGGAGGACTTTTTGCCGGAAGCAGGCTTTGATGATTTCGACATCCAGCCCTTGGCTGATGTTATGCGCACTCTGCGCGAGCCCGGTGGCTGCCCCTGGGACAGAGAGCAGACACATAAATCAATTCGCAGCAACATGATTGAAGAGGTTTACGAATATCTGGAGGCTGTGGACGCTGACGATGTTGATGGCATGCGTGAGGAGCTTGGCGACGTGCTCATGCAGGTTGTTTTCCATGCCCGTATGGCACAGGAGGCAGGCCGCTTTGATCTGCAGGACGTTATCGACGAGGTTGTAGATAAGCTTATCCGCCGTCATCCGCATGTTTTCGGCGATACCCATGTTGACAACAGCGATGAGGTGCTGGTAAATTGGGAGGCTATCAAGAAACAGGAAAAGCAGGAACGCAAGCATGTATTGGATGGCGTATCTCAGGGACTGCCGGCGCTGCTGCGTGCCTATAAGCTGCAGAGCAAGGCTGCTAAGGTCGGCTTTGACTGGCAGGACAGCGAATCTGTATGGGCTAAGGTACAGGAGGAGCTGGGCGAGCTGCAGGATGCTTTGCAGGCAGGCGACAAGGCTGCTGCCGAGAGTGAGCTTGGCGATGTGCTGTTTGCTGTGGTAAATTATGCGCGTCATAACGGCATTGAGCCAGAGGTAGCTTTGGACGGAACTAATAACCGTTTCGCTTCCCGCTTTAATTACGTGGAAAAACAGGTGGAAGCCAGCGGCAAAACGTGGCAGGATTTCACTTTGACTGAGCTGGATAAATTTTGGAATCAGGCTAAGGATTTGGAACGAAAGAACGATTTATAAGGTGAAATTACAATAAAGTTACTAAAATAACGCTATTTTCCCCGTAATTTATAAATATTTTCGGAAAAGGCTTGCAGGAAAACGTTTGACAGTGTAGAATACTATTGCTAGTTAAATTTGAGTTACGTTACGAAGTTACGTGCTCCGCAAGCATTTGCAATAATAACTAAAGTCATAATTAAGGAGGAATTTTTGATGAACAAGACTGAGTTAATCGCTGCTGTTGCTGAAAAAGCCGGCTTAACCAAAAAAGACGTTGAAAAAACTATCACCGCTACCCTGGAAACCGTTAAAGAGGTAGTTGCTAAGGGTGACAAAGTACAAGTAGTAGGCTTTGGTACTTTTGAAGCACGTGCTCGTAAAGAACGGGAAGGTAAAAATCCGCAAAATGGTGAGAAGGTAGTTATTCCTGCTGCAACCATCCCTGCTTTCAAAGCTGGCAAAGCTTTCAAGGATGCTGTTAACGTAAAATAATAAGCTGTTTTAGTGCTTTAGGCCCGGCAGCTGCTGCCGGGCTTTTCTAAAAATATACTGCGGAATACTCAATGCTGGGGGGCTATGATATGGTAAGACGTCGTGTAAGACATAAATCTAAAGCTTTTAATGTCTTTATGATGCTGCTGTTTGTTGCCTGCCTGTTCGTTATCGGCAAGCAGGAGTATTCTATTTATCAGATTAAACAGGAACAGGCTGCTACACAGCAACGTATTGCTGCTTTACAAAAACAGAAGACTGAGCTGGAGGCAGAGCGTAAACGTCTGGATGACCCGCGTTATATTGAAAAGCTCGCCCGTGAGGATTACAACATGGTGGGTAAAGACGAGGTGCCGCTGTTTATAGTTGATGAGAAAAAATAAGGCAGAACAAGAAATGATAGCTTTTGTTCTGCTTTTTTTTATTGACACCATGAAAAATTAAAGAGTATAATACAAGAGTATTAAGAATTTTTAAGGGGGATTTTTTTCTCGATGTCACTTGAAGTAGGTGCAATTGTAGAGGGTGAAGTTACAGGTATCACCAATTTTGGCGCATTTGTCCAACTGCCTGAGGGCAAGGTTGGCCTGATTCACATTTCTGAGGTTTCTAATGTTTATGTAAAAGACGTGCATGACTTTTTAAAGGAGCACGACAAGGTTAAGGTTAAGGTATTATCTGTAGATGATCGCGGCAAAATTGGTCTGTCTATAAAACAGCTCACTCCGCCGCCTGCAAATCCGCAGCCGAGACCGCAGCGTCCGCAAAACGATAACCGCGAGCGCCGCAACAACAATGGTATGCGTCCGCAAGGCGACAATCGTGAACGCCGTGGCGGTATGCGCCCGCAAAGCGCAAGACCTATGGCGCCCGTTTCCTTTGAGGATAAATTATCCAAATTCCTGAAAGACAGCGATGACCGTATGCTGGATTTAAAACGTAATACTGAGTCCAAACGCGGTGGTCGTGGTGCCAGACGTGATAAATAAGCAAGCTGGTAATTAATGAAATGGCACTCCTGAGAGTGCCTTTTCTTTTATAGCATAGAAAAATGCGATACGACACGTTTGAACCGCTGCTGAAGGAGATATGCTATGAGGCAGATTGCGCCTGCAGTCTACAAGCTGCGCAAAACAATTAAAAATTTGCTGCGGCCGGATGCTCATTACCTGCTGGCTGTTAGCGGCGGTGCCGATTCTCTGGCTTTGGCACATGCCTGTGCTGCTTTGGCAACCCAGGGATGGGGAAGCTACAGCGTCTGTCATGTAGAGCACGGACTTCGTGGTGAAGAGGCTTTGCGCGACATGCAGGCTGTGCAGCGTGCATGCGAAGCATGGGGACTGCCCTGCTTTACGGAGCACGTGCAGGCTGCAGCCTATGCGGCGCAGAACCGGCTTTCTACAGAAGATGCTGCGCGCCGCCTGCGCTATGCGGCGCTTAGGCGCATAGCGGCGCAGCAGGGCGCTACGGCGATTGTTACGGCGCATCACGAGGGTGATCAGGCGGAAACGCTGCTCTTGAGGCTACTGCGCGGCGCAGGACTGCAGGGACTTGCCGGAATGCGGGCGCAGCAGGGCGATATCATCAGGCCGCTGCTGACGCTGCCGAAAAGCCTGCTGGAGGAATACTGCAGCGCAGAAGGCATTGAAGTATGCTATGACAGCACCAACGCTGATACGGCGTATACGCGTAATCGTGTACGTCTGGAGCTTATGCCGTATCTGGAGCGCAGCTTCAACCCCGCTGTGGTGCCGACGTTGGCGCGTACTGCCGCCTTGCTGGCGCAGGATGCGGAATGTCTGGAGCAAATGACTGACGATGCTTACAGGCAGCTGGTGCGCAGGCAGGATGATACTGTAAGTTTTCCGGTGACGCAACTTACGGCGCTGCACAGTGCCGTAAGGCTGAGAGTATTGCGACGCGCGTATTTCGAACTTGGCGGCGAGGAGCTGTCCTTAGAGCGTAGTCAGGCGATTGACTCTCTGCTGTTCCGACGCAGCGGTGGCAAGATCATCCAGCTGCCGCAGGGAATAAACGTAGTCTACAAAAATAAACAGCTTATTTTTGTTAAAATAATATAATATAAAGTATAAGGAGAATGAAAAAATGCATGACGATATTAAGACAGTTTTGCTGACCAAAGAAGAAATTGATGCTCGCGTACAGGAAATGGGTAAGCAGATTGCAGCTGATTATGCAGACAAGGAGCTTGTTGTCATTGTGCTGCTGAAGGGTGCTGCCTGGTTCGCTACCGACCTGACCCGCGCTATTGATATGCCGCTGCGCGTAGACTTCATGGTTGCTTCTTCCTATGGCAACGGAACCAGCACCAGCGGCAGTGTTAAGGTTAAGCTTGATGTTAGCGAGGACATCAAGGGCAAGGACGTGCTGGTAATCGATGATATTATTGACAGCGGCGTTACCTTCGCTTCTATTACCGACATGCTGCGTCACTACAAGCCCGCAACATTGAAAACCGCTGCTCTGTGCGACAAGGCTGAGCGCCGTGTAAACGGTCTGGAGGCTGATTACGTAGGCTTTAAAATTCCTGATGAATTCGTTGTCGGCTACGGTCTGGACTATGCAGGGGATTACCGTAATCTGCCGTTTATCGGTATCCTGAAGCCTGCTGTATACGCACGCAAATAAAAGCCTGTAATTTGCATAAAACAGTTGCTAGTTTTTCCTATCTATAATATAATAAAATATTATGAGCTAAGTGGAAGGAGGCTACGTGCTTGAATAAATTTTTTAAGAACGTACTTTTTTATCTGCTGATTATCATGGTAATTATCTGGATGTTTGACCTTTACGGTGAAAAGGATTCTAAGCCTGCCGATATAAGCTATACCAGCTTTATGCAGCATGTACAGCAGGACGAAATCAAACAGGTAACTATTGTTGATAACGTTATCAGCGGTAAATTAAAGGATGGCAAGGAATTTTCTACCGTTGCGCCTAATGACAGCAAGCTGGTAGAAAAGCTGGAAGCAAAGAAAGTAGACATTAAGGCAGAGCTGCCGCCGCAGCCACCTTGGTGGATGAGCATTCTCAGCTCTATTTTGCCGATGCTGATTATCGTAGGCCTGTGGTTCATGCTGATGAATCAGGGCGGTGCCGGTGGCGGCAAGGTGATGAACTTTGGCAAGAGCCGTGCGCGTCGCTACGATGAGGAAAAACTGAAGATAACCTTTAAGGATGTTGCCGGTGCTGAGGAAGCCAAGCAGGAGCTGGAAGAGGTTGTTGAATTCCTGAAGCATCCGCAGAAGTATAATGACTTGGGAGCTAAGATTCCTAAAGGTGTTTTGCTCTATGGCCCTCCGGGTACAGGCAAAACCTTGTTGGCGAAGGCAGTTGCCGGTGAAGCGGGAGTTCCGTTCTTCAGTATTTCCGGTTCTGACTTCGTAGAAATGTTTGTCGGTGTCGGCGCATCTCGTGTACGCGATTTGTTCGACCAGGCAAAGAAAAGTGCACCCTGCATCGTGTTTATCGATGAGATTGATGCCGTAGGCCGTCAGCGCGGCGCAGGTCTTGGTGGTGGCCATGACGAGCGCGAGCAGACTCTGAACCAATTATTGGTTGAGATGGACGGTTTCAGTGCTAACGAAGGCATCATTATGATTGCCGCAACTAACCGTCCTGATATTCTGGACCCGGCACTGCTGCGTCCCGGCCGTTTCGACCGCCAAATCGTAGTAGACCGTCCTGATATTAAGGGACGTACCGAAATCCTGAAGGTACATGTTAAGGGCAAGCCGATAGGACCGGATGTAAATCTGGACGTAATCGCTCAGCGTACCCCTGGCTTTACCGGTGCTGATTTATCCAATCTGGTTAATGAAGCAGCGTTGCTGACTGCCCGTAAGGACAAGAAGGCTATCAATATGCCGGAAATGGAAGAGGCTGCCGAGCGTGTTATCATGGGACCGGAGCGCAAGAGCCGTGTTATCAGTGATAAGGAAAAACGCCTGACTGCTTACCATGAAGGCGGTCATACTATCGTTGGTATGCTGCTTGAGCACACTGACCCTGTACATAAGGTTACCATCATTCCGCGTGGCCGTGCAGGTGGTTATACCCTGAGCCTGCCTAAGGAAGATAAGTATTATGCAACCCGCAGCGAAATGCTCGATGAGCTGAAGGTGCTGCTGGGTGGCCGTGTTGCCGAAGCACTGGTGCTGAAGGAAATTTCCAGCGGCGCCAGCAATGATCTGCAGCGTGCAACTCAACTGGCACGCCAGATGATTTGCGAATACGGTATGAGCGAAAACATCGGACCTGTAACCTTTGGTCATCGTCAGGATCAGGTATTCCTGGGCCGCGACATTGCCCGCGACAAGGATTACAGTGAAGAAGTGGCAGCCGAAATTGATAAAGAGGTACGCTCCTTTATGGAAGATGCCTATGCTGCTACCGAAAAGCTGCTGTCCGACAATATCGACAAGCTGCATGTGATTGCTAAAGCTCTGATGGAGAAGGAAACTCTGGAAGAGGAAGAAATCAACCAGCTGGTAAAATACGGTCATATCCTTACTGCAGAAGAAAAGCTGCAATTAGTACAGCAATCTGTTGTGGATGAGGAAGCAACTGCTGCTTCCGTTGCCGAAGCTGACGCAAAGGCTGAAGCGCCTGCCGCCGAAGCAGATGCACCGAAATCCGCTGCGAATGCAGACGAAGAAGCACCCAAAGAATAACAGCAAAAAATTAACGCTCGCGTTCGAAAGAACGCGGGCGTTTTTTGTGCTTCGCATATATAATTTTCCCTCCGCACGTTCTACACACTCCAAGCCGCGCCGGACAGGAACGGATGCTGGCTACAGTCGAGTGTCTTTGTTCGCACAGCCTGCGCTGTTTTGGGAACTTCTCCTTCGATTGACGCTCAACCGACATTGCTCTCTTTTATAGCACACTAACGTAACTTCGGTTCGCGGCAAACGCATGGCGAAAAGAACCGGAATCCTGCGCGCGGCTAAAGGAACTTTTGGTTACTTTTCCTTCCATGGAAAAGTAACATAACAAACGTATCGCTTATAACATCCTAACGGATGCACGGCACTCCCAAACCAAGAAGCCTATCCATTCTCCTTCGCACGTTCCGCACACCTCAAGCCGCGCCGGACAGGAACGGATGCTGGCCACAGCCGAGCGTCTTTGTTCGCACAGCCTGCGCTGCTTCGGGAACAATACCTTCGTTTGACGCTCAACCGACATTGCTTCCTTTTATAGCACACTAACGTAACTTCGGTTCGCGGCAAACGCATGGCGATAAGCACCGGAATCCTGCGCGCGGCCAAAGGAACTTTTGGTTACTTTTCCTTCCATGGAAAAGTAACATAATTAGCATATCGCTTATATCATCCTAACGGATGCACGCAACATGCCTTGCGCACGTCTAAAGGAACTCTTGGTTACTTTTTCTTCCGTGGAAAAGTAACATAACTATATATGCTTGCGGAAAAACTCCAAAAACCCCTCCGCCGCAGGCGATAATTTATATCCCTTACTCCAATACAACGTCTGATCAAAATGCAGCTTCTCATCAACAAGCTGCCGCCGCACCATCTCCTGCGGCACAGCATCACCATCCAACGCCGCAACAACCGCAACTCCCAGTCCGCTTGTCGCAAAGGTAAGCGCACTCTCCGCCGTAGTGGCAATAAAGGAGACATTAGGCTTAGCAGCATAATCCTTAAACACATTGCGCAAAAGCGCATAGCTGCCATAATTACAGCACAAAGGCACACCTGCCAAATCCTCTGGCGAAAGCATGCTTTTATTTGCCCACGGAACCGAAAATTCAGCATTATAGAAAGCATAAAAACTCTCCCACTGCACCTTAATAGTAGCAAAATTGTGCGCCGCAGGCAGTGGTGCATTGGCAAAAGCAAAGTCAATACTGCCAGCCTCCAGCTGTTGTTGCTGCTGCTCTACCGTAGCATCGTGAAACTGATAGCTGATGCCGGGATTTTCTTTGGCAAAGGGAATAAGATAGCTGCGCAGGAAATAGTCGGTACGCACGTGCGACACGCTGAAGCGCAGCGTACCTGCGGCACGCCTGCCGAAGGCCTGCATACGCAGGCTGATATCATCTTCCGTAGTGCACAGCTGACGCGCCTGCTGCAAAAAGGTTTCGCCTGCTTCCGTCAGTTCAATGTGGCGCTTGCCGCGCTGCATTTTGAAAAGCTGCACGCCGTAGTTTCTTTCGATAGCCTTCATCTGTGCGCTGAGCGCCGGTTGTACAATCCCCAAACGTTTGGCCGCGGCGCTGAGATTACCTGTTTCGGCAACAGTGATAAAGTTACGGTAAAATGCGAAATCCATAGCAGTATCTCCTTAAATATCAAAAAATATGATTATATTAATCAAAATAAAGTCTTTTACTTAATTATAGAACGGGAGTAGAATTAAGTAAATGCAAAAAAAGAAGGCAAACTTCTATTTAACTCGGAGAGGAAGCTGTTATTATGAAAAAACATCGTTCGTTGAATGTTTTGTCAGGACCGTTACTTTTTCTGCTTGTCCTGCTTATACTGGCACCTGTTATTGAATTTAAGCAGGCGGCCGCTATTGCTACGATTTTCTGGATGGGCCTTTGGTGGGTGCTGCGGCCGGTAAATATCGCCGTCACCTCGCTGCTGCCGATTCCCCTGAACGCCATCTTCGGCATGGTGCCGATGGACGGAATCATCAGTAAATACTTTTCGGAAATTGTTGTCCTGCTGGTCGGCAGTGACCTTATCAGTCTGGTGTGGGAAAAAACACATCTTGATAAGCGTCTGGCGATAAAAAGCCTTTGCGGCCTGGGCACATCGATGCGCGAGCAGATATGCGTCTGGCTGGTGGCTTCAACGCTGCTGTCCATCTTTTTGCCAAACGTCGTCGTTGTTATGATTCTGTTGCCGGTGGCTGTAAGCATGCTGCGCTTTTTGGGGCAGCAGCAGATTACCGACAATCCCGTAGCAACACCGATTCTGCTGGCCATCGTCTGGGGCGCAGGCTTCGGCGGTTTCGGCTCACCTTTGGGCAGCAGCTCTAACCTGGTAGCAATCAGTTATCTGGAAAAGCTCACGGGACACGAATTCATGTATGTGGATTGGGTTATCCGCTTTCTGCCGCTGCTGTTCATCATCATGCTGCTCATTATGGCTTATCTGCTGCATCTGCCTTTGCCTGTTAAGCGTCTTGACGGCGGTAAGGAATACTTTCGTGCTGCCTATGAAAAGCTCGGGCCGATGAGCCGCGGCGAAAAGTTAGGACTGTGGCTTTTTGTTCTCGCAACAGGTTTGGCCTTCGTCCGTCCGCTTTACGTGCAGTATCTGCCGCTGATGAAGCCTGCGTATGTTTTCTTCACCTTCGGCATGCTCACTTTTATGCTTCGTAACGAAACAGGCCAGCTGCTTTTGACCTGGCGTGAAGCTGAAAAGGGCATCATGTGGGGTATGATTTTTCTCTTTTCCGGTGGGCTGGCGTTGGGACAGCTGATTACAAAGACCGGTGCGGCAACGCAGATTGCTAAGGTAATTACGCTGCTGCCGTTAAGCGGAGGCTGGGAAACGATGTTCAGCCTGACGCTGTTTGCTACCTTCCTGACGGAAATCAGCAGTAATACCGCGGCGGCCTCCATCTCGATTCCTGTAGTACAAAGTATTTCGCAGCAGATGGGGCTGAACCCCATTCCTTATATCCTGACCTCGATTGTTGCCGTTAACTGTGCCTTTATTCTGCCGGTGAGCACACGTGCTGTGGGTGTAACCTATGGCCTGAATCCTGACGATTTGCTGAAAAATGGCCTCAAGCTCTCAATAATCTGCATGCTGCTCGTAAGTGCGCTTGGCTGTATCTGCATGCATTGCTGGAGTCTTTTCAACCATCTTTAAAGGAGCCTTCTTTGTTTACTCCCTTGTCATTGCTGGGATGGCGGGGGAGTATTTTTTGCATAGAATTGTGGAGAAGTACGCTTGAAAATGATGCAAAATAGCGGAAAAATGAGGAAAATAGATTTTTTTTGTAAAATCGCTGATTTTAGTGCATTTTTTGCTATACAAACGCGGTTTTTTGTAGTAAAATCATATCACAAGAATTAAGGCGGAACGGAAGGTTCCACACATATGCTCAAGAAAGGTTGTGTTATTAAGGTAATGAACGAGCAATCCATGAATAGAAGTTTAAAGAACAGACACTTACAGATGATTTCTTTAGGTGGCATTATCGGCAGCTGTTATTTTTTAGGTGCCGGATATGCGATTGAGCAGGCCGGACCTGCTATTATTCTTTCTTATCTTTTTGGCGGTGCAATCGTCTTATGCGTTATGCTGTGCCTGGCGGAGCTGGCTGTAGCTAAGCCTATTTCCGGTTCCTTTGTTACCTATGCACGTGAGAATATATCCTCAACCTGGGCTTGCGGCGTTGGTTGGGCCTATTGGCTGAACTGGATGGCTTACGTGCCGTCTGAAATGATTGCTGCGGGTATCATTATGAATAATTTTGTACCTGCCGTCAGTCAACTGTGGTGGGCAATTCTTTTTGGCCTGCTGGTGACTGTAATTAACCTTTTTCATGTTGATAATTTCGGCGAAAGCGAATTTTGGCTTTCTATGATTAAAATTGCTGCTCTTGTAGGCTTTTGCAGCGTTGCCGGTCTGATCGTTTGCGGTCTTGTCGGTGACCAGGGCTATTTAGGCGCTAAGGTGTTGCTTGGCCAGGGCGGCTTTGCTCCTCAGGGATATTGGCCGATTGTGCTGACCATGGTTATTATTCTGGTTAACTTCCAGGGTACCGAAATCATCGGTCTGGCTGCGGGCGAATGCAAGGATCCTGCTAAAAGCATTCCTATTGCGGTTCGCAATGTTTCCTGGCGTGTCATTGCTTTATATATCATTCCTATTACGTTATTGTTGTCCATTATGCCGTGGGATAAGGCCAGCCTGAAGGAGAGCGTGTTCGCTGCTGCTTTGTCGGAATATGGCTTTGACGGCTTAGCCTCTGCGATTGCCTTTGTAGTGCTGGTTGCAGGTGTTTCCTGCGCTAACTCCGGCCTGTACGGCGGTGCTCGTGCGCTGCATGCACTGGCTCGTATGGATATGGCACCGGCGTTTTTGGGCAAGCTCAATAAAAATGGTATGCCGCAGAATTCTATTATCGTTTCTGTTTGCGCCTGCTGGGCAGTTATCGTTTTTTACACCTTTAATCCCGATTCTACACTGTATACTTATTTGCTGGCAGTATCCGGCTTTACCGGAGCAATGGCTTGGATTTCCATTTGCTGGAGCCAATATAATTTCCGCCGCCGTCTGATTGCCGAAGGCAAGGAGGATACTCTGAAGTATAAAACACCGTTCTTTCCGTATGTTACGCATTTCGGTATCTGGTCGCAGGTTTTCTGCCTGGCAGTAATTGCTTTGACACCGGATTTACGCCAGACGCTGTACGCCGGCGTACCGATGCTGGTGGTGCCGATGCTTTGCTATCGTTGGCGCAAGCATCACAAGAGCTTGGTTCAGACCAAAACTCAGGTTGCTATGGCTCATAAATCTTAAAAGTATATGGAGGTTGCCGCAGATGCGGCAGCCTCTTTTTATGTAATGCACGAAAATATAAGAATATAGCAGAGCCTTTTGAGTATAATGCCGGAAGGTGTTATAATAGGTGTTAAAAGGAGAATGGTTATGCAATTAGTAGTAGATAAAATCGCCAAAGCATTTGGCATTCATGAAATATTTAAAGATGTAAGCTTTATGGTGGAGCAGGGAGAGCATGTCGGTCTTGTAGGCGTCAACGGCAGCGGCAAGACGACGCTGCTGCGTTGCCTGCTGCAGCCTGAATGGGTTGACAGCGGTGCGGTAAAATTCGAGCCCGGTATCAGTGTGGGCTATGTACAGCAGGGCTTTACCGATATCAGAGGTACTATCTGGCAGTTTATGCAGACAGCCTGTCCGGAAATCAGCAGCCTGCGCCAAAAGCTGGCACAGCTGGAGGCTGATTCCGGCAAGCTGCAGGGCGAAAAGCTGGACAGCTGCCTGGAGGAATACGGACGCGTACTCAAACGTTATGAGTTTATCGATGGTTATAATTACGAAAACCGCATTAAGCGTGTGCTTATCGGTTTGGGCTACACCGAGGATTGGTGGCAGCATGACGCGGCAACGCTGAGCGGCGGTCAGAAAACACGTCTGATGCTGGCGGCGGCACTGGTGCGTAATCCCGACTTCATGATTCTGGACGAACCGACAAACCATCTGGATATTGTAATGACGCAGTGGCTGGAAAAGTATCTGCAGGAATTTAAGGGCGGTCTGCTCGTTGTCAGCCATGACCGTGCCTTCCTTGATAATGTTGCTATGCGCATTCTGGAGATGGAGGGCGGCAAGCTGCAATCCTTTAAGGGCAATTACAGCCGCTATCTGGAGCAGAAGGCGATTCAGAGCAGTACGCTGACTGCTGCCTACAATGCACAGCAGGATTATATTGCGCGCACGGAGGCTTATATCCGTCGCTTCAAGGCTGGCATCAAGAGCAAAATGGCGCGTGGCCGTCAATCACAGCTCGACCGTCTGGAGCGCATTGATGCACCGGTGCAGCATGAGGAGTTTGAACTGCGTTTGCCGCCTGCTGCCGAATGTGCGGACAGAGTGCTGATTATGGAGGACCTCACCATAGGCTACGGCGAGAAGGTGCTGGCCAAGGGCATTAACCTGACGCTGCGCCGTGGCGAAAAGGCTGCGCTTTTGGGTGCCAACGGTACTGGCAAGACGACGCTGCTGCGTACTATCTTAGGTGAAATTGCACCGCTGAAGGGCAAGGCCAAGATTGGCAGCAGAGTGCAGATAGGTTATTTTTCGCAGAGCTATGAGCGATTAAACCCGGAGCAGACGCTGTTGGAAAACTTTGTTGTTGAATACGGCTTTACGGAAGAGCATACACGCTCGATGCTTGGCGGTATGCTGTTCCACGGTGATGATGTGTTCAAAAAAATCGGTGAGCTGAGCGGTGGTCAGAAGGCACGTCTGGTGCTGCTGAAGCTGGTGCTGGACGGAGCCAACTGTCTGGTGCTTGACGAACCGACGAACCATCTTGATATTATGGCGCGTGAAGCGGTAGAGGCAGCACTGGAGGCCTTTGACGGCACAGTGCTGGTAGTAAGCCATGACCGTTATTTCGTCAACGAGGTTGCGGACCGCATCTGGGAAATTGAGGATTTAGAGGTTAAGGATTACAAGGGTAACTACGATTTTTACCTTGAAGAGAAGCAGAAAAAGGCTGCTGCTTTGGCGCAGGCACAGGAGGAAGCGGAAAAGGCTGCGGCCTATGCGGAGGCACAGGCTAAAAAGCAGCAACAGCAGGTTGCTGCTGCGCCGGCGAAAGCGAAAAAGCAGGAGGATAAAAAGCGCCGTTACAGTCCTGACGAGGCTGCGCGACTGCTGCCCAAGGTAGAGCTGCAGATTCGTGAGCAAGAGGCTATGATGGGCCTTTTGGAAAAGCAGATGGCGGACCCGGCAAATCACACCAGTCCTGAGCATAGCGCAGCTATGGCAGCAGAGCATGAGGAATACGAGCAAACCATTGCCGAGCTGATGGAAAAATGGGAGCTGCTGATGGAAGCGGCGGAGGATGCCTGATGGACGATAAAAAGTATATGCAGCTGGCGCTGGCTGAAGCACGCAAGGCCGCAGAGCTTGGTGAAATTCCTATCGGTGCGGTACTGGCGGACATGACAACGGGCGAGGTTATCGCCGCTGCGCACAATATGCGTGAAACGTGGCATGACGCAACGGCGCACGCTGAGGTCATCGTCATCCGTGAGGCCTGCGAGCGTCTGGGGCGTTGGCGTTTGAGCGGCTGTGCGCTTTACGTTACCGTTGAGCCCTGTCCGATGTGCAGCGGTGCGATTGTCAACGGCCGTGTCGACCGCGTTGTTTACGGCTGCCCCGATGTGAAGGCCGGCGGTGCGGAATCAATTTTTAATATCATTACGAATCCTAATCTTAATCACTGCGCGGAGGTTGTCAGCGGCATCTGTGAGGAGGAATGCGCGCTGGTGATGCGCGACTTTTTCCGCCGTCGCCGTCAGGAAAACAAGGCGAAGCGCAAGAGTGAAGCCGGCGCGCAGCAGGAATAATTTCGGCAGGCAGTTGCCAAGACAAGATTTTTCTTATATAATATTAATGTTAACCTGATGCGAATATTTCGCCATAACAGAATAATGGAGACGTAGCGAAGTGGTCATAACGCGGCTGACTCGAAATCAGTTTGCCGTTTGCGCGGCACGTGGGTTCGAATCCCACCGTCTCCGCCAACGAAATTCAATCCCGCAGCTTATTTGGTTGCGGGATTTTTAGTGTGTAACATATTTATCATTTTGGTAGGTTTTATCGCCTATTAGTTAATTTCTTCTGCTTTTTGTTTGCCAAAGATGTCGCTAACTGTTAAAATGTCATACGAATGCTTTTGATTTTGGGGGATTATTATGACATCGGAAAAAATAATTGATATCTTAAAAAACGGTAAAATTCATCTGTCGTGCGAGCTGTTTCCGCCTAAGCAGGGCGCAGAGCTGCAAAACAGTCTGGAGATTGTCAATAAAATTGCAGCCAGCAAGCCGTCCTATATGAGCGTCACCTATGGCGCAGGCGGCAGCACGGTAGGCTATTCGGCAGCACTGGCCAAAAAAGTAGAGGATAACGGTATGCCGGCTTTGGCTCATCTGACTTGTGTAAAGGCTGATGAAGCAAAGCTGGCAGAGGTACTTGGACAGCTGCAGGGCTTTGGCGTAAAAAATATTCTGGCGCTGCGCGGCGATATACCGGCAGATATGCAGGGTGAGGAAATCGGCAGCTTTGCCCATGCCAGTGAGCTGATGCGTTTTGTGAAGCAGCAAGGCGATTTCTGCGTCGGCGGTGCTGCTTATCCCGAAGGCCATCCCGAATCCGGTTCCTTGGAACAGGATATAGAAAACACCAAGTACAAGGTAGATGCCGGCGTTGACTTTTTAGTGACGCAGATGTTTTTTGATAATACGATTTTATATAACTATATGTTCCGCCTGCTGCGTGCAGGCATCAATGTGCCGGTAGTGCCGGGTATTATGCCGGTGACAAATGCCAAGCAGATTATCCGTATCTGCCAGCTGAGCGGTACTAAGCTGCCGCCGCAGTTCCGTGCGATGGTAGAAAAATTTGCCGATAAGCCGGAGGCACTGAAGCAGGCAGGTATCGCCTATGCTACCGGTCAAATTATTGATTTGATTGCCAATGGTTTTGACAATGTACACATCTATACGATGAACAAGCCGGAAATTTTTGCCGGTATTATGAATAATCTCGGAGAGATTGTAGATAAATAGTCCTGCGCTGTGGCGCAAAAGTCAGGTTATTGTTATGGAATTTAAGCAAAAGGAAGCGCTGCGTTATCTGCGGGCCAAGCCGGGAGATAAGGCAGCAGAAATTTTAGTGGATACGGTTTATCTGAAGCTGCGCAATGAGGTGCAGGCGCGTTATATCCTGCAAAAGCATGCGATAACGGCAGATGAGGCAGGTGTAACGCTGGACTGCGGCGTGCGCTTTCATTCGCGTGCATTGGCGCGTCATTTAAAGGGTTGCGACACGGTGCTGCTTGTGGGTGCAACACTCGGCAGCAGGGTGGACGCAGCCATCCGCCGCCTTGCGCTCATCAGCGTTGCTGAAGGTGCGGCGGCTCAGGCTGTGGCAGCGGCGCTGATTGAAAGCTATTGCGATGAAGTGCAGGCGCAGGCTGAAACCGGCGGTCTGCTGCAGCGTCCGCGCTTTTCGCCTGGTTACGGAGATTGGCCGCTGGAGGAGCAGCGTCAGCTGTTCGCAGTGCTGAACTGCGCCAAACGCATCGGCCTGACGCTGACGGATGGACTGATGATGGCTCCGTCCAAGTCGGTGACGGCAATCATCGGCTTATCGGAAGATGCTGCTTGCGTGCAGAATAAATGTATGACCTGCAGTAATATAAACTGTCCTTACAGAGATACTGATATTAAGAAAGTTTGAGGAGAAGATTTAATTTATGAATTTTAAGGAATTGTTAGGCAAGCAAATGTTGTTCTTTGATGGTGCCACCGGTACACAGCTGCAGGCACGCGGTCTGCAGCCGGGTGAGCTGCCCGAAAGCTGGAATTTTACACACCCCGATATTGTAGAAGCTGTGCATCGCAGTTATCTTGATGTAGGCTCCAATATCGTAAAATCCAATACCTTCGGCGCTAATCCGTTGAAGCTGGTAGGCTCCGGCCTGGATTGCAAGGAAACCATCGAAGCGGCAGTGGCGATTGCCAAGAAGGCCTGCGGTGGCAGGGAAAATAAATTTGTTGCGCTGAATTTGGGACCGACAGGAAAGCTGTTGGCTCCTTATGGCGATTTGCCTTTTGAAAAGGCAGTAGAAGCCTACGGCGAAATGGTACGTTACGGCGCTGCTGCCGGTGCGGATTTGATTCTTATCGAAACGATGAGTGATACCTACGAAATCAAGGCTGCGGTTCTGGCATCTGAGGAAAACAGCGATTTGCCGATTTGTGTGACCATGACCTTTGATGAGGACGGCAAGCTGTTGACCGGTGCTACGGTTGAGGCTGCTGCTCTTATGTGCGAAGGTCTGGGCGTAGATGCCATCGGCTTTAACTGCGGTCTGGGACCGGTGCAGGTGGGTAAATTATTTCCGCAGATGCTGGCAGCAACCAGCCTGCCGCTGATTATCAATCCGAATGCCGGACTGCCGGTACAGCGTGACGGCAAAACTTGCTTTGATGTCGGCCCGGAGGAATATGCGGAGCTGATGTACGAGCTTGCAGGCAAGGGAGCAAGCATCGTCGGCGGCTGCTGCGGTACAACGCCGGAGCATATTGCGCAGATGATTGCCAAATGCAAAACTCTGCAGCCCGGAGGTACGCGTGATTGCCGTCTGACGGCGGTATCCTCCTACGGCAAGGCAGTGCATCTTGGCGAAGGTCCTATAATTATCGGCGAACGCATCAATCCTACAGGCAAAAAGCGTTTGAAGGAAGCATTGGTCAACAGTGACCTTGATTATGTGTGCCGCCTCGGTCTGGAGCAGATTGGCGTAGGCGCGCAGATTCTGGACGTTAACGTTGGTACGCCGGGCATTGACGAAGCGGCAATGGCCGCAAAGGCTGTGCCGGCGCTGCAGGCGATTACCGATACGCCACTGCAGATTGATACATCTAATTACGAAGCAATGGAAAGAGCGCTGCGCCTCTATAACGGCAAGCCGATGCTCAATTCCGTCAACGGTAAGGAGGACAGCCTGCAGCATGTGCTGCCGCTGGCTAAAAAATACGGCGCTGTGCTGGTTGCACTGTGTCTTGATGATAACGGTATTCCCGCTACTGCAGCAGGACGTATCGCTGTGGCCGAAAAAATTATCGCCCGTGCGGCCGAATACGGCATTGAAAGCCGCAATATAGTTGTAGACCCGCTGGCACTGACTATTTCCACCGGTGCCGATAACGCGGCGATTGCCTGTGAGGTTATCCGCACGATGAAGGCACGCGGCATCAACACTGTTATGGGTGTTTCCAACATTTCGTTCGGTCTTCCCGGACGTGATGCTGTCAACAGCACCTTCTTCAGCATGGCGATGGCAGCAGGCCTTTCATGTGGCATTATCAATCCGCAGAGCAAGCCGATGATGGATGCTTATTACGGTTATCGTGCGCTGGCAGGCTATGACGAGGGCTGCAAGGAATACGTGCAGCATTATGCAGATGCACCGAAGGCTGCAGCAACAACAGTAAGCGAAATGGGTCTTTACGATGCCATTGTCAAAGGACTGCAGGGACCTGCGCGTCAGGCCGCAGCCAAGGCTCTGGAAAGCGAAAAGCCTTTGGATATCATTAACAAGTATATGATTCCTGCGCTTGATTTTGTCGGTCATGGCTTTGAAAAGAAAACTCTCTTCCTGCCGCAGCTGCTGATGAGCGCGGATGCGGCGAAGGCTGCCTTTGAGGTTATCCGTGAGGCTGTCGGCGTGGGCGAAACGCAGGGAGAAACGGTAATTATCGCTACCGTCCACGGTGATATCCACGATATCGGCAAAAACATCGTTAAGGTACTGCTGGAAAACTATGGTTATCGCGTGCTTGACTTGGGCAAGGATGTGCCTGTGGAAGCAGTTGTGGAGGCAGCTAAGAAAACTGACGCCAAGGTTGTCGGTTTATCTGCATTGATGACAACGACAGTAGGTGCAATGGAAGAAACTATTGCTGCGTTGCATAATGAATGTGACTGTCAGGTTGTTGTCGGCGGTGCGGTGCTCACGCAGGAATACGCTGATACCATCGGTGCCGAGCATTATGCACCGAACGCTGTCAGTGCGGTAAACTACGTCAACGAAATCCTGGGCAAATAGCCTGCAGAAAAACCGCCGTGCGCTAGTACGGCGGTTTTTTGGGATGTGCACGGCAGGGTAACAAACCTAAAGAAATTAGGTATACCAGAGGAGTACACACATATGTGGAGAAATACAAGACTAGGTTATTGGCGAATAGCAGGAAGTGCAATACTTAATAGGGTTAATAATAAAAGAAAAGCTCGTAAAAGCAGGCTATTATGAACTAGCGAGCAATTACGAGCTTAAAAGACTCAAGCATTATGCTATTTGAACCGCCGTGTACCGAATGGTATGCACGGTGGGGCGAGAGATCGATTGTTCAAATAATGGGTATTCTCTTACTTGATTAGATTCTTATTTTATTGTGTTAAAAGTACGTTTACAACTGGCAATTATATCGCTTTCTTCATCAGTCCAATTTTCGATAACATTAGAAATTGGATAAATTTTATCTAGATAAGATGCTCCATTGTTGTAAGAGATATTTTCGCTAAAAAACCATTCGCGTCCAAATGTAATGTATTGTTGTGCAGTTTTAAAAATAATAGCGGTTACGGATTTTATGGCGTATAATAATTCACCATGACTATTTTTAGTAGTGATTTCATCTTCTACAATAATAATTTTTTCAACTTTTTGGTTAAGCCTAGTAGTGATGACAGGGGAATTTATTACTAATGGATAAAATGTTTCTGCTGGTGATAGTTGCTTTAATTTAAATAGCGCAATATCTTCTTGTCCGTCATAGAAAGGTATAGTTTCTTCTTCATTGTTTAATTCTAAAATAATGTTGTCTAATTTTAGGCAGACATTACCGTAAATGTAATTCCAAGCGTCTGGTTCAGTTGAAGTAATGGCTTGTATGGAGTGGTTAATAATATTGTGTAGTAAAGAAATTTCTTGTTTGGAAAATGTTGTATCAATCATTTGAAGTTCCTTTCTTGATAAAGTGAATTTTTTGGCTTTTGATTTTGCTATTATTGCTTTTGATATTAATGCTTACTGCCGGACTGTTTGGTGTTGATGTATTAATTCTATGTACTACGATTGTTCCGTCTGGGAAAGTCGCTTTTGTACCTTTACCATTGGCAAGAATTTCTAATTTAGCACCAGAAATAATTTTGCTATAAAAATCTTGTGAGGTGGCAATAGGGTTAGAAGATTTTATAACTCGCACATTTTTACCTTTTTCGCCGAAGTTACCATAGCTATTCAATGGATATTTAGGTGTTACAAGTGGTAAATTAGCGTCAATATTGGCTGTGTTAATAGACAATTGCGAATTGTTTTTGCAGCCTGTTGTAGCATTAAATAAACCTGAAAAACCTTTAGACATATTGATAACCTCTAGCTGGATATTGAATGATTTTAATACCAGATGTTTTGTAAATGGCAAAAATATCATCGGGAGCACTGCCATAAACTAGTATAGTAGGTGGAGAAATATGCTTAACTAATTCAGATAACCCTAATTTATATCGACTCTTATCACTATTGTTGTTTATACAACCATGGGTACTGATAATTACCATACTGTTTTTAGGGATTCCATCAAAACAATAGGACCAAGTATCGGAATTTCCCCAACGGACTGTATTTACAACGTTAAGACCATTTTTAATAAACCAAAAACCGCAACTACGCATACGATATGTGTTAAAAATAGATAAAGGATAGGGAAAATCTAAGTTTGTACTGAAATCTGGCGTGGCAACACCAGCAAATTTGCTGACAATGTTTAGACATTCTTGAGGTTTGCTCCAAATACCTTTTTGAGAACCATCAAATTTATAATCATCTTTAAAAAATACTACTGTTGCATCATAATCTGTTGAATTTTTTGCTTCTTCGTATGTAATGACTTTTTTCGGTGGTGTTTGCATTGTGCTATAGCAGATAGGAATATCGTTAGGAGTGCTCATTTCGGCACCATCTACCATAAAAGCATTAAAACAATCGACCATACCTTTACGGATTGTATGTGGTTGCTGTATTAAAAACATTTAAAATCACCTCACGTAATAAAATATTGCCTTTACTATACGCAGTGTGATAAAATAATCTTGCTACAGAGTGTGTTATCACACTGGATATAAGGCATACAGCTATTTTGGTTGTGTGCCTTTTTCCATATATAGATTAAATGGCTACAGATGAAAAAAGGTCAATGTAAGAAATATTCGGTTCCGAAAAGCCTAAAAATTTCTTGTATTTTTGAACTATTTTTGTATCATACTCTCGTTCAGCTAAAGAAAAGAAGAAGCTCTTATTTTTTTGAAAGCAACGTACTCGCCTTTGGGCTGCATCGTGAGATACCCCAAAATTTTTTCGAAGAAAATCGACGTTGATGTCATAACCTTTTTTATCTAAAGCTTTTAACAATTGAAAAGGCATTACGAGTTGTGCCGCAAAATAATTCGCTTCAACTTCCTAATTACCGTATGCTTCTTTGTCCTGAAGAGATAGCGGCTGAAGAGTAGTTCTGATAGGATGTCCAAGGTATAGATGTCCAAATTCGTGTAAAATAGAATATCTACAATGACATCTGTTTTTGGTATCATCAAAGAATAAAATAAATCGCCCGTTTAACTCAACAATAACAGCAGATTCGCTGCCAAAAGAATATATGGGAATATTGTGAGCTTGAGCATATCTGAAAGAATGACAACATATATCAGAAAACTCTTCTGCTATTTTAACGGCAGAAAAAGGGAAATCTTTAATTGTATTAGATTCTATTAATATTTCGTTAGCCTTTATCATAGCTTTAGAAAAATTAGGTTTATAAGTCATTACTAAATTCCTCGTGATCGTCGAAAATGTCAGGAAATATGGTAGAAAGAATTTTTTCTGCTTTTTGTAAATCTTGTTCGTTTAACTTTTCAAGATTTCTTTGCAGGTATCCGAGCTGTTGATTTTCTGGTTTTAATCCCTCCTGTTCATCATTACCCAATAGGTAGTCTGTAGATACGGAAAATAACTGTGATAATTTTAGCAATGCCTCCTTTCGTGGAACAGAACCGTTATTTTCCCACATATTAACTCGACTTTTAGTTACATCGAGTTTTTCTGCTAATTCCGCCATACTTAAATTATGATCGGTGCGCAACTTTTTTAAACGGGTTTGGAAAAGTTTGTTAGACATGGTACTCTCCTTTTAGCGACAACACAAAATAAAATTGCTTCATACAATTAAATTGTACGAAGCGCGGTGTTGTTTGTCAAGAAAAATTTTTGGACAGCTTTGCGTCAATTAATGGAAAGTGATATAACAATACTAAATTGGGGTATATGTTTACGAAAGCGTCAAATATGACGCGGATACAAGATTTCAATTTAATAATATACAATAGGTAGTAAAATAGTTTTTTGTTGGTGGCATGTTATTTTGTAATGGAAAATCTGAATAAAGAAAAAGCTTTAAAAGCAGGATAATTTTTCTGTGTGACGAAATATTTATGGAAAAGTATTTTTGATAGACAAAAAAGAGCTATTTTGCGTGGTAAATAAGATTATGGAGGTTGAAAAATGTTTAGAGTATTACTTTGTATTATTTTTATACAATTGTTTTCTAGTAGCGTTTTGGCTTTTCCTAATGAGCCTGATGGTTTCAGGCAATATAAGTGGGGAATGTCTAAAGAAAAGGTTGTAAAAATTTTAAATCAAGATGTTATAAAAGATAATCATTTTGATTTCTCTTTTGATAAAGAAAGTGGTATTGCTATTAAATTAAGCTCTCCAGTGATTAGTCACCATTACATATATAATGATATATATAAAGAAGTGGGCGTTGTATCAGCAGTTTTTTTTGATAACAAATTATCCCAATTTACCTTAATCATTAACGACTATGGGCATTTAGGGCCTTATGCCGACAAAGAAAATTTTAAAAATGAAATGGTAAAATTGTATGGCGAACCAGTCATTGAAGAGATGTCTTGCGATAAACAAGCATACATTTGGAGGGGAGATACTTCAACTATGAAATTATGGATTTCTCCTGCATCGAGATACTTAGACAAAGAGGCAGAACTAGTTCTCAATATAGAGGCATCTTGGCTAGAATCAGCTCGTGAGAACAGATCGCGTGAAAGGGATGAAGATAAAGCATATCAAGGATGGTAGTATAACTTAAAAATATCTTATTTACGAAAGGATGATATTATGAAAAAATTAATTATTCTATGTGCATTGTTTTTTTCTTTCAACTATTCTTGTGAAGCAGTGGAAAGTATGCCGATATCTCAATATGAAGGCTATGAGCAATATTCAGGTTGGATTTCTGCTGATATGTCTATAAATAATGGGACTATAACGAAAGATGCAGCATATTCTATGAATCTTTTTAAAAGTTTTGGCTTAGTACCAGTTGTTTATTGTAGTTCTGGTGGGAGTCATATGGGGACATATTATACTTTTTTTGTAAATCCGTATAATAACTGCTTAATTATTGGTAAAGTTGGTAATGCTTTTCATTCAGATGTTTTTTCTGCTGATTTACAGCCTTTTGAACTTACCTGTGAATTTGTATATTATACAGATATGAAACCTAAGCAGGATTTTTATCGCAAAATTATAGATGTAGCAAAGAAGGAATTTCAAAATTATCAACAACTAGTAAAATAGTAATTCTAAAACAAACAACGCCCAAGAGTTTAAATGCATTTCTAAGAACCGGTTTAGACACTTGATGAGTTGAGGTATAAAAATCGTGCAGACATGGAGTCTACGCGATTTTTTAGGGGTGCGCTCAGCATGGGCGATAACTAGGTGGTGAAAGCCCATTACGCGATCGGTAGCAGGAAGTGTTAGCCTAAGGCAAGGGTGTCCATCGTGAGGTTGAAACGGTGATATCCACGATATCGGCAAAAACATCGTTAAGGTACTGCTGGAAAACTATGGTTATCGCGTGCTTGACTTGGGCAAGGATGTGCCTGTGGAAGCAGTTGTGGAGGCAGCTAAGAAAACTGACGCCAAGGTTGTCGGTTTATCTGCATTGATGACAACGACAGTAGGTGCAATGGAAGAAACTATTGCTGCGTTGCATAATGAATGTGACTGTCAGGTTGTTGTCGGCGGTGCGGTGCTCACGCAGGAATACGCTGATACCATCGGTGCCGAGCATTATGCACCGAACGCTGTCAGTGCAGTAAACTACGTCAACGAAATCCTGGGCAAATAATTTATATATAGATAATTTGAGGACTATCATGCTTAGCGTGGTAGTCCTTTTTTACGTTGTTTCGACTTTGGGGTCTTTAAGCAGGAAAAACTGCTCCCTCCCAAGAATTAAACAAATATCACCATGAACGGAGGGATGCTGCATGAACATTTACGTTTGGCGACACAACAAAACATATCACAGCCACAGTATGATTGATGAGCCATGCGTCAACAGCGAATTTTATCTTGATGCGATTGCTGTTGTGCTGGCACATGATTTGGAAGAAGCACTGACCAAGCTAGCGGAAGAAAACAAAGGCTGGCGCACGGAGGATCTGCGGCAGCTGCCGTGCAGCGTATATCCTGCAGATAAGGCGGCAGTAATTTTTTCCGAGCTGCGCGGGATTATTCCGCATCTCTAAAAACAAAAAAGCCCGAATTCCCACATGAAATGTAAGTGAGAATTTGGGCTTTTGCTTTATCTGCTTACCAGATGCTTTTTAAAATCGGCAGTAAAATCGGTGCCAGGATAGAGGTGCTGATGCCGGTAAGGGCAATCGCTACACCGCCGATAGCCAGCTGAATGGGGCTGACATTGGCGCAGACGCTGGTGCCGAGGCCGTGGCTGGAGGCGCCGATAGCAAGACCGGCAGCCAAATGGTTTTTGATTCCCAAAAGACGCAGCAGCTTGTGATTGAAGGTTGCACCTAGCATGCCGGTGAAGATAACAGCAGCAGTAGTCAATGCTGGAATGCCGCCGATAGTTTTGGAAACGTCAATGGCGATTGGCGTCGTAATGGATTTGGGAATGAGCGAAAGCAGAACCTGCTCGCTGGTACCCATGGCCTTGCCGCAGAAGTAAACGACGATGATAGCCGAAAGAGTTGCCAGTGTAACGCCTCCTACGATAGCGCCTGCCTTGGCCATGATGATTTCACGGTTCTTGTACAGGGGCAGGGCTAGAGCGATGGTTGCCGGTCCTAAAAGAAAGTTAATGAATTCCGCACCTGCCTCGTACTGTTTGTACTCTACGCCGGGTGCCAGAACGATGACAGCAATGACCAGAGGGCAGGCGATAACGAAGGGCGGAATGATATTCAGGCTGAAGCGGTCGATGATGATTTCGCTGATAGCGTACAGGATAACCGTCAGACCGATACCAAAGAGCGGTGAGTTAAGTAAAACGTCAGGAAAAAGCATCATTGACTCTCCTTTCCTTTAAGCATTGCTTCGATAAAGAAGGCTGTGAGAGCTAAAACAACAACGCTGCAGACGATAATGGTAACGGTAATGGGCAGCAGCTCGGCTTTGATAACATCTACATATAATATAACGCTGACGCCTGCCGGTAAAAACAGCATGCCCATTTTGGAAATCAGGATATCGCAGATGCCCTCGATGGAGCTTGCCGGAATAACGTTGCCGCAGAGAAGTGCCGTTAAAATCAGCATTCCCAAAAGAGCGGGCGGAAAGGGTACGCCGAGGGCGTTGATGATGAGCGTGGATACCCATTGCAAAAGCAGCAAAAAGGCAATACCGCGCAATAAGCTGGTGGGTGACATTTTGTTTCCTCCTCATAAAACATGACAAATAATATAATTATAGACCTGTTGGTGGAAGTACGCATAAAGGTCAAAACGGCCGGGGTTAGCCGATGGTCTTTGGGGTTAAGGGTACTTGGCCGACAGAACGACATGCTATTAATATTGCCACAAAGCTAACAATATGTCAACAAAATGATGGTAATTTTTCACTGAATTAACACAGAAAACTATTTGACTTTTTGACTTTTACTGATATAATAGCAATTAGAAAGTGAATAGTGGTCCGGAAATGGAAAAGAGTCAACTCCATTCGGTTATTGACCGCTATCAAACCTGATAGAAGGAGGTGCAGCGTGATGAATGAACGCTACAGTGAAGAGGTAAAGGCTATCTTGGAGGCTGCTCAGCAGCAGGCAGTTATGAACTATCACCAGGAGCTGACAACGGCACATGTTCTGGCAGCATTGTGCGGCAGCGACGGCTTCTTTAAATATTTGCTGCAGAGCCTGCACATTGATGAAAATGCTTTCAGCAAGGATGCTAAGGCTTTAGTACAAAAAATCCCCGGAGTTAAAGGTCAGGACCGTCAGCTGATGATGGGTACCGGCTTTGCCAGAGTAATGGCTATTCTGGGACAAAGTAAGGAAGAAATTGGCATTGGTCAGCTGGTTGCAGCTATGGCCAGTGATGGTGACAGCGATGTTGTATCGCTCTTCCGTAAATATGGTATAGATAAGAAAAAAGTTGAGGCGGCATTTATGCAGTATCAAAATAGCGAAGCAAATGATGAAACTAAAAAGACGCTGGAAAAATACGGCCAGGATTTGACGGCAAAAGCTAAAGAAGGCAAGCTGGATCCGGTAATCGGCCGTGATGAGGAAATCCGTCGTACGATTGAAATCCTTTCGCGTCGTAAGAAAAATAACCCGGTGCTTATCGGTGAGCCCGGCGTTGGTAAAACTGCCATCGTTGAAGGTCTGGCAAGACGTATTGTTGCCGGTGATGTACCGGAAAGCCTGAAGAATAAAACCCTGTATGCTCTGGACCTGGCAGCTCTGGTTGCCGGTGCCAAATACCGTGGTGAGTTCGAAGAGCGTCTGAAAAAAGTATTGAAGGCTGTCAGCGAAAGCGCCGGTCAGATTATCATGTTTATTGATGAGCTGCATACCGTTGTCGGTGCCGGTGCTGCTGAAGGTGCTATGGATGCAGGCAATATCCTGAAACCGATGCTGGCACGTGGCGAGCTGCGCTGCATCGGTGCAACTACGCTGAACGAATACCGTAAGTATATTGAAAAGGACAGTGCGCTGGAGCGTCGTTTCCAGCCGGTAATGGTTAAGGAGCCGAGCGTTGAAGATACAATTTCCATCCTGCGTGGCCTGCGTGAGCGCTATGAGGTACATCATGGCGTGCGCATTAAAGACGCTGCCCTGGTTGCTGCTGCTGTGCTTTCTAACCGTTATATCAATGACCGTTTCTTACCTGATAAGGCTATTGACCTGGTAGATGAGGCTGCTGCCCGTCTGCGTACCGAAATTGATTCGCTGCCGACCGAGCTGGATGAAAGCAAACGTCGTATCCTGCAGCTGGAAATCGAAGCTCAGGCTTTGGGCAAAGAGGAGGATGCTCAGTCCAAGGATCGGCTGGCTAAGCTGAACGAGGAGCTGACAAAGCTGCGTAAGGAAAATGACGAGCTTGTTAAACGCTGGGATGCAGAAAAGGCTTCTATTGCCCGCGTACGTGAGGTAAAGAAGGAAATTGATGCTGTGAAAAACCAGATGGAGCAGGCTGAGCGCGACTATGACCTGAATAAAATGGCTGAATTGAAATACGGCCGTTTGCCTGAGCTGCAGAAGGAATTGGCTGCTTTATCCAAGAAGGATGAAAACGGCAATGACAATGTTATGCTCAAGGAAGAGGTTGACGAAGAGGATATCGCGAAGGTTGTCAGCACCTGGACCGGTATTCCTGTTGCCCGCTTAGGCACCGGTGAACGTGCTAAACTGGTTCACCTGGAGGAAATCCTGCATGAGCATGTTATTGGTCAGGATGAGGCAGTCAAGGCTGTCAGCGAAGCTGTTATCCGTGCGCGTGCCGGTATCAAGGATCCTAATCGTCCGATTGGCTCCTTTATCTTCCTTGGTCCTACCGGTGTCGGCAAAACCGAGCTGGCTAAGACCTTGGCTGAGGTACTCTTTGATGATGAACGCAACATGGTGCGTATTGATATGAGCGAATACATGGAGAAGCATACCGTATCTCGTCTGATCGGTGCGCCTCCGGGATACGTCGGCTATGATGAAGGCGGTCAGCTGACCGAGGCTGTACGCCGTCATCCGTACAGCGTAATCCTGTTGGACGAAATCGAAAAGGCACATGCAGATGTCTTTAACGTATTGCTGCAGGTTCTGGACGATGGCCGTTTGACTGATGGTAAAGGCCGTATCGTTGACTTCAAGAATACTTTGATTATCATGACCAGTAACCTTGGCAGCAGCGAGATTATGAAAGCACAGGGCTCTATGGATAGAGAAAAGATTCAGCAGATGCTGATGAACTTCTTCCGTCCGGAATTCCTGAACCGTGTTGATGACATCGTTGTGTTTAAACCGCTGCAGGCAGAACAGATTAAGGAAATCGTTAAACTGGTACTGCATGAACTGGGCGACCGTCTGAACAAGCAGCTTGAGCTGACGCTTACTTATACTGACGAGGCTGTTGCTTTCCTGGCAAAGGCCGGCTTTGATCCTGCCTTCGGTGCCCGTCCGTTGAAACGTCTGATTGTCCACACTGTTGAAAACATCTTGGGCAAGAAGATTGTTGCAGGCGAAATAAAAAATGGCGACAAGGTTGAGGTTGTATTGGTAAACGATGCAATTGACGTTGTCGTAAAATAAAACAGCTTTGGGCTTAAGCGCCCTCTGCTGCCGTGAAAGCGGCGGCGGAGGGTGCTTTTTCTAATATATATAATAGGCTTATTATTGCGCAGCAGGTTGGGAAATGATACAATTAAAAGAGATATTCAATTAATGAGTTACCAATGCATGATGTTTATAAAACGAGGTGAGCAAAATGAAATATACATATGTAGAATTCGCTGATGGAACACTTGTTACTTTTAATGATATACGCAAGGATAAGAACGGTGAGCATATTGATGTTTATTTTGAACGTCCTGTAGATACTGGCTTTGACTATTTGCAGATTTCCTTGCCTGACTTAGATACAGCTTCTTTTGAGGGATACAGCGAGGCTGAAATAGAAGAGTTAAAAGATTTTGCTGCTGATAATGCAGCCTTGATTTGGGAGATGGCACGCGAAGGAGGAGATCATCTTGCCAATGCTGTATAAGCTTTTAGGTTATACAATATATTTTTGGTCAGGTGCCCGGTGAGCCGGTTTACGTACACGTTTGTAAAGGCGGGCCGACTGAAAATGCAACTAAAATATGGGTTGGGGAACGTGTTATTTTAGAGCATAATAAAAGCAAAATTCCTGATGCCGATTTGCTGAAGATACTTCGCTTCGTATCTCAGAACAAAAAGAGAATTATTGAACAGTGGAATAAGCATTTTGGAGTATGAGTTTTTAGCATCTGTCTGATGTCTGACAGGTGCTTTTTTCTTTACCCCGAAGTTTTTCGAACGATTTTCTGAAAAACTGTTAAAAAGTTCACAGTTTATTTGACGTTTACGCGTTGGATTGGTATAATTAAAGTGAATTATTTAAGTGATTGAGAACCCGGGTTAGATTTTGCACAGGATTTCGAAACTGAACAGCTTTCTGCTTGGGTTTTATTGTTTCTACAAGTAATTTTTGGGAGGTAGATTTCAATGAAAGTTGCAATTATCATGGGTAGTAATTCTGACTGGCCTGTACTTGAGGCTGCAGAAAAAACTCTGAAGGAGTTTGGCGTTGAAACTGAAGTAGTAGTTGCTTCCGCTCACCGTACTCCGGATGTAGTACAAAACTTTGCTAAGGGTGCCCGTGACCGTGGCGTAGAGGTAATTATTGCCGCAGCCGGCGCAGCTGCTCATCTGGGTGGTTTCATCGCTGCCTTTACTACCGTTCCTGTCATCGGTATTCCTATTAATGCAACACCGTTGGCCGGTATGGATGCACTGCTGAGCTTTGTACAGATGCCTTCCGGTGTACCTGTTGCAACGATGGCTATCAATGGTGCTAAGAATGCTGCATTGTTCGCGATTCAGATTCTTTCCGTCAAATATCCGGAGCTGGTAGAAAAACTGGCAGAGCATCGTGCAACAATGCGTGAAGAAGTAAGAGCTAAGGGTGAAAAGCTGGCTTCCATGCGTGGCGTTCCTGCGCAGGAGTTCAAGGACTTACACCTGTAATAGTGAATAGTGAGTAGTGGATAGTGAATAGAAACTGACTGCTAAACATTAATAATTAATTACTGATCACTTATAACTAACCACTAATAACTGACAACTGATAACTAAAAACTAAAATTAAGGAGAAAAATTGTGGAGCAGATTTTCGAGGAGCAAAATTTTAGCGAAGACAAGCTGCATGAGGAGTGCGGCGTCTTTGGTATCTTCAGCCATAATGAGGATGTAGCACTCAACACCTATTGGGGACTGTATGCGCTGCAGCATCGTGGCCAGGAAAGTACCGGTATTGTTGTAACTGATGGCGAGCGCATGAAAATTAAAAAGGGCATGGGTCTGGTTGCCGATGTATTCAAAGATGGCGTTGCTGATTTGCAGGGCTATGCGGCTATCGGCCACGTACGTTATTCCACCACCGGTGCAAGCATGCCGTATAACATTCAGCCGTTGAAGGTTTATTTTGACGGCGGTAACCTGGCTCTGAGCCATAACGGTAACCTGACTAATGCCGGTCAGCTGCGTGCTAACCTGGCTAAGGAAGGCGCAGTATTTAATACTACTGTTGACAGTGAGGTTGTATTGAACTTGATTGCCTACAGTGCACGTCCGACTATTGAAGAGCGTGTAGCAGAGGCTGTTAACCAGATTAAGGGCGCTTTTGCTATTCTGCTGATGACTGATAATAAAATCATCGCTGTACGCGATCCTTACGGCTTCCGTCCGCTGGTACTCGGCAAGATGGAAAACGGCTGGTGCGTTGCTTCCGAATCCTGTGCCTTTGACTTGGTTGGTGCAGAGCTGGTACGCGATGTTAAGCCCGGCGAAATGATTATTATCGACAGCGATAACTCCGAGCCGCGCAGCATGATGTGGGCTGAAAACAAACCGGCAAAGCCTGCGCACTGCATTTTTGAATATGTTTACTTTGCTCGTAATGACAGTATCATCGACAACCAGTCTGTATATGATGCACGTATCCAGATGGGACGCGAGTTGGCTAAGGAAACTCCTGATATTCATCCGGATATCGTTATTTCCGTTCCTGACAGCGGTACTCCGGCGGCAATCGGCTATGCTATGGAGGCCGGTGTTCCCTTCCTGGAAGGTCTTACCAAAAACCGTTATGTAGGCCGTACTTTTATTCAGCCGACGCAAAAGCAACGTGCTAATGCAGTACGTCTGAAGCTGAATCCGGTACGCAGCGTTGTAGAAGGCAAATCTGTTGTTATGGTCGATGACTCCATCGTTCGCGGCACTACCAGCGGCAAGATTGTTAAACTGCTGAAGGAGGCAGGCGCACGTGAGGTGCATGTATGCATTTCTTCTCCCCCGGTAACAGACAGCTGCTACTATGGTATTGATACCTCCGAGCGCAAGGAGCTGATTGCGGCACGTTGCACGGAAAATGAAATCTGCCGTTATATTGGGGCAGACAGTCTGCATTATATTTCTCTGGATGGCATGAAACGTGCTATTGATAAAATTGATCCAGATGGTTTGTGCTGTGCCTGCTTCAGCGCTAAATATCCCGATAACGCAGATAGTGTAATCAAAGCAGAACCTGAAAGCATTATTGAATAACAGGAGGAAGGCTCATGAGCGAGGAAAAGAAACAACTTACTTATGCTGATGCCGGTGTAGATATTGATGCTGGTAATAAAGCAGTAGAATTAATGAAGGACAGCGTGCGTGCTACCTACAGACCTGAGGTTATCGGTGATTTGGGCGGTTTCGGCGGCCTGTTTGCTTTAAACAGCGGCAAATACAAGGAGCCTGTGCTCGTCAGCGGTACTGACGGCGTAGGCACTAAGCTGAAGCTGGCTTTCATGGCTGATAAGCATGATACTATCGGCCAGGACGCTGTAGCAATGTGCGTTAACGATATTCTGGTACAAGGCGCAGAGCCCTTGTTCTTCTTGGATTATATTGCAGTAGATAAGGTTGATTCCCAAAAGGTTGCCAACATTGTTAAGGGTGTTGCCAATGCCTGCAAGGAAAGCGGCTGTGCTCTTATCGGCGGCGAAACTGCCGAAATGGCCGGATTCTACTCCAAAGGCGAATACGATATCGCAGGCTTCTGTGTTGGCGTAGTTGAGAAGAGCAAAATGATTACCGGTGACAAGGTTAAGGCCGGCGACGTGCTTTTGGGCCTGCCCTCCAGCGGAGTGCATTCCAACGGCTTCTCCCTCGTGCGCAAAATCTGCTTTGAGGCTATGGGCTACACTATGGACACCGAGATTCCAGAGTTTGGGTGCACCTTGGGCGAAAAGCTGCTGACTCCGACTCGTCTGTATCCGAAAACCTGCCTGCCGCTGATTGAAAACTTCGATTTGCACGGCATGGTGCATATTACCGGCGGCGGCTTCTATGATAATATTCCCCGCATTCTGCCAGAAGATTGCGATGCTGAGGTAAATGCCGAGGCTTGGGAAGTTCCTGTTGTCTTCAAAAAGCTGCAGGAATGGGGCAATGTACCTTGGGCTGAAATGTACCGCACCTTCAACATGGGCGTAGGCATGGTATTGGTTGTTGACCCGTCTGAGGCTGACGCTGTACGCGCTCACCTAAAGGATGAGGGCGAAACCTTCTATGAGCTGGGCAAGGTTGTTCCCGGACACAAAGAAACGATTATGAAAGGCGGCGTTTTCGGTGCATAAAATCGGCGTACTTGTAAGCGGTCGCGGCAGTAATCTGCAGGCAATTATGGACCGTATCGCTGATGGCTATCTGCCGCTGGAAATCGCGGTTGTAATCAGCGATAAGCCTGATGCTTTTGCTTTGGAGCGTGCGCAAAAGGCCGATATTAAAACCGTTGCCGTAGAGCGTAAGGCTTGCGCTTCCAAAGAAGAATTTGAAGCAAAAATCAACGCTGCTCTGGAGGCAGAGGGCTGTGAGCTAGTAGTTCTCGCAGGCTTCATGCGTATTCTGAGCGCTGATTTCGTAAATAAATGGCAGCATAAGATTATTAATATTCATCCGGCGCTGCTCCCGAGCTTCCCCGGTCTGCACGGCCAGAAGCAGGCTGTGGACTACGGTGTAAAATTCAGCGGCTGTACCGTTCATTTTGTCGATGCAGGCACTGACAGCGGCCCGATTATCCTGCAGAAGGTTGTTCCTGTTATGGATGACGACACCGAGGATACTCTGGCTGACCGTATTCTGGTACAGGAGCATATCGCAATGCCGGAGGCTTTAAAGCTTTGGGCAGAAGGAAAGCTGACAATCGAAGGCAGAAAGGTAAAGGTTAAAGCATGAAAATTAAAAGAGCATTATTAAGCGTTAGTGATAAAACCGGCATTGTAGAGCTGGCAAAATTCCTTAGTGACAACGGCGTAGAAATTATTTCTACCGGTGGCACCATGAAGGCTATTAAGGAAGCAGGCATTCCTGTAACCTATGTAAGTGATGTAACCGGCTTCCCGGAAATCATGGATGGCCGTGTAAAAACTCTGAATCCGAAAATTCATGGCGCAATCCTGGCTGTACGCAGCAATCCGGAGCATATGAAGGCTTTGGCTGAGCATGACATCACCCCGATTGACCTGGTTGTAGTTAACCTCTATCCCTTCCGCGAAACTGTTGCCAAACCCGGCGTAACCGAGGCTGAGGCAATTGAAAACATTGATATCGGCGGTCCGGCAATGGTACGTGCCAGCGCTAAAAACTTCAAAGATGTTGTTATCGTAACCTATCCTAGCCGTTATGCCGGCTTAATGGAAATGCTCGCTAAAGAAGGCGACGTTGATGCACGCACCCGTAAGGAGCTTGCATTGGAAGCCTTCACTCATACTGCTGAATACGATGCAATGATCAGCGAATATCTGAAGAAGCAACTGGAGAAATAACCATGAATATTTTATTAATCGGTGGCGGCGGCCGCGAACACGCTTTAGCGTGGAAGCTGGCGCAAAGCCCTAAGGTTGAAAAAATTTATGCTGCTCCCGGCAACCCGGGCATGGCACTGCTGCCTAAATGCGAATGCATTGCTCTGGATGTTGAGAATCTGGAGGGCGTAGCAGATTACGCTGAGGAAAAAAGCATTGACCTGACTGTTGTAGGTCCGGAAGCACCGCTTGTTGCAGGTCTTGCGGACGTTTGCAAACGCCGCGGTCTGCCGGTGTTCGGTCCTTCTAAGGCTGCAGCGCAGCTGGAAGGCTCCAAGGCATTTTCCAAAGAGCTGATGGCAAAATACAATATTCCTACCGCTTTCTTCAAAATTTGCGAGGATATTGAAACCGCTAAGGCTTATGTTGAAGAAAAGGGTGCTCCTATCGTAGTTAAGGCTGACGGTCTTGCAGCTGGCAAGGGCGTTGTTGTTGCTATGACTAAGCAGGAAGCACTTGACGCTATCGACGAAATGATGGCTGACCATAAATTCGGCAATGCAGGCGCACGCCTCGTTCTGGAAGAATACATGGAAGGCGAGGAGGCTTCTCTCCTGGCATTTACCGACGGCAAAACCATTGTGCCGATGATTGCTTCTCAGGACCACAAGCGCGTATTTGACGGTGACAAAGGTCCTAATACCGGCGGTATGGGCACCTATGCTCCCGCTCCGGTTATGACCGACGTGCTGCGTTTAAAAGCATCCGAGCTGATTCTGAAGCCCGTTATAGTTGCCATGGCAGCAGAAGGCATGCCTTATCAAGGTTGCCTCTATGCAGGCCTGATGATCAAGGGTGACAGCGTGAAGGTTGTAGAATTCAACTGCCGCTTCGGTGACCCCGAAACTCAGGTAGTGTTGCCTCTGCTTGACGGCGACCTGGCTGAAATTATGTTGGCCTGCGCTACCGGTACTCTTGATCAGGTAGACTTCGGCTGGTACGACAAGGCTGCTGTATGCGTAGTAATGGCTTCCGGCGGTTATCCCGAAAGCTATGCTAAGGGCATGGAAATTACCGGTTTGGCTGAAGCTGCTGCAGATAAAGACGTTGTTGTATTCCACGCAGGTACAAAGGCTGACGGCGCTAAGGTTCTTACCAACGGCGGACGTGTGCTTGGTGTAACTGCTGTAGACGCAAATATCAAGGCTGCACGTGACCGTGCATATACTGCTGTAGAAAAAATTAATTTTAATGGCGCTTTTTGCAGAAAAGATATTGCATGGAGAGCCTTAAAGAGGTAAAATAGATAAAATACCTACTCGGACCTCAGAAAAGCAATTTTTTCAAGTAATTATGTTACATGATTAACAGTTGCTTTGGCTGTGGTGAACAAAAAAATTATTAAGAAAAGGATGATGAAAGAATGGCTTTTTATTATGATGAACCTGCTCACACATTTAGTGAGTACCTGTTAGTTCCCGGTTATTCCTCCGAAAAATGTATCCCCGCCAATGTAGACCTGCGTACGCCGCTGGTTAAATACAAAAAAGGTGAAGAGCCGGCAATTACTATGAACATCCCGATGGTTTCTGCTATTATGCAGGCTGTTTCCGGAGAAAAGCTGGCTGTAGCTCTTTCCAAAGAGGGCGGCGTTTCTTTCATCTATGGTTCTCAATCCGTAGAGGACGAAGCTGCTATGGTTGCTCGTGTTAAAGGCTATCGCGCAGGCTTTGTAAGCAGCGACTCCAATATCCGTCCGGACAGCACTCTGGCTGACATCCTGGCACTGAAGGAACGCACCGGTCACTCCACTGTTGCTGTTACCAGCGATGGTACCGCTAACGGCAAGCTGGAAGGCATTGTTACCAGCCGTGACTATCGTCCGAGCCGTATGTCTATGGATGCTAAGGTTCGTGACTTCATGACTCCGATTGATAAAATGGTTTATGCTCCGAAAGATACCACACTGCAACAGGCTAACGATATCATCTGGGAGAAAAAACTCAACACTCTGCCTATCGTTGATGATGACGGCCGTATGCTGTACATGGTATTCCGTAAAGACTATGCAACTCATAAGGAATATCCGTTAGAGCTGCTGGATAGCAAAAAACGCCACATCGTTGGCGCAGGTATCAACACCCGCGACTATGCAGAGCGTGTTCCCGCATTGATTGATGCAGGCGTAGACGTACTCTGCATTGACTCTTCCGAGGGTTACAGCGCATGGCAGAAAATCACTCTGGACTGGATTCGTGAGCACTACGGTGACAGCGTTAAGGTTGGCGCAGGCAACGTAGTAGACGCTGAAGGCTTCCGCTTCCTGGCTGAGGCTGGCGCTGACTTCATTAAAGTTGGCATCGGCGGCGGTTCTATCTGCATTACCCGTGAACAAAAAGGTATCGGCCGTGGCCAGGCAACCGCTCTGATTGATGTTTGCAAGGCTCGTGACGAATACTTCGAAGAAACCGGCGTATACATTCCTGTATGCTCCGACGGCGGTATCGTTTATGATTACCACATGACTCTGGCTCTGGCTATGGGCGCTGACTTCATGATGCTGGGCCGTTACTTCGCTCGTTTCGATGAAAGCCCGACCAACAAGGTTAACATTAACGGCACCTACATGAAGGAATACTGGGGCGAAGGTTCCAGCCGTGCACGTAACTGGCAGCGTTATGACATGGGCGGCGCAGCTAAGCTGTCCTTTGAAGAAGGCGTTGACTCCTATGTTCCGTACGCAGGCAGCCTGAAGGATAACGTAAACCTGACTTTGGCTAAGGTTCGTTCCACCATGTGCAACTGTGGTGCTCTGAACATCCGCGAGCTGCAGGAGAAGGCTAAGCTGACTCTGGTTTCCGCAACCAGCTTGGTTGAAGGCGGAGCACATGATGTTATGCTGAAAGAAAACTCCAACAGCAACTATCCTAAATAATTAAATGAACGTAAATAGCAAGCTCTCGAAGAAATTCGAGGGCTTGTTTTTGTATACAAAAAGCTCCCCTGAACGAATCGTTCAGGGGAGCCTGTTTGTTTCTAAGCGAAGTTTCGCTGTTATATTACCTTGTAAAGCCGGAAGCCTTGCGTATCGCAGGAAACCAGCTTGTAGTTAATTCCTTCGCGCAATCCTTCAAAAACGGGAATGTGGTTTTCACCGTGAATGTGGCCGTAGACACAGTGCTGCACGCCGTACCGCAGCATCAGGTTAGTGAAGCAGGTGTGCTCCGTGCGTGCAAAAAGCGGCGGATAGTGAAAGGCCGTAATTATCTGCTGCGCCTGCATTTTGTGTGCTTGCTGCAGGGAAAGCTCCAGGCGGATACCTTCGCGGTTATAGATTTTTCTGTCGGTCTCACTGAAGCTTTCGGCCGATGGCAGCAGCCATCCGCGGGTGCCGCAGACAGCAATATCCTCTGCCATAATGCAGTCGTTCTGCAGAAATTCAAAATGAGCACCGTAACGCTGCTGCATTTTGCTCAGGCTGCTCCACCAGTAATCGTGGTTGCCGCGCAGCAGCAGCTTGCGTCCGGGGAGCTGCGCCAGCCAGTCTAAATCCTGTGCTGCTTCCTCCAGTGTCATGGCCCAGGAAATATCACCGCAGACAATAACGGTGTCCTGTGCGGTTACGGTGTTTTGCCAATTAGCGGCAACCTTTTCTTTATGGTTGCGCCAATGCTCGCCGAAAACCTCCATGGGCTTGCTTGCCGGTTCGCCTGATAAATGCAGGTCGCCTATTGCGTAAATATGCATAATCTTATCACCTGTAAGTGTTGAGTTAATTTTAGTCTTTATTCAGCAGGAAGCGTGCTAAGGCCGGGACATCAGAAACATAGTAATCGGCACCTGCCTCCGACAATTCCTCGTAGCTGCCGAAGCCGAAGCCTGCGCCGATGCAGGCGATACCGTTGGCGTGAGCTGCAAGAACATCTTCACGGCGGTCGCCGATAAGTGCTACAGTCTTTTTAGCTTCTGGTGTAGTGAGTTGCCATTTTTCCAGAGCGGCGGCAACTACTAAAGCTTTCTTATCGGTTTTACCATCCAGGCTGCAGCCTGTTATATCTTCCAGATAGGGGTTGAAGCCAAAGCGTTCGGCAATTCGCAGTGCAAAAACCTCCGGCTTGGCGGTAGCCATGCCGAGGCGGCGGCCATCCTGCTGCAGGTCAGCCAATAATTCCATGATACCGGGATAAACTTTGTTTTCCCAGATGCCGATATCGGTATAGCGTTCACGATATTTTTCTACGCCGATTTCAGCTTGCTCTCTGTTCATGCCGTAGTATTTGATAAAGCTGTCGCGCAGGGGCGGGCCGATGAAAACCTCCAGCTTTTTTAAATCAGGCTCCTCAATATTTTGAGCGCTCAGGGCGTATTGTACGCATTTGGTGATACCCTCGGCGGAATTTGTCAGGGTACCGTCTAAATCAAAGAGTAAATTTTGAAACATTTATTGCTCCTTATTCGCTTCAATAGAATTTTTTTGGACTTGTATAACTGATTATAACACACTTTAGCAAATTAGTGATACAATAATGGTTATTAGAGACAGATAGATTTCATGAGGGGGAATAAAAAATGACAATTAAGCTTTTTGAAAATAATTCTTTGCTCAAACAGTGTGTGGCGAAGGTTACGGCCTGCACGCCTAAGGATGGCAAATATCTGGTTGAGCTTGACCAGACGGTTTTCTTTCCGGAGGGTGGCGGTCAGCTAAGTGACAGAGGTAAGCTGGCTGATGCGGTCGTAAGCCATGTAAGTGAAAAGGATGGTCACATTTACCATGAGTGCGACAAGCCGTTGGAGGTTGGCGCCGAGGCAGAGGCTGTGCTGGACTGGCCTGTGCGTCTGGACAGAATGCAGCAGCATTTGGGCGAGCATCTTTTGTCCTACGCCTGCTGGAAGCTGTTTAAGGCCAACAATATCGGCTTTCATATGAATGAGGATGATGTTTTCATTGACCTTGATAAGGAGCTGACGGACGAGGAGCTGCTGCAGGCAGAATTATATACGAATGAAATCATCTGGGAGAATCGCCCGGTACATATCAGCTATATGGACAGCACAGAGGCTGTCAAGCTGAAGGATAAAATGCGTAAGTTCAACAGCAAGCTGACAGGCACGCTGCGTATCGTTTCCGTTGAGGATGCCGATATCTGTACCTGCTGCGGTACGCATCCACCATTTACGGGGATGCTGGGCAGTGTTAAGGTCATCCGTCATGAAAAGCATAAGGGTGGTTGCCGAGTAGAGTTTGTCTGCGGCCGCAGAGCGCTGCTTGATGCGGACGCCAAGAACAGCACATTACTTAGCGTCGCTGCAAGTCTTTCCGTAAAGCCTGAGCAGGTACCTGCTGCCGTAAATAAGCAGAAAAATGATTTGCTGGCACAGCTTGACATTGCCAAGAGCAAGCTGCTGAAGATTGAAGAGGAAAAGCTACAGGAAACATATGCTGCTGCACCGGTGAATGCTGATGGAGTAAAGGTTTTGGCTTTGCCTATGGAAGGTCACGATGCCAAGGATATCAAAGCCTTTCTGCCGAAGGTTACTGCCTTGAAAAACACGCTGAGCCTTTTGGTAGCAGTGCAGCCTGAGCGCATCAGCTACGCAGTTGCTTTGGGGGCTGATACTGCAGGCGATTGCCGTAGTGTTATTAAGCTGCTCAACGAAGCTTTTGGCGGCCGTGGCGGCGGCAAGAGCGACTGCGCGCAGGGCGGTGCGGATTATTGCGCCGACTGGCAGGAAAAACTGCAGAGCGTTGTAGAAAAGTTGAAGTAAAAAGAGCAAAATAAAAAGACGGTCAAGCGACCGTCTTTTTGTTTTCGTGAACATATTGTCAATAATTAGAATAGCTGTTATAATAACACTAGAGATTCTGACAGGTCGGTTCCTCCGTAAGGAGGTGGGAGCATGACAGTAGCCGAAGCGTTACAGATAATGTTAACATTTGGTTTGCTTGTTGCGACCATTATGTCTAAACGTAAGTAATTTTGCTTACAATATAACAAAAGACCGACATTAGAGGTCAATGTCAGCCTTTTGTCAAATAACAACAATCAACAGAGAGGGCTGACACGCGACTGTCAGAGTCTCTCTTTATTTTTATTATAGCAAATTTACGTTTTCTGTCAAGCTTACAGCTTGTTGATCATAGCAATGAGTCTGTCAACCTCTTCGTCCTTGGTTGCCCAGCTGGTGCAGATGCGCACGCTGTAATTGCCGTTCTCCAGGTAAGCAATATGGCTGAGAGCAAATTCCTCGCTCAGCTTTTCAAATTGTGCCGGAGTCATAATCACGAATTGCTGGTTGGTAGGGGATTCAGTAACGAACTTGAAGCCTTTGGCTAACAGTGCATCACGGATTTTCAGCGCCTGCAGTGTGCCCTTACCGCAGATTTTGCTGTAAAGGTCATCTTTCATAATTGCGCCAAACTGTACGCCGAGCAGACGTCCTTTGGCCATGATAGAACCGCATTGCTTAGCGATAGTGCGGAAGTCAGGCTTAAGTGCATCGTTCAAAATAACAACTGCTTCGCCGAAGAGCAGGCCGCATTTGGTGCCGCCGATATAGAAAACGTCGCAGTTGGCTGCCAAATCCGCAGCAGTCATATCGTTGTCGGGAGCGCCGAGAACATAGCCTAAGCGTGCGCCGTCAACAAAGAGGTAAAGACCGCAGTCCTTGCAGGCCTGGTATAAATCCTGCAGCTCTTTTTTGCTGTACATGCTGCCGATTTCAGTCGGTTGGGAGATATAAACCATTTTCGGCTGTGCCCAATGCTCACGGCTTGGATCAGTATCGTACATTTTCCATTCGTGGCGGATTTGCTCTGCGGTGAGCTTACCGTCCTCGCTCGGAAGTGGCAGTACGCGGTGGCCTACATGCTCAATAGCACCGGCCTCATGCGTATTAATATGGCTGGGAACAGCGCCGTAAACAGCCTGATGCGGACGCAAGGCAGCGCAGATAACCGTCAGGTTGGTTTGGGTGCCGCCAACGAGAAAATGTACGTCAGCGTTCGGGCAGGCGAAGGCTTCTCTAATCAATTTGCGTGCTTCGTCGCAGTAGGGATCAAGGCCGTAGCCGTCAGTCTGTTCCATGTTGGTTTGCACGAGTTTTTCAAGGACTGCAGGATGGCAGCCTTCGGTGTAATCACTGTTAAAACGATAAGTCATTTTAAATCACCCTCAATTTTTAAAATTTATATATGTACTTTGGAGTTTAACTGTGTAAAGGCTCTCCTTGGGGAGAGCCTGTTACCAAAATTCCAAGACCTTCTTATTTCTTGCCTAAAATTTTCTTGCCTACGAATTCATATAATACAGGCAGCAGGGAGAAGACGATGATGCCCAAAGTTACCAGCGTAAAATTATGCTTGATGGCAGGGATGTTACCGAAGAAGTAACCGCCGCCGACAAAGAGAAATACCCACACTACGGCACCGATGACATTGTAATGAGCAAAGGTCAGGTAGTGCATTTTGCCGATGCCGGCAACGAAGGGTGCAAAGGTACGCACAATCGGCACAAAGCGGGCCAGAAAAATTGCCTTATGACCATGCTTGTCATAAAATGCGCTGGCCTTGTCGACATGCTCTTTCTTAATGATATTCTTCTTAATCATATGCATACCGAGATGCTCGCCTATCATATAATTGCAGGCGTCGCCCAGCACAGCCGAAACTAAAAAGATGGGCACGATAATTTTTATATCCATGCCTTCGGGTGCGGCAGCGGCAAGGGCGCCACAGGCGAAAAGCAGCGAATCGCCCGGTAAAAACGGGGTGACTACCAGACCGGTTTCGCAGAACACTACCATGAACAGGATGGCGTAAATCAGATGACCGTAGGCCATCATAATTTCTGGCAGATGCTTGTCCAGGTGCAGAATTAAATCGATAAAATACATTGCATATGCTTCCATAAAAATTTCCTTTCTTAACATTGAGTCATATAAAATAATTTTAACACAAAAAACCGAACGTTGTAAGAGAATTTTAAGCCAAAAATGTGATTTTTCCCTTAAATATGTGGTAAAATAGAAGTTATAAGGTTGTAATGTACAAGTTGTAACAATTATTTAGATAAGGAGTGTTTTCTTTGGACCAAGAATTATGTTGGTGTGGCAGCGGTAAAGCATATGCAGATTGCCACAAAATGAATGATGCCAAAATTGCGTTGCTGCAGGCTCAGGGCTGCGAGGTTCCTGACCGCGATATGATTAAAACCCCGGAGCAGATTGCAGGTATCCGTGCAGCCTGCAAAATCAATACCGGTGTATTGGATGAGGTTGCCAAATATATTAAGGCAGGTATGACTACTGCTGATATCGACAGAATCGTTTACGAATATACAGTAGCGCATAACGCTATCCCTGCACCGTTGGGTTATGAGGGTTTCCCGAAGAGCGTGTGTACCTCTATCAATGACCAGGTTTGCCACGGCATTCCCAGCGAGCATGACGTGCTGCGCAGCGGTGACATTGTGAATGTAGACGTTTCTACTATCTACAATGGCTATTATGCTGATGCATCCCGTATGTTTATGATTGGCAAGGTTGCTAAGCCGGCTGCAGATTTGGTTGCAATCACCAAGCAATGTCTGCTGCGCGGTATTGAAGCAGCTCAGCCTTGGGGTTTTCTGGGAGATATCGGAGCTGCTGTTTCTAAGCTAGCACATAAGCACGGCTATTCCGTTGTCGAAGAATTCGGCGGCCACGGCGTTGGTGTAGAATTCCATGAGGATCCGTTCGTCTGCCATGTAGGCAAACGCAAAACCGGTATGGTGCTTGTACCGGGAATGATTTTTACTATTGAGCCTATGATTAACATGGGACACAGAGATATCTTTGTTGACGAAGCCAATAACTGGACTGTTTATACCTGTGACGGCAGTCTTTCCGCTCAATGGGAGCATCAGATTCTGATTACAGAAAACGGTCCGGAGATTTTAACATATTAATGGCTTGACGGCTGTGCAGGCAGTCTTAATCTTTATTATTGTGCCCGGGCCCTGCAGCTTGGGCAAATAGATAGCATAGGAGGCTATAATAATGACAGACTTTTTGGAAAAAACATTTCGCCTGAAGGAACATCAGACGGATGTCCGCACAGAAATTCTTGCCGGTATCACCACCTTTATGACGATGGCTTATATCTTAGCCGTTAACCCCGGCATTTTAAGTGCTGCCGGGATGGATGCCGGTGCTGTATTTACCGCTACTGCTTTGGGTGCCTGCCTTGGTACTCTGCTGATGGCGCTGTTCTCTAACTATCCCTTTGCCCTGGCTCCCGGTATGGGCCTGAACGCTTTCTTTGCTTATACTGTTGTAGGACAGATGGGTTACAGCTGGCAGGTTGCGCTGGCTGCTGTTTTTGTTGAAGGTATTCTGTTCATCGTCCTGTCGTTGACTAAGGTGCGCGAGGCATTGTTCAACTCCATTCCACCTGCACTGAAGTTTGGTGTTACCAGCGGCATCGGTCTGTTCATCACCTTTATCGGCCTGCAGAATTCCAAGCTCGTTGTTGCCGGACCGACTCTTGTTGGCCTGTATCCGTTTAAGGCTGCTTTGGCAGACGGCACCTTTTGGTCCACCGGTATCGGTGCTTTGCTGGCGCTTATCGGTATTCTGCTGACTGCGGTAATGATGACGAAAAAGGTTCCCGGCGGTATCCTCGTTGGTATTCTGGTTACTTGGGGCTTAGGCATGATTTGTGAGCTGACCGGTATTTATGTACCGAATCCGAAGCTCGGCATGTTCTCCGTTATGCCCAGCTTTGCTAACGGCATTTCTGTTCCCAGCCTGGTACCGACATTCATGCAGTTGGACTTCAGTGCTATCTTCACCTTTAACTTCATTACAATCATGCTTTCCTTCATGTTTGTAGATTTGTTTGATACCCTCGGCACTTTGATCGGTGTTGCTTCCAAGGCTAAAATGCTGGACAAGGACGGCAAGCTGCCGAAGATTGAAGGCGCTCTGCTGGCTGACTCCATCGCTACTACAGGTGGTGCGTTGCTGGGTACTTCCACCGTTACTACCTTCGTAGAAAGCAGCGCCGGCGTTGCTGTCGGCGGCCGTACAGGTCTGACTGCTGTTACTGCAGCTGTTCTCTTCTTCCTCAGCTTGTTCTTTGCACCTATCTTCCTGGCAATTCCTTCCTTTGCTACTGCTCCGGCACTGGTAATTGTAGGCTTTTTGATGGTAAGCAGCCTGCTGAATGTAGACTTTGACGATATGACCGAAGCTATTCCTGCTTTTATCGCAGCTGTAGCAATGCCGTTCATGTATTCCATTTCCGAAGGTATTTCCATGGGCGTTATCTCCTATGTGGCAATTAACCTGCTCAGCGGTGAATACAAAAACAAAAAAACCAGCTGGATTGTTTATGTGCTGGCAGTAATCTTTATCCTGAAATATATTTACGTGTAAAAGGATTGAGGTAAAAAATATGATGGACCGTGTAAGAGCGGTCGCACTCGGTAACAGCCCTGCTGATATTCTTTTGAAGAACGGCAGGGTTGTTGACGTGCTGACCGAAACAATTTATGAAGCTGATGTTGCTATCGCCGAGGGCGTGATTGCCGGTGTCGGCAGCTATGACAAGGCGGAAAAAATCATCGACCTGAAAGGCGCCTATGTTGTGCCTGGTCTGATTAATGCACATTGCCATGTAGAAAGCTCGATGGCCGTGCCTGAGCATTACTGCGCCGAGGAGCTGCGCTGGGGCGTAACCACACTGATTACTGACCCGCACGAAATTGCCAACGTAGCGGGCGCGGCAGGCATTCACTATATGCTGGAGGCCGGCGGACAGATGCCGCTGAACTATTATGTGAACCTGCCTAGCTGCGTGCCTGCCACACGCTTCGAGCATAGTGGTTGTGTAATGGACGCGCGCGATATGATTAAGCTTGTCAATGAACCCGGCGTACTGGGCATGGGCGAGATGATGAATGTGCCGGGAGTTATTTATAATTCCGCCGAGGTACAGAAAAAGCTGGACCTGTTCCAAAGTTTGGGCCGTGTAATCGACGGCCATGCACCCTGTGTGCGCGGCAAGGAGCTGACGGCCTACGTTGCCAGCGGCATTGATACCGACCACGAGAGCATCAGTTGGGACGAGGCGAAGGAAAAGCTGCGCAACGGTCTGGCAGTGCTGGTGCGCGAGGGCAGTGCTTCGCGTAACCTCAAGGCAATTCTCCGCGGAGTTATCGAAGAGGGCATTGATGTCAGCAGTCTGGCCTTCTGCACAGATGACAAGCATCTTGCCGATATCCGCCGCGAGGGCACTATCCGTCACTGCGTACAAATGGCGATAGAATTGGGCATGGAGCCGGTGCGTGCTTTGCGTTTGGCAACTATCAACGCTGCGCGTATTTACGGCCTGCGTCGCGTGGGTGCCGTTGCTCCAGGCTGGCAGGCGGATTTGGTAGTTTTTGACAACCTGCAAAGCCTTACGCCGCAGGCTGTTTTCCATAAGGGCGTGGATGCACTCAGGACCTGCGAAAATATTACGCCTGTTGCGCCTAACGCCAGCCTGCAGGGCAGCGTGAAGCCTGCAGCCTTTAGTGCCGATACCTTCGCTTTATCGCATTTTGCCGATGACAGGGAATATCCTGTTATCACTATGCTTCCAGGTGAAATCTTTACCGAGAAGAGCACTATTATGGGCAAGGATATTGCCGCTGCTCTGGAAAAAGGCGATGTGTATCTGATTGCCGTACTGGAAAGACATCACGGCACCGGTAATGTAGGCCTTGGCCTCTTGCGTGGCTACGGGCTGAAGGACGGCGCAGTAGCGACGACGGTGGCACACGATTCACACAATCTGATTGTTATCGGCACAAGTCCGGAAGCAATGAATGCTGCGGCTAAGGAGCTGGTACGCGTACAGGGCGGTTATACCTTAGTCAGGGGCACCGAGGTTATCGATACACTGCCGCTGAATATCTGCGGCCTGATGAGCAGCGCTCCGTCCGAAGAGCTTATCGGCAGTCTTGATAAGATTGCGGCCAAAGCACATGCGCAGGGAGTTTTAGACGGCATCGATCCGTTCATCAGCCTGAGCTTTATGGCGCTGCCTGTTATTCCCAAGCTGCGTATTACGGATATGGGTATGTTCGATACAGAGAAATTTGAATTTATAAAATAGAGATATTTGAGGGGAAAGATATGCATAAGCTTGTATCACAATTAGTTATTTACCGCAATCTGCCGGCGGACAATTTGCTGGAGCCGTTGGCAGAAATCTGCGCTGAATTTGCAGCAGGTGATTATAACCGCGAGGAGCTGACAGCGGAAATTTATGAGCAGATACATAAGCTGCTTGATATTGGCACTGTTTATGGCTTTGACAAAAATCTTTGGCATAATTATCTGGCCTTTTTGCTCGTCAGCTGTGAAAATCCCTTTGCCATTACCTGTGAAAAGGTTGGTGCCTGCGATGGCAGCGTGAATCAGTTTGCCAAGCATGACTTCAAAATTTTTCAGCAGATGTTTGCTTATGATTTCAGCGAGCTGGAGCGTGCGCTGGAGATTAACTGCTTTTCGTTAATCAGCAATTATCAGGCTGTGGTGAAGCAGGAGCGTCGCTATAACAAAAATATCAGCGACAAGGTGCAGGCGCTCAGCACTGCTTTGGAAGGTGCTGCCGATGCTGATGAGTTTTTCGCCTGCGTTACCAAATTCTATCATGATTACGGCGTGGGCAAGCTTGGTCTGAACAAGGCCTTCCGCATAGCGCAGGCGCAGCAGGGCGCGCCAGAGCTGGTGCCAATATCCAATACGGAGCAGATTACCTTTGCTGATCTCATCGGTTATGAGGACCAGAAGCAGCGCCTGTTGGAAAATACGGAGGCTTTTGTAGCAGGCCGCCCGGCAAATAACGTGCTGCTTTTTGGTGACAGTGGTACAGGCAAATCCAGCAGCATTAAGGCGCTTATCAACAAATATTATGATCAGGGACTGCGGATGATTGAAATCTACAAGCATCAGTTCCGTGACTTATCACAGGTTATTGCCCAAATAAAAAACCGTAACTACCGCTTCATTATCTATATGGATGATTTGTCATTCGAGGAATTTGAAATCGAATACAAATATCTGAAGGCTATCATCGAAGGCGGTCTGGAGGTGCGTCCGGATAATATTTTGATTTACGCTACCTCTAACCGCAGACATCTGATTAATGAAACGTGGAAGGACCGCAACGATGTAACGCAGGAGGACGGCATTTACAAGTCGGATACGATGCAGGAAAAACTTTCTCTGGTTAACCGCTTCGGCTGCACGATTTATTACGGACAGCCTACGCAGAAGGAGTATTACAAAATTGTCTGCGAGCTGGCTAAAAAACAGGGACTGGAGCTTGCTGACGACTTCCTTTGTGCCGAAGCGCGGAAGTGGGAGCTGCATCACGGTGGCATTTCCGGACGTACGGCGCAGCAGTTTATTAATTATCTGCAGGGTGTTGCCGATTTTAGTAAAAAATAACTTGCGTTTACTTGGCGGATATGTTACACTAGTCTAGTGTTAATGCAAGCCGCTTTGCCAAGCAAGGCAGCTTCTAAATTATGAATATAATGTTCTTAGCAAAGAGAGGTGTAAAGAATGAAAGAAAAGATTCATCCGAATTACGGTGAAGTTACTGCTACCTGCGCATGTGGTGCAAGCTTCGTAACTGGTAGCACTAAAAAAGAATTACGCGTGGATGTTTGCTCTAAATGCCATCCATTCTTCACTGGTCAACAACGTAACGTAGCTGCTCGTGGTCGTATCGAGAAGTTCAACAAACGTTACAACAAAGAACAATAATCTATACAATAAGGCAGAGCTTGCACATGCGGGTTCTGCTTTATTTAGTTTTACGGAGTATATCTATGAGCACGAAAAAATTATCTGTAGGCGGACAAGCCGTAATTGAGGGCGTTATGATGCGCGGACCGCATAAGGTGGCCGTTGCCGTACGTCAACCTGACGGAGAAATTGCCGTGGATGTAAATCCTGTCAACAGTATCCGTGATAAATATCCTGTTTTGAAAAAACCGCTGCTTCGCGGCGTTATTGCTTTATTTGAATCATTATATGACGGTATCAAGGCCTTGGCCTATTCGGCACAGGTTTCCGGCGAAGAGGATGAGCAACTGACGGGCAAGGAAATGGCGATGACTATTGCCACCTCCGTATTGCTGGCTGTTGGTCTTTTTATTGTTATCCCTACCTGGTCGATGCGTTTTCTGCACGAGCTGACAGAGGATCCGATGATGCTCAATCTGGCTGAGGGCGTGCTGCGCATGGTTATTTTCCTGACCTATATTGCAGCGATTTCCTCGATGGAGGACATTCAGCGCGTATTTCAGTATCACGGTGCGGAGCATAAAACTATTTACACCTATGAGGCAGGCTTGCCTCTGCGTGTAGAAAATGTGCGTCCGTTCAGCACGCTGCACCCGCGCTGCGGCACCAACTTTCTTATGATTGTTATGTTGATAAGCATGTTTATTTTTACCTTCCTGGGCTGGCCCAGCCTGCTGGAGCGCATTGCTTCCCGCGTAGTGCTGATGCCGGTGATTGCAGGCGTCAGCTACGAGATTATCCGTTTTGCCGGAGCGCATAACGACAATAAGCTGGTGCATATGGCTATTATGCCGGGACTTTTGCTGCAGAAGCTGACTACACGTCAGCCTGACGACAGCCAGATTGAGGTGGCGATTGCTTCGCTGAAGGCAGTGTTGCCGCCTGAAGAAATTATAGAGTAAAAGTGATTTTATAGATTTGCAGGCTGATCTATGAGGCTCTCCTTGGGGAGAGCTGGCGCCCGTAGGGCGACTGAGAGGGGACTGCACTATTCTGCCTTTAAAATAACGTTATATTGAACACTTCGCTTGTAGGAGAGAATGTTTTCTTAACGAATCACTTTGAATTAAATTTATAAGACTAACATAACACTTGAGAGGAGAATTTCTAATGCTCGACAAATTGCAGGCACTAGAAGACAGATATTTAGACTTAGAGGCAAAAATCAGTGACCCCGAAGTTATTGCCGACCAGACCAACTGGCTGAAGGCTACCAAAGCGCATGCCAAGCTGGAACCGATTGTTACCGCTTACCGTGAATACCGCGATATGATTAAGGCTCGTGATGAGGCAGAGGAGCTGCTCGCAGCAGGCGATGATGAAGAGCTGGTTGAAATGGCTAAAGAGGAACTGAAGGAGCTCAAACCGCAGATTGAAGAATATGAGGAGAAGCTCACGATTCTTTTGCTGCCTTCCGACCCGAACGATGACAAAAACGTTATCGTGGAAATCCGCGGCGGTGCCGGCGGTGATGAGGCTGCACTTTTTGCCGGTGTTCTCTTCCGTATGTATCTGCGCTATGCAGAAACCCGCGGCTGGCGCGTTGAGGTTATGGATTCCAACCCGACTGAGCTGGGTGGTTTCAAAGAAGTAGTATTCCAGATCAGCGGCGACAGCGTTTACAGCCGTATGAAATTTGAAAGCGGCGTACACCGTGTACAGCGTGTACCTGAAACCGAATCTCAGGGACGCGTACACACCTCTACCGTTACAGTGGCTGTACTGCCGGAGGCTGAAGAGGTTGATGTAGAAATCAATCCTGCAGACCTGCGTGTCGATACCTACCGTGCAGGCGGTGCCGGTGGCCAGTACGTAAACAAAACCGAATCCGCTGTACGTATTACCCATATTCCGACAGGCATTGTGGCACAGTGCCAGGATGAAAAATCTCAGCTTAAGAACCGTGAAAAATGTATGCGCGTATTGCGTGCACGTATTTTGGAGCAGGCACAGGAGGAACAGCGTGCCGCTACTGCCGAGGACCGCAAAAGCCAGGTAGGCACCGGCGACCGCAGCGAGCGTATCCGTACCTACAACTATCCGCAGGGACGCGTTACCGACCACCGTATCGGTCTGACCTTGCATAAGCTGGACAGCATTGTCAACGGTGATCTGGACGAGCTGCTGGGTGCGCTGATTACTGCTAAGCAAAGCGAACAATTACGGCAGGTGAAATAAAATGGATAAGCCGGTTTGGACGATTATGAAAATCTTAAACTGGACTAAGCAGCACTTCGAGGCGAAGGGCGTGGAAAATCCACGCCTTGATGCCGAAGTGCTGCTTTGTGCTGTCTTGAAATGTGAACGCATCAAGCTGTATACCGAGTTTGACAAGCCTTTAAGCGAGGAGGAGCGCGACAAGATGCGCTCTTATGTAGAGCGCCGCGCTAAGCATGAGCCGTTGGCCTACATTATCGGCGAGCGCGCCTTTATGCGCAATAACTTTAAGGTTACGCCTGCTACCCTGGTGCCGCGTCCGGAAACAGAGCTGCTGGTGGAAAGCCTGGTTAAGGCAGCTCCGATGCTGCGCGCCGACGGTGCCGTCAAGGCTCTGGATATCGGTACTGGCAGCGGTGCAATTATCGTTTCGCTGCTTGATTATCTGCCTGCTGCCGTTGGCGTGGGCGTGGATATCAGCAACGAGGCTTTGGCAGTAGCGAAAGAAAACGCTGCCGCTATCGGCGTGGACAAGCGTGTGGCCTTCCGCCAAAGCGATTTGTTCAGCAACGTACCTGTGGAGAAAAAGTTTGATATCATCGTTTCGAATCCGCCGTATATTCCTGCTGCCGACATTGCAACGCTGGCGCAGGATGTACAGCAGGAACCGCATACTGCGCTTGACGGCGGTGCGGACGGACTTGATTTTTACCGCCGCATCTGTGCCGAAGCTGCGGAGCATCTGGCCGAATATGGCTTGCTGGCGTTTGAAATCGGCATTGACCAAAGCGAAGCAGTGCAAAAGCTGTGTCTGGAGCATGGCTTTGCCAAAACTGCCGTGCGCTTGGACTATGCAGGCATACCGCGCATGGTTTTTGCTTTAAAAGAAAAAGAGGGTGAGGATAAATATGAAAACCTCCTACTGGAAATTACAAAAGAGCTCTGATAATAAAGAAATTATGCAGCAGGCAGCGGCACTGATCCGTGCGGGCGAGGTTGTATCGTTCCCGACGGAAACAGTTTACGGCCTGGGTGCGGATGGATTGAATCCTGAGGCTGTATCCAAGATTTTTGCTGCTAAGGGCAGACCTAACGATAATCCGCTGATTTTGCATATTGCTAAAAAGGAAGATATTGTGCAGCTGACTACCGGCTTGAATGCTAATGCCAAAAAGCTCATGGAGCATTTTTGGCCGGGACCGCTGACACTGATTGTCAATAAATCTGCTATTGTGCCTGACGCTGTAAGCGCAGGACTGGAAACTGTCGCTGTACGCTTCCCATCTAATAAATTCGCTCAGGATTTTATCCGTGCCTGCGGTTGTCCAATCGCGGCGCCGTCGGCTAATATTTCCGGTCGCCCGAGCCCGACGAATGCTCAGGACGTGCTGGAGGATATGCAGGGCAAAATTGCCGGTATGCTTGATGGCGGCAACTGCGGCATTGGTCTGGAATCCACCGTGGTGGATACAACGAGCGCTGTACCCACTATCCTGCGACCGGGCGGCATTACCTATGAAATGCTGACGGAGGTTATGGGTGCGGTAGAAATCGATCCGGCGCTGCAGGGAGATAAAAACTTTAAGCCGAAGGCACCGGGGATGAAGTACCGTCATTATGCTCCGAAAGCACCTGTTTACCTGTTTGAAGGCGAAGCCTGCAAATGTTTGCCGCAGGTTATTTCCAAAGCTCTGGCTGAAGGCAAAACCGTCGGCGTGCTGTGCGGACGTGAGCTGGAGAGCGAGCTGGCAGAGCTTGTCGAAAAGCAGCATCTGCAGCTTTCCTGCTGGGGCGACAGCCGTGAGCAGCTGGCTGCTGATTTATTCTACCTGCTGCGTGATTTTGACCGTACCTGTCCGGACGTCATCCTCGCCGAAGGCGTAGAGGAGGACGGCTTGGGACTGGCAATCATGAACCGCCTGCGTAAGGCTGCGGGCTATCAGATCATAACGCTGGAAAATGGTAGCTTGCATTTAAAAAATAATGTAAATTTACCGACATTTATGTTACAATAAAGGTTAAAGATAATCCCGGCATTAAAAAGCAGGAGAGGAGAAGATTATTTATGAAAATTGCAATGGCTTGTGATCATGGCGGCTTCCATCTGAAGGAGCATATCAAAAAATATTTAGAGGATAAAGGCATCGAGGTTGTTGACCATGGTACCTACAGCGAAGATTCCGTAGATTATCCCGACTATGCTGTTAAGCTGTGCGAGGATATTACCAGCGGTGCAAGCGGTGCGCAAAAGGGCATCCTGATTTGCGGTACCGGTATCGGTATTTCTATCGCTGCCAATAAATGCAAGGGCATTCGCGCTGCTCTGTGCGGTGATGTTTTCTCCGCTAAAATGTGCCGTGAGCATAACAATGCCAACGTCCTCTGCATGGGCGAGCGTGTTCTGGGCGTAGGTCTGGCAGAAATGATTACCGATACTTGGCTGGAAACCGAATTTGCCGGTGGTCGTCATGAACGCCGTGTAAATAAAATCATGGATTTGGAAGCAAAATAATCGTCTTTGCGTCGCAGCCTAAACGATTCTTGTGTTTCTGAAAATAAACAGAAAAGAAGTAAAGCAACAATGGAAACAAATATGCAAATAGCTAAGGAGCTGGCAGCAGCTGCCGAAGAGCTCATTAGTATAGCAAAGCCTAAAAAGGGACAGATTTTCGTGCTTGGCTGCAGTACCAGTGAAGTGCTCGGCAACAAAATCGGCACCGGCGGCAGCAGTGAAACAGCTGTTGCTATGTTCAAGGCGCTGAAGGCAGTGTGCGATGCACACGAGCTTTATCTTGCCGTACAATGCTGCGAGCATCTCAACCGTTCTTTAGTAGTGGAAGCAGTAACAGCAGAACGCTACAATCTTGAGGAGGTTACCGTGCGTCCGGTGGCTCATGCCGGCGGCGCTATGGCAACTGCTGCCTACGAAAATTTTGCTGAACCTGTAGTGGTAGAAAAAATTTCTGCCCATCTTGGTATTGATATTGGCCAGACGCTCATCGGCATGCATCTCAAACGAGTTGCTGTACCTGTACGCCTGCAATATAAAAAAATTGGCGAAGCAGTGCTGACTGCCGCTAAAACTCGTCCGCCGTTAGTGGGTGGACCGCGTGCCCAATACCTGGAAAATCGTCCATAAGCTATCATCTGCGTCGTTGTTCCTGCTTCGACGTATAGAAATACGCCGTCGGCAGTGACGCCTAGCATCTGGCAACTTCTGAGCGATTTACAATCGTCCATAAGGCACCGTCTGCGTTGTTGTTCCTGTTTCGACGTATAGAAATACGCCGTCGGCAGTGACGCCTAGCATCTGATAGCTTCTGAACGATTTACAATCGTCCTAAGGCATTATCTACGTTGTTATCATTTCCAAGACGTACAGAAATACGACGTCGGAATATTACGCAGCAACCGTCACCTTATGAGCGATTTAAAATCTTCCGCATGGTATAAGGCACCGTCTGCGTCTTTTAGTAGAGCAGAATTTCTGAGCGCTTATCCACAGCCTGTGGATAAAACTGGTTGATATTTAATGTTTTATTTTTAGGAGGGACTTAAAATGAATCTGGAAAAACTTAGCGTAGTTGATCCTGAGCTGAAAGGTTACATTGATGCGGAGCTTAACCGCCAACGTGACAAAATCGAACTGATTGCATCCGAAAACATCGTTACTCCCGCAGTAATGGAGGCTATGGGCAGTGTACTGACCAATAAGTATGCTGAAGGCTACCCCGGTCATCGTTATTATGGCGGCTGTGAATATGTTGATAAGGTTGAAACTTTGGCAATCGAACGTGCCAAAAAATTATTCCATGCCGAATATGCTAACGTACAGGCTCACTGCGGTGCCAGCACCAATCTGACCGTGTACTTTGCTTTCCTGAAACCCGGCGATACCATCATGGGTATGGACCTGTCCCAAGGCGGTCATCTGAGCCATGGATCCCCGGTAAATATTTCCGGTACTTATTTCAATGTTGTGCATTATGGCGTTAACCCGGAAACTGAGCTGCTTGATTACGAAGCTATGGAAAAACTTGTTAAAGAGCATCATCCGAAGCTGATTGTTGCCGGTGCCAGCGCTTATCCGCGTATTATCGATTTCAAACGCATCGCTGATATTGCTCATGCTAACGGTGCTTTGCTGCTGGTTGATATGGCACACATCGCCGGCCTGGTTGCAGCAGGTCTGCATCCGTCTCCGGTTCCGTATGCGGACATCGTAACTACTACCACCCACAAAACTCTGCGTGGTCCTCGCGGCGGTCTGATTTTGACCAATAACGAGGAATATGCCAAGAAAATCAACAAGGCTATTTTCCCCGGCATCCAGGGTGGCCCGCTGATGCATGTTATTGCTGCTAAGGCTGTTGCTTTTGGCGAAGCTCTGAAGCCTGAATTCAGAGAGTACGCAGAAAACATTGTCAAGAATGCCAAGGCTTTTGCCGAAGGCCTGAAGGCTGAAGGCTTCCGTCTTGTTTCCGGCGGTACCGACAACCATCTGATTCTGGTTGATGTACGCAACAAAAATCTGACCGGTAAGGAAGCAGAAAAGCTGCTGGATAATATTGGCATTACCTGTAATAAAAATACTATTCCGTTTGATCCTGCCAGCCCGTTTGTAACCAGCGGCATCCGTCTGGGTACTCCGGCTGCTACTACCCGCGGCTTCAAAGAAGAGGACTTCAAAGAGGTTGCGGCTATCATGGGCCTGGTGCTCAATAACCCTGAAGATACTGATAAGCATGCAGAGGCTGCAAAACGCGTTGCTGCACTGTGCGCTAAGTATCCGTTATATACTAATTTATAATTAAGACGACCGATAAAGCTTTATCCGCTTCGTCTTAATAAGAAAAGGAGCGATATATCCAATGCAAATCAATGTAGTAAACCATCCTTTGCTGCAAGCAAAAATGACTATCCTGCGTGACAAGGATACCAAGAGCGTAACCTTCCGCCACATCATCAGTGAGGTTGCGGCACTGCTGACCTTTGAAACTACCAGAGATTTACCTGTGGAAGAAGTAAAGGTTACCACTCCGCTGTGTGAAACCACCGGCTGCCGTATTAAAGGCAGTGTCACTGTTGTGCCTATCCTGCGTGCAGGCCTGGGCTTTATGGAGGGCGTACTCAGTGTTATTCCCGAAGCCAATGTTGGTCATATCGGCATGAGCCGTAACGAAGAAACTTTGCTGCCGATGGAGTATTACTGCAAGCTGCCTGCGGATATGGACGCTTATACTATCGTTGTTGACCCGATGCTGGCAACCGGCGGCAGTGCTATTGCTGCTCTTGACCAGCTCAAAAAGCGTGGTATGAAGAATCTGCGCTTTATGTGTCTCGTTGCTGCTCCCGATGGTGTAGAAAAGCTGAATGCAGCACATCCTGATGTGCCTATCTACACTGTTGTTCTTGATGACCATCTCAATGAGCATGGTTACATCGTTCCGGGCTTGGGCGATGCAGGCGACAGAATTTTTGGTACGGTATAAAAATTATGGAACGCAAAACAAGACCCGGCTGGGATGATTACTTTATGGAGATTGCCAAGGTAGTCAGCAGCCGTTCAACCTGTATGCGCCGCAGTGTGGGCGCAGTAATCGTCAAAAATAAACAGATTGTAGCAACAGGCTATAACGGTACGCCTAAGGATTTGCCTCACTGCGAGGTTACGGGCTGCCTGCGCGAGCAGCTGCATGTGCCTTCGGGGCAGATGCATGAGCTGTGCCGCGGTATCCATGCAGAGCAGAATGCTGTAGTGCAGGCTGCCTATCATGGTGTGTCTGTCAACGGCGGTACAATTTATTGTACGCATCAGCCCTGTGTGGTCTGCACCAAGATTTTGATTAACGCAGGCATTAAGCGCATTGTTTATGCTAATCCTTATCCGGATAAGCTGGCGGAGGATATGATGGCTGCATCGGGAATTGAAATCTGCGTGCTGGATAAGAAGTAAATATGCTGTAAAAAAGCACTGCTCACATTTCCTTACGGGTGAAGCGGAGCAGTGCTTTGCTTTTTATGCTTATTATTTTACTTTGACATAGGTAACGCCTGCGGCATAGCAGTCAAGCTCGTAGGGCTGGTACATCAGATAAAGATGACCGTCCTCGGTTATGATATAATCCTTGCTTACTTTGAAGTTGTCGATGTTGTCAATAAACGGCGCTTCGCTGACAGTTTTCAAATCTGCACCGTATACAGGCAGCTTCTTGGCCTTGATATCCTGCTTCAGCTGCTCGGCATTCAGCTTTTCCATGAAGCGGGTGTAGGGAATACGCTTGCCGGTATCCTTGTCGTAAACAATGCCGTGCGTATAATACATACCATGAACAGCCTTATCATAATAGTACCAGGTGTTGAAGGTGAGGCAGACAAACTGGTCATTTTCGTAAATCACCTCATAATTGCTGCCGACAGCACGCATATCCGGCTGGCGCAAATCCTTACGCGATTTGCTGATCATTTTTTGGATATCGCGATTCATGCGCTGTGCTGCCTGCGGATTTTCCTGCGTGAAAACAGGATATTTATAGTCAAAGCGGTCGCCCTTGTCGACTTCTGTTTGCTGCGCAGCCGACGCACCTGCTGCTACTGCCATCGCCAAAAATAAGCTGAGAAGTGTTTTTTTCATTCGTTTTTACCCCCTTTGTAGGAATTGTATTTGCTACTATAATAGTATAAAATAAAAGAGTATCTGTAAAGATGCCTGAGCGGGGGAAGTGTAAAATCTTTGTAGCCTGCGCAGGAAGTATTTGTAAACTTGAGGGGACTTAAAAAATGTTAGGAACAATCGTTAATGTAAGTGCAATTTTAACCGGCTCTGTAATCGGCAGCTTTCTCACCAAAGGTGTTAACGAACGCTACAAAACAGCGCTTTTCGACGGCCTTGGCCTGGCAACCGTGGGACTGGGAGCGAATGCCTTTGTCAGCAATATGCCGAAAACAACCTACCCGGTATTATTCATCGCCAGCATTGCCACTGGTACGGTGATAGGAACCTGGCTGGATATAGACGGCCGTTTTCACAAGCTTTTGGCAAGCGCCAAGGGTGGCAGCAAGCTGGCGGAAGGACTTTCAACCGCTATTTTGCTGTTCTGCATCGGCACACTTTCTATTTTAGGACCGATTGAAAGCAGGCTCAACGGCAACAATACCTATTTGTATACCAACGCGACGCTTGATTTTGTTTCGTCGATTATTCTTGGCTCGGCCTATGGCATTGGCATTGCAACGGCGGCTTTGGTGTTGCTGCTGTGGCAGGGAAGCATTTATCTTTTCGCCGGAGTAATTGCGCCCTATATGACGCCGGCGCTAATGGGTGAAATCTCTGTTTTGGGAGGCATTTTTCTAATGAGCAGCGGCTTGGGAATTTTGCAGCTGCGTGACTGCAAAACGCTGAATATGCTGCCGGCGCTTATCGTGCCACCGCTTTTTTACGCGCTGATGGCAGCGATAAAATGATTTTTTAGAGTTCATCAAAAGGATGCAAAGTTCACAGATTATCCATTGACTAATCAGTCAGTTCGCCTTATAATAAGCTCATCAGTTAGCAATCCCACTGACTGATATATAATACCCCTTTTCTTTTTATACATCCTTTCACAACATCAACCCTCTGAAAGCAGCAGTGCCGAACGCATGGTACTGCTGCTTTTTTTGCATTGGCGCAGAGAAAAGCTCATCACAAGCAAAATTGAAAGTATACTTACGATTTTTGACGAATTTCCGAAAGTATACTTTCAATTCTTCGGGGATTTTCGAAAGTATACTTTAAAAAGAGGCAATATTATTCTTTTCTGCCAAGCTTAAAAGGTAACAGAAAGCGTAGGCAGGGATGCGCAAAAGCTGCTTGCCATCAGGTGTGTCATGTACACCATAATCGTCCTGGCGCTTAGTAATAATTATGCCAAGCTCGGCTTTGCCTGCAAGGGTACAGATAGCGTCATTGTTGCTGATGGGTGCTTGCTCACGATATTTTACTTCAATCAAAATATCTTTATTAGCAGGATATTCAGCAACGACATCTATTTCTTTTTCCGAACCGGCAGCACGATAATAGCCTACGCTGGTAGCCTTGCGATAACAGAAGGTTTTAACATGCTTATAAATAGTTGTTTCTACAATTTTACCCATTTCTGCAGCATTTGTGAGCAGGTCATCATTCATCAGCACGGCATTACGTATAGCTGCATCAGCAATATAGATTTTTGGCTTGCTTTTAAGAATTTTTTTGCCTTCGATATGGACAGGATTACTGATGTAGATTAAATTAGCACTTTCCAGGTAGCGGACGTAATTTTCCACAGTAGGGCGCGATACACCATTCAGCTCTTTGGCAATACTGTCATAGGAAACGATTTCAGAGGAAACGTTGCACAGGTAGAGAAATATGCGCTCCAATTCTAGGGGATTACGGATATTATACAGGGCTGGTAAATCTCGCTTTAAAACCTTGTCTACAATGTCTTCACGCATAATCTGCTGCGCAAAAAAATCGTCCTCAGCTAAAGCAAGCTCAGGAAAGCCACCAACAAGAAGATAGCGGTTAAAGTGCAGTCGGAGGCTTTCTAATTTGAGCATAATATTGGTACGCTCGGCTTGAGTCATCGACAGCAGCTGCGAAAGCAGCAGATTTTCGGGAAGATTTGTGATACTGATGCCGATGAGTGAACAATACTCATAAAAAGAAAGCGTTGGCACCTGAATTACAGACCAGCGGCCAGCACCGCTTTCGGTGCTGCCCTTTACCAGAGCCGGGCTTGCAGAACCGGTTGCGATAACCTTGCTTTCAGGCTGTGTGTCGTAGATGATTTTTAACCAACCGGGCCAATCAGCAGCATATTGGATTTCATCAAAAAAGTAATAAACATCTTTGTCAGGATGAATATTTTCGTGATAGCATTCTAATATGGCATCCATGCTGCTTAATTTCAAAATAGGATGATCCAGGGAGATAAAAACGATTTGCTCAGGCGCAACACCCTGCTTCAGTAAATTATCGATAACCTGATATATAATGGTTGTTTTACCGACACGTCTGGCACCGGAAAGAATGACGTTGCGACGTATAGTGGTATGAGAAATTTTTTCCAGTGTTTCATAATAGGAAATTCGTTTGTAGCTTTTGAGAAATGCAGGGGCTACTGCACCAGTTTTCCACCAAGGGTTGAAGCCTGCAAGGACTTTTAAAATATTTTCTTGCTTAATAATAGCCATAATATCACCGCCTTACAATTCTATTATAAACCACTCAAAAGCACAGCACAAGCAAAATTGAAAGTATACTTACGATTTTTGGCGAATTTCCGAAAGTATACTTTCAATTTTTCGGGAATTTTCGGAAGTATACTTTAAAACGCGTTAAAAATGACTTTGGCAAGTGTTTTACTCCAGCACAGGCAGGCCAGTGCAAGGCGCTGTCTCAACATCGCAAACATTCTTAATAGGAACAAATATTATTCTGTTGAAAATTTTCTGAAAAAATCTCTTGACTAGGTACTTACTCGCCATTATAATATAAGTATGATTTAGATTAGAGTAAGTCAAAAAATGAAATACTCCAATCTATAATTTCACCCCTTGATTATGAAATCCTTGACAAAGGCGAAGCTCGTGCATGGTAGAGGAAACAAGGCAACTCTTACCGGACTTGCAGGCGGGGACTTGCGAAGGATTTTGTAATAAATAAAAATCTCTTAAGATAAGAGGAGGAAATTACAATGAAAAAATCCTTAGTACTCGCAATGGCAATGGCTCTTGGTGTAACCGCTTCCGCTTACGCTGCTAACCCGTTCTCTGACGTTCCTGCTGGCCACTGGGCTTATGACAGCATCAACAAACTGGCTGCTGCCGGCGTAATCGAAGGCTACGGCGATTCCACCTTCGGTGGCGACAAACTGATGACCCGTTATGAAATGGCTCAAATCGTTGCTAAAGCAATGGCTAAAGGCGCTAACGTTGACAAACTGGCTGCTGAATTCGCTGACGAGCTGGATAATCTGGGCGTTCGCGTTGCTAACCTGGAGAAAAAAGCTGACAACGTTAAAATTGCCGGCCAAATCCGTGCATCTTATCAAGAAAACAATGCTGGTAAAGCTTCCAAATCCGCTCTGCGTACCCGTTTGTTCGTAAATGGTTCCATCAATGATGACTGGAGCTACACCGGCCGTATCCAAAACATCCAAGATCTGAGAGATAACGATGGTGAAGAAGATACTAAACTGAACTGGGCATTTGTAAATGGTAAAATCGGTGGCATGGGCGTAACCGCTGGCCGTCAAGACTTCAAACTGCACACCGGTTCTGTAGTAGATGCTACCTTTGATGGTGTTAAAGTTTCCTATGGCAAAGACGTTAAACTGACCGGTTATGCTGGTAAAGCTTCTAACTTCACTGATGTATCTGGCGACCGCTTCTATGCTGCTGATATCTCCGCTAAAGTAGGTGTATTCGATGTATATGGCACTTACTATAAGATTGATGCAGAAAAAGCAGAAGCTGTAGAAGATAAAGAAGTCAACGGAAGAATGAACTTCAAAGTAAATGAATATCCTGCATATGATCAAGATATCTATGTTTTAGGCGTTGGCACTAAACTTGCTAAAGACCTGAGCTTGAATGCTGAATGGCTCCATGCTAGTGTTGATGATTATGATGGAGATAAAGATGGTTATATTGTTGGCCTGAAATACAAAGGCGCTAAAGCTGCTAAAGCTGGTAGCTGGGGCCTGTATGCTAACTATTTCGATCAACCGCAAGCAACCTATGTAAAACACACCATTACTGGCTATACCTCTCTGCCGGCTTGGAAGCTTGTTGACAAAACTGATAACGCAGTAACCAATCTGACCGATGGCTTCAAAGGCTTCGAAGTTGGTGCTAACTACACCCTGGCTAAGAACATCGTTGCAGGCGTAAAATACTATGACTTGGAAGCTCGTGAAGGCGAAGCTAAAGACGTTCGCACCCTGTGGTCCGAAGTTGTATTCACTTTCTAATTCCAACCATATACAACAACTTAACAATTAACACGCGCGTATAAGAAGACGGCCGCCCGCAAGGGCGGTCGTTTTTTGATGTGTGCATTCCTTTTAGTCACTAGCGCGAGCAGACGGAAGTGTTGAGATAAAAGTTGATGCGTGTGGGTGGGGGCAACCCTCAGTCAAAATCACTGCGTGATTTTGCCAGCTCCCTTTCAGGGAGCATATAAAAGTTCGGTGAGCTTGCGAAAGTTAGCATTTGGCAAGAAGTTAATATCTCCCCTGAAAGGGGAGGTGGCTGCGAGCGAAGCGAGCAGGCGGAAGGGTTGCGCATTTTAGTTGACATTTAACGCTTCATATAATAAAATAGAATAGAATAAAATTTCGGAAAATTACAAAATGAGGTATGACGATGAAATACAATAAGCGACTTTTTACCGGATATGATAAAAAGCTAAAATCACGAGCAGATGAATTAAGGAAAAATATGACACAACAAGAATGGAATTTATGGTATTTTTATTTAAGAAACCATAGATTAAAGTGGTACAGACAACGTATTATTGACAGATTCATCGTCGATTTCTACTGCCACGCAGCCAAACTTGTTATAGAAATAGATGGCAAGCAGCATTATACGGACCAGGGAATAGTCTATGATATGGAACGTACGCAGGTTTTACAGGGATATGGCTTAAAGGTATTGCGTTATACCAATCAGCAAGTGGCAGACAATTTTCAAGATGTTTGTTGGGATATAGAACGCAATTTACAACAATGACTACCCAGTCAGAAAAATTTATGTAAACACTGTATTTTTCCCTAAATTTATGCTAAAATATACCTATATTCTGCATTATACTAATGCGTCTGGAGGAATAAGAATGAAAAAGGTTTTACGTTATTTATTGATGACTGTTATGGCTATCTGCTTCAGCATCCCCTGCTTTGGTGCAGCTGAAGCTGCCAGCGTTGCCCTGCTGCCTTTGATTAACAACGTTGAAGGCGGAGACGAGCTGGCAAATCAGGTTTTCTACAAAAACGCTCTTGCTGTACTGAACAGCAAAAAAGGCTTTGTAGTAGTAGAAAACGACAAGCTGACCGCTGTTATTGATGCTGCTAAGATTGGCAACAAGGTTCCCAGTGCTGCAACTCTGGAAAAGATTGCTAAAGATGGCGATGTTGACATCGTTATCGCTGTTCAGCTGGACAAACTGGATGACAAAGCTATCGATTCCAGCGAAGAGCGCAAGCTGCAAATCGACCTGCAAGGCTATGCAGTTGCTTACAACAAGCTCACCGGTAAAGCTTACGAGCATCGCATTTACAGCGACAAAACCATTCCTGAAGCTCTGACCAGCCGTTGGGATTGGACTCATGAAGAATTTGGCCGTGCAGTACGCATCGAAGTAGACCGTGCTCTGCGTGTTAAATAATTCTATATTAGCTTAAAACATCAGGCCGCTTCTGTAAATTTTGCAGAGGCGGTTTTTAATTGCAAGTAAATAGCTTCAAAGGAAAAATATCATACAAATGATTATTAGAAAAGAAGAGCTTCTTTATTTGCCGAATTTAAGAAAAATTTGTGAAACCCTTGTAGTATAGTTATAAACGTGGTACAATAAGCATATGAAAAAATGCTTACGCTAACTGCTGAGGGCAACGAAAAACGCAGACTGCAAAGAGTATGGTAGAGGAAACAAGGCAACTCTTACTGAAAGCTGCGGCGAGCCGAGTATCAAAGCCAAGGCGAAGAAGCATAGCAGAATTTTTCAAATGTATTTTCCTAAAGGAGGAAATTAAAATGAAAAAATCTTTAGTATTAGCTATGGCTATGGCTCTGGGCGTAACTGCTTCCGCATACGCTGCTAACCCGTTCTCTGACGTTCCTGCTGGCCACTGGGCTTATGACAGCATCAACAAACTGGCTGCTGCTGGCGTAATCGAAGGCTA
>ENA-UEOJ01000026-UEOJ01000026.1-human-gut-metagenome-genome-assembly--contig:-NODE-26-length-100483-cov-72.451557_pt1 | contig 100483 bp, 112 predicted proteins | sample MGYA00242885_ERZ507886 | MGnify/ENA primary metagenome ERZ507886 (study PRJEB26167, sample SAMN06115505) | human gut metagenome | host: Homo sapiens | place: China:Anhui | collected 2015-08-07... | reverse complement strand
CCGCCAGCACTTTGTATCCCAGATCCACCACACCAACCTTTACCGAAATTACCGGTATCTATAATCAAGCATTTACCGTAATCCAACGCGCGTGGATCGTTCTGCTCACCGGCAGCGACGGTCGCGTAAGCGCCCGGCAAAGTGATTTTTTTATTGTTAAAATATACAGGTATTGCCATTGTATACTATTTTTAAATCTAATCTTCGTGTCATAAAGATAAAAACTTTTTAGCAGTTACGGAAATTAAAACCGTTTTTTAATAGAAAATTTTTCCACTCATCGATCGTTCTACCGGGTGATTCGGGTAACATGTTATATAATGTCATCCTCGTTATACCCGAGATATGAAAATGATTGTACATTTGAGATAGGGTGTACAATCTTTGATTCTCTTATTGGGGTGCTATGTTTTCATGGGCTATATTTCCTGTTCTTTTCTTCGCCATACTGTTTTCTCAACTAATAAATTCTGATCTTCCTCGCTTAATACCGGACCATCATTCTCCTGTAATATCGCCTTGCGAGTTTTTCTTCTTCCTTCTCCTCCCGTATCTCTGTGTATACGTGTTTCAATTTTCGCCTCAAAACGTATACTGTCAAGATACATCTTTCTCTCTATCGATGGAATGAAATTTGATCTCTGAAGATCTAATCCCACCGTTCTTATAAATGTAGGGTAAGGGTTTAATTCCGAATTAACTAACATCTCCCTAAGTGAAAAACTCACTTTTTCATAGTCACGTGCAAATGTATTATACGCACCCACCAATAAGCCGTACAAAGTATCAGAGATTGTCAGTGTCTCCTTGTAGTTTAAACCCACGCACATCAAATCATAATTAAAACGCTTCGAATCTCTGAAAACTTGCATCTGAGCCCCACCTGACAAGGAAATTACCTCGCTATCAGTTGCTCCGATTATATTTGTATCACCATTCACCCGGGACGGTTCACGAAGCACGATCACAGGCAAAATGGTGGTATCTTTCGGAAATTCAAGTTCAACGGTTAACATGTTTCTCGATGATTCTCTTCGAAGAAAAATCTCTTTTGCCATTAAATAAAATTCCTCAACATCACCATCTCTTTCGCCTAAATGGATGAACTGATATAACCACGAATCTTCTTCGTTATCAAATTTATCAAAATCTTGCTTCACCCATTCTAAAAGTGCCTGCACTATACCCTTTAAGTTATATATCGGACTTATCATAACCCAAAAAAATTATCAATCGCCATCGCGACCGTCGTTTGTATATTCATATTTGAAAGAGCTTGGCTCATAAAATCATGTCTCTCGAAACCCCTATTCCACCATGATAGAGGATCACTCTTATCACTAACACGACGGAAAACATAATACCCGCCTCTTTTCTCCTTGTTCGTCGACGATATATCTTTCCGAATCAAACCCGCATAAACCGATACCTTGTGCTTATATTCTTCGACGCGCTTATTCATCCTCTCTATGGTAGCTCTTTGATTCGTGCCATTAAAAGGTATCGGAAGATCCGTCTGACGTAAAGGTATCGTCGATTGTTTTACCAACCTCTCTATCTGTTTAGGTAAAATTCCCGCGAACGCACCCGATTCCGCCAACGCCTCACTTGATGCGTATCTGAATGGAATCGTCATATACCAACCACCGCCCTTTTTCATTTTCTTTTTAGGAGATTGGCTGAATCCGATCTTCTCATCAAAAGGTTCATGACCAACCTCCAACATTAAAGGTACCGGGTTTCCTTTTGAGTAATTTAATGTGAAAATGGCTTCAGTTGATGATATCCTATCGAATGACATTGCTCTTAAATAATCAACTCTCGTTGATCTGAGATTCTTATTCACAACATTCGTCCATTCTTCTGAATACCTTTGAACCAATCTATCAAGAACAAATGATGATAACGCTGACATTCTGTCCGCTGTAAGGGCAAGTGATACACCCACCTCGCTTAAATCAATATACACCGGAAGTGGTATCATAACTCACCACCTTTTATGGTTTGATTCGATTCATTCACAACAAAATTCGCTCTTCTCGCGATTGCTTGCACGGGGAGGTCTATCTTTTGTAAATTCCCGTTTCCATCCGTTTTATTGCTCGCTCTGATTTCGTGAGGTAAATCAATAACGTTATACTGCACATAATGCTTATAATACACGGAAACAATATCGCCCTCTTTTAATCCTGCATTAGCGTTGAAAAATAAGGTGTATTCATTATTCTCAGGATCGGTGTAATAGGAGCCAGGTGTTAGATTTTGAAGTTGGCCGTTTCCATCTATCACACTTAATTGAAATAATTTAAAGGGTTGGAATGTCAACCATACAAATAACATCCCATTGAAAGCTCGAACAACGCGATTCTCGGAAAATATCCCAAACTTTTCTTTAAACGTTAATTTATCAAAAAAACTGAAGTTTAATCCTTCATCATACGTTGAAACGGCAATGGTACCCGCATTATCCATCGTCCACTCCCGGTATTTCGTATTAACATTAACACCTGTAATTAAACATATTACCTCGGTTGGATCAATATAATAATAACCAGTTCCCCCACAATAAGGGCACGATGGATTCGGATGACCCGCATCCATTCCACAAGGACACGCAACAGCCCGTTCCTGATATATCCTATACCCTTTTTGAGTGATTGCCGCATCAAACGCACCCTTATCAAATTCAGGTGACGGATATCCCGTCGTATTAGGTGACTGCTGTAACGTGTAATTTTTGCTCATAATACCTCAAATTGTAGCCCCTTGTAAATGCCCTCGATCCGTTTCACTGTTTCGGCAATTTCTTTCCCATAATTGATCAACCTCGCGTTATACCCCGCTGATGTTGCGGATGCCGTTGTTGAAATTGATTGACTTAAACCATCAATCGAAAGACTCTGACTCGCAACACCCGCAGTTCCGAGAATCAAATCGCCCGCTATATTTAACGGACCGAAAGTTGCAAGTTTACCGATAATCCCGATTAAATCCCACGGTAAATTATCGAGATCAAATCCCGTTATGTACTGATAGTTCCAGTAATCGGGTATGTTACGAAATCTTTGAATTCCAAGTTGTGTCACAATACCCGTTAAAATAATATCCTGATTCGCCACCATTCCACCTGACCCCGTCGGAACTATACTTATACGTCTTCCCCCAATTTGATCGGGATCCTTCGCATATGATAACCATTCAACGGGATATCTTACTTGTTCAATCGTTTTTAAAAGACCAATCAATGCAAGAGGTCTTTGAACTATATACTTCGTATTGATTATCGGGAATTGCTGGCTATAACTGTCCCAGTAATAAGAAGATGATTCGGTTATCAACTGTTTGATAATTTTCACGGAGAACCAATTTTCAACCGTTTTCTGAGCTTCCCTCACATAATATGTATAGGCTTCATCAGAGAATTTAGTGCCATTCGTCGCATTAATCTCAATACCATACAGATACAGGGTTATCACCTCCGCCGGTGAAAATAATAACCCCGTATTCTTCTTATATTTTATAGACAGTGTGAGTTTCATTACTTCACGTACATAAGTAATTCAATGATATCATCCTTCGTTCTGAATTTTCCGTTAACCATCAATTGATCCTCGCTAATTCCAAGTTGTTTAGCCATATCAATTAACTCATCTTTTTTCTTCTCTTTCAACCGTTTTAGAATTTCATTGTCTTCTGTCTCGGTATCGGCCTCAGTTTTCCCGGGTTTAGTATCAGACCCTTCTTTTTCAACTTCAGCTGATTTATTAAGAATTTCACCCAGCAACGTTGGATCGATGTGTTTTTTTAATTTCTCACAAATTCCTTTCCATAAAACAAGCTCCTCGTTAAGTTTCTGGATCTTTAAATTCAGGCCCATAATTTCATTCTTCAAAAAGCCCGTTTCTGCCTTGTATCCCGCCACTCGTTTTGAGAGTTCATTTTCAAGCATCAGTTCTGATTTTGTTTTATTTGACGGAACGCCCCCTTCAATATAAATGGGTAGGCCTGATGATATAGCTTTCTCACCTAACTCGTCGGTTACATCGGCAATGCCATTAACAAATTCGATATCTTCATCAAAGATTCTAATCGTTTGATTTTTATACACTTGAGATTCTATTCTCATACTTTAAAAATTTATCGTTAATATAGATTCAGCTATAAAGGTAGAAAAAAACTTTCCATTATCAAAATAAAAGGGAGTAATTTTAATCACTCCCCCTTATAACTACCAATATTTAGCAACGAGATTATGCTTTCGGTCTCCCGATGTTGCAAATTCTCACGAATTTACCGGGAGCGTATAATACCGGCGTACCGTAGTTCAAAATGGAGAAACGTCTACCCGGAGAAGTGATCGCGTATTCCATTTTCATAGTATCGGCTAATTGCAAGTATTGGATCAAAGAATCATCCATCTTAAATACCAATGCCGAATGAGTGCCTGCGATAGAGCGGTTTCTATCACGAACCGCACCAGCGGCGGCTCCATCATACCCAGAAGCTAACGCTGCTGCAGGGATTTGGAAAATCGGATAATAGTTCGCCGTGTTCGGATTTGCCGGGTTCGCCTCCGTACGATAAATCACAAATGCTTGTGTCGGGTACGTTGAATTGATCGCGGCGGTAAATTTCAAATCTACCGAATCAGTTGCAGTCACAGCTTGAGCCGCATCGTTCAATTTCGTTAACGCACTCTCACCGTAGCGGTTTTTAGCTGCAACGGCGTATAAATACGTGCCCGCATGATTCGTGAATTTCGTTTTTAAATCAGCTGCAACAATTGAAACAGCTTTTGTTGCAGCTTTAACAGGTGCTGCCGGTGCCTTATCGTTTGTTGCCGGTGAATTAAATAAACGAGCCGGTTTGCTATCAAAGAACGGATCCGCCATGAAATCAATGTCACCGAACTGGGTTGCAACACTGGTAACCTGCAAACCTGCTCTCGCGTTCATCATGCTACCTGACACTCCGTTAACATTCAGAACCTTGTTTGCAGTATGATCATTCACATAATCAGTGAATACAATCGGGTTAGCGATAATCTTATCCGCGAAACCGTAACGCAAGTTGACAATCGTGTTTGTTGCTTCCTGCATCAAGAAATCCGTTAAGATACTACCATCGGCATTAACAACTGCCGGGTCAGCGTAGTAAGTGTCAAGGATACCTTCAGATGTCTTTCCGGCCATTCCACCATAAACATCGAGAATACCTTCAACGTGCTGTTGCCAGATTCCTGAGAATTCTTCCTCGATGCAGCTACTGTCGAAATTGGTCAATGCAACATCCAAGCTTTGTAACAATAACAAAGTTTTGTTACGAACTTCGAGTTCAAACATTGAATCACCCTCTGCTGCGATCCGCACCAACGTTGCGGGATGTGTAACTTGACCGCTCACACCCAGGAATTTCGTGATGATCGGTTTGCGTCTGTATTGTGAATCGGTGAATTGAGGAGTTTCTCCTTCAAGATTAGCAATACCAACATTGTTACCGTATTTCACCAACTGATTGTATTGATGTACGGTATTATAAATTTTTTTCTTTCCGATGTTTTTCCAGAATACCAACTGTTTTTCAGTATATTCCAACACCTTGATAACGCCATCCAAAGACTCCACTTTCAAGCCACCTCCGTTATTCAGAGTGTTGGCATATTGCATACCAGTCATAAGACCGGCTTCCATCGCCTTCAGAATATCCGCAGTTAAGAACTCTCCGCGATCGATCCCCGGAGCAACTTCATTTAAACCAATTTGTTCTAACATATTTTATTTATTTATTCTGATTCAATTTAATTACTCAACAACTTCAATACCTTGTTTACCCAGGTAATCGATGGTCGATTGGGATATCATCGCGCTACCTGTTGAATAAGACATGATATCGTTCGCAAGTGATTTTTTCAAATCACCGTCTTGTGCCTTCTCAAAGCATTCAGTCATGATCCGTTTCAAAGGTTCACGGTGTATTGATTTTGAAAGAACTTTCTTTCCATCATCGGTTGTTTTAACACCAAATGATTTTTCCAATACCGCACCCTTATCAACAGAGCGGAATGGCATTGGTTGGTCTCTTAAAACTGAAATCTCATCCTTTATTGATTTCATAATGGATTTCATTTCCCCAAGAGATTCCGAAAGATCAGAAAGGAATTCCTTTTGTGATTTATAGAAGTCCGCCTGTAATGCTTTCTCCATTTCATCGTCTTCGTCTTCTCTTTTTTTCTTTTTTTCCAACTTATCCTTTTCTTCCGCCTCCCCGGCTCTTTTTCCTTCTTCGTAATCGCGACGTTCATGTTCGCCCGATTTTTTCTCATCATAGGCGATTTCCTCTTTTTCAGTGTACTTTGATTTACTTAAAGTGGAAATCTCTCCGTTATCAATACTCTTCAAGATATAGTCGTGTTCAAAATCCGCATCCATCAAAGCACTTACGACGGAGTCACCACAATATTGATCCAAAGAAAGACCCCTCTTTTGCAATTCCTGCACTATCTCATTCGTAATCGGTTTCATTTCTTAAATATTTAGTTTCTAATTCTTACATTGTGCGATAAAAATAAATAATTAATTTGACAAACGAAAATTTTTCTCAATCTTTTTGACAAAATCGCGGTAAACTTTCTCTGAAATTAGGCCAGATTTAAAACTTTTAGTTATTTTTTCGATTGTTTTTACTTTGTACTGGGGTTTTTTCTTGACCTTGATTCTAAACTTGGTATCCAACATTAATAGATTTCCCTGTTCATCCTCCCACTCCAAGATCACCTTGTCACCTTCGTCAAAATCTTTATCACTTTCAAATTCGTAATCGATGAAATCAGCAGATTGACGTCCCTTGATAATGTCAAAAAATGAATTCGTATTCACCGGCTGAAAAGTTAGCGCGACGTTTGTGATCAACGCCTTACTTACTTTTCGGGGATTTGTCTTATCTCTTTCGATGACCTTCCCCTCTATCGACATTCCGGGTTTGCGCGTTGATCCTGATTCAGCCATCTGAATACACTTGTCCCAGAACGCTCTCGCTTCCGGTGATTTTTTCCACAATTTCCCTTTAACAAAAAATTTATTATCTTTCACCCATGCGTCGAGAGGTTCCCCTATCCAGAAACGCGATTTATTCTCCTTCGATCGTGATGTTAGGTGATCCAAATTTAACAACCCACTTTTCAGAAACCTGTCCAATATAAACCCATTGGGATTCATGGATTCACCCTCATCATCCTCGCTACTATCACTTGCAACACCCTCGAAAACCATGTTGTCATACCGTGAATCATCATCAGTACCGGTCGATTTTTCCTTCGACGTCTTTGCCTTCTCTATATCTATAGGAACCCAGAAATTAAATTTATCTTCCATTATCAATTTCGATTTACTTATTATCACACGGTATGCTGACTAAATCTCGCGTATACCTGTGTATTCTTATCCATATTAAATCCGTACGTTTTGCTGTACGAGAGATTAGTTCCCTCATTCATCTCCGTGAAATACCCATCAAATAGATAGTTGAATTCTTCAGTACTTGGAGCACTTTCAGCAGAAAGAGACACTCTCGTTCCTTGTTTATATGTTCCACTTGTCGGTGTAACCGTCCCCCCTTCTGTTGATTCAACATACGTTGTATCACTCACTGATTTATAAACGGCTGTCGCTGTTAATTGGAACTCAGGTACTGCTGCTCTAAGTCCCCTTGCCTCCCATGTTATATCCTCGGTGACGGGCTCGATCACGGCGGTGGTCCCTTCGTTTTCAATTTTAACACCGTTACTATACCAGCCATCAAATGAATAAATATAATCATTCGTATCGGGCATTAATGTACAGGATAAAATAACTCCTTCACCATACGCCATTCTTAGTGTGCCATTACCTTCCTGTGTTGGAGGTAAATTTGGCCCGACCTCGACGGACTCAATATAACTTCCCGCGATTGCGGTTACCGTGAACCATTTCTTTTGAAACCGAGCGTACACTGTCGTATCAGAATCACCCACACTATTTGTATATGTAGGATCTGATGATAAAAGGGTTCCGTCAGTTAATGAATTATACCATCCAACGAATTCGTATCCCTCGGAAGGTACCGCAGTGCTTTGAAACGAACTACCGGGAGCTAATTCACCACCTGTATTTGATACCGTTCCACCTGCCGTACCTTCAATAAAAACATCACTTACCTCCGGGTCTGCCTCGTTATATCCGGTTTTAACGGTTACTGTTACCTCACTCGGGGATGGAACCTTAAATCTCGCAGTAATATTTCTTCCTGCCAACAACTTTATTCGAACGGGATTCTCCTTCGATGATTCGGTTTCTTCACCCGTGGGATCGCTCTCCGGTGCGAAAGTGAATTGATCAAAAACATAATTACCGGTAGGTTCTGCTAAGAAATCAGCCATCTCACCTTCTTGTGTTATATTATCGATATTTGTGATATGGCCCGCGCCAATAGGATCTACCTTTGCGTTCACGACGACATCGTTCACTTGAAATTCAACACCCAGATTAATATTTTCAATTACAATGACCTTTCTTGTATCTTCCTGATAACCGTCTTCCCAGATCTTGAATTTATAACCCATCTTCCCAATCGCGGTTAATATAACCTCCGTTCCGTACACATATCTTCCAAGACCATTAACAAGACCCATGCTATTATCATAATCGCATGATACATTATACCACCTTTTCTGGCTTCTCGCAACGATTTCCATGCCTTCTTCGACAATGAAATTATATTCACTATTATTCGATAAAAGGTTCCCGTTCTTATCATACCACCCCACAAACACGAACCCGACGGTGGGTGTGAATTTTAATGATACTTCCTCGTCGATAACAACATCCTCCGGACCATCTATCACACCTCCAATGCCCTCATTCCATTCAGGTTCATCATTCATAGGGTCTTTGACGTTAATTTCCTGCGAATAAGCTATTTGAAGATCCTCTTCGAAATCAAAACATATAATCTGTTTTCCGTTCTCAAAAATGCAAAGTATCGATTTCAGTAACCTCGCCAGTCCTATCATTTGTTCATACGTTCTGTGTCCGATAGTCCAGTCAAAGCCCATCAGCACCCAATGTTGCATCGTCAAACTCTGGATATCACTCACGAAGAATAAACCCTGATCATCAATACGATCAACGTATATGTTTAAATTTTCAAACGCTCTTTTTTTATATGTAAAAGTTTGCATGTAGATAGAATTATACGACTAACCTTTCCGTTTTTCTTGTTTTTTAGCGTTTCTCTCATCGAGTTTTTCTTTTACCTTCCTCTTGAATTCATCGTCGAATTCATCGCTCTCCAATAAACGATTTAACGCGTCACTTATCTCATCAGCTTCTTCATTCACAGATTCATCCCTGCTCTCTAATTCTTGCCGGGCGATCTGTTTCACCTCATCAGACTGTCCCGGTTTCTTGATCGCAGATTCAAGCTGGCGATCAGTGGCATTTGCAGCATATTCTTCAAGAATCGACCTCTTATCTTGAACCTTGTTTTCGGGTTGTGATGTTTGATTCCTTTCCGTCTCATCTTGTTTTGTTGAAGACGAATCCTTTCCTTTGGGTCGCCAGCCCTTAGTCGTTTTAACGTATATCTTACCACCCCAAGTTCTTTCCTCTCCAATCATCGCGACTTTCGCCTTCTCTAAAGGTTCATCAGGGATGACGATATCAACACTGTAAAACTTGGGTCCTGATAATCCTATATCCAACACGTTACCAACTGATTCATTCCATTCCTGATGGGTACCCTCCCTTTTTTCGGCTTTAACAAATTCAATTCTATCCCCTTTATCCTTCGCGAGAACCCTATACGGTGCTGAATTTTTATCTTTCCTTAAATACAATTCACATTGACCATTCTTTAATATAAGTTCCCAGATTTTATCTTCAAGTGAAATATTTCCCTCAATCATAGGGATAACCCATGTTTGAGTATCGGAAGAAAATAACGAGATTAAATTTTTGGCATTAGTATTTTTTCCGCTATTTCTAAGACGAATCGCTGCGACTTCGCGAACACTGAAATTTCCTTTAGGTGATGTAAATGATGTATTACCTTCCCCATGATCTTTTTGATATATTAATTTGAATTCCGGGTCATTCTTCATCCTCGATTCAACTTGTTCATTTCTTTCCCTGAATTTCGTTTCAACAATACGATTCACGGATTCATCGGTAAGAATCCACCCACGAGGGGTTTTCATATAGCTTCTACCTCCCCAAGTTCTGATTTCACCCATATAAGCCGCTCTTTTGGATTTTTCCATCATACTTGAAATTTCAAATGCGGGGTTCCCGTGGAACCCCTTTTATCTTAATGTAATTGTAATCTATATTTACTTTGTTTCAACGTGGCGAGGAAATCGTCGATCCAAGAAATCTCTCCGTTATAATCAGGGTCTCCGTCAAGTATCGCTCTTAACTCTTCCGTTCTTTCAAATAGAAGGTCGACCAGTTCGATTGGATCATTCACATCAATCTGTTCACCAACAATCTCACCATCACCGAATCTTCCAAACTCTGACTGACCCGCTTCCGCGAATTTATCCTCGAAATCAGAAACTTCATACGCGAGTTCATCCAGATAAGCATGTTTTGAATTATCCTCCTCGCTCCAATGAATGTTCTTGATCCTCGTTTTCACGCCTTCGATAAAATTGAGATAATCTCTGAACAATGATTTATCCCCGGGATCTGATTTCTCGAATTCAGAAATATCGATTCGCGTCATTCGAAGTTTCCCTTCCGACTTAATCTCCTCAACCATTGATTTGAAAAGTTCCGCGTGCTCAGAATCATCAAAACTAACGGTAACAGAAAAACCTGACTTCTCAACACGATCATCTTTTGTTTCACCATCCAATGATTCTCTCGCTATCACCTCGGCCTGTTCAACACCCATTCCTTTCTCAACATCTTTTTCACACCAACTTTCAGGCAATTCGCTTTCAAGACCCAATTCCTTCGCTCTTTTCTTAATCCAAGACTTCACCTCATTTTTAGGCGTTGAAGATGCACCAACTAATCTGATGGCATCTTTGAGGTCTTGACCGTTTCTTATGGGGTACTTTCCATCGGGCATCGCTTCCCCTTCTTTTGCAAGTTTACCTCTCTCCTTCTCGGAGAAATATGTTTTATTCTTCGCCTTCTCAACCGCTTCCTTGAAAAACGAAGGAGTGATCTTTCCTTCCTTCAACGCTTTCGCGAGTATCTCAATCGTTTCAGGTCCCTTTGATTCTTTCTCTTCCATGCCGGTAAGTTTTTTAATATTATCTTTCATATTGAAAATAAAATCATATTTATCTAAATCTTTAAGTTCAATCCACTCAACCCCGTCATGTTCAGTGCTATCGACCACCACCGAAGGTTGCTTATCATCAGTGAACGCCCTGTAATAGTTTATTGAACTATCGCGATCCTGATAAAAACCGATAGGCGAAGGCTGAAAATTCAATTTTAACCCTGTCTCCTCCTTCAATTCACGTTCAGCTGCATCACGGTGACTCTCACCGTAATCAACGTGACCTCCCGGGATACACCATTCACCCCCTTCATCGGATTTACCTTCCTGTATTCTATGTAAAATTAGAAGTCGGCCATCGCTATCAAAAACAAGAACATCCGAGTATTCAACAGGACCTTCCTTGCCTTTTTGAATCAACTTATTAAATGTGTCCATTGAAATACTTCCTGATTTGAAAAGTTTTTTCGATTCAAAATATCTGTCAATGTTCTCACATTCTTCCATAATCGATTCATCCTTTCTTAATTGATCCATCTCTTTCTCAATTTTCATTTTCGATTTGATCAGATCATGTACATTCTGTTTATGATAAATCATAAACTCGTTGAACTTTGATAGTCGCTTTTCCTGTTCAATAATATCACCCGAGATACTCAAATCTTCAACAATTGACTTATTCAATCTGAATGAATCCGCGAGTTCTTCTCCTTGTATCGAAATAACGTCCAAGCTTTTTAATAGTTCAATGTAACGGGCTACCTTCGCCTCGTCACTTTCATTCCGTTGTCCCAGTATTTTTTTTAACCAACCCATACTATAAATTGTTATACGCTATGATTTCATTAAATAAATCTAGCTTCATATTATCATAAAATAATTCGATGTTTCTTTTAACTCTATCCTCGGAAAAACCGTCGGATGCGTATAATTCACTAAGCATTATGTCAGCTATACCGGCCTTCGACACGGAGTTAAACTCACTCAAAGGTTTGCCTTTCCAATTATAATTGTACAGCTTGCTTTTCCTGTCATTTATTCTTTGATGAACTATGGTCTTCACCTTCGCGTTCACCGCGCTCTCGTTATTCAGATGGTTCTCCTTTCTTATTCTGAGAACTTCTTCGAACATGGTAAATTTTGCAAGATCAAATAACGCGTTTGTTGTCGTTTTCACTTGTTCTATCGTACATTCTTTCGTTGCACCCTCCCGGATTTCTTTCAAAATCGAAAGCATATTATCGTTTATCTCCGTTTGCTTTTTCATGTAATCACTCGCCGTACCTTTCGCGAGAATCATATCCGTCAACTTATCATTCTTTTTTTCCAATCTCGCCCAATTCTGGGTAGTTTTCCTGAATACGTTGAGGAATATAATGATCATAATCGCACTCATGACCACCGTGATCCCATTATCCGCTATAAGTTTTACCAATGTACTCGTCTCTTCCATTATTGATTGCAATTATGACAAATTTTTATACGTAAAAATAAGATTTTAATTCCGTATATACAATTTTAAGTGTAAAAAACTTTGTCACCAACAATAATCTTAACCTTTGTACCCGGTGCTGTTTTTCTTTTATAATCAATCGGTTGCTTGAATGACCTCGTTTCCTTGTCCCAAACATCACCTTTCATGTATCGTCGTGCCAAACAACGGCAGTTGCCGCTGACACATACATTATCGTTTCTTCTAACAACCAATGTATGGTTCTTCTCAAGTTCAACATCATAAATAAAACCTTTATAAGGTTTTATTTCTTTTTTCATAACTTTCCCGTACCTGTATTTTGAATTCAGTTCAGCGACATTCCATTGGTCATATCTGGCAAGATAATCTTTCTTCTGTTTTTTACAATGATAGATCGATTTCCCTCTATTTTTAAACGAAGGACATTTCCCCACTTTTAATAAAAGTTCACCCAAGTCATCCTTCAATTTCACCGATGATGTTGAGTATATCCTTTGAGGCTTGCACTGATACGCATCATACAAAACACCACGATGAACCGTACCATCACCTAGAAGAAACGCATCAAGAAATATTTTAATGTATTTAGGTGATAATTCTTTTATGAAATCGGGTACGTATTTTTCATGCGCGTGACCGAATGATCGAATTATATGTATCAAATCCTTGTCATTCTCCTTGTTTAAGTTAAATTCAATCCTTTCTTTTGTTACGATAACATTTTTGAATAATGCCCTGCAACATTTAATTATTTTCTCTTTCGCTTCGGATTTTTTTTGGCTTATATTAACTCTTCTCCTCGGTATCGTACGATTCTTATCACCCCACTCTGTGAAAGAGCCTTCCGACAAATAATAACCTAAAAATTCACAAAACAAATTGGTGTCATATTTTTTATTATCAATGACTATAAAGGGGGTATCAATGCCCTTCCATGAAGGAATATGCGAGAGGAATGAAAAATTATCCTTGATATCACTTTCGTTCACCAATGAAATATGTTTTTGCCCATGTTTCCTACCTACATGAACATGGTTCGGCGTGTTGGCGAGATCGAAACATTTTGATTTCCGGTACACCATATCACCTTCATAATACTGATTAATCCACGCCACCGCCGGAACGTATTCTCCTTCTCCTGTTTCAGGATTAATTGATAAAAATAGTTCGGTTTTATCCAAATCCTTAAAAAATTTCCACCCCTTATTCGTTAACACCTCGACTTTATCATCGTAGCAGAACGGATGAACTGCCGTGATGATCGTCGGTTTCCAATCAGCCACTCTTCTGCCGATGTTCGTTCCGTTACCGATTAACTCCTCGGCTGTGAATAATTTAGGCTCACTTCCTATTCCAGCCGTCAAATATAATCTTATACAATGACGACATGCGGCTGGGTATACGTCGAAGTAAATCAATGTGTTAGGCCCATCCCCTTCTCTCATATAAGATTGAACCCTACCCATATTAAACACACCCTGATATTCAGTCTCCACGATTCGATTCCAATCCCTCGACCAATCATTTAGTTGATTGCTTATCTTGGCAGCTATCAACTTGGTCGTATCCCTCTCAACAATTCCTCTTTTAACACCTTCTTTGATGGTGCGTTCCTGTTCCATCCTCATCCTAAGTTCAGAATCCGAGATATAACTGGAGATATCTTTTTTCATCCTATCACCCAACCCCTTTAAATAGCCGTAAGTTCGATTACAGGCCATCTCATATTCCTCGATTTCCCTCTTGGAAGGTGTTTCGTATTGTCTTCTAGCGAGGTAATTAAGAAGATCTTTGTAAGATATTTGTTTGGTCTGATAATCGCTTAATTTACCGGATAAAAGACCAAACATCCAATTCGCCCAGTACGGCGGTATCTTTTTAACGAGTGAACCGGGATCTATACCGTGTTTTTTCAAATTCTCTTTATCTTGAGATGTTAGGTGACTTGGCCCGAATATTTTCCAGACCAAGTCAGCAAACCTGAAATCCACCAATGACAATATTTCCTGTATCTGCTCGTTATTGAAAATCATAATTCTTTTTAACGATTATTTTGGTTTAATAATATCAACCATTTTCTTAACAATATCAGCGAATAGAATGTTTAACTCCTCGTTAAATATTTTCTTGGTTTCATTCTCGTATCCGTTTATAACATCAGGGAAACGAACGGGATCTTTAACCCCCGTTCGTTCCTTTTTGACAATCGGTCTGACCGTCTTTATGTCTATACCGGATACTTTCTTTTCCATGGTCCGTTAATCTACTAAATCATCCCAGAAATAATCCATTAACTTGGTAAGATGGGAGGATGACAGTTTCTCCTTTCCTGACAACACATCATCGATAGGGGTCTTCTCACCGTCCATGTGCAAATCATGCGCCTGTTTGATCAAATTCCTGAATTCACGTACGCTGATCTTGTTATCATCATCCAAATTCTTATTGTATTTCGGTAATTCTTTCTTCACGAAATCGGAAACCACCTCGTTATTCATCAAACCGGATGCTTTATTCACCGGGACCGCGTATATCATGTTCCCCACTTTCGTTTTCGACCCGGTCGGAGTTGTCTCACCTTCTTTAGCGAATTTCATCTCAATCCCGTTTTGGAACCGTCCGTCCTTGCTGATACCGGGTGAGGATCATTTCCTTTCCATTATACATAACGTGATCACCAACCTTGAGTTTATCGGTAACACTTTTAGGGGTTACTTTTTCCGGTTTCATAACCGGATTACCTTTCGGTGTTGTCTCTTTCTTTTCACCTTCTTTGAACCCTTTCGGTTTCGGTCTCCAGCCTTTCGGAGTTTTGATGTACTCTTTCCCTGACCAAGCACGGACCTCACCTATCTGAGCTTTCCTACCCGCCTTTTCCAACATATCGAGGCAGGATTCGTCGCTAATATCATTACCCATCGATTTTTCAATGAAAACTCGATTTGCAATATTTCTTTTAATCTGATCCTCTATAAAATTTTCCATAATGTGTTTAGGTATTTTCTAATCTAAAGATATAAACAATGTTTATATGTACCAACTATTTTGCTAAAAAAAATCCAATTAAAAAACTCGAAGTAACACCAACCCAAAACAACCGTTTTTTCCGTTTTATCTTGTTTTCTAACTTCGATTTATCCTCCCTGTATTTTAAATTTAGATCCATCTCGTTTCTAAGTCTAAAACGATAATCAACGTTTAATTTGAGAAGACTATCGATTTGAGTGTTTTTAATACCGATATATCCTGTTAGACCAAAGTTATAGGTTCGCAGACTATCATTCTCAACCATCAAATACCTCCGTTGCAGAAGGCGTTGATTGATCACCTTCAGTTGGGGTATTGATATGATAGCACAAGTATCCCCGTTAAATTTAATCTTCCTTGGATAATTCGTTTGACAGAAACTCAACGTGCTCATCAGTGTTAAGAGAGCCAAGGTTACGAATCTTCTGATCATATTCTTTTTTCATTTTTTCCGTTTCCTGCTTGAATCGTGTGTATGCCTCCGCCTCCTTCTTTCGTTGAACCTCTATCAATTGCAATAACTGATCATTCACCCTTCCTAGTGAATCGATCAGTTTTTTGTTATGAAGTTCCCTCTCGTTACTTTCCTGATCGTCATCAGATGAATCTCTGTTCACGTATATAAATAACGCTATTAGAATAAATGTCAATACAATGATCAGCCCTTTATAACTTTTTCGTTTGGTCGTCATTCTTGAAAACTTTTATCTATGAATTCACATGCACGTTCAAAAATGGGGTTACCTTTCATGCTTTTCTCCACTTCCTCGAACGGATTCGGAACACCCGCTTCAGGTTCACCCGTTTCATCATCCACGATCTGATTCATACCCTCGCCCCCGAACATGGATGCCTGTTTCTGGGTTTGGTAAACCTGATTAAGGATGATATCCTTGTTCTCGTCAAACTCCCTGCCGGAATACTTACGGAACATATCCTGCATTGAAACCATACCGGCGGATAATTTTTCACTATCAAGTTTCACCTGTTTCTCTTCGTCTTCAACCTCGATACCCGTAAACGCGAACTCCATTTCTTCGTCTAACTCAGAAATCAAGAACTTATTTATGATATCCTGTAGGAAGATTAACAGGGGGTATAAACCTTTTTGCTTACTATGATCCAATCTCTCTCGCTGACCTTGTTGCCCGAATAAATTCGCTGCCTCCTTGAATTGAAATCCCAGCTCGCTCGGATCGATTCGGTACACAGAACATAGTAGCACGATCAAAAACTTGGTCCAGTTATCAAATTCCATGTCACGGTTTCCCTTCTGCAAATCCACCCACTCTAGATCAAGACCTGCGAAAATTGGGATTTTGTGGCTATTTTCGGTACCCGTCAACATCTGACGCCACTTCTGTTTGAAATCATTTAACTGGGTTTGGTTCGTATTTGGTCCGTTCATTTTTATGAACCCCTTCGGATTAGAGCCGTTCTTAAAGAAATTACCGTTATATTGAACACCATTAAGGATATATGTGATAATCTCAATTAACGATTCCAACTCACTTCGCCCGTATCCATTTTGCCAAATATCAGTTCCCACATTCCTTATCCCGAACCCAAGTTCCCATGGATAATACATGACATAAGTGTTCAACTGTTTGTTGAACACAATCTGCTGATCAAAAACTTGACAATATTTGGGTAGGTACCCTTTATACCTGTATTGATCGAATTGGTGTGCGTAATTGGGGTCGGCCGTGTCGAGAAAACGAATCATACTTCCATCAATCGCTTTGAATTGATGAAGTTCTTGCCCCCGGGTTCTTGTTATTTCAAAAGCGAGTTGATCTATTGAAAGTGAATCCTGCATGATCTTTCTCACGAATGTCACGAATGAATCAGGCATCTCCCATTTATCCGTTTCACCTCCATCTTCTAGAAATCTGACGATCCTTTCAACCCTTTTCTGTTCACCCTTCGTCATCTCCTTCGTATCTTCCTTGCTACTAAACAAGGATCTTTTCCGTCGAATGGTGAACCCTTCTTTCTGCTCATCGGTTGAAAATTTCAAAAACCGCGTGATCTGTTCAATTCGAGTTGAGATAACATTCTTCACACAATACAGGTTACCCATTCTCTGCAAGGTCTGAAACGAGATTCTACTTAGAGTCTCCTTGTACCCCCTACCCGAATACGCTATACTATCAGGCAAGAAGAAAATGGATTTATTCTGCTCAGCGGATCGAATTCTCTGCTTTTCAACATATAAACCCGCTTCAATCGCCTTTTCAATATCATCCGAGGCAAGTGAGGCCTGTAATTTCGAATTCAAGATGGTGGGGATTGCTTCACCCAGAGAACCCAATTCGCTGAATGACATGTTAGCGATACTCTTTATAACGCGATCATAATCGTTCGCGCTCTGATGCGATGCCGCTATTTTTCTTCCCTTTCTACTCATCTTTCTATTTATTGAATAAAACGGGTCTAACCTGTCATTGAGAAGGTTAGACCCTGAATATGTTACGCAACTGTGAACTCACGAGAAGGTACGATCACCATGGATGAGTTACCGATATTTGCCATCACCATCCATTTATACTTAACTCCCGTTCCGAGAGCGATTGATAATTGGTTAGATGTTGTCTTGTTAAATTCATTCGGAATGAAATCTTTCGTTGCTTCTACGACGTACACGGAGTAATCAGTCGCACCATCAACGGCATCCCATTCAAGATTAACCGGTGATGCCACTCCCGTGGCTGCAGCAGCGGGTGTCGCATTAACAACGGGTGCTTTTGATTCGAATGATAATACTTGACTTTTCTTAGTTGAACCGTCCTCCATCGTTACAAGGAAGAAGAAGTTTAACTTACCCGGAAGGAATGTGTTTTTCATTGAAACGGGACCGTTAATAACCGTTAATGTCGGTGAAGTGTAATTAACAGGTTTCATTTCCGGGTACACGAAGATTTCATAGAATGATGCATTCTCAACAGCAGTCCATTCAAACTCGATATCATCACCGTATTCAACAGGATCGGTAGGTGAGGTAATTTCCATGTTTTCATCCTCCGGTACACTAACCAACGTACCCAGGAATGTATTATCCGACCATTTTTCCAAGGTTAGCTGTGCGATTTTAGCCATGTTGATGAAATCAACTTCATTGTACATACCAACTTCGATATTTATACCAGCCTGCACAATTTCAGGTGACACCTCTCTTAATTCTGTTACATAGAACTGCCGTAGTGATTTCAGTTCATTTACATCATAAAAAGCATCCGTTATGTATTTAGCTGATGCCGTTTTATCACCGTTCAAAAATTTATAAAGTATCATACTACCATTTTTTAATTCTAATTTCTCATTCTTATTGAGTGATATAAGCGTGATAAAGATACGGATTAATTTCTAATAACTCAAAAAATTTTGATTGGTATTAATCAATTATCTGATCCTTCCTTCCTTTTACAAGGCTATATTTGAATGTTTCCTTTCTCCTATTACCCGGATACCGGAGGTGAAAGCCCGTTTACGGGCCAATATCTTTACAATATTAGATATGGATTTTAATTTATTAAAATCCTATATATCTTTATAAATACCTATATTATCTTTATACCCGCTCTTTTTTACCCCATTTGCCCGCTCTTTTTTACCCCATTTGCCCGCTCTTTTTTACCCCATTTCTCCATGTACAAAAAGTTGCCCGCTCTTTTTTACCCCATTTGATTTACAACCTATTTTAGACCGTATCGAACCTCTATTTTATAAAATAAACTTTGTTTATTTGTTTGGAATAAGATAAATAAGATGTATCTTTACACAGCGAAACGATAAATCCGATTTTGTGGTTTTTCATAATATTATACCCCTGATTAATCGGATTTATCCTTTCAATAAATCAGTTTTTTAATTTTAAAATTAATATTATGGATAAAAACATCCTCATATATAATTATGATTATTCAATACTGGGGCTCACCCTTGAAGGAGAGTTTTTCATATCATCAATATTGGTCTTTCAAACATATATCAAATCAAAAAGCAAAAGGGACTTTTTACTCCAATACGAAAAAACAGCACCTTATTCATTATCTCAAATAAAACTTCTAATAAAAAAATATGCAACTATAATTTATTGGGATGGTGACTTAAAGAGATTTCGAATGGAAAATAAGAAATGGGCTCTGAGAAAATCTTTAATTGAAAGGAATGGTTTCATGCACCTAATTGTACCACCGTGGCTATTCAACATCATGAATATTTTTAAATTAAATTTCACCCAGCTATATATCATGGCGCTTGTTCTGTCCCATTTTTATGATAAAAAGAAATTTAACTGGGCGAACGAAACCATCGCTCGTAAACTAGATATGGTAAGTGGTTATTCCATAACGAAAAATATCAATAAATTACAAAACTTAGGTTTGATTGAGATAATAAGAACGAATAGAACGAATATTTTAAATGTAACTGATAAATTTTTATTTTATGAAAACAAATCTAACTGAAGAAGAAAAGCTTAAATTACAGGAGAAACTCGGTAAAAAAATCAAGCAGTATGAAACCTTGGCCGAGATGGTTCATGACCTCGGCATCGAAACCGCTGAACTTGATAATAGTGAGGAAACAGTCGCGCTCAGAAACGCATATAACGAACGAAAAAAAGAGATAGCCGGGATGCGTGCCCAGATTAAAACATTTGCTCTTCAAGCGAAAGCGATCAAGAATGAGATCGATGAAATCCAAGAGATATTAATCGGACCGCGTCGAAAAAATCGAAGAAAACCCGAGGAAAATTGATACACTTTGTGTATCTTTACCGTTGAAAGAAACCGAGTTATTAACTAAAATTTGAATGAACATGAAAACGCGAATTTTTCTATTATTAACCACGATCACTCTTATTGGGTGTAACGATAAAATGAAAATCCTTCCGGGAACATACGAAGCAGCCGCCATAGGTGGCACTCACCCCGTTAACCAAGATAGTAGTTACAGTTACAAGGCGTCTTTTGCCAAGAGCACGATAAAACTCATGGATCTTCCTAACGGAACACAAAGGGCGCTTCTTTCCACCACACTTGATATCTCTGACGGAAACTGGCTCGAGGAGGGTTATTTCGACGGACACGGTAATTTCGTGATCGGGATCTTCGACGAGGAAACCCTTGAACAGAAAAATGACACCTGCTTTTATAAAGTAAAAGAGGGCTACCTTTTACTCGAGGATAAAAAGAAAGTACTCCTACTTTCCGATTTTAGTAGAAGATTTAACGAAAAGTTCAAACCGAGTGAGACGGGTTACATAACGGTTTATTTATTCAAGATAAATCAATGAGATATGACACAACAAGAATTTTTAGAAAAATTCCATCCTGATTACGATAAGATTGTAAAGGAGATAGGAGATATCAAGTTGATATTAGCAACTAAATTCAATACCTACGTTGAAATAGTAGGGTACAATAAGCAAATTCAATACCTGTTGGATAAGGGATTTGAAGAAGCCCTTCAAAACTTTACCCACAAGATTTGCGAGGCGCAAAAAGAGATATGCGCTAGTGGTTCATCCGTGTATTTAAATATTAATTCACGACCATATCCCGATGAATTGATCGCAATAATTATCGGATCAGTACACCCAAATATGGAAGAATTATGAAAAAGAACGGAACTGAAATGACAACAGAGGAATACATGGCGTATATTCCGACAGAAGTTAAAAACGGTTTTCTCGATGAGGAGGATTTGATTAGGCGTGAAATTGTTAGATACATACGGGTGGATGAAGAGAAAATACATCATCAAGTGAATGTATCAGATACCTGTCAGAGATTCCGGCAGAAAACCCGGGTAAAAATTTATACGTGGATGACTATTACAAGGATGAACTAGACGTGTTTGGTAACATTGTTATTCGAAAATGTGTGTGTCCACACGGGATGAATCCATATTTATCCATTGAAATTGATAGTATTGTAAAAGTAGAAAAGAGCATGGAAAACTTAATCAGAAATTTGATTTCGGCTCTCAATGGAGAAGCCTATGAAGAAGCAAAGGCCATTACGGATCAGATAATTGCCACTGGAGATGAAGAGTTAATTAAACAAGCAGAGTATATTAACTCTGTTTTGTAAGAAACTTAATTATAACATTATGAAACCATTTGATTTAGAATTAGCGAAACAAGGTAAACCTGTGTGTAACGGATACGGGATGGATGTTCGAATCCTTTGTTATGACTTGAAAGACGATAAATACCCGATTGCCGGAGCGATCACTGATCCAGAAACTAACAGAGAAACGTTACAGAAATACACCCTCGATGGTTACGTTATCGGTGATGGAGCTAACAATAACGGTGATCTATTCATGAAGCCGGAGAAGAAAGAAGGGTGGGTAAACGTGTTTATAAACGCTTCTTATTTCGGTTCTAAAACAGCCGGTACAATATACCCAACAAAAGAGGAAGCGTTAAAAGATATTGATACAAAAAGTCCACATTATATCGACACTGTTAAAATAGAATGGGAGGAATGATATGACACAGAAAGAATTTCAGGAAAAACTAACCGAATTTCACTCTCAGTGCACTATTACATCAAACGGAAGACTTTACAGAGTGCCTGAATCACTGAAAAACGAGTTTTATCGCGTTTTAGAGGAGAGATTGCATGATATCGAACGTAATTCTTCATACTTGATTATTCGGGGTGGTAGAAAACCACTAAGACGCGTTCATATAATCAACGTTTCAGGTCTTTCGTTCACCGGCGTGTTCTTCGTGAGGGTGAAAGATGAAAAGGGTCTGGTAACCACATCATCGACATTTAATATCTGGGTGGATGATAAAACCCTTCTATCCGATCTCATGAAATGGAAAGGTCCGGGAGTGAAATAATCAACCCCGGACCCGAAACAAACAACTCACATAAAGACAAGAAGAGATCATTTAAGTTTCTTCCACCATCCGAATATCTCATAATTATTCGATAAATTACCGGGTTCCCACCAAGTTTCCTCGATATAATTAGCCTGTCTCTCGAATCCCACGCGGAGATACGCGCCATGACTTTTATACCCCCTGCACCTCCAATACAGGTACTCGATCCCGTAAATGATGTAATAAAGGATGAACGGAATGACGATAAGTGACAACATCCACCATGATGTCACATCGAAAAGAAGGCATAGAAGGAAAATGATCACAGAGATCGCAATCCCCACTCCAAACACATCCCAGTACTGTTTTATATGAGTACCCTCATGCGATATCGTTCTCCCACTCAACTTTTCCCGTTCGGTTATAACAACGCCGAAAAACATCATCGTGGTAAAACCATCAAGAAAGGTGAGGATTTTCGCCAATTTGGATTTGTAATAAATTTTCATAGCTTCCGTTTTTAAAAATTCATGTTCATGATGGATCAACCCATGTCGGCTTTCCTCTAACTATTTTCAATATCTGACCTTCTTTTCCATTATTAAAAGGTAACGCAGGCCCGTATCGCCCATTATCCAATAAACATTTATCTCCATCACCGCTATGATCAAAAGATTGGGATGATGATTTCACGGTGACAACGTGTACACCGTTCTCGGACTCAACGGAAATATCATATTCTATCGATGTAAGGATTAACGCGGAACCAGAATCAAAGGGTTGACTTGCGCGAAGACTCAAAATATCTTCCGATACCCTTACATCATTAATGATTCGAAGATACGTGTTTGATCCTATCATAATGATGTTACGGGCGTTGATCGCGGCTAACAAACCATCGTATTGTTCATCGGTGACACTTTCCGTTTTCTCGTTAATAAAATCACAAAAGAAAACTTCGTTTTTGAAATGTGGTCACGGAGCGTTTCGATATCAACTTTGTAATTATAAAAACCTTCCTGAACCACGAAATTCTCCTTCCCCGTGAAACCCTGCAGAGAAGGGAATTGACTTATTTTTATTCCCGGTACAACGGGGGTGTCATTATTAGCCATCCATATTACATTTTAAGATTAAACCATCTTTCCCAATAAACCCAAAAGATAGCCGGCCGTGAATCCGATAGTATTATAAAGTGAGAATTTCCGGATGTAAAACAGGTTACACACCCACATAATCAACGTCACAACGAAACCGGTCCAAGCACCCAGAAAGGTGCAGATCATAAAGGTGATCAGTAAACACAGAAAACCTTCACTTTTTAAGAAATCGATAATATACGTCATTTCACAAATCTTTTATAGTTAGCCTTATATTCCTCTTCAGTTCCCTTTCCGAGAACCGTGTTATAATACTTTTTCCAATACGCGGATTGCCCATCAAGACTGGCGGGGATTGATGCCGGTTTTCTCAAGTAATGAACCCTCGCCATACAGATGGCAAGACGGTCGTTACTCTCAAGGTCCTTCGCGTTAAATTCTTTCACACCCGCTATCTCGAGAATCTTCTCTTTCAAAGGGATTCTATTATTAAGATAATTCGCGACAATATCATTGAACGTGGCGGGTTCCATCTGAAAGATTCCCAGAGCCGGGCCACCACCTATCTGTTTCCTGTACTTACCGAGATGACTTTCCTGGGCGCAGGTACCCATCAATAACTCGATGGCCTCCTCTCGGTTCACGGTCGGATAGTTCGGTAAAGATGCAATCCTCCCCAGCGTGTCAGTTATAATCTCTCTTAATTCATTCGAATTCATGTTCCATGTTTTTATTAATTCACGGGAAAGTTAAGTATAAACTTTCAATTATCAAATAAAAAGTGAACCTTTTGAGGGTTCACTTTGAAAGAACTGAAGTTAAAAGCCTTTTGGGTGGGGATTGAAAAAGTGTTGAGGAAATGTGTGGAATACCCACCCGCAAATATATGAACGCAAATTTTAATACACCGTAAAGATATTGAAAATCGGGGTTAAATCAAAATAAAAAGGGAAGATTTTTCCTCCCTTTTACACTAACTGATTCACATCAGGTCACACCTTTTTATCATGAATACTGAAAACCAACTCTTTGACGTCGTAAAGATAAGAGTTTCATATCAAACAAGCAACGGGTTCTCACGTTGAAACTCCTGTTCGTGTTCTTGCAATAATACAGGTGGTTCTTACCCTTGTAAACTTTCGAGGTCGGATCATACGGTGACACAACACCGTTCATCCAGCGTAATTTCTCCAAGTAGGTGATACATTTCTCTTCCGTGTCGAAGTAAGCCATCAACTCTATTATCGATTTGAATTCTTGTCCAAACATAACTCTTTCTTTTTCTTATGTCTAAAGATACACTTTGTGTATGAGATAAACAATGTTTACTTGTTGAAATTTCCTGAAATAAATCTACTAAAATTGAAAATAATCTCAAAAATAGTTTTGGAATTATAAAAAATATCTATTAGTTTTGTGAAAAATATTTACAAAAGTGAGTGGTTGCCCCCACTCACTAATTTAGAATTAAATTATATTTTTATGAATAAGATACAAAGATTTATATCTTTAATTCCTATCTGTAAAGATAAAGGGTTTGAATCAGAATTCCACCGAATCATGGAATTAATTAAATTGAAAAGTATCGAAATTAATCCATCAAATTCATCATGGGAAGATTAACCCTCCCTTAACACTCCATCTTTTGAAAAGAATTGATCCGTAATTTCTATCGCAGATTTTTCCGACAAGCCTTTCGATAGATAAAATTTTATCGCATCCTCCCGTGTATAGTTAAATTTTTTGAAAGCGTCCCTCACTTCTTGCCATATGTATACCTCGACATCTTTCCCGAATTGTGCTTTTATCGCTTTTTGAAAATCTTTATCCATATTTTAATACTTATAATTTAGGATTTGTGAATTAAACTTTCACCTTTCCCGTTGAAGATGAAATCCGTTATTGCTTTCGCATCATTTTTATGCGCACCTTTACTTAGGAGGAACTTTTTCACATTGTTCCGGGGTGACCCCGTTCTTCTTGTATTCCTGCCTCACCCTTTCAAAAGTGGTGTATTTTTTGTTTCATATCTCATTGATTTTTAAAATAAACGGGCGAAAAAGAAATAAATCTCGCCCGTTTATGTTGTAATTTTCAATTATCAGAAAGATATCACTCTCATTCTTTATATTCAAGAACCTCTCGGATAGGTGATTCCTTGACCATGATTATATCCCAGTCAAGAACGGATTCCTTCCACTCCTCCTGTATGATTGAAATGGCACCATCAGGGTTCTGACTCTCAACGAGATAGTAACGTTTGTAATTCTTCCTCTTCCCGCTATCGGCCTCCTCGGAATACGCGACAGTTACATTGAAGAATTTCATCTCATCACTACCGATATCATTTTCAATGACCTCGTTAACTTTCGAACGGGCGATAGAAATGACCTCGTAATCACTAGCGTACACCTTCGCATGTTCAATCATCCGGGCTTCCGCCTCCGTGAAGGACATCGAGTCAATGAGAAAAGTGCGGGTGACACACTTTTCCTTACCGATCTCATCCACCTCGGACGTCTTGATTTTAACTTCGTAATACATAATCCGGGTTATTTTTTAAGTTTCATACCCTCTCTTTTCTCTTCCTCCTTGACGTCAACACCGTATTTCTCGGCATCTTTTTTCGTTTCATCGACCTCCTCTTCGAGAGGTGTTTGACTCAATTGTTGTTCCAACACCGTGTTAATGATCGCATCCTTGAACTGGGCGAAATTGAACTGGGATTCAAGGATTGCCTTCTTCTCCGTTACAACTTGGTTAATGATCATGTTTTTAGCGAACTCGAATCCCAGGCCGATATAATTCGCGTTACCCTGTAATTCAGCTTTTAAGCGATCTAACTCTGCTTTTTTCATAATTCTCTTTGTTTTTATGTGTTAATTATTAAGTTCATCTTCGTGAACCTTTGAAATACTGTTCTCATCCTTTTCAACCGTTGAGGGTGGACGGTTGTTCTCATCGACGATACCCTGACCCTCGCATAAAGGGCATTCGTCATCGTTACCACCGCATCGCGGGCATGTTTTATACATGGTATTGATCTTTCATGTACGCCTCCAACTCTTTCATCGATTTCGTAACCAAATCGATCAGTTCGAAAATCCGCGCCGTTGTCTTAACCTTCTCTTCTTTCTCCCTCCGTAAGAATTTCTCCCTGAATTCATCGAAAGAAATGATGGAATGTCCCGGCTCCAAGCAATGGGCGGGGTAAGGGTACCCGTTCTGAAGGTTGAAGAAGGGAAGTTCCGGTAAGAACCGACAGATATTCAATCTAAGACCCGTCGACCTCTCGAAATACTTGAGGCACGCGTCAAAATCTTTCTGATTCTCGCATTGAACGTAAACGGTCTCACCCTCATCCGCTTTCACGGTGCTCGTTATCACATCGATCATGGATAAAAAATCTTTCACATCCATGTTTAGAGGTCTATCTTTCACATCCTCGCTTGTGAGAACCTTGGCGTCCTTCACCGAGAAGAAAAACGGGTACGGACCGTTACACGTATACTGTTTCTTAACTGGGTAACCGACTTTTTTAGCACCCAGAACCACGTTCTGCAAATCTTTGGGTTCACGTAGGATTATCACCCCGCCCTGATCTACGAATTCTTTTAAACTCATCTTTTTATTTATTCTATGTTAAAAACTAAAATGTCATCTATACCTTTCAGTATCGTCTCTGCTTCCGCCTTGTTCTTCACAGGGACGAGAAAAGAAGTTCGTGAAGTTACGATTTTTATTTTATATCTCTCGCTTTCGTTTGAGATATGTGAGTATTCCACCAAGCTGTAAGAATTAATGGTCGAGATTCGAACTCTTGTATCGCCGACCTTGATAAAATAAGAATTACCTTTCATTTCACTTTATTTTATGGATTAAATTTACCATGATCATAACGATGTTTTCCGGTTCACGAAAAGCCCCACGCCCAGAAAGAAAAATATCAATGCTAACCACCAAAACTCATAACGAGGTTCCTCGTAAAACATGGGTCTCACACATTGAAAACAGGCGTAAAATGACGCCAAGCTGAGAAAAATTTTTGTCTTCATAATTTTCAGTTCCTTATTTTGTTCATCTAAAGATACATAAACAAAGTGTATTCTCAAACTTTTTCATGAGAAATTATTCAAGAATTTCATACCCCGCGAATTTCAGTGAAGTCACCGAAAGGTACCATTCATTCTCGGAAGGCACCCGGATAACACCGTTTGAATCCTGGGTGGCGAGAAGTATCTTACCGTCAAAATCTCTCCTAAGCTGGTAATATCTCGTCTTCGATTCATTTTCTTCCTGATGGCACACCTTGAATTCAGCCCTTAATTCATCCCCATTCAATGACGAGATATAACGAGTCAATTCATCAACTCTTGATTTAAGGACGGCATTCTCCGCCTCTAACTCCTCGCATCGATTTCGTAAACGGGAAAGTTCACCGTATTCCTTCAATGTCGCCATCTTTTCTCTCCTTTTCAATTATTTCGATGATCACATCCTGTCGGTATTTCATATACAGTGACTCCCATATCAGAACGATTAACAGGGAAGCGGGGAACCAATCGATTATACCGATGATCGTATTGATGATAAACAAAATGATCAATACGATCATCCACGGTATCGTCTCATAGAAGCAGTTTCTTGATATATCACTTCTTTTCATATTCATTTTTCAACGTTAATCAATTAACTTAAACACAATATTCTTCCCATCCTTTCGAAGCATCGCTTCGCAATGACCGATATGCCTCATAACACGCACGCACTCCGAGTACGATTTATCTTTCATGAAACATTCCTTGCACCCATCTTTCTCAATGCAAACTAGGTGAAGCCTTTTCCGTCCGAAAAGGAATTTCTCACCGATCTTTTTCTCAGGAACCATAAGTATTTCTATTTTTATCAGAGCATCCTATAATATATTATAGGATGCCGTGTTGGTGACCCATTTTAACTTTCAAATTCAACAAGGACTAGCCGATCCCGTGCAACTGATCCGTTATCGAACTTTTCGTGAATCCACATATGATTGTGACCGAAACCTATTTCGAAGTTATCCGATCTCAATGAACGACATCGTACCCGTTTTCTCACTTCTTCTTCAGTGAGTTGACCTGCGAGCGAATTCAGGATCGAGGCGTATTCCAATACCTTGTCATAATTCGATGTTTCAATTAAGCCGTTTTCGATTCGAATTTTCATAATCTCTTGTTTTTAAATTGTTATCTCATTATTTTCAACACTATAAAGATACACAATGTTTATCTATTTACCAAATGTTTTCACGGAAAAAGTTCATGTAACATGAGAAAATTATTTCACGTAATCCTCCGGTTTGTATTCCTTGCCATTATACACCATCTTCCATCCACTTTGTTTCATACTACATCCGATAGGGTAGGGTTGAACGCCATGAGTGTCGACACTCATTTCCCTGGCGAAGGAAACAGTGAAAGGAAAAGCCTTTAAATTATTCTCAGCCAATATCTTAAATCCATGTTCAAGGATGGCACGAACCTCATCCCTGGTTTTCTCCTCACCCATAACCATGTACAACCTACCGGAATGAATGAAATTGTGACAATAATGACATAGAGGAACGATATCTGTAACGGTTCCCACCCCGTTCTCATAATCGAATTCCCACATCTCATGGGCTTCCAACCTACCCGTTTCCGTCATGAAAACGGGTCTCCCACACGCGATACAGCAATTTCCACTCGATTGATACGCCGCCTGTCGTTTCATGTTCCACCACGATTCACCGAAAACAACCCGGGGTGCCATTCCGTGTAAGGGAGTTGGAACGTTAGGCTGGCATAATATTTCAGGCTTCAGTTTCATAATTTACCAAGTTTACCATAGAATTTGTCAATAAAATCATACGGAGCCACATTGTTCTTATCGCCCAGAATAATGTAGCTGAATGCGGGTATGATAAGGCTAAGTACAAGCACAACGGGTGATAGAATAACCCCCAGAAATCTAAGAAAAATAACAAGACATCTCATATCATCTAAAATTAAAAAGGTAAATCTTCATTATCGGGAACGATCTCTTTCCTCATTTTATAGTTTTCAAACGTTTTAGCGAGGAGTTTGTGATCCCGGCTAAGAATGTTAAACAGCTCGAATTCGGTCGACTCAACACAATCCCCGACAGATAAAATACCGGGATTATCGTTACCGAAATCCTTTCCCCTCTCATCCACGAAATAAGTCTTCGAGGGTCGGTGAAGATAATAACACATGTTTTTGGTTGAGGGACGGGTACCTATATAGCGGAATGTATGTCCGAAATCGAGGTACCTCTCACCTTTCTGCCATAACTCACATACCTCGTCAACAGAATCCTTCTTGCATTCACCCACCGAGACGTGATGCGTTTCCCTTTTCACCCAGTCTGCGTACACCTCGTCATTATCCATGTCATAGAAATAGTACAATTTCAATTTCTTCTCCTCCTTGAGGGGGATATCCAACTCATACCAGCTCTGATTCTTGTAGGACGCGAGGTAATCGGCCACGTTGTTACCGAAAACAATTTCGTTATCCAAGTTATCCTGATGTCCTTTCACGTGAACGTAAGTTTTCAGCACCTTTTCAGTTCTGTTCAGTTCAGCGAGGACTTTTTCCCAGAGATCCCGGTTTTTCACCGGCCCGGCGTAACCCATCCAATTGTTCTCCAACCATGAGGGCATGTATTCCAAGACACTTTTCATGACGTATTCCGAATCCATGTAAAAGGTAGCGGAAGTCGGTTCGTTTTCCAAGTGTTGAAGAGCCATCAGGAACGCGTGAATCTCAGCCCTGCCGGTTTTCGTGTTCTCCCACCCTTTCGATAACATCAATTCCCGGCCGTCATCCCACACCATGTACACACCGCTACCACCCAGTTTATTATCCTTGAGGGTGGCCGAGCCATCCGTCCATATTTTAACGCTTTTCATCTCTTTCAAAATTTAGATTGCAATCCTCGCAATGATAATATTCCATGTATTTGATCTTCGACGTTCTATCACTCTTACATCTCGGACACCGAGGGTGACGTTTCCGAAAAACTTCGATCACGTAACAGTAGGCGATAACTAAGATCACCCATAATGTAAACGCGACTGTTATCACGATGTGAACGACTTTCATACGGTGTACGGGTTTGGTTTTTCAACAATCAAATTAAAATTGAAAATATCAATCTTCGTGAGGTGAACCAGTCTTTTGAATTCACCCACCGTCATCGTTTCACCATGAGGATCCTGTAACATGGAAACTTTCATGGAAGTTCGTTTCCACATATAATTTCCTGTCACATTCAAAATTCGAACCTCACCGTTCCACTTGAACAGGGCATAGATGTTTTTAGGGTTATTCGTTATAGTGAACAACGAACCTATCCGGCAAAACACTTTCTCTTCATCTTTCACTTCCGGGAATAGTTTGAGTAAAATCTCGCTCACCTTTCCCGGATTTTCATCGATGACTTTTCTCACCCTTTCGAGATCGACGCTAACCATTTTGCCTTCCATCATTTAAAATTTTTAGGATCAACGAAATAGAGGTCCTTATCGTATGTACAATCGGCGAGAAACCGCAGCTCATCACCTTTAACTTTTTCGAGGATTACGTTCGTACAGAGAGTGAGTCGGGTTGTACGACCTTCACATGCCTCGTGAATAACGGCGATAACCCTGAAAAATTCAACCTCGCGAACGTAATTCCTGCCGTCCTCCGTTTGCTCGTTATTCCCTTCCTCGTCTTGATAAAATTCGAGAGTATCCGCGGAGATGATCTCACCGACTCTCGGTACGAAGTTCACGCGTCTCTCATCCAGCATCTCGCGCGAGATGATATTACCTCTGCTATCCCGTTCTATCAGAACCGAGTAAATGTCTTGAAGAAATCTTTTTTCCATTTTCTTTGCTTTTCGTTTGTTCTTATCTTTCAACACCATAAAGATACACAATGTTTATCAATCCACCAACAAAAATCAGGAAAAAGTTCATGTAACATGTCATTTTTATCATGTCTTCGTTTCTCATGATTCTGGTAAGTGTCATGTTTTCATGTTCGCCCTCTTTTGGGTGAGACAAAACCCCGGTGGAAAATTTGACCCACCCCTTCATAATCAACAAGTTAATTTTTCTCATGTTTTCGCGATAAATACGTGGTTCATCCCAAAATTTTAAACTTCGTTACCCATTACTGGTGTTACCCTGCGTGAAAGCCGATTTATATCAGTTCACATATCGTGATTGAATTACCCGTTTTAACCAGGGATGATGTATTATATTATATATAATATAATACATCATTTTCATCCAAATAAAAATGAGAGGGCGGGGAAACCCTCTCACTGTCAAAATTAGCGCTATGATAATCATACACGTCTCACGACGATACCGGTATGATAGACACTCTAAACATATCTATAATAGAAAAGAAAAATAATCAACTAACTATATTCTTTATGTGACCGATAATATCGTCAATATCAATCATCTCACTGCCGTGTTCATGGTTCAACTCCGCCTTCAATCTAGCGCAGAATGCCTGACCCAGTTCATCGTCATTCCCGAACATAAACCTACACGGTTCCGGTAGATGTTTCATGTACACTAGAACCTCGCACTGGGTGTACACGTTGAACCACCCTTTCTTCCTCGATGAGTTCATCTCAACCCCGTAAATATCTGATTTCCTGACTATTATCTTCTTCGTCATACCTTGTACCCGTTAAATTTCGTTAAAATATGTAATCGTTCATCCATTTGGCTCGCTCTGTGAACCCCCTTATCTCTCAACGGTTAATCCCACGCTCCTCATCTTATCCGCCATCACACCCTCCACGGTTTCCCTCATGTTGAAGAGGGTTTCGAATTCCCATCCTTTGCCCAGCCGGGTAGCCCTGTCCATTCTCTCTTTCAGATAATCCATGATGGCTTTCAGATCACTGATTGATTTCCCTTGTAATTTCTCTTCCAGTTTCATAGCTTCTTCTTTTTCGTTCTTTCAATGTCTAAAGATACACAATGTTTATTTATTCTCCAAATTTTTCTCTGAGAAAATAACGTAAATTTTGATTTTTCTCGTTTTATCCTGTCTTTCCCTTCCTTCCACCGATATTCTGATAGAATTACTCGATCGTTAACTCTTCCCTTTTCAATGACGAGATAAAACTACTTATCATCACTCTCCTCGCCGTCCTTTTTCTTTCCCTTCATCTTGTGATACCGTTGTCTTCTATACTCCCTCATCTTCGCGGTCTTCTCGTCTTCCGGCCCCCTTTCCACCTTTCTCTGACGGTAAACCCTTTTCGTGATATCATTCACAGAAGTTATCCCCTTTTTATCCGCGTCAATTTCTTCTTTCGAAGGACCCTTTTTCAGAAGTTCCAGTAGCTTGGATCTACCCTCTTCCACCCTTGCCACCTCTCTCTCTTCCACGACGATAGCGTCCTCGATGGGTGATATTTCGTTAGATTGTGTCATCACCCTTCCCGCCAGTTCATCCCACGATGTGTTCCGGATTATGTCACCCGGTAGTTGGATATCCTTGCCGTCGAGGAAATTCGCATTATATCCGTTATGATCCTTGTAGTAGGAAGATGCCAGTTGCCCTATGATCGTTGCCGGGTTGATTCCGGCCTTCGCCGCGACTAACCCTATCACTATCATGTTAATAGGGAGTTTCTGGAGGGCTTCCGCCACGTTATCCTGACCGTGAATCATGGCGTTTATATCGATCTTCCCGTCGACCGTCAAAAATAGCTGTTCACCCTTACATTCTTTCCGAGCTTGTTCCAGAACCTTTCGTATCTCCGTTGAATATGAGATCTTCTCCTCTTTGTTGAACTTCATCCTCCATGTGAGGAGTAACTCGTTGAGGACCTGTAATCTACCCGTTTCCGTCGCTATGAAGAAATCCTTCTTTGAATCTATGAATTTCAACTTTCTCCTCTCTATCGTTTCCCGGTTATCTTGGTAGAATACTTTCAGCAAAGTCGGTGACACCGAATACCCCTTTTTCACTTTCAGGACGTTAATGATATCATTAACGGTATAGAACTGGGCGAACAAATCGATGATTTCATCCGCGTGTTCCACGATTGCCGGGCTGTATTTCGTTCCGAACAGACCTTTGATCTTACCTTTATGGGCACTCATCCTTCGTATGATAGGAAGGGCGTAAGTGTTCCTATGTTGTACTGCCGCCTCCGCCTGCTCATCCGTTCCACCCTGTTTCTTGACGGATAATCTCACGTTCACTGTGTTAGTGTCGACCGAGCACTCCACACCCTGCCGGTTCGTGAAATGAAAGTACCGTTCTGGGAACGTTTCCCAGTACCGTTTCAGAAGTTCATATTCGATGTAATGTTCTTGGATTTCGTCCTTCTGACCTTTTATGTAATCAGGGAGGTTCTCCCTAATCGTCTCTCTTAATTCTTGTATCTCCATATGGTGTGTTATTCTGATTTAATAAGTAAAGATACACTTTTTACACTAACTCCCCCAATAATCCGTCGAATTTTCACGAATCCTCCTCGCTGTTATCACACACCTCTCCCACTTTTTCAAAGAAGACATGTTCATGATCATTTCTTTCCGCCGAATCACACGATCCCACCATTTCTGACGTGAACACCGCGCAAGAAGATTCTTTATCAAAAAAATAACATTTCGTGCAATCACTCCCTTTTGCACACCTTAACAACACCCGGCTTAACTCGAATATCGTACCCACTTTGAATTCTTTAACCATTGTTCTCTTCTTTTACTTCTATGAATATCACGTTCTTGCTATCTGATCTATCATTTGCTTTGCAATTGCCAAGATAATCTGACATAACATCGCATCCTATGGAATCCACGTGTCGCATAACGCATTTATCACATGTTCCTTCCACGCATTTCAGTTTAATTTTACCGAACTGGAACACTTCGCCTACTTTATATTCTTCCATAGTTCATATCGTTTTTACTGAGTTAAACTGAAATTTTTCCTTTATACTTATCAAAAGGTGATTCTACATAAAGTTCCCATTTACCAATAAACCTATTTTTAAAGACAACCTTTGCAAATTCAATTAATTCATCGATGGAATTAAACCGTTCTGTTAAGTCTCCCACTTCCTGATATCGAAAACGAACATCAGCTTCGCAACGTGCTTTCTTATCCGTCTCCTTATCTTCTTTCGTGACAGGACGCATAAGTTTAAGAGTATAGGAATCACTAGATAGAGGAAAATCTCTTTCCCAAACATACGATGACATAGAATGTCCGGGCTCCCCGTCCACTTCCATGTAAACGCCCTGGATATCCAATGCCCCGTAATAATGTATGGCGTTGCAGCTTATTCCCCGGAATGTGCTTATGCGTAATGTAACCCTCCTTATCATGTTGGAAGGTCTCTGTCCCCAAGAGGGAATCGCATGAAGGGACTCTCCGGGGATGACTGAATCGAGTCCGCAATCATCAGTAAATACATCCGGATAAATATATTTTTCTGATACGCTCCTATTCACTATTTCTTGTAATTCCATGATTCAATTGTTTTTTAATATTCGATAAAACCTTTGGGGAAATGTTCTTCATCATCCGCCCCTGAATCTAAAATGCAGCCGTCAAGACTGTAATAAGGGATAGCTTCCCCGTAAGAGTGTAGATGTAAAGGAACTGCGTGTTCTAAAGATTTTGAACGGTAAGCGTGTATAGATCTTTGTTTCGCAAGAAATGATAGTCCCAGTTTACGTGCCTTCTTAAACGCTTTCTCGACATCTTTACAAGCCGCGATTTGCTTGTCTGTTAATTCGTGTTTGTCAATAGTATTCTTCATTTGTTTTCTACTTATTTTCTTCTTACCCATATAAGGTTTAACCATTTTCCCGGCTCTTATCTCACCACTTTGATTATCCTTGTAATTAACGTTGGCATCATTAAACACAGGTTTCGTGATGTCGAAAGGATTCCTTTGGGCTTCACAGGCTGTCATCAGCATGAATACACCCAGCGATCTTAATAAATTAGACATGATTATATTTCTTTTTAAGAACGGCCGATCTCCTTGATTTACCCAACTCACCGAAATAGAAAGACTCTAATTTCTGGCATTCCAACCATCTAGCTTTTCTTTCTTGTTTCCTCCTTTCACGACGTCTTTCTCTCCCACTTCTAAAATCATTGGGTACCAAACCCTGCTCATCCTTACAAGTTTCTTTGTTTTCCATCTTTCGTAAAATTTGTTTTTGAATACATTCCAGATATAACGCTCTTTAGCTCCCGATATGATCTTTCCTTCAATCTTTCCTCTAATTCACGCCGGCTACCTTTTACACGTAGATTCAATATACGGGTAGCTTCCTCAAGTAAAGAACGCGTGAATAGCCACGTTCTGATTAAATGATCCTTCATACCACCCCTCGACTTCACTGGTGAACATTTATCAGAACTAACACCTAACACGTGGATCTCCGTTAGATCTTTAACCAACGGAATCACGAAATGTGAATAATCAATTTTCTGTAACTGTCTCATAACTTTTAGATTTTGTTGTGAGATTCGCCCATATCAAGCAAATCTCTTGAAATTTGAAACTATCTCAACGAAATCATTTTCATCAACCCATGACCATGAACCGTAAATATCGTTCATCAATTTTTTGATCATTCTTTTAATAACCCCTTTCAAACGGTTGATCTTGCTATCCTGATCAACCCTTGCCGAAACGGCTTCATAATACCGATCGTTATCATTCATGGTGACTGCCTTCTCCAATTCGAAATCAATATGTTCTCTTTCTTCCTTCAATTCAGCTAAGCTTCTTAACTTTGAAATTATCTCGTTTTTTCTTTCAGCGTTCGTTTTCATATCTTCTTGTTTTTAGTTCGTTTGTTCTTATCTTTCAACACCATAAAGATACACAATGTTTATCAATCCACCAACAAAAATCAGGAAAAAGTTCATGTAAAAAGATAAAAAAGAGGAGGGAAATTCCTCCTCGATATTAAACTAAAAAAATTAAAATATATGAAAGCTGAAAATCATTTCAATTCACAGGAACCCCCCGAACACGCTTGCGCGACGGTCGATCCCGCGTCAACCCATTCTTCGTCCCAGTCCGTTATCAAGGACCAATCGATATGTTTCATATCCTTCAACTTCTGCCAACGATGGAATAATGAAACATGTTTTAAGCAGAACTCGGTCTTCGTGAGATCTCCTCCCAGGTATTTCCCGGTGAATTTCTTGAACCTGCGGACCCAATCAATTTTCTTATCCACGAGGGATTGTAGGTGAGAGGATATCGCGTTAACATCACTAATCATCACTCCGTTCACTTCGACAAGTAACTTCCCATTCTTCAAATGGGAGAGGATAAAATTGGTTATATCCTGATCCGTGAGGGTTAGATGATGTGTGTTCCTGCCCATCGCGACATCACAGGCCAGCCAGAGATCATCGTTAAACACGGCCAACCCGTCAACGATCAAACCACCGGCAAGTATCGCACCCGCACCGTATCTTTCAGCTAACTCTTTTTCATCCAAAACGCTGGTATAGGGAGCTTGCGGGTATAAAAGGTCACCTCCTTTAGGAAGAAAACTTATACCTGAAAACACATTCCTGTTATTCCACACGTATTCCTTCACATCATCCCATTCATCATCCTTAACCATGCAAGTGTTGGATACGTTCATCCTCATCCTCGCGAATTTCGGGTACTCCTTGTAAAACGGATGGTCAAAATTCGTTCCGTTCTCAATCCAATGTGCTTTCGTCATCCTAACCATTTCGAGGAAATCGATCGCGGACGAATACTCAGACGTTAACACGTTATCATCGAGTTCAACGGGAAATGAAATGACACTTTCGACTTCCTTGTTATACACTGACGGCTTAACCATCATCGGATTGATCTCTTTGACATATCTCAACGCCTGCTCCGTATTAGCGGCTTGAATATTTCGGATGAATCTTTTAAACGGGAATTTATGTATTCCTGAACTTGTACAACCGAGTAGTTGGCTTGAATTTCCTGACGGTTTAACCACTGTGCATCGTGCGGCTGGGTTGATGCCGATTATACGGGACATTTTGACATTCGTTTTTTGAACCAATCTCGCACCTTCGTCTTGAATTTCGGGATTGAAAAGAATTTCGGGGTTCTCACACATACCCGTTATACCGACCCCTATAAGGGCATCTCTTTCCGCGATCAGCCGGGATGCCTTGGTTAAAACCTTAAATGATGTGTATGATGCCTGAATCGTTCCCAGCACGGAAGCTCCCCGGCATGCGTCAAAAAATTCCTCCTTCGTTTTTATCTTTGATCCGTTAATCTCGGTTAGGTTACAGAAAAACCACCCGTACTGGATCTCACCATTGATTTCTATTTGTGGGTAACCGGATACTTCCACACATGGATTATACACAATATCCGGGTGAAATGAAAAGATGATCCCCGGTTCACCGAATTGCTTAATCGATGAGAAGATGTTCTCATAAACCTCTTTCGGGGTTGAGGGTAATATGATGGCACTGTTATTCGCCCTTGCAAGTTCCGGGAATTCACTGAACCAACCACCTGTTTTACAGGTTAACATTTCCCTGTCGTCGGCATCAAACTGGCAGAGCAGGGCAGACCGGCGGATACCCCCCGAAATGACAGCATCGGCGATCAAACAGGCTAGTCTGTGAACCTCGAACGGTGTCGCCTTTCTCCCCCTTATCTTTCCGAGAACCTTACCCATCTTACTTAGACATTTCATTAACGGTTCCGGACCGGGCGCTCTAAACCCGCCGGTAATGAATGCACCCTTCGGCCTCACTCTCGATGAATCGAAAACCACTTCCGGTAGCCCGAAATAATGTGATTCGATTAACGCGTTAACGGCATGGGACCATCCCTCGATCGAATCATCTATCACATAAGTGGTTTGTTTTGATGTATCAACGCCCTTCATTTTAGGGAGTTGATTGACGTGAACTTTTTGAACGGAATACCCCGTTCCACTACCGCACAACAGGAGATACATCAATTCTTGAAAAAATGAAATTCTGTTCGCGTATGAACCGGCACAGTTATAATTTCGAGCGTGGTGTTTCAATAGTGTGTTACCACCGTATTGAAGTGCTCGTTGCGCGCCAAGAATAACTTGATTTCTGTAAAGTTTCTCAGCGAAACTCATTTCTTTTGATAAATCATCGAGAGATGAATCCGAAATGGTCATATCATCTGCCAAATGCCTCCAATGCATTTCCATCACGCGATCGATACTCTGATCCCACGTTTCTTTTTTACCGTTCACCGTTCTCGCGTATTTACTGACAAAGATGTAATCGCCAATTTCCTTTCTACTATTTACGATATTCTCCATATATTAAATATTAAAAACTATATCTCATCCTCGTTACGAGGTACGACACGGCAAATGGGGAGGTTACCTGATTGGACGATTAAATCAAGATGATCCAATGATATAACCCTGGCGCACCTACGTGACAACTCTCGTAAAACAGAATTAAAGATACGATTTTCTAATACGATAACCAAAGGTTTCGGCCTCCTATCTCCATCTAATTCGCACGCCCTTCTCTCATAAATCATATGATTTTGAAGTCGCTTTAAATCAGGTAAATAGGGTTCCAATACGGATATTTTATTGGCACAAACCAACGTTATCGCGGGTTTAAACCCCGTTTCAATGTACAATTTCGGTTTTTTCATTTTTCTCTTTATATGGTAAAAAAATTAACGTATTCTTCGCACGGGTAACCGCCACGAATTGAAGACATTTTTCTCCGTAAAGTGCGAGTTCGGTTGTCGCGTATTTACTAGGTATCAGTTCATGAAATCCTAGGATGAACACTCTCTCAGCCTCTAACCCTTTACTTTTGTGAATAGTGGAAAGAATAATCTTATCATCCGATTTATCCCCGAATATTTCGTTCACTTGGTTCTTAACCGCTTCAACGCTACCAAAAGATTGAACGAGTATCATGATAATTTGAATTTTCTCTGCCAAAGCGACATACCCCTCGTTAGTTTGGAAATTTTTAATACCCTTTTCTTCTAGCTCTTTTCTTTTTTCTTCCAGCATCTTTTTCAGATCAACAAGCGAATTGATACTCGATAGAATAGATCGCAAACCTTCCCCGTAATCTTTTCCGAGAATAACGGATTTCTTTCCATCCCTCAATAACTTTATGAACGTTTCAACTAGCGGTAAGTTGTTCCGACATATAACGTAATCACCACTTTTAACCTCATCAAGCGTTCCGAACCTTACCTCGCCATCCGGCGCGTCAGATAACGCCTCTATATCGGGAGAGTATTTCCTCGCTTCTTTCACAATATTTTTCGCGCATCGATAGGTTAAACTTAATGGTAAAGAAATGGTATTCGGCCTTTCTTGAAACGCTTTAAAGGAATCCGTCGAACAACCTTGAAATCCATACACCGATTGAAAAAAATCACCCACTGTTATCAATCTCCCGTTCTCTTTCAACATGCGAAGGATCAACTCTCTCTGTAACAGGTTAAGGTCCTGTGCCTCGTCACAGAATATGACATCATATTTAGGATACGATTCCTGGCGAACATATTTATAAGTTAGGTGAAGTTGATCGGTGAAATCTATATCCAGCTGATTCACCCTCAAGCCGTTCGTTTTCTTATCAATAACCTCGACGAACTTCTTTAAATCTTCATAGTAGGAGGTGTCAAAATCAATACCCCATCTATCACAAATACCCTCCAATTGCTCCCTGTCATTCACGTCAACAAGATTCATGCGAGCGAACTGGTAAAGACGGGATATGTTCATTATCCTGCCATTTATCTTTTTATCTTCCACCATTTTCCAACCGGGAACGAGATATTCCTTGCAAATCGCGTAATCTCTCCACTTCGATAATTTAAACTTACATCTTTTATTACTTAAAAGGGTGGAAAACGCCTTGCTGTGAATAGTCTTCACCTCCGCCCTTCCCATGCACCTTGATTCTAATTCCTCGACTATACTTTTATTGAAAGCGAGGAATAAACAATCCTTGTATGATGGAGTAACTTCCAATAAATGAAGTAATAAACTCGTTTTTCCACATCCCGCGCTAGCGTTAACGAATATATTGCTATTCGAATTCATGTACGCGTCTGAAATAGCCTGTTTGTATTTATCAAGTTTCATGATATTATTTAATGTATGCTTTTTTAATACAGTATTCAGGTTCCCAGTTTGCCTCGGCTAGTAACTTGGATATCTTTTCCTCCGCGGCCTCGTAGGTTTCATAATCATACCCAACCTTACACATTACCATGTAATTGGTGTATCTATCTATTTCGATGCCCAGATCGAAAGCGCTTTTTAGTTCATAAATTCGAAAAACTGTTTTCATATCCTCTTACCTTTAGTTCTTTTATTATTTCAACACTCTAAAGATACACAAAGTGTATCAAATTATCAACAAAAACAGAGATTATTTTCCTGAATCCTTCAATCTTTTCATCACCATGAAATTAATATCCATCTCACTGACATCAACGTCCACCCCCTTATTTATGGCATCCGTGACTTTTTTCTTACCTTCAACCAATTCCGCCATGTACGTGTCGATGGTATCCGGGCAGAGAAGGTAAAACACGTTTATGTTATTTTTCTGTCCCATTCTCTCCAATCGCGAATTTGTCTGATCCAATGTTGTGAACTTATCCGGTAATTCTATATACACGAGGTTACTGCAACAATCCTGTAATCCATCGACACCAGTTCCCACCGCGTCTATATTCGCGAATAAAAACTGTTCGCAACTCGTTCTGTAAGTTTGAACAGTGTCAAATTTATCTTTCGCAGTCATACCACCCTGAATAATCGGACTTCGGTACTTCTCAGCAAGCTTTTTCAAAGGCTCTCTTCTAACACCGAATATCAATAGCTTTTCTTCTGAAATCTCTTTCCACTCATTAAGAAACACCTCTATATCCTTCATCTTTCCCTTCAAAGACAATTCTTTCAACGTACTTAACTTCACAAGATGAGGTGCATTCTCCGCCTTCTCGGCGCGTTCAATATCAATTTTACTCAGATAATCGATCAGGCTATTCTCCGCCTTTTTATACTCTTTCATATTACTGATATGAACTGGAATGACATTCTCAATCAACGGAGGTAGCTCTGTAAGAACATCTCTCTTCTCTTTTCTAAAATAACATGAATTCGATATGATTTTATTTAATTCCAACGTGTTGCTCGCACAAGAGATATCCCAGCCGTAGGATTGACCCCTCACACACCTTTTCTTTCCATTGCAATATCTATAAACAAAAGAAGTCCAATCATTAAACAGTTCCTTGAACCACCCCGTTAATTCGAGTATATTAATCAATTCTGCGGGTCTGTTCATAACCAACGTACCCGTTAGGGGGTAAATGAACTGTGATTTCTTCGCCACTTTCCTAACCCATTCACTTCGGAGGCTCTTTTTGTTTTTACACATATGCGCTTCATCCAAGAACATTGATTCCCACTCCATTTCCAATAATTCGGGGAATCTAATTTGAATACCATTTTCCTTATCCTTCTTATACAATATGTCATAATTTAGAACGTAAACGTCTTGGTGGGGTTTCCATTTGTCCTTGCTTTCAAGTACTTGAACTTTTCTCTTTCTCATATCAACCCATTTCTGCCACTCAGCCTTCCACCCATACTTTACCGACGCGGGAGTTACGACGAGACATGGAAATAATTGAAGTGCTTCAACTAAAACGATTGACACACCCGTTTTCCCCAATCCCGGTGAACACCCGTTTATAGCGTTAGGGTGATTTGCAAGGTAATGAATACATTCAATCTGATAATCACGTAAATTTCTTTTCAGATGGAGATCATTTATCAATTCCTTTATATTTTCCAACGAAATAATCTCCTCGTATTCTGGGAGAGTGAGATTATCCAATGAAGGTTGAGGTCTCTTGTTTACAAAATCATTCTGTTCAAGGAATCGTTCTATCAGTTTACCCTTATCCAACGAGATCTCACGGTACCATTCCTTCGTTTGGGGATTATAGAAGAAACCACCGATTTGCTTGAGCATGGATACAAGTGATGGATCATATTTGAAACCCACATAGATATATGTCTTCTCCAAATAAAAATACCGCATAACTACCCGTTAATTTTCAATAAAATACCCTCCTTGTCATCAATCGATAAAATGTCAACACCGAGTTCCTTCGCTTTGTTAATCTTTGAAGAATTCCCGTTCACATCCTTAACGATCAGAATATCCGTGTTTTTACTAACCCCCGACACTATTTTATGACCCCTCCCCTCTAATTCACTTTCAAGTGATTTATCCCTCACACCGGAAAAACATATTGAGTAAGATTTACCTTGGCACTCAACTCTCTTTTTTCGAATATACGTTTTGAATTTATCCAAGGGTATCATGTCCCTGTCTAGCCCAATCATGCTTGATAGGAATTTTGATGCCACGGTGGCGCCGATCCCTTTGATTTCCCGCAGACGATTTTCAAGGTCGAACCAGCGGTGTTCCGAGGAGGGTTCCTTCTTCCATATCTCATCAAACTCAACATCATCAATGTTATCGAAAATTAACTGACATGTTTTCTCACCGAACGCACCACCGAAAACGTTACACGCGGTTAAAAGTCTCGCGAGGGGTATCTCGGTGAACAACCCGATCTTCTCTATCTGTAAAAAGATCTTATCATAATTCGCCAAGCCAAGTCCCTCTATCTTGGTCCAAGCCTCTTTTGACATTGATAATATGTCCTTGATCGTTTTATAACCGTTTTCGTATAATTTCTTAACCGTTGGTTCACCTATCTCCTCGATACCCATTGTGACAAAGAAAAACAGGTTTCTTGCGATGATCTTTTCCTTGCAATCACGGTTAACACAAACAAGTTCGACGAGGTTCTTATCCCAGCGTAACGGTCTCCCGCAACTCGGACATATAATCATATCATCACGCATCTTTTCATAATCCGGTGCGTTATACATCACTGTCCTATCGTGTTTCGGTATGACATCGCCGGATCTCCTAACCTTGATGTTCGCTCCCTCGCAAATACAATTATCCACGATATACGCCGCGTTATGTCCTGTAACATTTGTTACAGTCGCACCGGCCAGCTCAACGGGTTCTATATTAATCACCGGTTTTGAGAGACCGTCCTTACTGATCTTCCACGTGATACCTGTTACCTTCGTTAGCTTACTATCATTCCATTCAGGAAATTTCACTGCCACGGCATATCGTGGGTTTCCATTTGGCAATCTTCCCAACTCCTTTCTAAGATCGACGGAACTAATCTCCATGACGATACCGTCAATGTTATAAACATCGCCCCACTCGTCGTATAGCTGCTGGAAGATATCGGGATTATCCAATATTTCATGAACAGTGGTAACCTCGTACTTGATATCACTAACCTGTTTCAGTTCGGCCATCTGGATCGATTTATCGAGATCAAGATCACAACCGTAAATAACGTAGTCAATTTTTGTCATAATATCAGCTCGCCATTTATCACCGTTAAACTGACCAGCAACCATGTTTCGAGCCGTTTTGTACTCGCCACTTTCAAGATACGGTTTGAATTCATCCTTTCTCATGATAGCCTCTCCCCAACAGTAATGCGCGCCAATCTCTCTCAAATGGATCATACCACGGCGCCTGTACCATAAAAGTTTGAACCTTTCCGAACTCTCCTGACCTTCATCACCATCACCTCTTGTCCAAGCCTTCCCGTAAAGACCCGTCTCCGTGAGGAGGGAAATGCCGTCATATTTAGGTGTCAAAACCAATTTTGTTTCCCCGGGGAACGTTTTTAACCACTTTAACCACGAGATAACCTCATCCATCGTTTTAACTTTTTCCAAGCTAAACATTGGTAGAGGGAGTTTACTCACTCGATCCTTACCTTTTACCGACTCGATAACGCTTCTCCTCAACAGCGCATGGTCGGGTTCTATCGCCCGTAAGTCATCGATCAATGAATCATACTCCGCGTCAGTCATAATGGGAGATCCTTTTCTGTATAAATTATTCGCGTTCAGTATTTTTTCAACCAAAATCTCAACATCAGTTCTCATAATCAGTTTTTCTATATTGTTTCAACACTTCTTGGAATTCATTCGTTTTATCATACCCGCACCCCTCCATCTCCGGGCAAAAACCTCTGTATACACAGGACGGTACGCACTTATCCGCCATCACAGGATCTATCTCCCTCACCGCGTCTATAACCTGACGCCACGCCCTTCTCGTTTCTTTCGATGCCTTCATGCAGAGACGAACCTTCGATATATTTATTAACGCTTGTGCGTTAGCAGTCATATCCATGTCATTCAGTGAACCTTGTTCGAGTTTATCCCGGGGTACAATCAAATTCCTCCGATCCTCTCTCTGGGAATGAATAAATTTCTCACATCCCTCATGATGTCTCACTAGATGAACAGTGATCCATTGTTTTATATCCTGCCACGTCCATTCGAATTCAACCAACCGAATCGGGCTATGCTCTGCCAGTAGCATTTTCGCTTCCCATGATTTTGAAGGCTCCCTGTCTAAAGGTCGTTTGCCAACCGTTCTTCTCGCTGCATTAAGAGCCCTCCCCCATGAGGTAACCCTTTCCATTCTAATTATTTTACTCACAATCGTATTTATTGAATCTTGTTCTTATCTTTCAACACCATAAAGATACACAATGTTTATCTATTTGCCAACAGAATTGCGAAAAAGTTTCATGTAAAAAGAGGAGGAAAATTCCTCCTCACATGGTCACTCAACATTTAAGACCCAAATATAATTATCGTGCCCAAACTTCATTGTCACCCGTTTCACCCCCTGCGCTTGTTCCAACAAGGATTTTCCACTTGGTGAATAAAACGCTTGGTGAGATAAATACTGTGTGATATCTTTCCCAGTCAACTCATTGTAGCTTTGACCGATACCTTTTGTTGAAAAACTGTCAACGATCCAGAAGCTCAATTCCCCGAAATTTTCAAGGACCATGAGCTGAACTCCTTGATGTTTGACAATACCCAAACAAACTTCCCAGATATTGTTTGTTAATAACTCCGCCATATCAATCCAAATTTGTACCGAGGATCTTCTTTTCATAGAATCGCTTCATCTCAGCATCGTGTTTTCGAACTTTTTTATTTCTCTCCATTATCCATCTCTTCTTATCATCATTAGAGAGTGAATCAAACCGTGCAAGATTAAACCCCGCACCCCCTTCATTTTTCACATTCACCATCTCAACTTCTTGATTGCAATGATCGCAAACAAGTCTCTCCTTTGGCGTGAGATGTCCATCCCGAATCACGTAACTAACCGAATTAAAATGAATTTCTTCATTGTACTTGTCGCATTTCTCATTTCGACAATAAAATTTCGTCGCCATATTAAAAATTTTTACGTTTTAAGTACATCGCGATGAGCAAGCTATCGCATTTATTATCATCCATCTTCGTTGATCTTTCAGTCCTTCTAAGATCAACGGTGGGGAATAACTTCTTGCAGGCTTTGATGGAGGTTGCCTTCGTGTCAGTTACCTCGGTCTTCCCTGATGATGATTTCTTCTTAATCAGACCCACGCCTTCCCACATAACCTTCTGCCATTCCTTCGGCTGTGGGTTAACAATGGTAACACCTTTTGCCGCGACGAGACCGTTCAACACCCCGGTTATATAACCGAAGTTAAACGTACTACCCGCTGACGCACCAAATAACGCATGAACTGATTCGATACCAACAACAATATCCATGCTCTCAAACCGAGTGAATATACCCTCAATAACCCCCCTAATATGCCACAAATCGAATTCTGCTTTCGGATCTTTTTGAATCGGTATGAATTCGATCTCTTCATACGGTGGCAGGATACATATAAAACCTGCCTTTCCGGGATCAATTCCAATATAAACTTTCTCTTTCATTATTCTATCCTACTTATGTCGTTTTCCTTAATAACTTTCAAAACCTTACTTCCAACCGCTTGGTTCACAACGTGAGTCGTTATCATCATGGGAAATGAAAATTGATTCAATGATTTCACGAGGGATTTTAAACCCAACGCATCGATTCCTTCCGCTATCTCATCCGTGAACAAAAAATTCAAACCGTTATGTTTACTTGAATTATTGATCATTTTCTGTTGTGCGAGTATCATCGCGTATTCCAATCTACCCCGCTCACCTCCCGAAAAAGAATTGAACGACAGAGCCTCATCCCTTATGATTGTCGGTGTAATCTCCTCCTTAATTGTACCATCAGCTTTTCTTTTAAAACCGTCAATACTAACCCGTAAATCGGATCCCATATCCTTCAACATCTCATTACAATTATATTGTATCTCTTTGATGCTGATATTCGCAAGGTACATTCTGAATTCCTTGTATTGAATGAGCCAAACCCTCATATTTTCAATCTCCGACTCAACTTCTTTTAAAAGGTCGTTGATATCTTTTAGCGTCACCTGGGCTTCGTATAAATCCGTCCTTCTTCTCGTTATCTCCTCCTCCCACGAATCACCCGGATCTTTCTCACCCATTTTTTTAATACATTCTTCCCATTTTGTTATCTCGTTCTTACTATCGAGTATACTTTTTTCCTCCAATTTAATACGTCTATTATTGTTTTCAATCATCGATTGATTTTTATCGATGTCTTCTTCAATTTGGATAATATTTTTCCTTAAAGACGATAATTCACGGGAAAAAGATATCTCAATCTCCCTCTCCGATTTTAATGAGTTCGTTGATTCGCGGCTTTCGTCCTCCAATCGCAATAAATCGTTCCTTAACGATTGGATGGATTTTCCAATCTCTTTTTTCAATGAAAGAATTTCCACCTTCTTCGATTCCTCTTCGTCAACATCCGAATCCTCATCAACGAGGAATCTATGGCCGCACTTGGGGCAGGTAATAATACCCGCGAGTTTCTTGTTTATCTCACCAAGTGCCATTTCAATTTCACGTTCAGTGTCAACCGCGTCCTTTACCGCCGAATTCAATTCAATCTCCCTCTCGCGATAACCCTTCAAACCCGCTTCGATCTCACTAATTTTTTTGTTTATCAATGAATGTTCATCAACTTTTCGTGAGAGCGAGTCCGTGTATTCCTTTAATTTCTTATTAACGGATACCAGCTCCCTCTTAATATCCTCGTTTTCAGTCGAAAGATGGTTGATCGTATTTTTACTCGATTCGATTGAATTTTCATAATTATCTATCTCATCCCTGTACTTTGATATCGCCTCCTCTTTCGCTTTCTCAAACTTCTCAAGGGAACATTCATTAATCCGTTCCTCGAAAACCGAAATTTTTCCTTGAATAAATGATTTTTTTTCAAGAATACTTGACCTTTCATGTTCTTTCGTTGATATCCCAACTTTGATATCATTATCAATATCATCAAGAAAACCTACGTTACTAAATCGGGCCATCAATTGAAGTTTCTGTGAATTTGATGATGAGAAGAAAGATGCGAAACGCTCTTTGTTCACTATATAATAATTACTCAGATCCTCCTTTGTGATACCGATCCATTCGATAATTCGATTATTCCCATCATTCACTGTCGCGAATTGAATGGGTTCATCATTGATATAGAGTTCAAGCTTGTTCCCCTTTCTCGTCAAAACCCTTTTGATATGGAGAACTTGATCCCTTACCGGGCAATAAATCCATGATTCGATAACCGATTCCTTCTGGCCCCTTCTAATTAAATCAATGTCTCGGACATTCTTTCTAGAAGTGTAATCCAACCAACACTTCTCTATCGCGGATTGAATAGCGGTCTTCCCACTTCCATTACTCTCCTGACCCTCATCGGATCTATTCTCACCAACCAGAAGTACCGGACCTTCCTCGAAATCATATTCAAGTTCCCTGAACGAAAGAAAATTCGTTAACTTTAATTTTATCGGTTGCATGTTAATCTAATTTTATCTGTTTGCGTATTTCCTCCAATAATTCCGGGTTATCGGATAGCACGGTTTTGACATTCACCTCGCCTTGACCCAGACTCGTTCCATTGTAGGAAAACCAACTTCCGTTTTTCTTGACGATACCCTGCTCGATCGATAAATCTAATATTTCTTGCATGATATCGATTCCCTTACCGAAAGCGATTGAAATCTCCGCCTGCTTAAACGGTGGTGCTATTTTATTTTTCTTAACGGTGACCTTACTCCGGATAGCCGTGACGTCATCGCCCTCTTTTTTATTACCCATCCTGCAAATCTCAATACGCTGGGATGCGTAAAATTTCATCGCGTTTCCTCCGGGCGTTGTGTTCGCCGCACCCATAAATCCGATATTACTTCGGTATTGATTTATGAATATAACCAACGTCTTATTCTTCTTTGCTTTCTGCGCTATAAGGGGTAACTCGGCGCTCATCAACCGGGCAACTAATGCGATTACCGCGTCACCGACCTCACCATCTATCCTCGCTTTGGGTACCAGCGCGGCGATGGAGTCAAGGATAATTATACCAATATCCGGGCAATCTAACATCCTCCTCATGATGGAAAGGGCCATCTCTGCTGAGTCTGCCTGACTTAACACAAACTTTTCCGGGCTCAAATCGACCCCCAACGCTCTCATATAATCAGGATCCATCGCCTGCTCGGTATCGATGTAACCCGCCGAGCGACCCATATCCTGTACTTCCCTGCACGCGTGAATGGCCAGACTGGTCTTACCACTACTTTCATGTCCGAATATTTCAACCAACCTACCCAGTCCGTAACCCCCACCCAGAGCTCTATCTAGGATTAACGAACCAGATGACACTCTCTCAACATCTATGTAACTACCACATATCGCTTCCTTACCGAACTCTTTCTCAATTCCGGCAATCATACTTTTTAAATCCATCACTCAACGTATTTTTTCAGGAAATTATATCCCGCGTTAAAATCATATTTTTTCTCGTCACAGAATTTTTTAAACACATCTTTCATGCTTGCTTTCGACACCGGATTATTTTCTTCTCCGTTAACGGGAACAACATCGCACTCTATATCCTTTCTCCGTTTCTTCACAATAATACCCTTCTCCGTGAAAATTTCATCGGCAAGTGATTTAAGTTTACTTTCAGATCCGATAAATTCAATTTTCACGTTTGAATTCGATGTGTCTTGCTCTTCCGCGAGTTTAACTAGTTCTGATTTCGATATGTTATCTAGGTCAATCTTGAATGAACGGTATTCCCTGAATCGTGCTTTCTCAAAAATCACTTCCCCGTCATCATGTAGCAACCAAAAGCCTTTTTCCGGATCCTCGCCGAAATTATTCTGCCTTATCGAAGATAGGTGATATATTCCCTGTGATACTTCCTGGGCGTTGTGATAGTGGCCGAGATAAACCCTCGTGAAGGTTTCTTTCAATAACTTAGGTGTGATCTTGCTTATAACTTTTGAGCCATCATTATTGACACTTCCTGTTAACGCGGTATGACTCAGCAATACTTTGGGTGTCGACGCCACGATACCATTCTCGGAGATCTTTCTCCTCAGCTTCTCATACCTTTCCAACCATATTTCAGTGTCATAAAACGGTATAACACCCACCGTTAGATCTTGAATTGATATTAATTCCTCGGTTCTGTGAAGGTAAAATGCTGGGTGATGATAAAACGGATCCAAAAAACTACTATCACTTTTATAATCAGTCTTATCATGGTTTCCGGGAATACAGCCCAGAACCATGTGATTCTCCCCGATCATGTCAAGTATCGCTGTGAACGCATTCAAAACCTCCTCTCTCTGTGAAATCCTACTATCGAACACATCTCCCAAACAGAGTAATGTCTTGCAATCGTGTTGTTGTGCAAGTTTAATCTGCTGATTGATAAGATCTTTCACGATAGCTATATTAGATTGTTGTAGGTGCCAATCCGTTGAGATGACACCTATGACCTTATTCTTATCCATATTTCATGTTGATAAAAGAAAGGGTGTCACCCCTTTCTTATTTTTTTCAATTAAGAATATTTCTCAAAGAAGCTTTCACGTCTTTCGGATCGTGAATTTTAACCCCGGTATCCTCCTGTTTTGCTTCCTTTTTTTCAGTCACCGGCGATGTATTGGGTGCCTTATCCATTTCATCAAACGGTAATTCTTCACCCGCCATTTCATCAAACGGTAATTCTTCACCCGCCATTTCATCAAACGGTAATTCTTCACCTTCCATCGCGAGTTGATACCACTTAACGAGATCCTCCTTCGATAAATTCGGTAAGGTATACCCTTCGTCGGAATAATTTGATGCTATATACTCACGAAGCATCTTTTTCATCTTCAATGGTGTCACTTCATTCGATTCTTCTTTTTTAAACGCCTGCTCGACCTCATCCTCGGCAATTTGTTTCGGTTCAGGAACGATTTCATATAACTTACTTACAAGTTCCTCGAAGTCAGGATCACCCAACACGTCGAACTCCGGGTGTTGCGCTTCGAGATTCTTCAACCCCTCTAGCGCGAGATTCAAATCACGGGTTGTGTAACAATCAACGTATAATTCTTTCAAAGATGGTTGACCCGCCAATCTTTCTAATTCCGAATCGGAGATCTTGCATTTTTCAAAAAAATCTTCCCATGATTGTCCAACCGTGGGTTTTCCTGCCTCAACATCATAATAAACCCTTTCCTTTCCGTTCTGTGTTTTGGTTCCCTTCACAATAATCAACGGGAAACCATCGTCAGGTGATGAGAACATATCCAAGGATACCTTGTTGCACTCCTCCGCCAATTCGATTGATTTCTTGTGCAGTAAATTGAACCAGTTTGTTCTTAATTCGAGACGGTACAAATCCCTTTTTGCATCCTGCACGTAGCAGACCCAGGTTGATTGAGGGATACACCCAGGTTTCCAATTCTTTCCTGATCCGCCACCCTGTATCGGAAATAAGAATTTCTTCTTATCATTCTCATCCTGAAAATCTTCCGCTTTTTCAAACACCTTTTGGATGTAGAACTCAACGGGATCTTGAAGACCTGATTCCTTAACCGCGTCACAGTGGGTTGTCGCGATGAAAATTTTCTTATTCTTCATCACCTTCCGGCCCGTTTTCTCACCGTTTTCCCATTCGTCATCTAAAACGGGCAACTGGGTTGTACGCATCGCAACATAAGCCGCTGTTTCCGGGTCTGATGATGGTAGCACGCGAAGCCAGTTTCGTCCGTCACTGATCGTGTAAAAGGGAGCCCGTCGTCCATCGGTTTGATAAAATGTTTTATTCGTTTCCTTCTGTTTCTGCTCCTCTTTCTGAATAGTCTCAAAACTTGATGCTTTAAATCTACTTCTGTCAAATGCCATAACTTTACGTTTTAAACTGTTTAATTAATCTTTTTACCTAACTCTGATAATTTACTTAAAAATTCGTCCTTCAATAAATGATATTTATTTAACAATGAACTTAAATCACTGGCCGTATCAAATGATACCCTCTCAACCGCGAGGGATATCGCCCTTTCCAAGGTAACACCGTATGCTAAATCTTTCGAATATGATTCCTTGATTTTCTCTCCGCTTCTTATTTCGAACACATCATATCTACCAAGAGTACCCGGGCAGGGTTTGATCTCAATATTCTCAATTATTAATGAATCCATACTACAATCCTTTCTTGATTAAAAATGTGTTTACTTTTGATTCAACTAGTTCGGATAAAAATTCCTCCGGTGATACGGGTCGAACTATCGAGCTTAACTTCTTACTTTTGTCATTAATCGCCCAGAACCAAGAATCCAAAATATTCAACATCCGCTGGTTCTCAATCATATCATCCTTTAATGTTTGAAATTCGGCGTCAGTATAGATGGCCTCATCCACGGATTTCTCCGTTAATTTGATATAATCATCGCCGAATTTAAACTTTCCTTGATTTTTATTCGCTTCGATACGAATATCCTTGCGAAAATTCGCTTCGTAAATATCACATTTCAATTTGCTCCTATTATATAGTGCCTCCGCCTCCGCTTTCCAGATTCCCACCTTGTTCAACAAGGCTGAAACCGTCACTATCTCACCATACAAATTTCCATGATCGATCCTACATAATGTGTCAATATCTATCTCATCTTCCGAATCTTCTGATATCAGCACAACAGGCCTATTTCCTATATGAACAACAGTATTCATCTCATTTTCGTAATTTAAAGATACCGATTTAAAAATCAAATCACAACAATCAAAATAACCGTTACGTTAACACCAACACTTCCGTGTTTTCATTCGCGTAAATTGCCATTTGTTGATTCCTCTCATCCCAGTTTGTTCGGCCGTTCATGAACAGAATTGTATCCTTGCAATTTTTCAAAATATTTTCGAACGATTCATATTCATTGGACCAGAAAACAACTGTTCGAAATTGGTAATTCTGTTCAAGCGTAATGATCGCGTAATCCCCCTTTCTTCCAGTTTTTATCGCGATTTCATATACATAACCCGCGGCTGTTAAATTATAACTTTTCGTTTCCAAGGGATCATCAATTATCTCAGAAAAATCTTTGAAAGGATACTCTGAATCGCCAATCATCTCCTTGAAATAATCCAAGTATAATTTTGAATAATTGAAAAACGCCAAGCCGCACAGTTTCTTCTGCCTCAAATTATGCCACCACTCGAATTTCACCTTATCAGGATTCAACTCAAACGTATCTTTCTCCTTATCAATTTTCACCTTATTAGCAGTTCTGTATCGTTTTATAAGTTTTATCCTGTCTATAACGTTTGATATTGATTCGAGCTTATCGAAAGCACCGCATGAAATCAAATTTTCTATAACACTTTTATTAACGGCACTTCCTTTCTGTGAATGTCGGTCTAAAAATTCATCAAAATCAAAGTAAGGTCCGTTCTCTGATCTTTCCTTCATGATCTCCGCTTGTGCCTTCTCGCCGACCTGTTTCACTGATGAGATTGACCACACCAAACTTTTATCAGTGAAATCTGTCTTGATCTTATCCGTCGATTCATTAATATCAGGGGGGATCACCTTGATATTTCCTATTTCATTTATCTCGTGTAGATAAACGGGGAAATCATCATCATCAGCGTAGGAGAACGCAACGGACCAGAAAGCCAACGGATAATTCACTTTTAGCCACTGGCACGCATATCCTGTGTTTGCATACGCGACCGCGTGGGAATTACAGGTCACAATACCGTTACTAATAGTGAATGTATGATAGGGGTCAGCCATTTCTACGTCGTAAACATCTTCAACCTCGTTAAATTCAATGGAGGTGATTTTCCTCCATTCAACTTCTAGGCCCTTACGACCCATCTTGGTTCGCCCTATTTCATAATGTTTCTTCTTATGACAAGACACACAAACCGTTTCCAAATTTTCGAGATTGTTATTGCCGTGGCAGCCATCGATGTGATGTACCTCAAGTTTCATGCCCCTCGCACCACAACACTCACAGTAATCCTTCATCAACGAATCCTTATAATATTGTAACCGGGTGAAACTCGTTGAATTCTCCTTGGAAACAAAGCCTTCGGAACCCTTCCTCGAATTCAAAATATAGACCTCTCGGTATTTTTTACTTTGATCATGGTATTTTGTGTTTGAATTACCCTTATCGGTAAACCTATACATGGTATCCTCTTGTTGGTAACCGACATTCACAGGAATCATATCCCCCGCAATCATATCCTTTAGCATAAGTTCACCCCGAAGTGTTATGAACTTATGATTATCCGTTACCGAGATACACATACCACCCTCCACCTCGACCTTATATGTACTTCTTTTACCCACATACCGAATATCCTTGATACGATTCACAATTAATTTACCCGCCTCATTCAATGACCAACCACTTCCATATCCCCTTCGTAAATACATACCCCTCAGAGGTAAATGACCAGTTTCTTTCGCGTACTCATAAGAATTTCTTATTTTATACATTTCTTCCACGGTAGGTATGTACTTATTCGCTCGACCACCCCTCAATATGACAGTCTTACCGCTCACACAATGGTTGAACTGATAATCAGCCATATTCTCAATTTCCTTCCATGTCTCTTCCGCGTATTTCTGATCAACACCGAAATTCTCGATATAATTTTTCAAAAATCTTTCCCTGAAGGGTTGAAGTTTCTCCACGTTCTTCTTACCAATCGCCCGGCGTGCGCCATCCGCGTCAACAAGATTAAACCCTCCTAACACTTGGAACATTTTCATTGTCTGTTCCTGCCATATCATGATATACCGGCTACTTTGAAGTATTTCTCCCGCCCCTTTTCTAAATGATACTTCCCTCTCACCCTTTTTACGAAGGATATACTCGTTATGGAAATTTCCCTCCATAACCCCCGGTCGATATAACCCAATACAGTTTACAAGCTCTGTTATGTTATCGGGCTTTAACATCTTACAATATCCGGTTAATCCTTTCGCACCGAAATGAAATACATCGCCATTCCACCCTCTTTGAAAATACGAATAAACTTTCGGATCATCAAGGGGTAATTCATAGAGGTTGATTTCTTCACCAGTATCATCTTTGATTAATTTCAATATGTCGCCGAACTTACTTAACTGCAAGATTCCCAGAATATCCTCTTTCAAAAAACCCGCGGTGTCAAGTTCACCACCCTCCCACTCACTGATCAACATATCACCCTGCCGGCGAATCGGATTCCAATGATACATGTCTTTTTCATCTGGGTAGATCATCATGGCACACGCGTGAATCGATTTCGCCTTGGGTTGACCCTGTATCAAGCCGACCATCTCGATGATCTCCGGGTTTCTGTTAATGAAATTCGCGACATCTTTTTTCTGACAGGCGATTCTGAATAAATCATCAAAATCCTTCACACCATCTATTTTAGAAGTAAATGAGTTTACCTCTGCGACGGGGACGCCTTTCAACCTACACAGATCCTTGACGGCGGCCTTGACTTGAAGAGTCGTGTAGGTTCCCACGGAGCAAACTTGATCGGCACCGTAACGCTCCTCCATGTATCTTTTAACTTCCGGTCTTCTCGCCATCTCGAAATCAGTATCGATGTCCCTTAGTCTGGCAGCGAACCGTGCTTGATTCGCTGCCGCTTTTCTAATTTAATTGATTTAACTATATATTCCATTTCAAATTTTGTTTTATCTGTTTTACAAATCTAGATTTTTCAATAAAAGACATCACCTTTCTCCTTATATCTGTTTCTCTTAAATACACCTCCGTATATAAAGGAACCCATTTCCTTTCGAATAGCTTGCCTTTCTGAAGAAAAGTAAGTAATGTATCATGATTACCACTCGGTGATAATGTTTTTTGTGCGTCATAAGCAGATAGAAATTTATGTACCTCTAAAGTATAAATATTTATCATCACAATCGGTTTCGCATTCGGATTAAGACTCCCTTTCGCAACACCCCGGTCTTTTCGGATTACCGAGATATGATCCTTCATTTCTTGGGACCATTTATTCCCATAATTACCATTTTTCTCACCCACTCGTCTCGGCGGCTTAATACCGCCAATTTTTAAATTTAGTGTTCGTCGATCTCTCACCCACTGATGATCAACTACACGTTTTTCCTGAATCAATGCATCATCTACGGTATTAAAATACAACAAATTTACTCTCTTAAACGCACCAACCCCGTACAATCTCACGCAATTGCCTAATGACATTAACAAGGGATCCTTGTAATCTTTTAAACCGGTGGAGTAATCTGCCTTGATTCCCCCACCAATATAAGAATCTTCCACTGTTTTTGATGAATGAACCCCAACATATACTTTTCCGTTTACCGTACAGGTTGTTTTATATAAAATATTATAAAGGTTATTATCACCCTTAAACGGATTCTTTTGTCCGTTCGAGCATTTTGCTAATATCTCCTGATCCGACACTAACGATTCTATCTCCATCTTTTAAATCTTGAGCTTTTATATCTAATTTTTCTCCCGATCTAAAAATACACACTTTATCATCAAAATCCAACTCTATATCTAAATTATTATCGAATGTGATTTTTACAACGTCCACTTCAACTTGTTGACCGATACGACCTTTATTCAGAAAACGTTCGAATAGCAAATCGTAATCAAACGGGTTAATGTGCGTCAGACCCAATAAATAGGCAACGAGGGAGCCACAAGCTGATCCACGGCCGAACCCTACGAGTATACCTTGACGTTTACACCATTGGGTGATATCCCAAAGTATCAAGAAATAATCAACAACATCTCCGTATTTAATTACATCTATTTCCGTTTCAAGTCTATCAAGATACTTCTCTTGTTCATCAACATCACTTATCCCCATGCTATTAAACCCATCCGCGACCAAGGATATAAGCATATCAACTTTTGATCCATCATATTTCTTGAACTCCTCCTCGGTCATTTTATATTTAGGAAGATGACGTTGTGATAGATCGACCTTGAAATTACTACACCTTTCAGCGATATCATTTGTGTTCTCGATCGCGAATCCGATGATATCAAGCATAACATCCTGATCATTGGCTGAGAATAATTCCCTAATCTCCATCAAATATTCTTCGTTACACTTGAAATATTGATTTTTTGAAAAATCGTTACTTATACCCGCGGATGAATTCAACGCTTTTTTCAGATAGAAATATTCTTGGTCCAAATAATACGCGTCACAGATATTTGTGGGTAACATGGAACTTGAGAAATACTCCTGAAGGTTTAGAAGGTATGTTTTATCCCTTTCATTTGAATCAAACCTAACTGAATCAAGTTGATAGTATGCGCCCTCAAATTCTTTCGGTACATCCTTAAATTGTAAACTCTTCGGGTCAATCACAATAATTAACCCCTTTGTCAATGACAGAAATCTCTCCTCATCGATCCTTACGTTATTATCGACATTAATTTCCTTGTTGATGGAAAGAAGATTCATCCACCCTGTTTCATCCACGACGTAAACCTTCACATCGTACAGAAGATCTTTCTTTTGATTGAACACGGTAACGGTTTCACCGATCACCGGTTTCAAACCGTGTTTCTGGCATTCCAACTGAAATTTAAGCACACCCGCAAGTGTGTTTTTCTCACAGATACCCAAAATACTCACACCGAAAAAATTCGCTTTTCGACACCAATCTCCATAATCTCCGGTTCCGTTCAATAATTCAAACGGACCTCTCACTCCCAGAAATGATTCGGTCGGTAAATCACTATCAACCTTACCGATATATTTCAAGAGTTTCAACTTCACTTTCGATTCATTACCCTTTCTCAAAGTGTAATACAGACGGCCGAACTTATAGATGTAATTATTCGCAGTGATGGGTGTTCCTATGTAATTAAACCCTCGATCAAACAGAAGTCCGTCGACATTGGGCCCTGATAATTCATATGTATCACCATCCATTGTGATAATACCCAGGTCGGAAATATCATATATAAATCCATTGCGATCGAGATACGATAACAGTTCTTTCATATTTTAAATATAATGGGAACCCTTTTACGGGGCCCCGTAAATTCAAATTTATATCTCGCCCTGGCTGGAATCACAACTCGATGCCTCAATTGCCTTAACACACTTGTAAATATACACGTTGCTTTTTCCAAGAATTGTTGCTATTTCAGCTTTTTTCTTTCCCTCAGAAAGAAGTTGTTTGATTTGAGGTAATAGTGGGTTACTGAGAGAGATCACACCGTTTCTCTTCCCGGTCACTGACTGTTTCTTCGCCTTCTTCTCAGCCGGTTTTTCATCCACACTTTTATCCGTTTCAACTGTGTGCTTCCTGAAATCATCCGGGTTGAAATTTTCACGGAATGAAAGGATCGCATCCAACTCACTCTCTTCAAGATCCTTCATATCGCGATCATCAACAATCGCGTCAACCCTGGCGTATAAATCGCATGCGCCAAACGCCGCCAGTTGATCGTAAAATTCGGTTGCCTGATCGCACTTGCTCTTTACATCCTGACCCAGTTGATCCGCAACCGAATTCTTTCGAGCCTCATATTCTTCCAATGTCTCAATTAATTTTAAATTAGACATTGTGATATAATTTTTAATTCCACGAATTGATGCTTCTTTACGAAGTTCCTCACGGGTCATTTCACTAAACTTTTTCATAATCTCTTGTTTTTAAGTTGTTACTGTTTCATTGTTTCAATGTCTAAAGATACACAATGTTTATTTATTTACCAACGAATCCAGCAAAAAATCGGTACTTTTCAATATTAAATTTTATGTCATTCCATTGAGATTGTTGTACATCGATACCCACCATCTTATGAAGCATCACGGGAATTTTTTCTTCAAGTCCGCTATCCGTATATCTTACACCGTGTAAACCATGAATAACTGGATTAGATGTATCGATACTTCTGATAAAGTGATACTTATCCTCGTTATATTGGCAAACTTCTTGCGGTAATACTGTGCCCAGTAAATGCAACGGCTTTTCACAATCCATAACACCGTGATTGATGAGCTGGTCAATGAACATTTTTCTTCCTCTACAATATGCCTTGGATATATTCTCATCTACCGCAAGGCTCAAATAAATAGGCAGATTGAAAGGTAGTGCGACCATATCGCAACACTCGACCATGCATTTATAGCATTCGACAAGTTCATTCCAACTTATCCCCTGAACAACACCGATTGAATAGCTGCACGATATTTTCTCCCACGTTCTCGCCATTCTCATCGTTTCTTTCGCATTTCTCAAAACATCGGGTAAAACGTAATAAGTTGGCTTCAGTGCCTTAATCCATGAACGAAATCTATTTGCGTCAAATGCCGACCCCAATTCGAACACTGAATTGTCAAGAATTACCTCGCGTCCCTTGTTAACAAGCGCATCCATGAAAAATTCGAAATAATCGCCACCTATATCGGGATCTTCAAACAAGTGAACAAGTGCGTAATCATAATCAGTCATCGATTGAACCTTGTTCATAATCGATAACGGTGCTTCATGCGCTATCTTAATCATTGTGTTGATATTTTATAGGATCTGTCATCCCGTTTAATTCAAACGCTTCGAGCCGCTCGGTGCAATTATGCACCAAATATCCCTCACAAATAAATGAACCAGCACTAGTCTTAATATCATATACATGTGCCTCCTTAACTGGTTCATCTATTTTATTTACCACCACTTGATCTAAAAGCCTTATTGAATTATATGTGCCTAACTTTTCAAGCATCGACGCACGTTTTCCCGCACCGTACTTTAATGTAATTATGTACGGTCTTGTTACTCTCCAAGTTTGCATAAGGGTACCGCCCTCTTTAAAACCGGGCGTAACGGATTGCGACCTGTCACACTTAATCCCCAACAATGATAATGCTTTATCGATTTGAATGCACTTTTCTTTATTCACAATCACTGCTTGGCTTATAGAAAAACCGAATGATCCATTTGATTTATTATGACAAGCACACCCATCAGCTATCAACATTCCGTTTAAATACCCGCGCAAATACTCAGGGTGTTCGTTAAATTTTGTCTTCTCAAGAAACACAGGACCATAACCGCCACCAGCACGGTGCATGTTGGTATCCTCCCTGTAAGTGATTTTTACATCACATGGCTTGATATATTTATCATAAAGAGACCAAAATTCTTCCAATACATCGAACTCCTTTTGAAATGTATGAACACCCCGTGTGTCAATGGATCCATCACCATCAGCAAATCCACGTAAATAACCCAGGGCGAATTTTTCATCATCAACCTCTTTTCTTGTATCTGATACTGGCCAAAATTTCACCATATAAGTAGCATCCTTTCTCTTCATCTCCTCGTACTTTCTATATCTTGGCCTTAACTTCATATTTGAAGCATACACATAATGATCCTTCGTTAAAAGAAGACCCGCCATATCATACACCGGTTGAATACCATTATCAAACTTATCCAATACCTTCGCCACACAAATTTTCTTCGTGTTTTCATCCACGGACCACACTTCGTCTCCAATACAAACATCCTTAATTTGCTTCCATGTATTATCACTCATCAGTACTTTCTGTGATTCTTCTATACACGATCCACACCTTCCACACGATCTTCCTTCTGGATCGGGATTATAGCACGTGTGAGTGTTACCCAGAACCAAATTAATTTCATAATCATTGAACCCGAGGATCGTCATCGCACGTAACCCTTCGGCAAGTACACCGCCCTTATCCATGTGATTGAACGGGGCTTCGTATCCCACTCTTTCACTACCCCAGTTCGATACTTTAAACGCGTGCTCACAAGCGATTCGAGATTCCTCGGATGTATCAGGATAACAGCAATGATCGCCGCTATGTAGGCCTAAAAACACATCAACATTACTCTCCGTTTTATTCGCCCATGAAAGTGCCTTCCCATAAATGATAGCGGAAAAGATCACGTTTCTATTTTCAATAACCGTTGATTTCATATTTTCGGACGCGTAATGACCTTCCGGTATAGGTTCACCACCTACATGAAGGGACGAATTACTGTCACTGAAACAATCCCTCAGATCGATAATCTGGTGTGATAACTTAAACCTCCTACCTTGCAAGAACTCAATATTTCTTTTCACCTTCTCCAATTCAACCTGATGCTTCTGACCGTATTGAAAAGAATAAGCCTTAACTTCGTAATCATGAGCAAGTAAATACATGAGCAAGCACGTACTATCCAATCCGCCCGATAAACTTAAAATCGCCTTTTTCATTTTATAATCCGTAATTAAATTCCATAATATCCAATACCTGGGAAACTCTTTCGTCAATACTTCCGCTCACATAGTGTATCCCTCGTGGTGCGAAGTCTTGTAACATACGCGCGTTTTTCTCAAATAAACGATCGATTTCCTTTTGAAATACTTCATCGGTTGACCGAACGCCGTCGTCCACGATTTTAAACTCCGGCCTCAGTATAATATGATGACTGTAAAGGGGCTCTATATGAAATAGAAGTTGGGTGACCGTGTCAACCATTTCGTCCCAGAGAGGCCTGTCCTCGCTCGATGACCTATCTCGGTTATACTCCGTGTAACACAGAACATCTAATAGACATCTATCAGAAATAATATGATCATGCGGTGACATCGCTGACTCGATAATTTCTTTCACATACGAAGTTGCAATCCAAAGTTGATCATAAATACCCGCCTCTTTATTAATCTTTATACCACGATCATTACCTTTTCTTGAAGGAGATCCCATAAAGAGAGATCCTTCCAAACATCTCTCCTTTTTCAACGCCTCAATTAACGTTGTCTTACCTGTGCACTGAGCACCTGAAATTGATATAATCATTTTTAAACAATTAATTTATTTCCAACACCATAAAGATACACAAAGTGTATCAAATTATCAACAAAAACAGAGATTATTTTCTCTGTTTGTCGTTTTGATATTGGCCGTTATATAAATCTTCCTCGTTTACATCCGTGCAATCATAGCAGTAAAATTGTGCGACCCGGGCGTTTTTCTCGATTGTAATTGGATGAAATACCTCCATGAACGTACCCATTGAATCGGTATGAAAACCGGCATCAAAAATTGATGAATAAATCCACGCACCACACCGGGCAACTGAACTTCTCTGTACTATCCGGCCCATTTTGTTTTTAGGTATGTTGCAGCCCTCAATGAAATCAATCATGTAATACCCCGGAGATAAATGCCAAACCTCGTTACCGTTTATATCAAGAAAAGATTGGATTTCTTCGTATGAGGGTAACATTGTTTTACCTTCACGGGGTATGAATCCCTGCCCTTTCACGACACTCACCTTTCTCAGTCTAATATCACACCCATGCTGGGTTAAATTTTCTTCCAAATGATTAACGATAATACCTTCATTGTGTAACTCTTTTCCGTTTAACATAATCCTTAATTTATTAAAATTCAACTATACAATTGTTTCATCATTCTGTTTCTCATACAGAAACTCTCTCGCTTTCGCATCCGCGAACGCATACAAAACGATATCCCGGCACAAATAATGATACGGTATTCGCCCTGATAAATCCGGACCTGCACTTTCATATGCATCCGGGCCCGGAACGATCACACCCTCATTCACTTTTCTTAAAAAATTATTACGTGCTTTCTCTATATTTATCGCGTACCTAAAAATCGAAAAGTCGACCGAATCGGGCATGACGAATCTCGTTGTCTCGACATTTGAACATCCCAGAAGATGAACATATTTTCCCTTATCTCTCGCATACTTCATCATCTTTCCTAATTCATCCCTGTATATATGCCATTGTCTTGCCTGCGCAAGACCCCCTATTGACAAAATAGGATAAAGAGATGAGTCACAGAGATCCTTCCAGTACTGAAAGCCCTGGTGCATTTTAAAAACGGGCGCCGGATAATATCCTGTTATTTCCTTGATCTCCTCTCTTAGGTAATTTTTAGGTGATAATAAATCATCATCCTTTCTAAAATATTCATTATCAAGTTCAAAACACATTTTAAACGGATACATTTTGAGAAACCGAAGAAACTTTTTCTTCATTTTCTCGCATTCATTCCAAAAACCAGGGTTGTTTTCACCCAGTTTCTTTTGTTTTTTGAATAGTGTGAAACCGCCAGAATCTAACCATATCCGATCGCCTCCAATAACGGTTTGAATAAATTTAATATACCCGGCGGTCATATCGACGGTTGAAATCAGGTAATCGTTATCATGTGCAAGCAAAAGTTTTTCCAAGACTTTATCGGACCTACAACTACTCACCAGACCACCACCCAATCCCATCACAAGCCTTTTTTTAGGTTTTTCAAACATATCAATCAATACCAGCTATTAATTTATCAAGTTCATCTTTGTTATCCTGTAGGGTTGTGATACCGATTTCTTTCATCGCATCCTTGTTACCCGATTTTTCAACAAGACGTTGAAGTCCCGTGTAATTCCATGAGGAATACTCACCAACTTTATTATCGGCGACCAAAAAACCAACCTTTTCCTCGTCCGTTAAACCACTAACGACTAAAACATCAAACTCTTCAACACCAAGTAGCTGCAACGCTTTGAATCTCGTATTTCCCGCAAGTATCGTTCCTTCCTCATCAACAACAATAGGATTAATATATCCGTATTCTTGAATGCTTTTTGCAACAATTTTCGCAGATTTCGAATTTTTTCGAGGATTCGATGGGTGACAGTGTATGTCACCCATGCTCACCCATTTAATTTCCTTCTGTATTTTCTTTATTGCCGACATATTTTATTTTCTCCCGAGTTTATAAATCTGTATCGCTCTTAAAAACTCATCGCGGCTATTCATCTCATTTGTTAAAAACGCCCCCGAACAATAGTGGGTTGTCATCGTACTATTATCTTCTGCGCCCCGCATGCTCACGCACATATGTTCCGCCTCAATATAAACTGCGATGCCCAGTACCGTATCGCCGAATACGTTAACCAAATAATCATGAATCTGCCGGGTTAATTGCTCCTGTAACTGGGGCCGTTTGGCAAACCAGTGAACTATTCTGTTTAGTTTCGAAAGACCGATAACCTGACCATTTTCCTTGCCAATATACGCCAAACTACAGAACCCTGTGAACGGAAGTAAGTGGTGTGAACACAATGAGTTCACCTCTATCCCGTGTTCGATCACCATACCGGAATACCCTGAACTCGGGAACACCGCCAGTTTCGGGGGTGCTGAGTAAGCACCCGATGTGATCTCGTTAACGAACATCTTCGCCACCCTGTACGGTGTTTTTATCATGTTGGGGTCATTCTTCCAATCATACCCCAGGGCCTCCAAGAACTTACCGTACGCCTCGGTGGCCCTTGCCAACATCTCGTTTCTATCATCATCGGAAAGAATGACGTTCCCTCCTGCCATTATTTTTTTCATATTTCGTGTTTTATCTCGTTTTTAACTAAGCATCTCTCTTATCTCCGAAGATTATTATATGTAAGCGGTCAGAGTAGAAGTAGCCCAAATCTATACATCTTTGTGCCAACCATTTCCTTTTCTCCGCTAACTTCTCCTCGGTATCACCCTCGGGCATCAGATAGACTATTACAGGCCAGAAGGGGTTCAGTTTAGATACCTCCTTCTTAATTTTCCGAACTTGTCTCTCGACTTCCTTTATATCATCCTCCGAAGATACCACGTATTTCAACTGGGCAAATTTCGATTCCATGATCCACGACACTATAGCGGGGATGTTCTCCCTCGTTTTCGCGTGTTTCTCCGCGAATTCGCCCGAACTCGGAACGGAACTCTTCAGTTTGGGTGAGATTGATACTGTGTCCACGTACGTCTCTCCATCAAGTATATCACCTCTCGCGATGGTTCCGTTCGTTTCCATGCTCACACTCAACTTATGTTTCCGACCTATCTCGATCAACGATTTCAACAATTCGGGATGAAGGGTCGGTTCTCCCCCTGTGATAAGTATGCATTTTATCTGAGGGTTCATGATTATGATATCGACGACATCGTTCAATGAATATTTACCCTTTTCCGGGTTCCACGAGCTGTAGGCCGTGTCACATATACTCTCTTTAAAAGTACATCTCAAGTTACACCCGGATGTTCTTATAAGAATATGGGGAACCCCCACCTTCATACCTTCTCCTTGTATGCAGGTATGCAAATCAATAATCGGTTGAATTTTTGAATAATCCATTTTTAACATAAATAAGCGTTATACAATTCTATAAACTCGGCGAGATCCAGTTCTGAGAATCTCCGTTCTTTCGCAATCTCTTTAACAAGGTCAAGTTGATTTTCATAAAGCTCATCCGCCATCTCACCATACCCGCTCACCCTTAAATCAATCACAGGTAATGAAAGTTCAAATGCTAAACTTTCATCAAACCCATAGCGATCAACGAGATCATTTAATTCCTTTTTCGTTATCATAATTTCACCTGTAGTTTGGGCGCCTTGTTTTCAATAAAACTTTTGTTTCCAAACATAATACCAACTAATTCTTCAGTCCAATCAGAAACAACTCCGTCGGAAAATTCAGTTTCACTAATCACATCTGGGAGTAAATCAACATCATCTTTTGTCGCTTCAGCGTATCCCGTTGAAGTTTCATGATAAATTACCCTTGAACAATACACATTCCCTTCTCCATTGGCGAACTTCACTTTTGAAATAAGATAATTCACCGCGGCACAAAGATATATGGATAACGCCTCCGCCGTTGGGTTTACAGGTAAAACGATCCAACGATCATTCCATTTCTGCATATCACGAATATATTCCGGGTCATCCTTGCACCAAAAAGCCATGCAATGATCAAACGAATCAATAAACTTACCAACCACACCTTTTAATATCCCAAAATCGCAAACCATCTGGGCGTTATCAAGTCGATCAGATTTGAAAAATAATTCAATTTGAACCCCATGATTATGAACAGAATGAGAGCATCTAAAAGATGTTGCATTTCTTACTACATGTTGAGCGGCCTCAACTCTAAAAAGTTTTCTGATTTCCATATAAATTATTTTTAATCATATCAATAATATCTCTATAATTTTCAGGTAGATTCGAACCCTTTGATAAATTCTCTTTATTCCAAACAGGCCTATAATTTAAATAATTTGCGGCCACCCTAAACTCTTCTTTATCCTCAACGTTAAAATAATCAAACGGAACAATATGATCTATACTCCAACAATCAATCGTCTTACCCCTATTGTTCCAAGTCATCCCAGGTAAAAATTTTGATTCAATATGTCGTTTAAATTCATCACAAGTACAATTTAAATACCCAACAAACCTTTTCGGGTTTTTAATTTTACCTGATAAAGACTGATTCATATAGCTTCTAAGATTTTCTATTAAATGAAATTTTTCATCCGCCAGTCTTTTACGACGATCCATCTCACTCCGGGTGATACGACGATTCTTTTGTGATCGATACTTTCTATCATATTCAGATTTATTCCGAGCAACAGATGAGTTACTCATTCGCCTTAGCACCTTCCTTTCTTATTCACATTCGCGGCAATAGGGGTTGGGACCGTCTCTCGCCTGTCTTTTAATGCAAAAACAACTTAGAGGAAGTTCTCTTTTGCAACGAATACATACTTTAGTATCTTTTTCAAAATCTGCTACTGCCATTTAAACAATTTTCTAATTATCATACTATCAATATTTTTAAATCAACACCATAAAGATACACAATGTTTATCAAATAAACAAATCTTCAACCAACAATTCTACGTCTATATAGCGTAATGGTATACTTTCCCCTTTCGGTGTTATGATGATTATTTTCTCCCAATTGGGATTGTTCTCCTTCACAACACACACTTCACCCTGATACTTCACCTTTCTCCCGGATTTAAACGCGTAAAATCTATCATATATTACCGGGCTATTCTTTAAAGGATCATATTTCAAACCCGGCATCCCGTACGGTTGAAGGAACACATCCTTCAATATGCGATGATATTCTTGACTATCCTTGAAAATACTACGTAATTGATATTGATGCGAGATTTTCATTATCTTAGCCTTTTTCTTCTCGCAAATATCATTGCACATTTTAATAAAACAAGGTTCCTCGTACACCAAGGCTCTGAATAAATATGAGAAATATTCCAACTCCAATTGTTCAAAATATTCCCTTACCGTTAATTTTCCGTTCTGAGGTATCATATATCGTTTTATCTAGGTTATTTAAATAAAAATTCAAAGGATCCTGCATATCGATCAGAACTCGTTGTAAATATTGCATCGTCATATTTCCGGGATCAACATCCTTATCCTTTATCCGACAAACTTTCACATTGAAAAATTTACTTAAATGAAGTGCGGTTTCCTTACTTTCCCTTAAAGCGTCCTCATCATACATTAGAATCACAGTTTTGACATTCGTTTTTCTTAGTTGATCCAACTGACCCGGGCTTATCTTCTTACCAAAGGTGAAACAACATGCAATTTCTTGGTTAAATCCCAGGTTAATCAGATAATCAACATTCACCTTGTCAAACAAACCCTCGACCAATATCACCGTTTCTGTTTCCGGCCCGATAAAATTATACCCGCCCAGAATATGAGAAAAACCATCCTGACTGTTCATGTACCGTAGAACCATTTTACCAATACCTTCTTTGAACAACGTTCTATTATTATCATGCCACGTTTTATTGTATCGTGACCTCGCCAGCCACGCGACAACCCTATCTCCTTCCTTAATCTTGAAGATAATGTAATTATGCTTAGCTAACGTCTCCTCCAAAACTGATTTAGTGTATGATGGTTCAAATTCTTCATAGTGTTCCTTTAAAAAATGCCTGCCCTCCAGATACGGATCGTTGACCAAAGGTTTCAACCCAATGGGGAGTCTTGTGTTTGATTGAACATTCTCTTCAATATCATCCTCCTCTTTGATTAAAGGTGTTAATTTAGTATTTTTTTTCGACATTTGGTAATCATTTCTTATCAAATCTTTTCGGTCCATTTTGATAAGATAATTACGAATACTTGTTTTTGTTCCACATTTAAAACAATGGAATACCGCTGAATGCCCATCGTCCGTAAAAATTAACGCATTCTTTCCATCTTTTCCGCAAAACGGACACGGTTCTTTTGAACTTAGCCAACCTTTTTGACCGAAGGGTTTGAGGTTTAACTCGGCGATTATCTCATCCTTATCAATAATCATCACATAACCCTCCCTTTCTGTTCGTTTGAATTAGATCTTATTCGTTTTCTCCCACCACTGTGTGTGTGTGTAATTTTTAAATCATAGAATTCCTCCAGGGTTCTCTTTCTATCATAGAACCGCCCTGCGTTGTAATTCGTTGCCACTTTAAAAACAGGATCGATATTTTCATAATCACGAACCTTATCCTTGAAAATCCTACAAGTTTTATGCTTTACCTCTTCCAATGTTTGATTGATGGAAAATACCCAACTAAAGGGCTGAACAACGGTTCTATCACCTTCCGCGTAACTTCGATCTATAACTTTTTCTTCGTCATTCCAAACTTCAAAAGGAACATCACCTGTCTGAATCGCGGTTACACAGGACATACCAAATTCCTCGCACATATTTTTCAATCTTTTTCCGCACTCTTGAAACTTATATTTTGGTCGGGGGTCATTATCAAAACTCGGTATACCCGTTCTTATCAGATTAAATGAATCTATAATTAAAATCCTAGGAAACTTACCCACTAATTTCTTATATTCGAGGCATATCGTCCTCACATCAAGAATGGTCGCATCACCAAATTTCTTGAAACTGTAAATTTTAATATCATTCGCATAAGATTCTATATCCTTCAATGTCTTATGTAAATCATCAATCTCATCCTGGGTGAAATTATCCTCCTTCAAATCGGTATACGTCTTAAAAGTCCACATCTGAGAATATTTCATATGTATTTTCTCTTTCGCCTCCTCACATTGAATATGAAGAACGTCTGCCCCGGTAAGCGCAGATGTTAACCCCCTCCATCGTAACACGGTTGAATTATGGGTTGGAATAAAATCCTCGACCATAAATAATTTATCAGGAGAAGATACTGTTATACATTGCATTTCTTCTCGTCCAACTAGTTCAACTGATTCTATTGCTCGATGACAGCAGTTAATCTTTCTATCTTGTAAGGATAAATCCTTTTTTCTCGATAAATGAAAAAGAACCAATCCTTTCGGAGGAACTATAACCATTCGATAATGGTCATTTACTCTACGCGACTCACCGTTATTTCTATAAAAAAAAGGTCTTTTTCTTATTTTATGACACAGACAACCCACCGACTGGGCTATAAAACGAACATCTTCAATCAAAGTCCGTGATATAAACGATACTTCAATCAGACCTCTTTTATTAACATACCCATCCGTATCCAATAGGCCTCTTAATATTTCAAGACGAGTCTCCCTATCATTAAATTTATAACAATCTGGAATAAATTTATCAGATGCCGTGTGATTTAAAAGGTTGTATTTGTTAAGATAATAATCCATACCATGCTCACTCCCGTTTCTCCTAATCCCATAGAAAAATCGTCGTACACGTCTTAATTCTATTTTTTCAGGGAACTTTAAGCGGTTGATTATCTCAAGATCTGCCGAAGTTACACTCAGGGTTTCTTTCGAACAACAACCATCACCCAAGAGAACACCCAGAGTATACGGATCTATTAAAGCGTCTTGTTTCACAAAACCCGCGTCAAAATGAAGGGGGATTCTCCATTTTGGCTGATCCTTCAAGCCATAGTATTTTTTTCCGTTGGAGTAGTAAACCCCCCCATTATGACTACCCTTTTTTAACAAACCTCTTTCCATTATCTCACCCAAAGTCATGGTCGAAACTCTGTTACCAGAACACCTGTTCAAAACGGTCCATAAATGTTCTTTATCACATTTCACAATAGACCCGTCTGTGAATGTAACTTTGTAGCAGTCTCTTATGCCCTGCCGGTACACGCCGGTCACAAGCTGAGGTTCCCCTTTGATGGTTGAGATAATATCCCCAACCTTTATATCCCTCATCTTTATATATCCTGACGGAGTAACAATTCTCGTATCCAATGATAAGGCCTTACCCACACCGGATCTCGCCAACCATAACTCAGTGTCACCCACATCAATCCCTCCGTATTTATCATCAAGTGCATCTATTCCGAATGCAACAGGAGGTTGCTGTTCCGTTTTTTCGGCCCAATCTTTCCGGCATTTATCAAAATCGCTAAACACCCCTAAAAACATCTCCGACTGAGCCCTTAATGAAAATTCTAAAATCCTCGTACTTTCCTCCTTACTTAACCTCATCGCCTCTTCTTTTTTTCCTTCGCCGTAGAGATCGACGATGGCCTTGTTAAGAAGGAGAAATTCACTGTCACGAATATAGCTTTCAAGTTGATTTAGAAGGACTTCATCATCAACAATTTGAGATTCCTTTATCTGATCAACCGCGAGTTGAACAGCTTCCGTGCCGCTATATTTTTGGGAGATAACCCCCAGCGAAGGTATTTTATCGTATTGGTGAAACTGCTCTTTCGCATCCTTCAAAATAAATTTATACCCCACTTCCTCTTTAGGAATAAATTTAAAATCAAGGTGCCTGTCAACAATGAACATCATTTCCTTGCTTAGAAACATTTTCCGAAACAGTTCACCTAAAAAATTTGCGTTTATTTTTTCCATATCAATCCAAATCAACAAAATCAATCATTGCCTGTACATTGTTTTCCCTCAAATCTTGTATCGCCATGAACGATGACATACATATATCATCATGTCCACAAACTGATTCAAGAGTCCCTTTCTTTGAGTTAAACGCGATTGAATTAAATTCACCAAACATCGTATCAACCAACTTTCGTGTGTTTTCATCTCCGTAAGGCACCCTCAAACGTGCACTTTCAAAAAACGCCGATAGTGAGGGTAGACCTGATTTCAGATCCTTTTTATTCCCTTCAGTTGTGATAAATTCCTCGACATTAACCAACCCCCTCTCTTTCGCCATACCCGCAAGAATTCTTTGAAATCCATTCGATTCACACACGGATTTGTTCGGCTTATATCTCGCGTTAAATTCAATAAGTTTATTCACCTGAAGATCATGGCTCGCACCCTGCTCCCTGAATATATTTATAAGATATATCAATCCGTGTGCATCCATACCCCATACGGTGTATACTGTGTAATCAGCGCCCACATTACCCGATATCGCAAAATCGCACCCCACGACAACCCTGACTAACTTTATAGGGTAACTTTCTATATCATTTGCGAAACTGATATGTTCCATCCCACGTATGGATCTTTTCAGAAATTCATACGGGAAAATCGTTGACGTATCCGCGATCGGCACAACCAGATATTCTCGGTTGAAAACCAACGTTCCAAGTGATTTTCGTTCCTCCGTTAACCTTTTAAACGTAAGACGATCAGGTGCTAACAGTTGACCATTTGGGAAAACAGCTGGGTATTCAAATACCCTGAATCGGCCATCTTTTTTTAAATCCCCGTAAATATCCGTTGCCGAATACGGTGTGTTATGTGATATTATCCCATTCGAAATAAACCGATGAGAAATTGGGATTTTGAAATCAACGGTATAAGACTCACTCTCAATTATCGATTTTATCGGCGCGAAATGATACCTCAAATTCATATTACTCAAAATAATCTGAACATCAGGATCATTTTGAGGTAAAGATAAAATCCATTTTTTTATCGGCCCGTTCATTCTTTTAAAAGAATGAACTTTCGTATAAAAATCCCCCGATCTCATACCGTAAAATTTCATCTTATCATTACCCAACGGATATTTTGATCGAATCTTTCTTAATATCACCGATTGAAACGGTATTCCTTTATCAATGCAAGAGGATTCTTTCCTAGTTTCTCGCGGAACCTTCCCTTTTCCTGAATAAGTGAACCCGATTTTCTCCATGAATAGTTTCACACTCGAATTTTTGCTTATAACCAAATTGTATCCTGTTCGATTTGATTTAACCAATTCAGTTGATTGGCATTTTTTCTTCTCAATACGTGAATCAACCCCCATGTTAAGAAGAAGTATTTGAATCTGCTGGATTAAACGAAAGCTCGTTGAAAAATAGCTTACATTTATTCCTTTATCTGAACGGTGTCCGTGATAGCAACACCCATCGCCATCAAAACACCCTCGAAGAAACCATATAACATCCTCCTCGGACGCACTCATGATTTTATCAGGAATTGTCTTGGTGTGCGAATACATCCCCTTTCGATACCCTAAACTCAACCACGTGGAGATTTTCTCCTTGCTATTAAACGACATCCCTATATGATTTTTCTTAGGGCGATACCCTCTCTCATTAATCAGAAAATTTCTTATACCGGGATTTTTTTTTGTTATCGTGACCCTATTTCCATAACCACTTAAATCCAACGTGCCGTCCGCTATACAAAGCCCGATTTCATAAAGCTCCTCCCCTTCTATACCGAGAGAACGGCCCCAAATATTTGACCCCATCTTAAACGCGACAAAATCTCCTTCACGCAAATCTTTCGCGATAACCCATTCGAATAAGCCCGTTTCCCGATTACATCTAAGTAAAGGATGAATGAAACTTGTTTCAACCTCCAATCCGTTTGAAAGTGTTATGATTTTTGTGGGAGTTTTCCCGTTTACGTAATAGTCTGTCGCGTTAACAAATCCCTCACCATCATGAATGTTTATATCAAGAGAGAAAAACCCTTTCTCTCTTTCAATATCAACGGGAGATAATTTGCCAATTTCAGTTAAACCGTTTTCGGTAAACACGTACGTATCCGGTCTCACACAACCAAGTACACATAAATAACCGAAAGGCTCGACGATCGGTGTGATTGATCCATAAAAGACTTCATGTAACTTCTCCCTTTGCTCTTGTGAATAAAGGGAACTTTCATCAGGTAAATCGTCACACACCACCGCCCCAACATGAAGACCACGAATCATTGAATCCTTCGATCTTAAATGTAGGATCGAGTCGGTTTCAGTTGTGATTGACGTTGCGGCTAACTTAGCTTTTCCGTTGCGATTCAATTTCTCCCGAAGAATATCATTTTGCTCTATCTCGGAAATAATCATCGCGATGTGTTTCTTGCCGAGTGTTTCATTATTCGTAATCATACACGTTTCCTTACGATTCTTATTGTCGATACTATCCCTAAGAAACGTGGTTGGTCGGTCATAAGAATATAACCTCCATAAAATGAATGCAAAACACCCCTCGTAACTATTATGTACAACAGTCCCATCTTTCAAGAGAAAAAGGTGATCTCCGTCACAAGAAAAACCAACATAATCGCCATCACCGATACATTCAACCTTGAGAGAGGTTGATAAATTATCCTGCACCGTGATTTTTGAAGGTATCTTCTTTCTTTCTATTTTCACAGGAATTTCATCAACATCTCCCGAAATTGTTATCCTGTAATGGGTATAATCATGAAGGATATTTTCACCCTTTGATATTTTCACCTTTACATTCGCCGTCCGAGTTATAATCGAATTACATCTGAATCCCAATGATTGAACGAGTCTTTGCGTTTGCTCTATTAAATTCCTGTCCTTAAATCCAATTTCAAAAGCATATTTACTTCGAGGATTTCCTTTTTTATACTGGGATGAACCATCAGTATCAATTAACCCAGCTAAAAGTTTCAGCCGTTGTTCCCTTGATCCAAGAAGATAAATTTCAGGTATATGCTTATTACCAAGAACCCCTAAATCTTTAAGAGCGGTTTTTAGGCGGTTTTTGAATAACCTTTCTTTTTCAATAATTCGATATGAATATTTATTTGAATTATGTTTTGATAAAATAAACCCGTTTTTCTCACAAAATTCATTTAAATATTCAATTATTTCATGATCAATAGTTGTTACTATAGGTTCCGTGTATAAACCATCACCCAACCACAACCCCAATAAATACGGATCAATAGGGAGGTCTTTTTCAGGAAGGTCCCACCCCTTCGTTCTATACCCCATTATTTTTCTCTGAGTATACCCTGGTATGGAAGGGATCTCCTCAACGGGAATATTAAAGGTTTTCCAGCGCATATCTTTCCCAATACGTTTTTCATATCGAGATGGAACCTTCTTTTTGCAACAAACAATATGACCCTCGTTTACAACGTAATCAATACCCCATGTTTGTTTCACTTTCCACATTCTCGATCTACCTTTATGTAAAGATAAAACGGTTCTTGGTTTTGAATCGGGTCCCATAACTTGATCTCCGATCGAAACATCCTTTATCTTGCGAATCGTTCCATCGGCCATCACTATTTCCGTCTCGGGAGATAAACACTTTCCCGATGAGCGGCTCGCTAAAATGCAGTTATACAAATATAACTGGAATAGGTTACCCCATTCAAGGTTTCTCCATCCCTGTCGAAACGTTGGAAGACAAACAGTTTTAAAATAATTATAACTCTGCTTACGCAACGAGAGATCCATGCTCTTCTCCACGTTAGCGAGATATTCTAGTTTTTCCATATCAAGAGTTCTATCCATGTGGGTAACGATACATGTTTGTTCTCTCATCACGGACAGAAGCCGATCCAGATCATTTTCATAACCTGAAAGTAACTCTTGAATCGCTTTCGGTGGTAAACTCGATATTATCTCCCTGACGTAGTTATCTATATAGCTTTCCTGTACGGGAGATAATAACATCATGATGGTATCTGAAATTTAAATTGTTCTCTGAAAGATTCCTCGACGTTTGACTGGGATACCACACCTTCTCCTCTCAATTTTTTGATATACGTGATAAAAAGTTGAGCGTTCGATCTTGTATCATGGATCGCCCTGTGGGCCCCCACCAAGGCTATATCGTTATTACTACAACATGTCGCAAGCTTATAATCCTGCTGTTCAAGAGATGAGTAATAAGCTAATTTCTGCGTGTCCTCAACCCATTTCACATATTTCCACACATCATCACCGTAATATTTGAATAATTCGATCGTGAAAGGGTGGTCAAACCCCGTGAAATTATGTCCGCATACAATTGCCCCCTGACGCGGATTCTTATATTTCACATACAAATCTTTTATCTCCTTGTAAATGATTTTCGGATCTTTTCCTTGTTCGTCCAACATATCAAGTGTGAGACCGTTCACCTCCAGCGCTTTAGGTGCGTAGACAAGACCATCTTTGTAATGAGGCTTAAATAACGATTGGTACTCTTCAATCACCTCCAACTTTTCCATATCAACGACAACGCATGCCACCTCGCATAACGCTATATCAATGAACGGTTGATGGTCTTTATCGGGTAATCCCCCGGTCTCATAATCTTGAACGATTACATATTTTACACTACTTTTCGCCATTTTCTTTCAATAAATTATACGTTTTTATTCTTGGATCTTTTTTTGAGATCACCTTTTCAATCTTATTTCCTCCCAAATACTTAGGTAGGCGACCCCTGTTGCAATACGCTTTCACATCGTGAATAGTGAATTCCTTCGCTACACCCGACCCTTCCGTGGAAACGGGGGTTTTCATTTTATTCTCATTTAACCAATCTCTCAATGTTGAAAGAGTAACTCCCTCCAAAACAAACTTATTATCCATTCTTTCTTCTTACTATTAAATCAAAATCATCATCACGGTCGTGTTCATCCGTATACGATAATACGGTGTTGTAAATTAACGGTCGACTCGTGACGTCTAAACTCCCTCCGTTCAACAATATGGCCGGATTCCCATTTTCATCCTCGGTTTTCTCCCACGAGAAAATCTCGGATACCTTGATACAGGTATAATTAAAATCTCTAAACAAAAGAGCCGTCCCTTTAGTTGACACCGAAACCCCACCCACTAATTTTTTAGTGGGTATGTTTAACGATAACCTCGTTAATTTCTCTTCGATATCCTTATCACTCACCATCTTGTACTTCTCAAAAACACGAGAAACTTCTTCTTTCCCACATTTTTTAAGAATCTCCAACAATAACGTGATTATTCTGATATCACCGTTGGATATCGGATTGATATATCGATCGCCGAACACTTCGCAATGGAGATCCGTCATATTCTTGATAACTTCCTCATTCATGATGTAAAAATACGATTTTAAATTCAATAAACAAAGTTTATTCCTTTTTTCTTTTCAAAAAAGCCTCGCGTGATCTGAAATCATGGGTGTAATGACAATCAATGCACCATAACTTGATATTATCCTCGTTCAATCTTTCCTCCGTGTGAGCACCCTTACCCTTCACATGTGCAAAAAATTGTACTCGAGGTTCTTCTCCCAGATAACAACCACAATGTTCACAATAATGAGGCCTCAATTTCCATATTTTAAGAAACAAATCCTTCTCACCCGTTGCCTTACGAGGTTTTCGTTTTATAGGGGTGGGATTCAACCGTCCGGGTGTGAATGATGATGATGCGCTCACGCGGCCTAATCTCTCCCTGTTACAATAACCGCATAACCCGTACTTCTTATTCACTATATAGGTCTCCCTCCCGCATTTACGACAAACACCTCTACTCTTTAGCATATATTTCGTTCCAATTACAGGTTGTGATTGATAATCCCTCACTAATCATTCCACCAAAAGTAATTTCAATCTGATTTAATATATACTCCTCCATGTTAACAACAATGTTTTTTATATTTACAATTCTTGCAAAACGGACTTGTCTCATCGTAAAGAACACCTCCGAAATCCAAACAATTCAAATACCCCCGTGATGTGTTCCAATACATTTTACGCTGTTTGTTTTTATAATCCTCCGACAGCTTCAACGAATAACTTTCTCTGAGGGGGTTTTTTATCGTTTTAGACTCCTTGTATTGTTGGAGGTAATATATTTGCTCCTCCGTCCTTTCATTATAGCGTAAATACATTTTTTCACTATAAATCCAATTCAATTCGATGTGGCGTCGTGTTAGGAGGCCCTCATAACACCAAAAAGCGTACACGGAGTAATTCCATATAAAACTATCTCCGCTACTAACCGGTATCAACCTCGTGAACTTCGCGAGCATCCTTAGATTTCGTGAAGTTCTAGGTAAACGATATTCGGGTTGTAGGTACTTTCTTTGGTATAAATACTCAAAAACACGAATTATCTTATATACAGGAATCATCACCTATTTTTTGAACCGACCTAATTCGGCTCTCAAAGATTCAATGTTCGTACAAGAATCGGTAGATTCAAGACCCCTCACCTCCAAATAAGCCGCGTATGCTTCAGGAAAATTATCTTTCAATGAATTTTCGGTTGTTATCCCTGATAGCGTGCAATCGATCCGATTTTTTAAGCTAAAAATCTTGTAGGTTAACCGGGCCCATATTAAAACGAGCTCGAACACTTTGTTTAATACAATCTCATCTTCAGCTATAAGCTCGATGATATTTGCTTTTGATTTTCTCTCAAAATCATACCCGTATGGTATGTCAGAAAAGTCAATCGATTCGACATACAGCCCCTCGATTTTTTTACGTTCAGGTAATCTCGACCAATCACCTTTAATATTGAAAAAATCACGAGGACCGTACCATTCCGACTCTTTCTGAATTAAACCGGGATATTTTTCATGAAACTTAATCACCTCGTCAGGAACTTTACCTTGTATAAAAGACGAAATCTCATCCTTTATGTTTTTACGAACTTCGTTCACTTCTTTCCAAGTCGGTGCAAGAAGTTTGTTCCTGATAGCCTCTCTCTCGGCATTATTTAATCTTTTCACTGCCATAATTAATTGGTATTAATATTAATTTTAACAGGATAAAGATACACAATGTTTATCTATTTGCCAACAATAAAAGGAGGAATTTTCCTCCTTTTATATCTTTTAATTCCACTCAACATTTAACTGCCAACTCTCATCCGTTTCCTTCTTCACACTCTCAAACCAATACAATTTATTCTCCATCGGTTTTGCCACATCCCTATAATCTTTCATCACATTATCGGTATCTATCTGCCTGCACACCCATATACCGATAGATCCATTGGGAGGTATCGCCCCTATATTAAGTTTATTCTCGGAATCAGTCGTTTGAAAATCTCCGACAAAAGGTTTTGAATAGATATCCGGGATTCTTTCCATGACGGGTCTCCCCTCCTTATCAACATTCATGGCAACGGGAGCGATCAGGAGAGTTCCTTGATTTAATTCACCCGCTGTTGTCATATATAATGTCACATCCGTCGCCTCCTGATCCGAATCATTAACGAGGACGAGGGCCCGGTATTCAGTTTTAGCTTTCGATGCCCCGTACACGGAGATTTCACCGAATAAATTATCAAACTCATCATTTCTCACGGTTAACTCTGATATATAACCGCCGATCGATCCACTCGGTCTATTAGGCCCTTGACCCGAATTCAAACTCGTTGTATAACACAATTTCATTTTTCTTCTCTTAAATGGTCCAATACTTACGTAACGTATCCTGATCACTAACCGTGATCACTCCGTTATTATTAACAACTTTTGCTAAAAGGAATTCGATATCCTGAACATACGCTGGAGGGCCGCCATTAACCGATTCAGTCAATAACTTCGACGCGTTATATCTATCATATGAATACAACCCCTCTTTCTGCTCGTCCGAGAAATTAGTACCGATGGGTAATGTACCGAGAACAACCATTTTTAGATTCTGCTCGGCAACCAAACTATTATATGAATTAATAATCGCGGAAGTTCCGTTCACGACATCAACAACTTCGTATATGCCGTTATTCAAAGGATCTGACCCGTCTTCTTTCTCAAACTTAATACTGATCGGTGCCTGACTTCCCTGCCCTCTTAGAACGTTTAAGAAATCAGTGTTTAGCCCGCTCAAATTTCCATTCACATCGACCGATACGTACCCATCCTCCCAGTGAACGATATCATACGCTAGAAAGACATAATAAGGTATCCCGTTGTTGGGAACTTCTAGATATCGTATTTCAGGTACTGTGATTAACTGTTTGTTCTTCGTAACGATATACCCCGGGGCTATTTTAATCGTGCCGGGATTCGAATCAGCTGTCACTCTTAGCTCTGTCGAACTCGATCTCCCCGCTGATGATACTATCCCCCATGATTTCGTTATCCCCATCAACAGGGTCTTGCAGAAACCCAGTTCGGAGAGAAACTCCTGACTTTTTTGTAGCTCCTCCTTTGAAAGAAACGTTCTTCTGTTATAATTTAATTTACTCATATATTATTTCGTTTTTTAATCAACCAAAATTAAATTCCAACCCTTTGCAAGTACATCAGCTCTCTTTGAACCCCCTTCCCTCAGATAAATATCATCATTTGAATAATAATACTTACCGCCAGTTGTCGAGTTTAAATAATTCAGGAAGGCATTATAATTACCGGTATACTGGGTAACAATATAAGAATTCTCCGCGTGAATTTCCTTGTATGAAGGTGTCTCTGATGAAACCGCCATAGCAGTAACAGATGAACACCCTGCAAAATTCAAATATTCTATTTTTGTCGAGGAGAAAACTTCCACTCTCTCCAATTGTTTACAATTCTCGACAGACATCCATCTTAAATTAGCGCAGTATTTTACCGTACCGCCACTAGATTTTTGAACCTCCGTTCGAATCGCGGTTGAACCACTAATATCAATCACTTCGAGCCCCTCCATCAAATATAACGGGAGTATCCCATCGTATGCATCCGAAGGATTAAATTGTGTTAGGTTTCTCAAATACAATTCCTTCATTTTACTTGATTGCATCATGAATGCGTAAACCCATGGCCCCGGTATATTCGTTGAATCAGATAAATCAAGATACTCAAGATTTGTGTTAATCAGAATAATCAGACGCGTTAATGATTTATTCTTACTCAAATCCAATTTAACAAGAGATGGTGTTACAACACCGAACTCTGTTATCGATGTGTTTGATGATAGCCAGACTTGAACCTTCGTGATCGCACCCCACCAACGTTCATTGCTGAAAACAAGATCCGGGTTATCATTCAGATTAACACTTATCAAATTTGAATTATTCGTCATATCGATAAATTTCAACTGATTATTGCTCGCATTGAAATCCTCTAGCTTATTACCCGCTGCTAACGCCTTTCCAAATGTTATCGAAGGTTGGCCTGATGATTGATTTTTCCCTAATTGATTGTGCGAACAGTCGAATTTTCTCACATAATCAAGGGCAGATAAATCTAACGTGGTTAATTCATTATATGAACAATTAACAAGTTCAAGTTTAGGAAAACGGAGCGCACCAACGTTTTTATAATAATTGACTAATAATTGAACATCACTATCAGAAAAGTATCTGTTAGTTATGATAACGTCCTGTGCCTTCCCTTTAAAGAAATTCCACCCTGATTGATATCCACGTCCGAATGATATATGCTCAGTTCCAGTAGATTCAAGCAATCCATCATATGATAACGTGTCTCCTCCGGGTGTCGTTGATGCCGTGTATTTAACACCGTCAACATATATCTCGGTTAACCATGGGCCACCATTCCACTTAAATCTGAACATGACATGTTGCCATCGGTTAGGAGTTAGCTGGATCGCTTGACAAGTTTGCCGACCTGCTTTCGTATAAAAGTCAACCGTTAGCTTATTTTGGAACCTATTTTGACCCCATCCGATCGCCCATCCGAATTGGCCCGTCTTTAATCCAAAAAATACACCACCACATAGTCCCTGATAAGAAGTAACATCTGTTGGATAAATCATGAAACTACCCGAAACATCTGATGTCGTATTCGAGCTCATCCCTAGAGGGAGTTCGGCATAAATATCTCCCATTTGAAGAGATGCTCTTCCCTTCTCATAACCTTCGGCATAGTTCTGCGCCCCGACAATGGATGAAAATTCGAATAAGCTCTTATTCATTTTATCCATGTTTCCGTTAAGCAGATACGCTATGTAGATCGTGGTGGTCATTGAATTAACCACATCCTCGACATTCTCCGCCGTTGAACCACCCTCCGGCGTGAATGTTAGATTGGTGAGATTGTTATTATCACAATTCAACGTGGTTAGATTCACCGTGCTCGTCAGGTTCAACGTCGTCAGTAGGTTCGAACTGATGTTCAATATCTTCAAAGATTCACCGATATAATTCGCATCGAATGATGTCAGTAAGTTCCGATTCAAATTCAAGTTCTCTATCTTCTTACACCCCGTGTAATCGAGGTCATCGATCTGGTTATCCTGTAGGAAAACGTATTTCAAAGCCACGTTATTCGAAAGATCAACAGTTGATAACGCGTTGTTATAACCGTTCAAAGTCTCCAGCGCACTATCCCCCGCCAGATTCAAATTATGGAGAATATCGTTATCCGTCACCGTGGCCATTTTCAGAATAGTACAGTGAGAGAGATCAACCGTCGTCAGAAGAGGTTTTTTACCCACCGAGAAATCAGTGAAATTGTTATACGATGCTATGAGGGTCGTGAGAACCTTGCTCGTCACTATGCTCGTCTTCGAACTATCAGTTAATAAATTATGTGAACAATTCAGATTCCTCAAACCGGGTTGGTTGTTAAGATTCAACGATGTTATTTGATTATTATCAACGATAACTTCGACCAACGCCGTGTTATTCGTGAGAGTGATGGTTGTTATCTGATTATTTGACAAACTTAGATTGGTCAGTTTCGTACAATGCGGAGCGGAGAACGAAGTCAGTTTATTATTGTTCATTGAAAGTGTCACGAGAGACGCGTTCGTGTTCAAATCTATACCGCTGATCAAGGTGTTATCTGTTCTCAGAGTTTGTAATTTAACACAACCCTGAACGTTCACCTGGGTCAAAACGGCGTTATCACCACAATCAGCGGTAATCAAATTGCTGCAATTCGATACATTCACTGAGGGTAATTTAGTGTTTCCCGTCGCCGTGGCAGTTGTCATAGCTCGATTGTTCTTGGCAGTCAACGTCGTCAACACCGGGAGACCCTTCACAATCAAACCCGTCATCACAGGCATATCTGATATCAGTAATGATCTCAACACCTTGTAATTCGATCCCGTGAAATTCATTGACGATAGGTTATTCTTACCCACGTTCAATTCCTCCAGTACGTTAACTGTGGGAACCGTGAGTAACGTTAATTTATTGTTGTAAACGGAGATCGTCTCCAATTTCGGCATGTTACCGAGGTTCAGGGATGATATCAGGTTATTGTCGGCGTTCATATTAATGAGAGCAACGTTTCTTGATACATCCAACGACGATAACTCGTTATCCGATAATATCAAATTTTTAAGCAAAAGAAGGTTACTCAAATCAAGCGACGAGAAGTTATTTCTTCCCAAATCCAAGTAATTCACATTCGGATTCGCAGTTAGAGATAGATTGGATAATTTGTTGTTCTTCAATGAAATCGATGTCACCTTTGTTAACGATGATATATCTATCTGGGTTAACAAATTATTATCCATGTTAAGAACATCGATATTCGGCATATTGGTAAAGCTCGCCGATATAATTTCGTTATCGGGTACGTTCAATATCGTTATGTCCCCGTCATTGATCACGATAACGTGTTGGGCCTGATTATCAGTATACCGATGTGTTAGAACGTCGGTTGTCGTCACACCATCCCCCCAATCAACAACCAGCTTCCCATCATACCGGGTTCCCTCGAAAGAAAACGCACGTTTTGACGTGACAAAATTCATCAATGATTTTTTGAACACGACGTTCGCCACCATATTTTTACTCATCGAAACGAAATATTGATTCGAAACTGGTTTCATCTCCCCGTCTATCTCGACCGAATCTATCTGATAACCAACACTAGGCGTGATTCTGATAGTCGCGATATCCCCGGCCCTGTACGTCCCGGCACCCACAACAACTCCCCCGGCTGTTGGAACCCAGTTGACTGTGAGAACGAAGAACATAATATCAACACCCGTTAAATAAGTTGGTAGCAGGACGTTGTTCTTGTAACTTAAAAGGTATTGCTCCGTGAAGTTCTTAATATATGATTCCTCTCTCCCGGAATTATTATAAAAGTAGGTGGCAATCGGTAGTATCGAACTCAAGTATCCCCGCTCGATCGATAATTGTAGCGGTTTTACCTTGATATCTCGTATTAGAAGCTCTTTATCACCACTCTGATATGTTTGTGTTATAACCGGTGTGAAGTATCGCATATCCTTGTGGGATAACAAGGGTGTCCCGTTTAGGAAGTTAAGTCTCACATTCGGGTTCGGATATTCATCCGCTCTTAATATAACCGCACGGAACCAATATTCAACACCGATCTGATTTATCACCCGTGGTGTATCATTGTCGTAAAATGAATTCTGAGGCTGCCCGGTCTGAGCGTTGGAAAAATCCAAAGGTGAGAGATTTTTATCGTAACCCTTCACACCGAAATTCAAATGATCGGGTGCGGTTACCTCACCGGAAATGGCGATGACCCTGAAATAAATCTCATAGGGTATGGAAGGCGATATCTTCAATAGCTGTTCCTTCAGTCCGAGAACTTGGTTTTCGAGAAAAATTTCGTCGCCATTCTTCTGTAATATGGGTTGTCTCGTTTCAAGCAATAAATTACCATCCGATATATCGATACCGTTAATCCCCGCTGTCTTTGCGAATCTCAACCATTCATAAAGACCGTACTGGAAGACATCAACCGAACCGATAATAGGATATTTCGATATATCCTTAATCGATTCGGTGTACTCATATGCCTTCATCGCGTTAACAATCTGCTCTGTTCCGATCCACATGGGCGAAGAGAAATCACAACACCAACCCAGATCCTGTCTCACCAAGTTAAAAAACATGAATTCCTCTTCTGGGTTATAATTAATCAGTCTCAAAAATTCCCCGTTCACCGTCCCTTCCATGTCTATAATATTGCGAGTTCCCCTTTTTCGAAATTCATCTATGTAATGCGAGAAGAGATAATTTCTCTGTAATTGGGTTTCTTCCCCGGAAAGCGCCAACCCCCTCCCTCCCAGAAATAGATTGAACAGAATGTTGTTTCCCGATATATCCTCAAACTGTCGTGCCATGTAAACGATCAGGGCGAAAAAATGGGTTATCGATAACCAGTAATCGATAAAATCCTTGCTATTCTCCGTGTAATCTCTTTGCACGTATTTAGGAAGTATCCCCAATTCATATAATTTTTCGAGCACGTTAAACGCCCAGCCCAGAACATTGATATCATTAACATCGAAAAATTGCTTGAAATCTGTTTTCGAATATATCGTATCATCACGTTGACGAACCTCACCTTCAAGCTGAACCCAGTTAAAGTAGAGCTCTCCGTTCTGTCCTTCATGTTCATATGTATATTCGAATAAAAATGATTCCTTTTCCTTGATCGGAACGTTCTGCAAGTTCGCGGCTGTCAAATTTTGCCAATCACTCCAATTCGTCCCTATATCCTTTGAATAGCGGAACTTCTTCTGATAATACATATCGGCTGTTTCTCCGGATGTATTATCTATGAAACCGTACAACAAAACCAAACCCAAAACGGGTACATCGGTGCTGATATGAAGCACATCGCCATTCTCCGTTGTTTTATTCTCAATGATCATAAATACCTTCGTTTATTCCGTAAAGATAAAAAAAATAATCCTTTAAACAAAGGATTATTCATCTTGTGTATCTATCTTGTTAATAAACAGAATTAACCTGTTTTCGTTACGATAAACTTTTGGGTGACTCCCTGAAATGTAAATTCAAAAACTATATCACCTTTCGGGAAAACATTATTATTAACCGGTAAATACGCCCCACTACCATCGAGATTATTCTTGATCGTCTTCATCGATCGGGTTATATTGTACGGGGATGTAATTCCACTGATGGTTACTGTTGACTTGAGTGAGTACCCACCCAGTGAACCCTCCACGCCAACATCAGGAGACATTGACCGGCTAAAATAAAAACCGTCTATTTTATTCGTCGTAATCTTATTCGTTTCCGACGCGGCAATCATGTTGGGCTGGATGTTATTCTCCGTGGTACCCGTTCCACCCGTGCAAACGAAAGGTTTGGTTGGCCCCCATGAATCGATGGAGGGTGATTTCGAAGTACTCGGCAACATATTGCCCTTATACACTCGGTATAAAAGGTTTAATTCCGTGGGTGTGAGCGCTCGTGGAAAATAAGCGTATTCTTGGAGATAACCTTGCCACCAATCTAAAGGAGGTGCTGTCGTGTGGAACGCCCGGCCCAACCAGATATTACCATCCCATGTATAATCCCGACCGTCATATCGAACCGGACCACCTAAAGGGTATTGATCCGGCGTCATCAGCCCGTATTTCTCCCCGTTCAGGTAAAATTCAATGGTGTTAGATGATACATCGAGGATCATTATCAAATGATTCCACCCGTTCACGATCCAATTATCAACATCCGTTTTACACACTTGATTTGATGAACCGTTATAAATTTGGAATCTCATCGGCGTGGATGACGGGTCTCCGTTCGCGACGTCCAAACCGAGAGCGTATCCCAGACCGGAAGTTCCCGGGCCGTCTAAAACGCCACCCATGATACCATCATACGTGGTACTTGACGAACCCATACTGAACGCACAGATTGATATAGTAAACGCATTCGTACCCTTCACCACCGCCGGTAATCGAATGGCCGCACCCCCACCGATTAAATCAAGACAAGGTGCTCCGTTGAAACCGGCGGTATAATATTCTATGTTCCCTATCATTGCACCGGGATCATTACCGTTCCCGGAATAATCGGTTATATCCCCTCCCAGAGGTAAATAGGTGGAGGGTTTCAGGTTAAGTATCGTGTTAATACCGGCAACCGGCCACAACTTCACACCCTCGAACCACGCTTCTTTCAGGTTCTTACCTTCAAAGGCCCCCGCCTTCAGATCTCCCAGTGTTCCCAGTGTTATTCCCATAATCCTATCCGAAAACTAAATATAAAACACCACTTACCTGTGTTGCCGGTAACGCGTCAACCGGCTGAATATCCGTGACCTTCTTGGTTGAAGTCGATTTCACGAAATTCTGAGAATTAACCCAACTCTGTGTAGCGTAACCATTTAATGCAGAACTAGTAATAAATCCACTATCATTAGTCAAATGACTAGTATTTGTTGGTATATTAACTGTTGCTGCAGCACCATTAGGATCAAATGTTTTAGCAGAGAAAGTTCCAGCTTGGAATGTTAAATCATATATAGTTTGATGTGATGTTAGATATGTAGCTCCTTTAGTAACAGTTAATGTATGGCCATCAGTTGTTATAGATGTAACAGCATTACCAGTACCACTATTAGATATAGAGATACTTGGTGATATACTAGAAGCATCTACCCAAGTAGGAACACCACCAGTTGATTGTAATATTTGACCTGAAGTACCTGCAGAAGTTGGACTATATATCATAGCAGTAGTGGCTTTAGTGGGAGCATAAAAAGCCCAATTAGTTCCATTTATACCAATAGTTCTTTCATATATAGTGGGAATATCTGTAATTAAAGCTAATCTAGTCCCATCAGAATATGCACCAACTCTAGCATATCCATCATTATCTATAAATAAATATTTGTTAGAATTATAATTATATATATAAGCACCTAGACCATCCTTGAATCCTATTGCAGCCCGTTGTTCTCCATTTCTCAGAACTCTTATAAAGGTTTCACTTCCACCAGAAAAATCTATTCCTAAAACTCTAGAGCTACTTCCAGTTAATATTCCACCTGTTAATGGAAGATAATTATTTAAATCAGTAGATGTTGCTAATTTTCTTAAACTATTAGTATTTACTCCATAATAAGCACCATCTGATTTTACAGCCAATGTTTCTCCTGAAGCATTCTGAAGAAAAAAACCCAAACTCTCATGGAAACCAACAGCTCCTTTATTAACATCTCTCCTGCTAAAATTAATAGATGATTGACTTGCATGAGTTGAGTTTATGTCTAATGGACTTGATCTGGAAGAAGATATTGTTCCTCCACTTAGAGGAAGATAATTAGCTAATTGATTAGTGACATAATATTCTGTAGCTATTTTATTACCATTATAAGTAAGAGTAGTACATCTAAGATTTAATAAATTTAAAGTAAATGCATTAGTATTTCCTAAATTCAAGGAATTATCAGGCCCCATCCATAGTACTTCCCTTTCATTCCCATCTTTATCTTTTACAGCATATCCTTGATTATTACTCATAACAGGCCTTCCACTGGAAGCGATAGAAAGATACCCTCTTCCACTATAAGGATAATATAAAGTACTAGCTTCAGTTTTAGTTAAATAATTATTTAAATCAAATTCAGTAACTAGTGCAGTCCAAGGATTCCATTCTGTAGAAGCATAAGATTTAGTAGTTCTAAATCTTAATGTGCCTATAACACCTGCAACATTTGTTTGGTCACACCAAATTTGAGTACACCAATGACCTTGTCTAGAATTAAATTGAAATACAGAACCATTAACTGTAGGCCTATTTTCTGTTTCATTTATAACAGATAAAACTTTTATAGAACCTTTAGCCTCCTTATAAGCCCATCCAGTATTAGTCCATTCATTATCTTCAAATGTAAGCCAACCACTTGTTTTAATATTTCCTTGAGAATAAATTCCATTAGCAGGTACTAAACTTAAAGCATTACTGGCATAACTTGTTCCTACATATAATCCTCCAGTAGCTACTTTTTGAGCACTTCCTTCTGCATTTAAAAACTGTGTAGCAGATGTACTACCAATTATATATGGACCAGTTTCTCCAAAAATTATTCTATTAGTATGTAAATGATTTATATATGCAGCATTAAAACCCTGATCTGAAGTCCCAAGGGAACCTGATCCTCCACTAGCTAATGTAACTTGAGAATGAGGCAATAACCCATCAGTTCCTGCTTTAATATAAGTAAAATACCGTCTATTTTTATTTTTTAATGTTGCATGATTATATGCATTTGTAGTATATGTTACTGGATCTGAAAGATTATAAGTATCCCATAATAAATAAGAAGATCCATTCCTGTCATGTATTAAATCAGAAGCTGTACTAGATATATATGTTGGAAAATTTACAGTACCAACACACATTCTTGTTGAGTTATTAGCATTCAAAGTTCTTAATACCACATAAGCAGCAGTTCCAGTTACATCATTACATGCTATTCCATTTCCTACAGGGAATCTAATATTACCCTTCATTGTACCACCGGCAAGGGGGAGGTAATTGGTTAGTTTATTATTGAAATCATCACTTAACGTTTTCAGCACATCCGTGACAGCTTTCTGGGACATGACCTTATCCGTCGCCGCACCCGATACTTGAAGAACTGATGCTTTATCAAACTTCAAATTAAGGGCATCCGTCGTTGCCTTCTGAGACATCGGATCGATTGTTGATTCTCCAGTTCCTTGCTGACTCACCAATCGATTGATGATATCACTATAATTATGTTTATGTGCCGGCGTGAGAGGGGTGAGTGGTGAGGGATCTCCCGGAACGATTGATCCATTTGATAGAGCCTGTAACCATGAATATTGTCCCGGCAACATAACCCCGGCTAATTGATCTGTCGCACCCTGAATCGTTGTCTCTTTTCCGGCAGAACTGTGAATTGTCACTTCCGTCTCTGAATATGACGTAGTTAGATCAACTGCGATATCTATCTTTCCCAGAGATTCCCAGGACTGAGTGACCTCATCCCAGACGATCTTCTCGGAATCCTTGAATGTTTTTCCACTATACGGATCCGTTACCGTTCCTCCGACGGGTGAAGTGATGATAACATACATATCACCCGATTCCAACGTTGATGGATTGGGAAAATCCGCGCTCACTCGGATTACCCCCTTGAAATCAAGAGGATTACCCACAGCACTTTTAACGAAATCCTTTACGGTTATCTTGTAATTGACGTTGTTCGAATTAATCAACATGTAATCACCATCATCCGCTAGTTGCCGGGGTGGTAATGTAACCAGCCACCCGTCGACATACGCTCGAACCCATTTGTGGGTAGCAATTTCCGACCATGCTGACCCATCATAAGCGCGAAACACAAACGGAACAACCGTGTTATCCAACCATATTAGGTTGGTATTGCGGGGAGCGGAACTCCCTATATATATGGCCGCGACCTGTCCTAAATTTCTAATCATTCACCGTTTGAATTAATTGTCCATCTAACTTATCTATCTTGTATTGATCGGGGTTATTCGATTCAACGATCAAATCACCGTTTCCATCAACATAAAATGTATCCTCAACCCCTCCCCTAACTCTCATCACCAAATCACCGATACCGATCTTCTCACCCTCCATTGTCCTATCAAACTGGGATATGAAAAAGAATAAAAATTCTCCCGTCCCATCCTTGTCATAATAGGTTAATATCTCAATATAAGGTCTGTATATATTGAAGACGGTCGATGTATTCAGTTTCTTAGTCTCCGGCATAATCACTGGGATAAAATATCGGTGACAGTACTCCGTTTGAATCAAATATTGGATCACCTTTTAAATCTCTCATCACAAACCCCCTGATACGAGGAAGCTCATTTATGGGAACAAGCTCGTCGGCAGAAGGATAAAATGTTGAATCTTGGACATACTTAACACCCTCCGTATCCTTCACTATACCTAATAAATCATCCCACTCTACCTTCGATCCCGGTACCCAGTATCTAAAATCGAGATACTTTGTCATCGCGATTTGAATATTCCGACGTACATCATCGGGATCATAGTTATCTGCTATCTCAACCCTGAAATCAACACCCCGGCTTCCACCCACACTATACCATTTCACATTCGTAAGAACTATCTCAACTGTATCGCCATATTTATTTCTATCACTTAGCGGAAAATATGGTGCAGCTTGTTCCAGCAAATTTGCCAACTCAGTATCAGTAAACTCAACGCCATTCTGAGTCGAAAGTGCTAATTGTAATTTCGCATTCTCATTTACACCGAAATTAAAAAACATCAGCACTCTATCATCTATATTTTGGAAAACTTGTGTGAAATATTCCCTTGTACCAATTGACAATATATTCAAATTATTTCTAATCCGAACCCTGAATGTTTCATCATCTTCTGAATCTCTTCCTCCCACCGCGTAATATTCGTTTGAACACGCCTTATGACCGACAGGTTCGGAAACTACATTCGTAATCGTATTAGGGGCTACATTCGTCTGAGATCCTGTTCCAGCGCTTCTCACTTTCACATACGTATAGCCGTTATCACCCACTGTTGCATCAAACTCGGTCATAAAACGAACACCGTTTATATTCACGAATTCCGTTTTACCGGCTTCGTAAAAAGTTCCCTGTTTGGCGATAACCTTAACATAGGTTGAAGATCCCAGTGCACCCTTTCGCGGACTAACACCGAATAGCTGGGCCGCGACATCGAGATCACTCCCAGAAGCTGTATCCGGGAATATGCGTGCCGCCACGATCGCGACGTCCTTTAAACACTTCTGCCCGACTTTCGCAACACCGAAAGCCGTGGCATTCACAACCGAGTTATCGCTGATATCCGACACTTTATCAGTTTTATTCAGGAACAACTCGATGAACAAACTTTTCAGAAGGGATATTGTATGTTTAACGCCTATTATCATACGTTTATATTTGTAATAAAACTATCACTGTTAACCGTTCTTATCTTTATCTTCATGATTATGTAATCATCTTCACGAGTTAAAGATAATAAATTTACTTCTATAAACCGATCGTCTTTCGCGAACATCGTCGATAAATTTCTGAATAGCGTGGGGTACTGTATCGCTGAAACATTGGTTCCCACGAATTCGTTCGATATACCATCTTCTGGAAATTCAGGAATATCTCCCTTGAGAGTATTCATTATCGTGTCTATAGTTTGATTTATCGCATCCTTGTATTCAACTATCGCTAAATCATTATCCTTGAAATAAAAACGCTTATCGATATCTTTTCCGAGAATTCTTTCGCCCACCAAACTATCAACGACGGTCTGTATCCCAAAATTAGCCGTGCTACTTAAACTGATCTTAAATATCGGCCCGCCATTTCTAGGAGAATATTTCTCCTCTATAATGAAATTATCAATCGCTATATTTTCCCAGTCATTCTGCGGATCATTACTACCCACACTTGATGCGACTTGTTCAAAATTTTCGAAATCCGCTAACGCTCTTTCAAGGTAAAATTTCCCGTCATACCTTCCCACTCTCGAACTTCTCATCCATTTACTGGTATTATTGATCGTGAGTAATTGACCCCAAGTATCTTCGAACGTATCTAAAAGATCCCACATATCAGTGGTCTTCATCTGCCCTGAAAAATTATAAAACGCGGCATCTATCTTTTCCGCTCTAAAAAGAAGATCGTCAAGTACTTTGAAACTATTGGCCGGTAGATTTCCACCTTCATAATATGATAGAATGGATGGATATCCTTGATTGATAAAATCAACGACATCCTGAAAAAATTGAGCTATATCAATTCTCGTTATATTGTAATATTTTTCCGCACTCGTTGTTTCCATCACGGTAAAGTATCAGTTGCCCACTTTTGAATTAATGAACCCAATTGATTCGAAAGAACATTAACACCTTTTTGAATGATCTCTGTTTGCAGTAAATTCTTCAATGATCCCTTATAGGCTTTCTTTGATAGCACCAGACTCAAAGGCGCTATGGCTGTTAATGTCAAATTATAATTCCATAACGTATTTGAATTATCCGCGTCAGTACTTAACGTCAACCCGTTACTAGGAACTGTGACAAGGTAACTCTCACCTAAAGCCATGTTATAAAAGTATAATCGGAAGGGTAATCCCTGATCATCTATCCCGTTTGATTTCGCTATAATCGCACGTAGCAAATTCATAGCTCCGAAGCCACTCTTCACTCCAACATCAAAATTGGGGTAATTAACTATCAAACTTTTCGATTTCGCCTGATACAAGTCATAAACACCCCTCGACGTGGAATATGCAACCGCACTTCCTATAGGATCTTTCGTTGAAAGTATCAATTTGAAAAACCTTCCAAAATTACCCTTTATAGCAATCTGTTGCGGTACGAATGCTGTGCTGCTTAACACCGTAATCCCAGTGTTCGATTGCTTTATATTCGTTCTTTTAGGTTCTGTTTTTTGAATTGATGTGGGTAAAACCGGGAATGAAAAGTAATCTATCGTCCTTCCCGATCCATCCGTTAATTCGAGTGCCACCATGTAATATTCAAAGTCATGAGGTGATAAGCTGCTCAAAGCCGCCTGTCCTATTGACCTAACAAGGTTCGTATACTGTCTATTAACTGAATCTATTGACATGATTTCACTCTATTTTACAGTTAAAATTACACAAAATATTTCAATCCGTAAAGGATATCTCAGAATTTAATTTGCTTAAATCAGGTGCCTGCACGCCTGCGACCGCGTTAACACCAGCCGTGAATGCAGTCCCACCACCACCCGATGGGCTTCCTTGTGCCGCCGGTGTGACTGCCGCTGAGCCAGTTGACCACGCCTGTTTCAACGTATCTATATTCGAATTTATCTTCTCCAAAATACCCTTTAACGTATCACCTAAAGGAATCGGTTCGCCGCCACCCTTAACTTTCATTTTTAGTATGGGATCAAGCGTTATATTTTCCTTATCGATAAAAATTTTTGACATATCGCCACTTTCAGGATCAACGACTTCAATATTAATATCCGTCGATGATGTGACCTTCGTTGATGTGGGTGTTAACAATACGGTCGTCGTTTTCTCATTTTCAACATCCATCACGGTCGCCTCAATCTGCTTGAAAGATTTCACGGAAGCATTCCCATTCACAACTTCCATCTTATCACCGTTCGTGTTGAGTTCAATCCCGGACCCCTCGTCACCATTAACAACAACTTTCAATTTCCGAGGACCTATTCCATCAACATTCACAAGTAAGGTTTGGTCGTTAAGTGATGCTTGTATTAGAAATGATCCGTTATCATCCTGAAAGATTTTTCGATAATTACCCTCCTTGAATGTCACACCACTATTCGTACTTGGAATTGTCGCTATCACTAACGGCTTTTCACCGAATTCAGGTTTAACCAAAATAATCGGGGTACCTAGCTCATTCTCTGACTCAGGGATTTTTAAGTATTGATAAACCTGTTCGGTGACCAAGCAATTATGTATAACCGCATTGTTTCGATCCATCATGACTGAAACTCTGAGATTTTTATCACAGGTATCAATAAAATCATCTCTTTCAACGCCGGCGGGTAATATCACGTACCCGATCTCAATCGAATACCCTCCGTTAAGAACAGGAATTCCTGTCACACCTTTATTAAATTTCATTGCCATGTTATAAATATCTTCTTTTTAGCATGTACTCAAAAACATCCTCGTTTATATTGAAATCAGATTTTATCATTGATGACGAATTAAACGCGTTTCCCGTTCTCCGATTCTCCAATATCGATTTACGTAATTCTTCAGTGTTCACAATATTAAAATACGAGTATCGAACAGGAACTGTTTTGTTTTGATCGATCACTGTCGTCCTTGCCCTTTCAAATCCCAAACCAACCGTGTTTGTTCGCGGATTCCGGGCCATCCTCACTTCACCAGTATCAACACCCTTAATCAAATCCCATCTCATACCTCTTTCGACCTGAATCGTTGTTACCCTGTCAATATTTGAACCTATCGTGAGGCTATTATCAACACCGGTAACGTAATACAATTCATCCGTTGCGTCAAGTCTGATAAATGTCCCGACCTTTATCCTTCTGTCACCATTAATCTGAATGGTTCCCTTTCTTGTGAAGGGTAAATACACGAATGATTCGATCAAAAACAGAAGATCATTTAATATCGCCTGTGATATGAAATCAATATCGCCTATCTGCTCCTGCCCTTTTAACGCCCCCGTGTACAAATAGATGTCTGATATTTGAAGACGTTTATTCCCGAACACTTCCGCCATCTGCGGTAAGAAAACAACCGGGATGTCTGCGGCCGTTGTTTTACCCTCCTCGCCGGTCGATGTGTCTGATGGTGTTACCTGATACCACGCGTATGATGTTGTATCATACCCAAGAGTTAGATTTAACAAATCCTTGTTTTCTATTGTGATATAGTTCGCCGAATCATTTATAACACTTCTAATTGACTCGCCTGTAAAAGGTGGTTGTCTGACGGTAAAATTAAACATATCAATCCATGTATCACCGAATATTTCAACGAATGGTGGTTGACATATCCTGTTAAATAATTCGAGAAGGGTCCCGTCCGCACCACCCAGATCCCCGGATAAAACACGGTCATTGATGTGTTCATCAAAAAAGAACTTTATAATTGACCAAACACCCTTTAAATTTCGATTTTCATCATCTATTCCCTCAACCTTGTTCAATTTACTCAATCGCTCCCCATAACCACTAAAAACATTGCTTGATATTATCCCAAGATTTGATAATCTATTCACGACAAATCCCAGGTATTCTTTTATACTTTTCAAGCTGTAATTGAGAAAATATTGCTCAAATTGACCTGTTAGGATGTTTCTCTTAAACACCCCGGAATTCTCATCACCCATCCACATGAAACGATTATCGCTCGCTGACATAAATCGATATGAATAAAAATAAGACCCATCTTCCGACAAAAGTTTCATGAAATCACGTCCCTTGATTGAGATCGATTTGTCAGTGTATGAGAAATTCGTCGTTACATCAACGGAATCAATCAACCCCATCATATCCCAAACGCGGTACCATGACGGGTTCTCATCTGGATCAGCGATCGGGTTAGCAAGGGTACTTAATTTCAGTACCCGACCGCTTTCATATCCAACATCATCTTTCTCAACTTGTAGCCTTTCAAATCTTATAAAAACAAGATCATTATACTGTATGTATTTCTCAAAATAATCAGCAATCAATTCATCTCGATTCCCCGTGAAATTAAACGTATTAACAGAACCTTTCTGATTAACCGCAGTTGGATATTCAACATCAAACTCCAAACTTTTAGCGGGATTGAGTGTTATCGAAAACGCTCCCATTGCCATGTTCTTCGATGTGTTACATGCCACAACGAGAGGTGATACATCTATCAACTCATCTAATACTTTACTATAAATCCACACACGGACGTTTAAATTCACAACCTGCGCGTCAATCGATACTCTGTCGATGTGCGATATAAGCGATTCAAGTTTATAATAGCCGTCACTACTTTGCAGTATTTTCTGATATTCATTAAAATACGCGTTGAAATTATCTTGTTTCAGATACTGATTCTTCCCGTAAATCAATTGTTTTTCAACCATCGTTTTATTCAAAGGAACTCGTACGAAAATCCCCGCCTTTATCATGGTAGGATCAGCGCCGCTCATCCACTTCAACTGTTCCTCTGGAGTATAGGTTTTCACGATTTTCTGCCGATTTGTTAAATTCGATGACCCCGTGAAATCAAGAAAATCTTTCACGGTTAAGGGTGCTCCACCCGTTAAACCGTTATCGTCGTTGAACTTTGACACGAACGCGCTGACTTCTATATCCTCGCCTATTGTTATAATCACACTTTTCATATTACCATTATTTTGAGAATATGTACGGGGCGTTCATGTTTGCCTGGGCAACAGTGAGGGATGCTTTCTCTAAAACACCGTTAGCCTTCTTTAAAGCGGTTTCGATTGATTCTTGATTCTCTTTCGCCTTATCAACCCATTCTTCAATCTTACTAAAAACACGGTTAACAGTTTCAGATACAGCGTTAACAAGACGATCCTCCCCGTATTGTTTATATGCATTCGCAACCTCTTCGGGTGTTGTTAACTTGCCAGCTCTCCTCTCGTAACCTCCACCGCCTGTTGTTCTTATCTTATCGAGCCCCCCTTCCAAATCACCGGAAATATATGCATTGTATAGAGCCTCTGTGTCTGCGTGAGATAATCCAGTTAACCCTTTAAGTAAATATTTTGCACTTACTTCGTTACCCCCTGATAGTCCGGATGCCTGTGATAAATATTGTTTTAAAAATTGAGTGTTATTCAACGGGTTCTCTATCATCATCCCGAGATCCCACGTGCTAGCATTCGGATTAACCATCGCAGCCGCCCTATACGCGAGGCCCCTCGCCAATGGATTTTGATTATTTCCGATATTCTGTAAACCACCAACAATCCTATTCAATTGAGGTCCTTGTATGCCGCTTTGAGATAACCCCCCAATAACACCGGCGATTGCATTTTGATTAAAATCACCCCTCGAACTCAACACACTTTGAGCCGCACTCTGATATGAACTCAGAAGTTCAGGTAATAATGCAAGATTCCCGAATTGTCTTTGAGTTATTCGAGCAATCGCACTGATCACACCTTGTGATGTTCCGCCACGACCAAAACGACCAATTGATAGCATTTGATCATATAATCCATTATCGATCCCTAAAGCTCTTTGTTGTGCGAAATTACTGATGGTCGCTTGGGCTGAATATCTTCTTCCCGTTGCACGTTGATACGCTAAACGCCTGCTTAAAAATTCCTCGCCGGATAGACCGAGATCAAGGCCACCGTTAAATCTTTCAAGAGAAGCTTTCCAGAGATCGGGTATATCCCATCCGTTTATGGCAGCCAGATCTCTCGACCCGGATGTGACCGACGAATATCTTTTCATGGCACCCCAACCTAAACCACCAGCAAGAGCCAATGCGACTCCAACGGGGCCTAGTTTTGATAAGATACCTCTCGCACCACTCCCCAAGCTCCCCAACATTCCAATCATTCCCCCTCCACCTTGAGGGGTCATTTCAACATTAAATTGCTGCTTTAATATATTGGCCGCCTCCTGTCTCCGTATTATATCCTGTGCGTCACCAGTTCTTTTTCCTTCAAGTCTCGCGATCCATTTTGCGGCATCATCTTTCGATGTAATTCCAAGCCGTCTTACAAGCTCTTCCGCTGAATTTTTGGCGTCATTCTTCGTGTTATCCGCTATCTCACGGAGTAACTTAATAAGTAAGGCGTCTCCCTGGCGATCCGCCTGTATAGACCTCAATCCACTACGATACTGTTCCCTACTCAGATACCCCTGATCATATCGTGATCTTAGTTGAAATGCACGCTGCGTTTGATCGATCCTACTTTGCCGCTCAAATTGCCTGATTTTTTCGTTGATATTCGAACTAATATCACCACCTGAACCCAGAGCGCCTGATGCCATTTCCGAGTAAAGTTCCCGCGCCCTTTTACTGGGTGACATGTCACTTTCAAGTATCTCGCGGAGACCCCTCACCTGCGCGGTATAGTAAGCCCTGTTCGCCTCGAGCCCCTTGAGGTTCGATTTATATTCCCTCGCAGAAATTGCACCGCCCTTAAATTCAGCCTCTAATTCTTGTCTCCTTAAAGCGTTCGCTTTTTGATTTCTTGTTTCAAGTAAACGAATCTGTTCCGATATATGTCGGTTAACATCACGTAAATCCTTCGCTTGTTCACGGGCGTTTTTAGCGAATTTATCGTATAATTCAGCAGCACTCTGTCTCAGTTCTTTTACCCTTGAATCATCGACCTGAATTTTAACCCTGGCATTATTGTCCATTTTGAGCCTCCTGCATCTTTTGTAAAAACTCTCGTGCTTCTGCTGCACGATCCTCGGGTGTCCGATCTATCTTCCTTGATTTCAGAAAATCGCATTCATTTGGTTTATACTCATCGGTATCCTGAATCTCATTAAACAATCGATCTTCCTCCCATTCTAACCGCATATTTAAAAAAGAAGATTCCCTATGTTGTTGCGACATGAAGGGAATCTTATGTTTTTCTCTATACCACCTGTCGATCGGAAATTTGAGATTCCATTTTACCATGAACTCTCTAAACTCATTCGACATGGCCGTTAAATTTTCATCAACTTCTCAATTTCATCTGCGAGGGGTTTCACATCCCGGTTAAAGGCCTCCTTGATCACCGCGAAATCTTTCAAACCCAAATCTCTGATTTCACACTTCAAATCTTCCATGAATTTAGGACACAACACCCTCAATGTCGCCTCGATATCAATGATATCTAACGCATTCATCGCACTGTTTGTTGCTGACGTAACCAAACTCGCGTACATTCCGTTGGATAACATCTGTTTGTAAACTTCAATATCCCGGTACTGTCCGACTGTGGGTAGATTGATCTCATACTCATTCTGAACAGTCGATGTCTTAACTTTAAATAAAATTTTTTCCTTCATATCTGATTTTTATTAACTCATTATCATGGGAGTCTTGTATCGACCTGAAATATCCATTGTTGCAATACCACCTGTTGCGATACTCCATGATATATTTTCCGTGACGCAATCGCGTGCCCTCATGATGGTGTTTCCCGTTGTATCCGTTTCTGTAACAAGACGGTTTGTCTCATCAACACCCGTTACTTGTTTACGATACACAACAATAGAGAAAGTTAACGATATCAATGAGATGGTATTGATAACTTCGTCAACGGATCCGTATCTATTCAACATTTTCTTAAACCAAGGAGTATCAAATCCTATAAAGAAATAGTTGCTACTGAAACTACAATCAACGGCAGTCGGTACAAATTCATTGACTAATAAGTCACCGAGACCCCTAACCGGGGTTAGGGTGGCTTGCTCGGTGAACTGAACTTGTTGCATTTGCCCGACAAGCTCATTATCTATGTAAACGGCCGCCATTGGCGCGCCAAAAGATTTTATCTTATCCATCTTTTATTAGTTTTTAAAAACGAACCCGGTGAAGAAAATCTTGTTGATCTCGTTGTTGATCACGATACCGTAAGTAACGAGGTAATAATCGTCTTTCTTGGTTACCGTCACGTTACGGTAAGAAAGCAAGAGGTTATCTGACGTTGCCGTGGCGGTTCTCGTTAACAGGTAATTTTCCGTCCAATTTTTCAAGATACCGGCACTCAAAGTGTTGGAGTTAACCCCGTTCTCCGCTGATAACAAATCAATCTCGCTGTTAACAATCAATTCCTTGTTAATTTGCATGACAACTCGCATGAACTGGATGGAGAATGATTCCCCGTTATTCGTGAACAGGACTTGATTGTTCAACCCTTGCATCGTGTTGATACCTTGCAGAACAACGAATTTTTGAAGGCTCTCGTTATAAATGGTAACAAGTAAACCACCATCCAACGCTTGTTTTTTCTCGGAATCAGTTAACTGATGCTTTACCTTTAACACGCCGATTGTTTTGTTCGTTACCGGAATTTGAGGCGCCTTACCGGCCGTTCTACCAAGAACTGCACACATATTATAATACGGACCCCACCATCGATACCCTATACCGTTAGCGTTTGTTGCCATCGCAACTCCTCCGTGAACGACGCAAGCGTAAGGTGAATTAAAATCCTTTGCCAAACCCAATGAAGTAGAAAACACCTCATCGTCACCTGCCACGAATAATAATTTTTTGAATTTAGCGGTTTGTGTTATGTGCGCGAGAACCTTGTTATTCTTTGCCTGCGTGTTGCTATCAAGAAAAACGAAGCTATTATCGAGATTCGTGATGGCACCTAAAACAGTGTCAAGTTGATCCTCGTACTCATCGTTACCACCAACCGCTGGGGTGATAGCTTGATCAGCTAACGTTTGACCCGTTGCCGAAACGTCACTTACCGCGACAGCTCCCGTTCCGTTTTTCGTATAATTAGCTATTTTAAACAATCTATTGAAAGCCGAGCTATTTATCATCCATTCGTTAAGGTCCTCGATGTTCTTAAATTCGGGAGATGCTATAACAAGTTCCGGGTTTGAATCATTTAATGAGACTTCATTATAAGACACACCATCTGTGTATAACCCTGTAAATGTCCCGCGATAGATTTCAAGAATTAGAGCTGTATTATCAATATCACCAATACGGGTTCTAAACCCGTATCCCTTTTTCAAATTTCCTAAATTAGCTGCCGCTGTTGCCGTACTAGGATCATTTCCTCCATCACCTTGCGTTCCGTTAGCGATATATCCCTCGTCAAGCGGGATGATATCAATAGTTCCACCGTTTCCGGTTCCACCAGTTGGCTCGAAAGTCATTTTCGCCGGGGTTGTTTTAGCAGCCCTCACGAACATGATCTCGGAAACGCCAACCGCGGCCGCGTTAGACGCATCCGGGAAAAACAAGGCGTTAGCGAGCTGCCAGTACATTCCACCTTTAACGAAAGAACGAAAATCGTCAATATTATCAAATCGATAAACGGCGTTTGTTCCGTTATTTATGGTTTTATCACCGCCAGCACTTTGTATCCCAGATCCACCACACCAACCTTTACCGAAATTACCGGTATCTATAATCAAGCATTTACC
>ENA-UEOJ01000008-UEOJ01000008.1-human-gut-metagenome-genome-assembly--contig:-NODE-8-length-148161-cov-9.108411_pt1 | contig 148161 bp, 128 predicted proteins | sample MGYA00242885_ERZ507886 | MGnify/ENA primary metagenome ERZ507886 (study PRJEB26167, sample SAMN06115505) | human gut metagenome | host: Homo sapiens | place: China:Anhui | collected 2015-08-07... | reverse complement strand
ACTCTCCAATAAAGTTTATTGAAGAACTAATCTAGCTCTTATTATTTAAAAAAGAAGTTATTTGACTTGGTCTTGCGTTTTCGCGCTCGACCCGCACATTCGCTTTTTTCTAGGTTTATGTTCAGTTTTCAAGGTTCAGTGCCTAGCGATTTTGGCTTTTGTTTTGTTGCCGTATCGCGTCGACTTGTATATAATACCACGTGACCTAGGTTATGTCAACACTTTTTTCGGCACTTTTTTAAGATTTTTTCGAAAAACACTAGGATTCGTGGAAAAAGAAATATGCTTGATTATCGCCTTTATCGGCATTAAAATTTCTTCAAAAAATCTCAAAAAACGTGCTTTTTTCAGCTGTTTTTTCCATAAAAACAGCCGAAAATCAGTAAAATTTTTCTTTGTTCCGCAGATTTTTTTCTTAAAATCATGTAGGTTTTTTCTTCTATCTTCATTATCCGCAAGCTGCCGATTCAATACATATCCTTCCGGAGCATACTTTTACATACTTTCCTTTAAAATAAATACGCTGAGTTTTCAATAATTCTATGACAAAGTTGTCTGAAAATGCTATAATAAGATGACTTCTATTTGCAGCCTTTGGTATTGGCTGCGCAGTCAATATAATGAAGAAGAGGTAGAAAATGTTTAAAGTACTAAAATTCATTGTCATCAGTGTTGTTTGCCTCATTATAATGGGAGCGTCAGTGCTTTATGGCTTCTCCAGTCTTTTTGCACCTCCTAATATGGATGAAACACTGATTCCGGACGCTGCTTCACAGTTCTACGATATCAATGGTAACGCAATCTATACTACGCTTTCGGAAGAACGCAGAGTACCTGTTACTATTGATAAGATTCCTAAGCATGTGCAGCGTGCCTTTATTGCTATTGAAGATAATCGCTTCTATGAACACGGTGGTATTGACTACCGCGGCACAGCACGTGCTCTGCTTTCTACATTAAGCGGTCACGAAGTACAGGGCGGCAGTACCATTACCCAACAGCTGGCAAAGAATGCTTTCCTTACCCAGGAACGTTCCATCATTCGTAAAATTAAGGAAGCTTTTATTGCCAAGGAACTTGAGCACAAATATACTAAGGATGAAATCCTCACTATGTATCTGAACCAGATTTATTTCGGTCAGGGTGCATACGGTATTGAAAGTGCTTCCATGTATTACTTCAATAAGCATGTTCAGAATCTGGATATCGCTGAAGCTGCTACTCTGGCAGCTATTCCCAAAAGCCCTAACTACTTTAATCCTTTTGAAAATCCGCAGGAAAGTAAAAAACGTCAGGAGCTTGTTATCGACCAGATGGTTAAATACGGTTTTATCTCTGCTGCCGACGGTAATGCTGCCAAAGCAGAAAAGCTTGTCTTCAGCACAACACATAAAACCAATTCCGATCCTCGCTCCTATTTCTTCGATATGATTACCCAAAAGGTTATCGAAGAGGTTGGTGCAGACGCTCTCTATAAGGGCGGTCTTAAGATTTACACCACTTTAGACCCGGATATGCAAAAGGCTGCTGAAAATGCTATGAAGCATCTGCCGGGCTATTATACAGACGGCAAGAAGCTGACTCAGCCGCAAATGGCTCTGGTTGCCGTTGACCCGCATAACGGTTATGTTAAAGCTATGATCGGCGGCCGTGGCCAGGATAAGTTCAACCGTGCTACTCTTGCAGTACGTCAGCCCGGTTCTGCCTTCAAGCCTTTTGTCTATCTGACCGCAATGCAGAACGGTTATTCTCCTGCCAGCGTTATCGAAGATAAAGAAGAAGAATTCTCTCCCGGCTGGAAACCGCAGAACTCCGACAGAGCATGGCATGGTAAGGTAAGCCTGCGTACTGCTCTGGTACGTTCTATGAACGTGCCTACCGTTAAGCTGGCCCAAGAGGTTGGTGTAAGCAAAATTATTAACAATGCCGAAAAAATGGGTATTACTACTCTGGTTGATTCCGGCGCTTACAGCGATGCAAACCTTGCTATGGCACTCGGCGGTCTCAGCAAGGGCGTTAATCCTCTGGAAATGGCTGCAGCCTACGGCGTTCTGGCAAGCAATGGTATGTATTGCAAGCCTATTGCTCTGCTGAAGATTGTTGACCGTGAGGGTAAGGTTCTGTACGAAGCTAAGCCTGAACCCAAACGTGTTATTGATGCCGAAGCAGCATACCTGACTACTAATATGCTGCAGGATGTTCTTATCAGCGGCACTGCAGGCGGCATGGGAATCGGCCGTCCGGCAGCAGGTAAAACCGGTACTACCGATACCTACATTGATGCCTGGTTCGTTGGTTACACTCCCGACCTCAGTACTGCCGTATGGGTTGGCGATGATAACAACAAATCTATGAATCGTATGTACGGCAGCGGCGCTCCGCTTTCTATCTGGCATGATTTCATGGTCAACGCTCTGGCCTCTACTCCGCGCACCGGCTTCAGCAATCCGGGCGTAGCTGTTCCGCCGGAACCGGAAATCAAGCAGGATGATAAGGACAAAGACAAAGATAAAGACAAGGATAAAGATAAGGACAAAGACAAGCAGGCTCCCGCTACGGTAACAACTGAAGGCAATGCCAACCAGGCACCTGTAGTAAGCAACCAGCCCACTAAAAAGAAACGCAGCATAAAGGACCGCGTTAACGAAATCATGGGCAAGCCTGTTGTCAGCAATCAGCCTACTCCGCGTAACTAATTCACTTTTATGGTGGTCACTAAGTGTGGCCACCATTTTTTATTGCTCGAAACCTAGTATATTGTATACATGAATACAGATTTATGCTATAATAATGACAGCTATAAATCAGCTTTAATTAACGAACTATACTAATAAAAGGAGTACTGCCATGGAGAAGAAACCCGTAAAAATAGTTGAAACCGTCCTGCGTGACGGCCACCAGTCCCTTGCTGCCACCAGAATGCGCATCAGCGACATGCTGCCGGCACTGGAACAGTTGGATAACGCCGGCTACTATGCTTTGGAGGCTTGGGGCGGCGCCACCTTTGACTCCTGCCTGCGCTTCCTTAACGAGGATCCCTGGCAACGTCTTCGCACGCTCAAAAAGCATCTGCGCAAAACCCCAATTCAAATGCTGCTGCGCGGTCAGAACATTTTGGGTTATAACCATTATGCCGATGATGTTGTACGTGAATTTGTAAACCGCTCTGTTGACAACGGCGTATCTATTATCCGTATTTTCGATGCTCTTAACGATACACGCAACCTGGAATGTGCAATGCGTGCCGCTAAGGAAGCAGGAGCACATGTTCAGGGCTGCATTGTATATACCATCAGCCCCTACCATCAGGACAAGGACTTTGTACAGCTCGGTAAAGAACTGGCACAGATGGGCGCAGATTCCATCTGCATTAAGGATATGGCGGGCCTGCTGCGTCCCTACGCTGCCGAAAGCCTTATCCGCAGCCTGAAGGCGGAGCTTGACCTGCCTATCGACCTGCACACTCACTTTACCAGCGGTATGGGTGATATGACTTACCTGAAGGCTGTTGAAGCCGGTGCGGACATGATTGATACTGCGCTTTCTCCGTTCTCCGAATCTACCAGCCAGCCCTGCACCGAAGCTTTGGTAGCAACGCTGGAGGGCACTCCCTACGATACAGGCATCAACCTTGCCGAGCTTAATGCATTGGCTGACTATTTCAAGGATGTACGCAAGAACCTTATCCACGATTTCAACCTGAACGCCAACATCCCCATTGATCCAAAGGTACTCACCTTCCAGATTCCCGGCGGTATGCTTTCCAACCTGCTGAACCAGATGAAGGAAATGGGCGTTGCCGACAAATATCCTCAGCTGCTTGAAGAAATGCCGCGCGTGCGTGCCGAGCTCGGCTATCCGCCGCTGGTTACTCCTACCAGCCAGATTGTAGGCTCTATGTCCGTATTGAACGTTGCTCTCGGACGCTACAAGATGATTCCCCGCGAGGTTAAGGATTTGATTCTTGGCAAATACGGCCGCACTCCGGGACCGATTGACCCTGAGGTAAAACGCCTTGCCATCGGTGACGCACCGCAAATCGACCACCGTCCCGCCGACGATATTCCGCCGCAGATGAAAAAGCTACGCGAAAAGCTGGCTGAAGAAGGCTTCCCCAACGCACCGATTGAAGACGTTTTAAGCTACGCCTCCTTCCCTGAGGTAACTCTTAACTTCCTGCGTCACAGTAACATCGGTATGAAATTCCACGATTTATAAGCACAACGCTAAAGAGCACGCTGAGAAATCAATCTCAGCGTGCTCTCTTTTTATGCAGATATTATTTTACATCCTCCAGATGTTCTTCCTGAAGCTCCTCGTGAATCTTTTCCGGCTCGTGCAAAAGCTGGATGCCGACACGCACGATACGCATCTTGTCAATCTCCTCTACCGTAAAAGCAGCAGCAGATGTCTGCACCTTCTGCCCCACCTTAGGCGGATAATCAAGCTGAGAATAAACCCAGCCGCCGATAGTATCACAGTTTTCGGTATCCAAGGCCAGCTCAAAGGTATCGTTAACATCCTCCAACAGCATTTTGCCGTCAACGGAATAGGTTTTGCTGCCCTTTTCCTCTACCTCCGGACGTTCCTCGTCAAACTCATCCTGAATCTCGCCTACGATTTCCTCCAGGATATCCTCAACGGTAACCATACCTGCGGTACCACCGTATTCATCAACCAGAATTGCCAGCTGACTGCGATGCTTCTGCAGAATACGCAGCAGCTTGCTGATAGGCAGAGATTCCGGCACCAGCAGCACCTTACGCGCCAGACTGCGCAAATCAGGACGCTCGCCGGCATTTAAGCTGCGCAGCAAATCCTTGATATGCAAAAAGCCGATAATGTGGTCCTTGTCCTCATCACAGATAGGATAACGCGTCATGCGCTCTTCCAACGCCGTCTTGATATTATCCTCCCAGGAATCCTCCAGATAAAGACAAATCATATCAGTACGCGGTACCATGATATCGCTGGCACGACGGTCGGAAAAATCAAAGACATTATCAAGATAAGTAAGCTCTGTTTTATCAATATAGCCATGCTTGTGGCTTTCTTCCATCAGAATGCGGATTTCGTCCTCGTTGTGCGCCTCTTCCGCTTCGCTCGCAGCCTCAACGCCTATACGACGCAGCGTCCAGTTAGCCACATGATTTAAAAACCACACCGCAGGATACATAATGCGGTCAAAGAAAATCAAAGGACCGGAAACAAACAGTACAACCTGCTCTGTCTTCTGAATCGAAAGAGACTTCGGCACCAGCTCGCCCAAAACAATATGCAGCGCAGTGATAACAGAAAAGCCCATAACAAAGGCAATCGTGTGCTCAACATTTTCCGGCAGGCTTAAAAACGAAAACAGCGGATGAATCAGCTTAGCCACAGTCGGCTCACCAATCCAGCCAAGGCCCAGAGATGCCAGCGTGATACCAAGCTGTGTCACCGAAAGATAGGCATCGAGATGCTCCGTAACCTGCTTGGCGCTTTCTGCCCGCGTATTGCCTTCCTTAATCAGCGCATCAAGACGCGAAGGGCGTACCTTGACAATAGAAAACTCCGAAGCAACGAAAAAGCCGTTCAGCGCTACCAAAAATAAAATCGCTATAACATTAAACAAACATATGAGATAGTCCAAAAATCTCTGTAATCCTGCAGATTGCAGAAAAACAGTTTCACCTCCGTAAAATATATAATATTAATAGTATTGTACCATAGTTAGGCCATAAAGCAAAATAATTTTTTGTAAAATTTGTAGCAAAAAAGCCGCCGTATCAGCAAAAATTTACATGATACGACGGCTTTAAGCTTTTATTTGAGGTCGGCTACAGCCTTATGCAAAGATGATGCCTTATACTCAAGCTTTAACTGCTTCAGCGCAGCGTTTGCACAGAGTCGGATGCTCAGCGTCCTGACCAACCTCGTCACTGTAAATCCAGCAACGCTCGCACTTGTGGCCTTCGGCAGCAGCAACGGTAACCTTCAGGTCCTCGCGGCCGGTTGCTTCGGCACCTTCGGCAGCGCCTTCAACAACAACTGCCTGAGAAACGATCAGCAGAGTTGCCAGGTCTTTTTCTACGGATTTCAGGATAGCCAGTGCTTCGCCTTCAGCGTGCAGCTCAACCTTAGCGTCCAGAGAGTGACCGATTTGTTTGTTACGACGAGCCAGCTCCAGCACCTTGGTGATTTCGCTGCGGATTTCAATGAAGTTATCCCATTTGGTTTCCAGCTCTTCATTGATGTATTCTTCCTTAACTTCCGGCCAGGGCAGCATTTGTACGGATTCCGGAGCATTAGCAGGTTTCTTCATGAACTGCCATACCTCTTCCATAGTGAAGCTCAGTACCGGGGACAGCATAACGATGAGATCCATGAGGATTTCATGCATAGCGGTTTGTGCGCTGCGACGCTCTTTGCTGTCAGCCTTATAAGCATACAGGCGGTCCTTGATGATATCCAGATAGAAGCTGGACATTTCAACGGTGCAGAAGTTATGGATTGCATGGTACAGTACATGGAAATCATAGCTTTCGTAAGCAGCGGTAACTTCCTTCTTCAGCAGCTGCAGATGCATCAGTGCCCATTGGTCAAGCTCCAGCATTTCGTTGAACGGAACAGCATCGGTTTCATAGTTGAAATCGTTGGTGTTGCCCAGAATGTAACGGATGGTGTTACGGATTTTGCGGTATACTTCAGCCAGCTGCTTCAGGATTTTCGGGGAGATACGGATATCTGCCTTATAATCGGAGGAAGCAGTCCACAGGCGGATGATATCAGCACCGTATTGTTTGATTACGTCCTGCGGAACGATGACGTTACCTACGGATTTGGACATCTTGCGGCCATCGCCGTCAACTACATAGCCATGAGTCAGTACGGATTCGTACGGAGCACGGCCTGCAACAGCAACGGAAGTCAGCAGAGAGGACTGGAACCAGCCACGATGCTGGTCACTGCCTTCGAGGTACATAGCAACCGGCCAGGACAGCTCCGGACGCTTTGCGGCAACAGCCATGTGAGAAGAACCGCTGTCGAACCATACGTCCATGATATCGCTTTCCTTGTGGAAGTGCTTACCGCCGCATTTCGGGCAGACAGTGCCTTCCGGCAGCAGCTCTTCTGCAGTGTGAGCCCACCATGCATCGCTGCCTTCTTTTTCGAACCAGTTAGCAACGGAGTCGATGGTAGCTTCGTTAATCAGATGCTCGCCGCAGTTATCGCAGTAGAATACCGGGATAGGAACGCCCCATACGCGCTGACGGCTGATGCACCAGTCGTGACGGTCGCTTACCATGTTATGGATACGTTGTTGGCCCCAGGAAGGAATCCACTGTACATCGTCGATAGATTTCAGTGCTTCATCACGGAAGCCGTCGATAGAAGCGAACCATTGAGAGGTTGCGCGGAAGATAATCGGGTTTTTGCAGCGCCAGCAGTGTGCGTATTGGTGCTTAATGTTTTCTTTACCCAGCAAGCAGTTCAGCTCAGCCAGATATTTCAGTACCGGGATATTAGCGTCGAATACGAACATGCCCTTGAAGCGTTCGCCTGCTTCTTCGGTCAGCTTGCCTTGGGAATCAACAGGGCAGAGAATCGGCAGCTTGTATTTCAGGCCGGTTTCAAAGTCGACATCGCCATGACCGGGAGCGGTATGTACGCAACCGGTACCGGCTTCGGTAGTTACATAGTCAGCCATAACTACTAGAGAACGGCGGTTGTTGTATTCAGGGAACGGATGCACGCATTCAGCGTATTCCATATCTTTACCAAGAGTAGTGCCAAGGATATTGCTGAGGTCCTTATGGCAGACAGCGCCAACCTGAGCCAGCAGGTCCTTTGCCATGAAGAGAACTTCGCCTTCGCATTCAACCCAGGCATATTCCAGAGCAGGGTTCAGAGCAACAGCAACGTTGGCAGGCATGGTCCACGGAGTGGTGGTCCAAATTACCATGTAAGCTTTTTTGCCTTTAGCAGCTTCCGGAGTCTGGCCGTTGTCTTTTACCAGCGGCATTTTTACGAAGATAGTCGGAGTTTTTTGTTCGCCGTATTCGATTTCTGCTTCAGCCAGAGCGGTTTCGCAGTGCGGGCACCAGTAAACGGTCTTTTTGCCTTTGTAGATATAGCCTTTGTTAGCCATAGTACCGAATACACGGATTTGCTCAGCTTCAAAGCTGTGATGCAGAGTGATGTACGGGTTTTCCCAATCGCCCAGAACGCCCAGACGTTTGAAGTCTTCGCGTTGGATATCAACCCATTGCAGAGCGAAGTCATGGCATTTGCGGCGCAGAGTCAGCGGATCCAGCTCATTGCGGTTCAGGCCCAGCTCTTTGATAGCAGCGTGCTCAATCGGCATGCCGTGGGTATCCCAGCCGGGAACATACGGGGTATCGAAGCCTTGAGCGTATTTGTATTTCATGATGATATCTTTTAAGATTTTGTTCAGGGCATGACCCATGTGGATTTTGCCGTTTGCATACGGAGGGCCGTCATGCAGAACAAATTTCTTGTGGCCTGCATGCAGAGCCTGCTTTTTGCCATAAATATCGTTTTCTTCCCAGAATTTCAGAAAATCAGGTTCGCGCTGCGGCAGACCGGCACGCATAGGGAACTCTGTTTCGGGCAGATTCAGTGTTTTACCATAGTCCATTACTAATAACCTCCAATTTTATTAAACAAAAAAATTAACAATATAAAAAAGCTTCGTCCCTCAAATAAGGGACGAAGCTGTAGACTAACAACGATTAATACGCATGCGTATCATGCATCATTATCAAACGTGTACTCCGTGGTACCACCCTCATGACGACAGCCTTTGCTGCACGCCACTCGTGTGCGCAATATCGGGCGCTCCCGTATGCAGCTACTAAGCTTCGCCACATCCGCTCCAAAGTGATTTTCACCTGCTTTACTTCGTCCGGGCTTGCACCATCCCCCGGCTCGCTTAACCTGCGCCGCAAGCTACTGTCTTTTTCATCGCGTTAACAAATATCAATAAACGCTAATATTATACATTAGCTGTAGCAAGAAGTCAATGAGTTTTTCTTGCTTCTCAAATTTACTCTTTAGTAGCCATTTTTTCTATATCCGTAAAATCAATATAGAGTTTTTTATTCTTATATCCGTAAGAAGTTGTCAAATCTACTATTTTTTTACTATAATCACCACTCACCAGCTTGCCGGAAAAAACTACAACGTCGCCACTTTTCAAAGGCATAATCTTTTTATAAAGCTCGCTGTCGGCAGGGATTAACATTTCATCTGCGGCATATCTTTTTGTTTCAACAGCATATTCCGCTTCAGGAAAATCACAGCTTAGCCTTACATAAGCAGCCATACCTGAGTTTACCGATTCAATTCTATCAACCTTGGCACACCATTTTTTCACATAACCGTCTTTAAAAAATTCATTGAATTCCTTTTCGTATGATTTATTGAATTCCGCTTTCTCAAGCTCTGTCATGGATTTTTTCTCGTTTTGATTATAGCGGGCCTGTATTTCATTGAACTTTTTCTGGCTGGGAATACTTTCAGCAACTACACTATCAGTAATTTTCACAAATGAATTATCTGATTTTCCGATATGTAAGCTACTTCCTAAAGCTGTAATAAAAGTAAGCAAAATTATTAAAAGAAAAATACCAACTATCGCTTTGGCAAAAACTCCGTGATACCGCCACAGCAAATATAATCCTACCGGCCAGAAGATAAAAAGCATTAAAACAGCAAACCAGCCCTGTTCCCAAAATTTACTTTCCCGCTTTACCTCAGTTGCTTCTTCACGAACCGCTCTCCCACAACCGGAACAATAGTTGGCGTTATCAGGTATTTGTTGTCCACAGTACTTGCATTGCATAACAATCCGCTCCTAATCATCCATGTATATGTTATTACAACAACATAAAATTCTAAAAACAAGCTAATGATACGCCCTAAGCTCTTTGCCTTTAATCACCTTTATCTTAACATTCTTTAGGATAATTAGCAACAATACTTCAGTTCTCCCCCACGCCCATACTTATTGGCTACAGTATAAAATTCCCCCTACGCCCTACGCTCTACTTCTACCGTACTTTACGTCTATCCTTTAGTTAGTACTCTAAAGAACAAGGTTACTACTAGCTTACGCTAGTAGCTTTTATCAACGCAGAAGAAAAAGCGAGAAAGAAAACCAACAAAAGAAAGAACGAAAAAGAAGATTCACTCTTATACTCGGGAAAAACGAAGCAAAATTATTACACTGTTTAAGAAAAAATTTTAAAATTTATTTTTTCAGGTGTAATAATTTTCATCGCGAAAAGACGAGTAATAGAGTGAGAACACAAAAACAACCGCTTAAGCGCTTTTCCTCAAAGCACCCAAGCGGTCATTCACAGCCTTATTCACTTCTCGTACTTAAACTCAAACACGCCAAAGCCCTTTCCCTGCGTCAGATGACTCACATCATTCAAGCGGAAAACAGCATGCTCATGCCATTTGTTAATCCCCAGAACAGTTACGCTGGCAGGCTGCACATCAACCGAAAAATTAAACGCCGCCACCTGCTGCATATCCATTCCCAGCCAACGGAAAATTATATTCTGAATCGTACCCTTATGTGCAACAATCAGCAGATTTTCCTTGTCGACATCCGCACAATGCCACAGACCGTGTACATTACGGCGATAAAATTCATTGCGCGTTTCACCGCCGGGATAGTTGCGGTGATCCAGCTCCTGCTCGGAAGCAGGCTTGCAAAAATGCTTCTTGGCCTCTTCCTCAGTCATGCCGGCAGCAATGCCGTTATTCTTTTCTCTCAGGAAACGGCAATGCTCTATTTCGCCCTTAAAGCCAAGCTCCTCGGCAATAATCTGCGCCGATGCGGAAGCGCGCTGCAAATCACTTGCCAGAATCCGCAGCTTGCAATTACGTCCGGCAAAATCCTTCGCCAGCTTTACCGCAGCAGCCTTTATCTGCGCCCTTCCCTTTTCGGTCAGCTGTGAATCCGTCCAGCCGCCGGTTAATCTTTGCGTATGATGCGTTGCTTCACCATGCCTCACTAAGATAATCATCATTCAGCCTCCGACTATTCTTCGTTATGACTGGCATAGTTTTTGAGCAGCTCAACCTGCGTTTCCAGCAGATGCAGCATATTTTTTCGATGCAGCGCCGCCTTTTTCACCTGCTCGTTATAAGCCTGTTCGGCCATAGCAGCCTTGGCATCAGCCTCAAAAATAATTTTACGGCTGCGTTCCTCTGCATCTCCCACCAGTTTACGATATTTAGTATTTGCATCCAGCATCATTCTGCCGGCTTCGCTGCGTGCATCCTCCAGCAGCTTGTTAGCCTCGCTGGCAGCACTGTTAGCGCGTTTTTTGCAGACATCCTCGGTAGTAATACGCAGCTTATCTGCATCCACCTCGGCAGTGCTGCGCAGCTTTTCGGCATAGGACTTGGCTTCTTCACGCAGCTTATTGCATTCAGCCATCGCTGCCTGCAGCATGTTATCGGTTTTGTTCTTCGTCTGATTATACAAATCCTCGGCATGCGCCATAGTATCGTCGTGCAGCTTCTGCGCCGCAGCCTTCGCTTCGCTCAGCTGCTGCTCGCATTTCACTGCCGTTTCCTTCTCCAGCAGCGCCGCCTTCTTTTCACTGGCGTTCTTCACCTCGTCAGCAGTTTCCTGCGCCACAGCCAGCGTGCTCTGCATGGTAGCCTCCATCTGCTGATAATATTCCAGCTTGGAGCTGACGCGCTCGATAGTTTCCTTCTGCTCCAGATTATCCAGATAAAGGTATTCGTATTCCTTAATCAGCTTGGCAAGAAACTTGTCTACCTCTTCTACCTCATAGCCACGAAAACCCTTGGTAAAAGTTTTTTTCTTTAAATCCTCCGGATTAAGCATGGTTTATCCTCCTAGATATAACGCTTCAGCGTTACGCTGATGCGTCCTTTTTTAGTAGTGCCGCGGATTTCCTCAATCTCTACTCGTCCACGGCCGCGGAAGGAAATTACATCGCCCTCGTTCACCGGCTGTGCCGCCTTCTTGGCCTCTTTCCAGTTTACCTTGACATTCAGGCTTTTGATTTCATCCGCCATACGGCTGCGGCTTACGCCATAGCCTGCCGCTGCCACGGCATCAAGGCGCAAATCAGCGACTGTCGCGTTAATCAGCTTAACCTTTTCTTCCTTCTGCAGCAATTCCTCGCGGGGAATTTCCGTAAGCGTTACCGGCGCAGAACCGATCTGCGTCAGATTACCGGTAAGATAATTTACCAGCGATTTTTCTACTACGAACTGCGCTCCCTCGGGCACAAAAACGATATCGCCCAAGGCCTCGCGCTTGCAGCCCGTGCCCATAAACGCACCCAGAATATCGCGGTGCGACAAATCATAATAGCGCTTATCCCAGGCCGCCAGAAAATAGGCCATTCCGAAATCCGGCTGACCGTAAAAATCATCGGCAACAAAGGCAGCCTTCACCCTTTCGGCATTACTGAAGCCGCCGTCGCTTTCCAGACGCACATTTTCGTAGTTCGCCGCAATAATTTCCGCAACGTTATAGGCATGAGGATCAAGAAACTCGCTCACACGGAACTTGCGTGATTTATTGGCGCCCTCGGCCAAATCCAGCAGCTTGGCCGCCAGCTGTTCGTCACCGCCGGCTTTAAAGTAACGCAGAATTTTTTCTCTGTCTGCCATAAATTATTTCCCCTGTAATTCCTTATCTCTTTGCAGCACTGCCTGTACCGCATCATAAAAAGCACCGCGCACGCCATGGTTTTCCAAAGCATGGATGCCTGCAATAGTCGTGCCACCGGGGCTTGTTACCTGGTCGCGCAGCTGTGCCGGATGCAGGCCGCTTTCTACGCACAGCTTGCCGCTGCCTGCCAATGTCTGTGCGGCCAGCTTAATAGCCAGCGCACGCGGCAGACCGGCACGCACGCCTGCGTCAGCCAGTGCATCAATAATCACAAAGCAATAGCCAGGTCCGCAGCCGGAAATAGCGGTAATCGCCTGTAATGCTTTCTCATCTACAAATTCTATTTCGCCGCAGCTGCTGAAAATTGCTGCCGCAGTCTGCTTCATCGGCTCAGTTACCGCCTCATCGCAGCAGATAGCAGTCATGCCGGCACCTGCTGCCAGCGGAGTGTTCGGCATCGTGCGGACTACCGGGAACCCCGGAGCATAGGCATGCAGCTGCTCCAGCGTAACACTGCCCATGATAGAAAGCACCCAGGCATCTTTTTTCATCGCAGCTATCAGCTCAGGCACCAGCGCCACCGGTGCAACCTGAGGCTTAACGGCAAAAATTACCAGATCCGCATCGCGAACAGCCTCTTTGTTGTCCGTAGTAACATTTACGCCAAAGGCTTCATGCAGACTGCGCGCATGTGCCTCAGTCGGCTCGCCTACGGTAATCATTTCCGGCGCAATCAGACCGCCGCCGATAATTCCCTTGATAATAGCTTTGGCCATAGCGCCGCCGCCGATAAATGCAATCTTCTTTACTGCTATTTGTCCCATGGATTATTTCCCCTCTCGTCAAGCTCGTGCTCTTCGCCCGCATCTATATCTACGTTTTTCGGGGCGCAGATAACAATATTGCGTCCCAGCTTTTTCATGCTGCCGCCGATAGCATAAACAGTACCGCTGATAAAATCGGTCATACGCTTGGCAACAACATTGTCTGTCTTATCGTAATTAACAACTACAGCCTGATTATCACGCAGATAATCGGCAATCTTAGGAGAATCATTGAAATCTACAGGCTCCAGCAGTACAACTGTCATCAGCTTGTCGGCAATAGGCAGGTTAATGGTTTTGCTGCCCATTTTTTCATTTTTAACCGGCTCCGGCTTTGCTGCCGAACCCTTAAAGTTCAAAATGGATTTGCGTTCACGCTTAGGCTCCTCTGCCGGTGCTGCAGCAGCAGGCTCCTTGCTGCCGAAGAAACGCTTCTTGGGTTTAGCCGGCTCCTGCTCGGTCTTGGCAGGCTTTTGCTCTACTTCTTCCTCGATGATTTCTTCCTCGTCATAAAGACTTAATGCATTCATGATTTTATCAATAATATTCATTACGTCACCAACCTTATCTATGTCTTAAAATTTCAGACTATAATCACGCTGTCCGAACAAGGCTGTGCCTACACGCACAATATTGGCACCTTCTTCTATTGCAACTGTGTAATCATTGCTCATACCCATGGACAGGATATCCGCCTGCGGATACTGCTGCTTTAAACGGGCGAACGCACGGTAGCCTGCCGCAAATACAGGTCTTGTCTGCTCAATATCCTCGCATTTTGGGGCAATTACCATCAGCCCGCGCAGACGTACATGCTTATATTCCGGCAGCTTCGGCAGCAGCGCCAAATAATCCTCTTTATCTAAGCCGGACTTCTGCTCCTCATGGGCAATGTTCAGCTGCAAAAGAATATCCTGCACCTTACCGATGCGTTCTGCCTCCTTATCAACCGCAGCCAGCAAATGCTCACTGTCAACCGATTCGATAAGGTCAAACAAGGCAACAGCCTGGCGCGCCTTATTCGTCTGCAAATGACCGATAAGATGCCAGTAGCCGTGTTTGCCCAAAGCCTCCTGCTTATGCTTAGCCTCCTGCACGCGGTTTTCGCCTACGTTGGCAATGCCCAAGGCTTCGATATCTGTAATAATTTCGGGCGGATGATTTTTCGTCACCGCCACCAGCGTTACTTTATCTCCTGTGAGCAGGTCTTTATTTTTACGCTTGTCCAAAGCAGACGCTATCTGCTCCTGAACCTGCTTTAAATTATCAGCTAACAATGTATTTGCCCCCCAATTCTCAGCAAAATGATTTGTGGCAAAGATTCTGCTTTTTATTATGCTTTAAAAGCTCTTTATCTTTATATTTTAGCATACGTGTAAACCATTGTCACGAATAAAAACAACAAAGAGCTGCCACACAAAAGTGCAGCAGCTCTCAATAAAATTATCTTTGTTATGATAGCTATTAGTATAACAGCTTGTTGGCAATAACCAGACGTTGAATTTGGTTGGTGCCTTCGTAGATTTGCATGATTTTAGCGTCACGCATCATCTTCTCTACAGGATACTCTTTAGTGTAGCCGTAGCCGCCCATTACCTGAACAGCGTCGGTAGTTACCTGCATAGCGGTATCAGCGGCATAGCATTTAGCCATAGCAGCCTCTTTGGAGAATTCCATTCCCTGGTCACGCATCCAGCAAGCCTTTTGAACCATGAGGCGAGCGGTTTCAACCTTCATAGCCATGTCAGCCAGCATGCCTTGAACCATTTGGAATGAAGCAATCGGTTGTCCGAACTGACGGCGCTCTTTAGCATATTTAACAGCGCAGTCCAAAGCAGCCTGAGCGATACCTACGGAAACAGCGCCAACGAACGGACGAGCGCTGTCTAAGGTGTTCATAGCAATACGGAAGCCTTCGCCTTCGCGGCCTACGCGATAGGACTCAGGAATAACAACGTCTTGCAGAACCAGCTCGGTAGTATTGGAAGGACGGATGCCCATTTTGTTTTCTTTCTTGCCAACGGAGAAGCCCGGGGTGTCTTTCGGAACGATGAAAGCAGTCAAACCACGGATACCGCCGGTTTTACGGGTGTTAGCGAATACCAGGAAGATTTCTGCCAGACCACCGTTGGTGATGAACATTTTGGTACCGTTCAGAGTGTAGGTACCTTCTTCCTTGTTGCGTACAGCGCGGGTAGAAACGCCGCCTGCATCACTGCCTGCACCGGGCTCGGTCAGTGCGAAAGCAGCCAGACCGCCGTTGTTCAGGATATCGCAATACATTTTCTTTTGTTCGTCGGTGCCTGCCAGCAAAACAGGTACAGTTGCCAGGCTGTTGGCAGCCAGAGAGGTTGCAACACCTGCGCAGCCTTTGCCCAGCTCTTCATAAATGGTAGCAACAGAAATGCTGTCCAGGCCGGGGCCATCTAATTCTTCCGGAACAATAACGTTCAGCAAGCCCATTTCGTTAGCCTTGTCAATCAGGCCGTCACGCATATGGTTTTCTGCATCCATTTCAGCAGCATAAGGAGTAATTTCTTTTTCAACAAACTCCCTTACCATTTCCTGTAATTCTAATTGTTCCTCGTTTAATGCAAAATCCATCATATCCTCCTTGATATCAAGCGGTCTTCCGCGTCATTTCCCTTCCAAATAAACTCAGGTAAGCTCACCATTTGGCGGGTATCTCTTTAAATCTGTCGACGACAAACATCGTTGTTAAAATCGTCCCAATTAAATGCTCTTTGCTGTCAGTCATTTCAGCCTCTATAACCATCGTAGAATGTCCGGAATGCTTGATATGGCTTCGTACCGTTAAGGTAGTCGGCTCATGGACACCTTTGATAAAATTCATGCTGAAATTAAGAGTTGCCACTACAGCGCCCACGCTTGCACCGGTAACACCCAGAACGGAGTCTGCCAAGGCCAACATCACTCCGCCGTGACAAATGTCACGATGATTAAAATGCTTCGCCGGATCAACGTCAATGCTGACTTCAGCACTGCCACACTTTATCTCACCAATATGCACACCGAATTTAGTCATAAAATTATTATCCGTGTACATCTGGCGAATATAGGCAGGAACATCCTTGACCTGCTCCACAGCTATCATCGCCTTTCTTCGGACAGCAGAAAATATTACTGTCAATATATCTTTGATATTTTACCACAAAACAGCGCTTAACTCAACAGTTTCATGCAAAAAAATAAGCTGAAAGGAAAGTTTTAGGGATAATTTTTTCAATAATCGCACTTTGGTATAAGCACGAAACAAAATGGCTGCCGCACTTTGAGTACAGCAGCCATGCAAGAAGCAGATAAATTAATCGATAATATTTTGCTTGTAATCGTGATACAGAGTCTTGAGCTCTTCCATAGTTGCTCCCATCTCAACTTTAAGCTTGGAAACAGTATCGTAATCGCCCTCGGCAACAGCTCTGCGGATAGCGGTGAAGATGCTCTTCTCTTCGAAGGAATCCTTAGCCAGCTTAGCACGCAGGTTCTGGATTTTACGCCACATTGCCAGGTCGCAGTCAGTGCAGGTTTCCTGGTTGTGCAAGCGCTTCATATCGATAACAGCCTGATAGTTTTCCGGAATCAGACGAGTCAAAAGCTCGGTCTTCCAACGAATCAGCGCACCCTGCATGAAGGAGTCGATATATTCCTTCTTCAGGATATTGCCTTGGGTGAGTACGGCAACCTTTTCCGGATATTTTTCAAAGGCGCAGAGATTTTCCCAAACGGTAGCAGGCGGTTCGCCGAACAGCTTGCTGCGTTCTTCCGCAGTGAAATCTTCAAACACGTCTTCCTCAGTGCGGTATTGACGGTCGGTATCCAGATAGAAGCCCTCTTCGCCGGCCTTCTTGGAAATTTCTTTTTCCAGAGCCTTCAGGTCCTTGCCGGATTCTACGCAAGCCTTGATGCCGTCGAGGCAGGACAGATAGAAGGCAGCAATAGCAATATAAGTATTGGTGTACGGGTTCGGAGAACGCATTTCGATACGGGTAGCCTTATCGTTGTCCAGATCGCGGATCAGGCCTGCAAGAATGGTTCTGTTACGGGACGGGTTATCCGGGCTCAGGCCAAGGCTGGTAACGATGCAGACAGGAGCTTCAAAGCCGGGTTTCAGACGGTTCAGAGAGTCAATGGTGCAGGAGATAAACGGATTGGTTACCTCGTAGTTTTTCAAAAGGCCCATGAGAGCGCCGTAGCCGATAGCGGACAGGAAGTCCTCATGCATATCCTTAGGCGAGAACAGGTTAACGATTTTGCCGTTTTTCATTTTTGCGGCAATGCCTACATGCGTATGCTCACCGCTGCCTGCAACACCGGGAATCGGTTTAGCCTGGAAGGAAACCTCCAGACCGTTCATGCGGAAAACTTCTTTAACGATGATACGTGCCAAAAGCTCGTTATCTGCAGTCTGAACGCCGCTGCTGAATTTCCAGTCAACCTCCAACTGCTCCATAACGTGAGTCATATGGCCTGCGCCGTCAATCTGACCTTTAACGCCGCCACATTCCTTATGGCCCATTTCCGGCTCCAGGCCGTACAGCTCCAAAGTCTGAATAGTCTGCTCCAATGCAGTACGCACGTTGCCGCGGGTACGCTGCCAATATTGCTCCTGCATTACCTGAGAAGAGCTCAGAGCCTCCAGCGGTGCGTCCTCACGCGGAGTTTTTACCCAAAATTCCAATTCGGTAGCACTGGTGAAGAGCAACTTTTCAATCTCAGCAGGATTTACATGCTCCAGACCGGCAATTACCGGATGCTTAGCAAACAAATCCATAATTTCTTTTTCTACATAAGCCAGAGTATCATTCAAAATAGAACGGGAATCAACATGATTGCCGTTGTGAATCAGATAGCAGGGAATGCGCAGAGTACCGATCATGCGGCCGCTTTCTGCATCAAAATGCTCATAGTTATAATCAACAAACCAGTTAACGGTTTTATCAACCTTCATATCAACGCGGGCATCGTTCAGAGTAGCGATACCGGTCAGCACAACGGAGGAGCCGTCAGTCTGTGCTGCGCTGCCTGCCAAAAAGCCATCGATATCCTCGAGGAAAATCTTCATCGGGATTTTTTCGTCGGTATCATTGCCGGCAAAATCCACACCCATCAGAGATACAAACTGAATCTCCGGATGCAGAGTCAGAAGCTCACGCAGAGTGCTTTCGTTTTGTTCTTCGGGTTTAATTACGTACAGTAAATCTTTGTTGTTCATGATCAGTGCAGCCATAAGGCTGCCTCCTTTCTCAATACTCCCTAATTATCATGCTGCAGAAAAATGCTCCCTACATATTTTCTGCAAGATAAACGAAAAAGGACCTTTTTAAGCATGGACACACTACTTCCTTACTCAAAAAAGTCCTCGTTGACTGTCTTACTATTATAGCAGATATTAAGTGCTTTTGTCCAGCTTTAATTTCTGATAATAAGCTGTCAGGCAAGCAGGCGGACAAGAATTTCCTCCAGCTTTTCGTAGCCACGTCCGCCCTGACGCAGTTTGATATTCATATCAGATAGTCCCAGCAAAGCTTCCGTCAGACGCTTTTCATCAAAGCGCCTGCTGTCGCGCTCCAAAAATCTGTAGGCATAAGGACTGCGCATCCCCAGCTCATCCATAATGCCCTTCTGGTCGTAGCCTCTGCGCTTCAGCTCCAGATAACGCAGCACCTGACGCAGTTTAAATGCGACAGTTGCGCTGAGCGGCAGGATATAGGTTCCGTGCTTGCGTTCGCTCGCCAACAGCTCCAGGCACTGCTTCAGCTTGCCTGCCATAATATAATTGGTCAGCGCAAAAGATGAAGCGTTTGGCAACAGTGCAAAAACATTCAGCACATCTTCTTCCGTCCATTCTCTGCGTCCTGCGGCATAAATTGCCAGCTTGCCGATTTCCTGCTGCAGCAAATCCAAGGGAATTTCTTCCTTTACCGGTTCAATATATTCGCTGATAGCCGCCAACGCATCTCTGGTAAAATGCGCTCCGTATACTGCTGCCTGCGCGTACAGCCAGTCATCAAGATCTCTTTCCTTAATGCGCTCGCACGGACAAATCAGCGCACTTGCTTTAAGCTGCTTATACAGCTTGGTCCGCTTATCCATTTTCTTACTGCTGATTACAAGCAGGCAATAATCCGGTACGTCGCTGACAATCGCCGCCAGCTGCTCCATTTTCTTGGAATCGGTGTCCTCCTGCGCATCAGCGGCGTTATTTGCTTTGGCAGGCTTTGCAGCCCACAGCTTTTCGTCCTTCAGGAAAATCAGCGATTTGCCGCAGAAGAAGGGATAGCTGTTGACAGCCGCCTGCAGTCCGGATATGTTGGTATCCTTGTCAAAGACCGTTATTTCGCGGTCAGCCTCCGGCGTATCGCCAAAAACATATTCCGGCAGCGCGGCAATAATGCTGTTGCGGTAGTAATCCTCCTCGCCGCACAAAAGCAGTACCTGCGCCTTCGGCAGCGGCTTATGCTGTTGTAATAGTGAAATCAGGTTTTCCGGTTTAATATCCATCTGTATTCCCTCTTATTATTTTTCTAACGGTACAATAGCTAAGGTCTTGCCTAAAGGTGCAAGTATTTTTAAGATTGTACTGATTTTAGGAATAGATGTACCATTTTCCATTCTGGCAATTACAGGCTGCTTTACTCCGCTCAAAAGCTCCAATTGCTTTTGGGTTATTCCCTTATCCTGACGTGCTTTAATCAGTTCACCTATTAAGGCAACGCGCAAATCACTTGCAGAAATTTCTTCCGGTGTAAAGATATTCTTTCTGACATCCTGCCATTCATAGCCTACTGCACTATTCTTCACTTTCCTCACTCCTTAATTTGAAATCTTCCCATTCACGCAAAGCCTGAGCAATTTCGGTTTTAGGCGTTTTCTGCGTTTTTTTCATAAAGCAATGCAACATTACAAAACTATTATTTTCCCATACCGCAAATAAACTTCTATCACGCAAAGGCCGCAACTCCCAAATGTTATCCTGTATATGCTTAATATAAGGCTCACCTAATTGCAGACCAAATCTAGCTAATGCCTGCATATAGTCATTATGCTTATTCAATTTGATTCTGCTGTTCTTATCTTTTCGCGAAGCAAGCCCCATTAAATAATCATATACAGGCTGTCTGCCACGCTTATCACGATAAAAATATATTTTGTACATAATTTCTCTCCTTTAATTATAACTTATGAGTTATATTTTGACAACAGCTTCACTGTAAATCAGCATAGCCATAGCATTTTATTCCCTCTGCGTCAAAAACAACTTTAATGCACCCCAGCTCATCCGTTCTGACAACATTGCTGCCTATGGCCTGCAAACGCTCCAGCGTTTCCTGATGCGGATGGCCGTAGCGGTTGCCGCGCCCGCAGGAAATTACCGTCAGCTTAGGCTGCACCTGCTCCAGAAATTCCATACTGCTGCTGTAATGCGAACCGTGATGTCCTGCCTTCAGCACAGTGTACTGCTGCAGCTGCAGCCCTCGCTCGCGTTCTTCCCCCATGTCGCCTGTAAACAGCACGCTGCCTTGCGCGCTGTGCAGCGCTGCCAACGTGCTGGCTTCGTTTCCCGGCACGGCCTGCTGCGGCACATCAACCAAAACAAGCTCTGCATTATCATCCAACGTATAGCGTTCACCGCTCTGCACCACATGCACCTGCGTCCTGCCGGCCTGCGCCAAAATTTTCTGCTGCACCCTTTGGCTTTCCTCTGTAAGTGCTTCATTGGGCAGGAGCAGCTTTTTTACCCGCAGCTGTCGCAATAAATCCGCCGCAGCACCCACATGGTCAAAATCATAATGGCTTAAAAGCAGGATATCCGCCTCACGCTTGCCAAGATAGCGCAGAAATGGTGTTATCACGCGCGTTGCAGTCGAAAGATTTTTTAAGCCGCCGGTATCAATAATTGCCACCCGCTGCGACGGCGTGACGATAACAGCACAGTCACCCTGTCCCACATCCAGAAAATAGCAAGCCAGCGGCAGCGTGCGATACTGCTGATAGGCAAGCGTCCCGGCAAGCAGCAAGACATGCAAAAGCAGGATATAGCGCCGCTCCCTATTACTCCAAAATTGCAGCCAGGGGAAATCTGCCCACACAAAGAGCGCTGCATAATAGATTACAAAGCAATAAGCAGGCAGCTTGCCGATAACCACCGTGCTATACGGCAGTTCGGCAAAAAAACGCGCTTGCGTCAGCACCTGCGCCGCAAGCCAGGCAGCAAGCTGCAACAGATAATCACCGCAGGCAGGCAACAGTGCGCCCACGAGTGCCATCTGCGCGGCAATTTCCAACACCGGCACCAGCACGATATTGCTTACCAGGGCAATCAGCGAAATTTGGTGAAAGTAATATACTTCAAGCGGCAGCACGGCCAGCTGCGCCGCCAGCGAAACTGCTGCCGCCTCGCCTATCGGCGCAGGCAAGGCCTGCGGCAGCAGCCTTTGGCATGCAGGCAACAGCCACAAAAGACCGGCCGCCGCCCCGAAGGATAACTGAAAACCGATATCGGCCAGCCATAACGGCTGCAGGCACAAAAGCAGCGCCGCCACCAGACACAGCAAGCGCCCACGCTCCGCACCGCCGCCAAGCAGCAGAACGCTGCTCATAGCCAGTGCTCGCAGCACCGGCGGACGCAAGCCGCAGAGCAAAGCATAGGCAGCCAGCAAAATGATAACAATAACCTTACGCCAGGACAGCGGTACCCACTGCAGCAAAGCAAGCAGCAGGCCTGTCAGCAGCACAATATGCGTACCCGAAACCGAAAGCAGATGTGCCAATCCGTTATCCGTAAACAGCTCGCGTGTTTCTGCATCCAGCCTGCTGCTGCCGCCAAGCACCATGCCGCTCAGCAGTGCCCCATGTTCAGCGCCTGCTGCTGCCTCTATGCGTTCGCTCAGCTTTTTGTTCCACAAAGCAAAACGTTGCCACCACAAAACCTGCGGTTCTATCTTTAGCAGCTGCGCCTTGCGCAAACGTCCGCCCAGCTCCTGCACTCTGTTATAGCCGGCAGCGTCAAAGCCTCCGGGGTTACGCAGGCTGTCCAACTGCTCCAGCGTCCCCTTGAGTACCACACAGCCTGCCTGCGGCAGCTCGCCCTTCATGCTCACGCGCAAACGACCGCTGTAAGCAAGCTCTGTATCGCTATATACTTTTTCGCAACGCAGAACCGCACTGCTAAAGCCATCCAGTCTGCGCACGCTCAAAGGCTCCACCGCACCCTGCACAACCAGCTGCCGCCCAAAGCAGGAAGCAAGCTGCTGCTCGGCGGACGGCGGCACGGTAAGCAAACGAAAGGATAATATGCAAAGCAGCATGACCGGTAAAAATAATCGTAGATAACGTGTTTTCTGCAGCACTAATCCACCTCCACATAATCACGCAGCTTTGCCAGCTTGGCCTTGCCGATTCCCGGCACACGCAGCAAATCCTCCGCGCTACTGAAACGGCCTCTGCTTCTTGTTTCTATAATACGCTGTGCCAACGCCGGTCCGATACCAGGCAGCTGCTGCAGTTCGCTTACGCTCGCGCTGTTGATGCGCACGTTCTGCACTGCAGAGTTATTTTTTTCTGTGCCTGCTCTGGTACTACCAACCTTCTTCGTGCTACTTGCACTATAACCGGCAGTTGCCTGAGCGTTTTTTCTCTGCGTTCTGCTTGTCCGTGCAGCCTTCTGCACCGGTACTCGTATCTGCATCCCATCGCGCACCTTACGCACCAGATTAACTCGTTCACTGTCGGCATTTTCCGTCAGACCGCCGGCAGCAGAAATGGCCTCTTCCACTCTGCAGCTGGCAGGCAGGTCATAAATTCCCGGCTCCAGCACGGCGCCGCTCACCTGCACGCGCACTGTTTTTGCCTGCGCTGCTTTGGATGCGACCGCACCTTGCGCGGACTGCGGCAGGCTGCTGACGGGCAGTGTTTTTGCTTTGTCGTTGGTGCTTATAAGGCTAGTGATAATGCAGCCTGCGAGGAGAACAGCGATGAAGATTAGTTTTTTAGCTTTTGGTTGCATGGGGATACCTCCTGAGTATGTTAGTAAAAAATTAGATCTAACTTTTAAGCTCCGTGTTTACTTCTTTCGTCCCCGAAAGAAGTAACAAGAAAGGGGCGCGCTTTGCAAAAGCGCGGGAAACAGTCGCTTTTTTGCTCGCACAAAAAAGCTCAGCAAAAAATGCTTTACCATATTCCCTTTGGTTCGTAGTAAGCTAAAGGCTACTGCAACATAGCAATGAATGTGCAAGCATTTTTTAAGGCTTAGACTAACGCGAAGTTTAGTCACCCGATACAAGGCTTAGACAAATCACAAAATACATCATAGGTTACGAAGAACAATTAAAAGAATTTCGAACAAGCGCTAGTAACAGCAAAGCGACCCGATTTAGAGAGCTTTTTGGTAAAACTTTTCCTCCCGAAAAAGTTTTTGTTTTGCCGCGCTTTCCAAAAAGCGCGAACCTTTCTTGCCAACTTCTTTCAGTTATGAAAGAAGCTGAATAAACATCACAAAAAAACAAAAAGAGCCCCCAAGAATAACAATTACGTTATTCTCAGAGACTCTGAAAATGTAAGCGTTATTTAGTACTACTAAATAATGTCATTGCTGACATGCACTGCTTATTTTTTTGTCCGCGCTACAGTCTGCGGAAACTGCCTGCTGCAGGACAGCTGTAACTGCGGTGGTCGCAGTTAGTTATTAGTGGTTAGTGGCCAGTAATACTAAAGCTCGCGACAAATTTTATTTTTACTTTTATTTTTCCCCTCTTTTTGCTCCCTGTTCGGTCGCAACGGGGATTCGTTCCACCATTTCGATTTCTAACTTCGCTTGCGCTCGTTACAAATCGGGTCTCACTTTCCCCCTCTTCTTGCTCCCTGTTCGGTCGCAACGGGGATTCGTTCGACCATCTCGATTTCTAACTTCGCTTGCGCTCGTTACAAATCGGGTCTCACTTCGCTACGATGTTTACCAGACGGCCGGGTACGCAGATAACCTTACGTACAGTTGCATCGCCGATGTGAGCCTGAACGTTAGCGTCAGCCATAGCAATCTTCTCCAGCTCTTCCTTGGTAACTTCAGCCGGAACAGTCAGACGACCGCGAACCTTGCCGTTAACCTGCAGAACGATTTCTACATTGTCAACCTTCAGGGCTTCTTCATCGCACTCAGGCCAGCTTTGTTCATGTACGCTGCTGTTGGCATCAATAGCACCGCGCCACAGCTCTTCGGTGATATGCGGAACAAACGGGCTCATCATCTTGATGAGGTCGGAAATTGCTTCGTAAATCAGACCTGCATTCGGCTCTTTGGCAGCTTCTTTATAAGCATAGAGAGCGTTAACCAGTTCCATCATAGTGGAAATAGCAGTGTTGAAGTTGAAGCGGGTTTCGATATCGTTGGTAACCTTCTTAATGCTGCTATGCAGTACACGGCGCAGGTCCTTATCTGCTTCGCTCAGATTGCTGTGATCGTATTCGGTAACCTTTTGTGCAAGAACAGCTTCAAATGCTTGTACGATACGCCAGATACGGTTCAGGAAGCGGAAGGAGCCTTCAACGCCCTGGTCGCTCCACTCCAGCTCTCTTTCAGGCGGAGCAGCAAAGAGGATGAACAGACGCGCGGTATCAGCACCGTATTTGGAAAGGATTTCTTCCGGAGAAACAACGTTGCCCAGAGATTTACTCATCTTAGCACCGTCTTTGATTACCATGCCCTGAGTCAGCAGGTTGCTAAACGGTTCATCATAATCAACCAGGCCTGCGTCACGCAGAACCTTTACAAAGAAGCGGGAATACAGCAGATGCAGAATAGCATGCTCAATACCGCCGATATATTGGTCTACAGGACCCCAATAGTTATTGAGTTCCTTGTCAAACGGCAGCTTGTCGTTGTGTGCGTCGGTATAACGCAGATAATACCAGGAGGAGCACAGGAAGGTGTCCATGGTATCGGTTTCGCGGGTTGCGTCAGCACCGCATTTCGGGCATTTGCAGTGAACAAATTCCTCGGAGGTTGCCAGCGGAGATTTAGCACCGGCAGTAAAGCTTACGTCCTCAGGCAGGCGAACCGGCAGCTGGTCTTCCGGAACCAGAACCTCGCCGCAGTGCGGGCAGTAAATGATAGGAATCGGAGCGCCCCAATAACGCTGACGGCTGATCAGCCAATCACGCAGACGGTAGTTTACACGGCGTTTACCAAAGCCTTCAGCTTCAGCCTTGTCCATGATAGCGCTCATAGCCTTGTGCATTTCCATGCCGGTGAATTCACCGGAGTTAACCAGCATGCCTTCTTTTTCTTCGTAAGCGCAGGTCATTTCTTCCAGCTTCAGCTCTTTGCCGATTGGGCAGATGGTAACGATCTTTTCAATGCCGTATTTGTCAGCAAACATCCAGTCACGCTGGTCACCGGTAGGAACGCCCATTACAGCGCCGGTACCGTAATCATACAGTACATAGTTGGTTACCCAGATTTCTACCTTGCGGCCGGTGAACGGGTTAATGCAGTATACGCCGGTGAATACGCCCTCTTTTTCGGATTCGCTGGAGGTACGTTCAATTTCGGACTGATTACGAACACGCTCGCAGAAAGCGTTGATTTCGTCAGCCTTCGGATTGTTTTCGCAAATCTTTTTAATCAGCGGATGCTCGGCAGCCAGAGCCATGAAGGTTACGCCGTAAGCAGTATCCGGACGGGTGGTGTAAACAGCAACGGAATCGTTCAGCGCAGGGATTTCAAAGGAGAATTCCAAGCCTTCGCTGCGGCCGATCCAGTTGTGCTGCATGGTTTTTACGCGCTCAGGCCAGCCCGGCAGCAGGTCAAGATCCTTCAGCAGCTCATCAGCGTAATCGGTAATTTTGAAGAACCATTGGCTCAAATCCTTTTTAACAACCTCATGATCGCAGCGCCAGCATTTGCCGTCAATAACCTGCTCGTTAGCCAATACGGTGTTACAGGTGTCGCACCAGTTTACGGCAGATTCCTTTTTAACTGCCAGACCGCGTTTGTAGAACAGCTCAAAGAACCATTGAGTCCATTTGTAATAATCTTCCTTGCAGGTGGTAACCTCGCGGTCCCAATCGTAGGACAGACCGAGAGCCTTCAGCTGACGAGTCATGTTGGCGATGTTTTCCAAAGTCCATTTTTTAGGCGGAATGTTGTGTTTGATAGCAGCGTTTTCAGCAGGCATACCAAAGGAGTCCCAGCCCATCGGATGCAACACGTTGAAACCCTTCATAGTGCGGAAACGTGCAATTACGTCGCCGATGGAGTAGTTACGAACGTGGCCCATGTGCAGGTTGCCGGACGGATAGGGGAACATTTCCAGAACGTAGGATTTAGGCTTATCCTTATCCATCTCTACTTTAAAGGTTTTGTTTTCTTCCCAGTATTTTTGCCATTTAGCTTCAATATCATGGGGAGCATACTTTTCTTGAATCATTTCATTACCTCCCAGGTATTATTGTTGGTCGAAAATAAAAAATCCCCGACCTTAAAGAAGGTCAGGGACGAAAAATTCGCGGTACCACCCTGATTGCGGCTACAGCCGCCACTCAATTAGCCTTAACGCAGCATCACGTCCGCACATTTCCTTGCGGCTTCTTCACGGTGAGTTCATCTGCCCTAACTGCCGGCTCGCATCAACCGCCGACTTTCTGAAAGATACTGCAGATTACTGCTCCGCTTCACAGAATTTGAATAAAAATATCTTGTATATTATATAACGCAAAGCAGGAAAAGTCAAACTTCCGCATCGGCATTTATTTTTTCTTTTTCTTCGGCACCAGCTTCTGACCCAGCTGTCCCTTGACGATAATCAGCTGGTCACGCAGCTCGGCCGCCGCCTCGAAGTCCAGCGCCTTAGCCGCCTCCTGCATCCGCCTTTCCAGCTCGCGGGCTAGCGTGTTCAGCTCCTTAGTTGATTTCTGCTTCAGCTTCTTGCTGCTGCCATAGGACGTTGCCTCCTCGGTGTCTGCCACCTTCGTCAGCTTAATCAGCTGGCGCTGCTCCTTATAAATCGTCTTAGGAGTAATATGGTGTTCCTCATTGTACGCCTGCTGCTTTTCACGACGGCGGTTGGTTTCGTCAATCGCACGCTGCATGCTGTCGGTAATGCGGTCGGCATACATAATAACGCGACCATGCGCATTACGCGCAGCACGGCCGATGGTCTGAATCATCGCCGTATCACTGCGCAAAAAGCCTTCCTTATCTGCATCCAGAATCGCAATCAGCGATACCTCAGGCAAATCAAGGCCTTCACGCAGCAGGTTGATGCCTACCAGCACATCAAACTTGCCGGCACGCAGGCTGTCAATAATTTCCGCTCTCTCAATCGTAGCGATTTCCGAATGCAAGTAGCGCACACGCACACCTGCCTGCTTCAGATATTCCGTCAGGTCCTCCGCCATACGCTTCGTCAGCGTAGTCACCAGCACACGCTCGCCTGCTGCAGCAACCTTGTTTATTTCACCCAGTAAATCATCTATCTGTCCCTTAATCGGACGAATTTCAATCTGCGGGTCCAAAAGACCTGTCGGACGGATAATCTGCTCAACTACATTGTCTGCCTGCTCCAGCTCATACTTCGCCGGCGTAGCAGAAACATAAATCGCCTGCTTAATCTGCGCCTGAAACTCGTCAAAGGTCAGCGGTCTGTTATCATAGGCCGACGGCAGACGGAAGCCATGCTCCACCAGCATCTCCTTACGCGAGCGGTCACCGGCATACATAGCGCGAATCTGCGGCAGCGTCACGTGCGACTCATCTACCACCAGCAAAAAATCCTTGGGAAAATAATTTACCAGCGTAAACGGCGGCTCACCGGCCTTGCGGCCAGCAAGATGGCGCGAATAGTTTTCGATGCCGGAGCAGTAGCCCATCTCCTGCATCATCTCCAAATCGTAATTTGTGCGCTGCTCCAGACGCTGTGCTTCCAACAGCCTGCCATGCTTATTCAGCTCATCAAGACGCTCTTCCAGCTCCTCGCGAATATCATTCATAGCGCGTTCAAGATTCTCACGACTCGTAACATAGTGGCTCGCCGGGAAAATTGCTACATGATTGCGCTGTGCCAGAATCTCACCCGTCAGCACATCAAATTCCACAATGCGATCAACCTCATCATCGAACATTTCAATGCGCACAGCCTTTTCACCGTAGGCTGCCGGAATAACCTCAATCACATCACCGCGCACACGGAAGGTGCCACGCTTGAAATCAATATCATTGCGTGTATATTGAATCTCCACCAGCTTATGCAAAATCTTCTGGCGGTCGATAATCTGCCCCAGGCGCAGCGACAGCACCATATCATAATACTCCTGCGGCGCACCTAAGCCGTAAATGCAGGAAACGCTGGCTACGATAATAACATCCCTGCGCTCAAACAAAGCACTGGTCGCACTATGGCGCAGCTTATCAATCTCGTCGTTAATCGAAGCATCCTTCTCAATATACGTATCCGACTGGGGAATATAGGCCTCCGGCTGATAATAATCGTAATACGAAACAAAATATTCCACCGCATTCTCCGGGAAGAAGGCCTTCAGCTCACTCGCCAGCTGTGCCGCCAGCGTCTTATTATGCGCAATCACCAAAGTCGGCTTGCGCACCTTATTGATTACCTGCGCAATCGTATACGTCTTGCCCGTACCCGTTGCACCCAGCAGCACCTGCGTGCGCAAGCCCTGCTCCACGCCCTCCGCCAGCTTGGCAATCGCCTGCGGCTGGTCGCCGGCAGGCTCAAAAGGAGCCTGAATTTTAAAATCCATGTTCATCACCAACTGTAAAACACTAAATACGCGATTATTATATCGTTCCAATCAGAGCAATTTCTTAACGTAAATTTCGTGTGGAACCAAGACGAAGTGCCGCAAAACTCGCGCGAAGCCAACAGATACTTCAATACAAGTTAAGCATAGCGCTCAAACAGTTGCGACACTTCTGTGGTTCCGGACACTCATTCACTAAAATTGCTATTCATTACACGATATAACAATCGTGCTGCTAACTAACCTTCACACATCCAGCTCAACACTTACCGGACAATGGTCGCTGCCGAAAACCTCATTGTGAATCTCCGCACTCCGCAGCTTAGCCGCAATCCTGTCCGACACCACAAAATAATCAATACGCCAACCGGCATTCTTCTCACGCGCCTTAAAGCGATAGCTCCACCAGCTGTACTTAACCTCCTCCGGATGCAGATAACGGAAGCTGTCCGTAAAGCCCGCAGCCTTCAGCTCACGGAACTTAGCACGCTCCTCATCCGTAAAGCCTGCATTCTTGCGGTTAGTCTTAGGATTCTTCAAATCAATCTCCTCAGCCGCCACATTCAAATCACCGCAGACAACAACAGGCTTCTTAGCATCCAGCTCCTGCAGATAAGCACGGAACACATCCTCCCACACCATGCGGTAATCAAGACGTGCCAGGCCATCCTTGGAATTAGGCGTATACACCGTCACCAGATAAAAGCTCTCAAACTCCAGCGTAATCACACGCCCTTCCTTATCGTGCTCCTCCTGGCCCAGGCCATAGGTAACAGCCAAAGGCTTAACCTTCGTAAAAACAGCAGTACCGCTGTAGCCCTTGCGCTCCGCACTGTTCCAATACTCCTCATAGCCGGGGAACACAAAATCCGCCTGCTCGCGCTGCATCTTCGTTTCCTGCAGACAAATAATATCCGGTGCTGCCTCCTGCAAAAATTCGGCAAAGCCCTTCGTCATGCAGGCACGCAAACCGTTAACATTCCAGGAATATAATTTCATAAATTCAACCTCTTTTCCGTAAATTTATCTGACACCGCAACGGCAAAATCACCGTGCGGTTTTTATACTCTATTTGATTATTGTAACATTCCACGCAAAAAAATAAAAGAGCCGCCCGCAGCGCAGCCTCGTCATCAGCGATGACAAAATGCGCATGGCAGCTCTTAAAATTAAAATTTAATTTGCGACGGCTCGTAATCAACCGTTGTCTTGATGAAAGCAATCTCATTGCAGTACGGATATTGCGGACAATAAACGCATTCCTTCCATACCTTTTGCGGCAGCTTATCCTTCGCCGTTTCAATATAATCACACTTGGCAAAAAATCCCGGCTGATAGGTCAGAGTGAAAAACATCGTCACTCCGCGCTCAATGCCCTCCTTTTCCAAATGCTCCACCAGCTGACGGCCTATGCCTGTTTTCTGCAGGCTCGGTTCCACCGCCAGCGAGCGGATTTCCGCAAAGCGGTCCCAGACAAAATGCAACGCTCCGCAGCCCAACAGACGGTTATTTTCCACCGCTAAAATATAATCGCGCAGATTCTCGTAAATAGAGTTGCGCGCACGCGGCAGCATCAAGCCTTCCTTTGCATAATAATTCAGCAATTTGTGTATATGTTCTACATCGCCGAAAGTTGCCGGTCTAAAAACAATCATTTTTCAAACCCCCTCATTTGTATTACCTATATCAGTTTATCAAACGTAACTGATTTTCTATATATTATCACGAATTACAGCTGAGTACAAGAATAAAAATACAAAAAAAGGAATTAACCAGTGCAATAAAATACTGATTAATTCCTTTATAAAATATGTTTACATTCTTTCCTTCAGCATATCTGCCGCAGCACACAAAGCCACAATAATCGCAGCCGGTCGCGGCGGGCATCCGGGCACAGCAATATCAACCGGCACCACGTCAGCTGCACTGCCGACAACAGCATAGGTACTGCCGTAGGTTTCGCCGCCGCAGGCACAGGCACCGCAGGCCATAACCATTTTCGGCTCAGGCATTGCGTCATAGGTCATACGCAGCGCCTGCTCCAGATTGCGCGTAACAACGCCGGTCACCATCAGCATATCCGCATGACGCGGAGAAGCAACGAAGGCGATACCGTAACGGTGCAAATCATAAACAGGATTGCTCATCGCACCCAGCTCAAAGTCGCAGGCATTGCAGCTGCCTGCGTCAAGATGACGTACATGCAGAGAGCGTCCCAGCTTTGCTGTGACTGCCTCGCTGACCTCTACGGCACTATCAGCCAGAATCTGCGCCAAAGCATCATGGTTCGTGTGCACCAGCGCCTTACGCGCGCAGGCCTCTACACAGCGGCCGCAGAAAACGCACTTACTGTAATCTATTTTTGCTTTACCGTCAGCCACACTCACAGCGCCGACCGGGCAGGCAGCGGCACAGGCACCGCAGCCGTCGCAGCTGCCATCGCACTGCAGCTGACCGCGCAGACGCTTGTGGCCCGTAGTATCAATATTTTCGGTAGCAATCTTTCCGTGAAGAATTGCCTCCAGCATTTTTAACATCTTGCCACCTCCTTAGCGGTCTATGCAGGCATAGCATAACTCAAAGCTTTTATTAATCAAAGGGAAGTCCGGGATGATGTCGCCCTGTACTGCCACAGTCAGCGCCGGCCAGTTAGGATAGGAGGCACTGCGCACAAACAGGCGGTCTATGCGTCCTTCCTTATCCAGCAGCAGGCAGTGCAGATTATCACCGCGGGCAGATTCGCTGATGCCCCAGGTAAAATGACCTTCCTCCTGCTGCAGCTCGCCCAGCTCTACCGCCAGCTGCGTTTCCGCGTTGCGGCGCAGCTTGCTGATAAGCTGACGCACCAGCTTCAGGCTCTGGGCAACCTCACCGATACGCACCTTAATACGTGCTTCGACATCACCCGCTGTTTCCGTAATAACCTCAAAATCAAGCTCATCATAAATACCGTAGCCGATATCCTTACGGCTGTCACGGGTACTGCCGCTGGCACGCGCACCCACGCCTACCATAGCCAGATCAAAAGCAGTTTCCTGACGTACTCTGCCGGTGGTACGGATACGGTTGACGAAGTTCGCCTGCTCCCACATGATATGTACCATATCGGCATAAACAGCTTCTACCTCACGCAGAACCTCTTCGATTTCCTCCAACATAGCGTCGTTAACATCGTACTGCACACCGCCGGGGATAATCAGACCGCGCAGGAAGCGGTTGCCTGCTATCATTTCGTTAAGCTGCATCAGATACTCCTTCAGACGCGTTCCCATGCTGATTACAGGCGAGAAGCCGACACCGGCGCAGATATTGCCCGTATCGCCCACATGGTTATACAAGCGCTCCATCTCCGCAGCCAAGGTACGTATTAACCACGCACGGTAAGGCACCTTAGCCTCAGAGCATTTTTCCACCGCCTGACAGAAGCTCAGCGTATTCGCTACACTGCAGGCACCGCAAATGCGTTCTACAATCGGCAGCGCCTCCATCGGCGTCAGTCCTTCGACAGCCTTTTCAATGCCGCGGTGGGTAAAGAACAGCTTGGCATCCAGCTGCAGCATAGCCTCGCCTGCCTGACTGAAGCGGAAATGGCCCGGCTCGATAATGCCTGCGTGAATCGGACCTACAGGCACCTCAAAGAGGCCTTCGCCCTGTGAGGTAAGCATTTCATACTCACGATGTCCGCGTGCATCGTAATCCTTGGGATATTTCTTCAGCAGCGGATGAAAGCCTTCGGGAAAGCTCTCATGCAGCACCAGCGGACGCATATCGGGATGTCCCTGCGGCTCGAAGCCGAACATATCATGCAGCTCGCGCTCATACCAGGCAGCAGCCGGCAGCAGCGTAGTCAGCGACTGATATTCCAGCGGACCGTCCGCGGGGAACGGCGCCTTCAAAACATCTATATCACGTTTTTCGGCATTATAGAACAGGCAGTAGATGGCCAGACCGCCGCCCTGCAGCGTTTCGTCTGCACCGAACATAGCAGCTAGCGGACGCTTGCCGCTGTCGCTGCAGATATTGGCAGCACCACGCAAATTTTCCGGTTTAACTAGCATTATCTCAGCCTCCTATAATCCGCACAGCCTGGTTCAGCAGATTGTTGAGCCAGGGAATATTTTCAAAGCCTGCTCCCACTACGCAGGTCAAAAGCAGCAGCGCTGCCAGCACAGGCACGTCGGTTGCTCCCAGCAAATCGCCCAAGGGCTGACGCTTGGATTTATCGCACAGCATACGCATACCATGGTACAAAATACCAATCAGCACACCGGCCAGCAATATAATCAGCAGACTGCCTGCTACCCAATGTCCCTCACGGAACATAGACGCCATAATGTAAAACTTGCTGAAGAAAAGTCCCATCGGCGGCAGGCCCAAAATGCCCAGCATACCGGTAAGCCAGAAGGTTGCGGTATGCGGTACATCCTTAATCATACCGTGAATACGCATCATATTACGTGTCTGATATTCCTGAATAATCGTACCGGCAATATAGAACAGCACGAACTTAATCATCGCATGACTGTACATATGCAGCATCACTGCCTTCAGGGAAAAGGCGGAAAAGACGCCGATACCGGCAACCATAATACCGATGTTTTCCATGGAGGAATAAGCCAGAATACGCTTAACGTCACGCTGTACAACAACGAACGGCACGGCAATCGCCACAGTCAGCACGGCAAAGAACAGCAGCATGCTGCTCATCATCGCAGCGCCTGCTGTCGGCAGCAGGATAACCAGATTACGCAGCAATACATAGATAGCACAGCTGCAGAGCGCACCGCTCAGCATACCGCTGGTCAGCGACGGAGCCTCGGCATAGGCATCAGGCAGCCAGGTATGCATCGGCGCCATGCCTGCCTTCGTACCATAGCCGATAACGATAAACAGCAGTGCCAGCTTGGTCATCGCCGGGTTCAGGCTGTTAGCATGCTCATGCAGGTACAGCCAGCTGAGCGCCTTTTCACCGCCCAAAGCATCAAGCTGTGCGTAATACAGCACCAATGTACCCAAAAGTGCCAAGCAAATTCCGACGGTACAAACCATGATATATTTCCACGTTGCTTCCAGAGCAGCGCGGGTAAATTTAAAGGAAATGAGCAGCGCACTGATTAAGGTAGTCGCTTCGATAGCAACCCACATCAGGCCCAGGTTTTTTACCAACAGCACGATAAACATTGTCCAGCAGAAAAGCTGCATCAGCGCAAAGTAACGGCCGGTCTGCAGCTGCTCGCCCTTGAGCACGCCGCAGCGCTCCTCACGCGTAAGATAATTACGCGCCGTCCAGGTTGCTGCCAGATAAAGTGTGGTAATAATAATAATTACCCACATATTCAGCGCATCAATGTAAAAATAATCGTCTACATAGGGCACAGCAGGATTAAAGGACTTTGCCATCAGCGCCACGCACACACCTACCGCAGTTGCCGTCAGGCGGTGCAGCCAATGCAGGATATTATTGCCGAAGCCCGCAGCCAGTGCCAGCACCGCGCACAAGGGTGGCAGGCATAACAGTATCAAAATATATGTTAACATTACATCCCCTACCCTTTCAGCTTGTCCAGCACATTTGTATCCGTCGTTTTAAACGACAGACGCAGACGCGAGGTTAAAATAACAAGAATAACAACAGCAATCAGCACATCAAGGAAAATGCCCAGCTCGATAATCAGCGGCAAGCCTTCCGTCATAATCAGACCAAGCAGATAAATGCCGTTTTCCAAGGTAATCAGACCAATCATCTGCATAATGGCACGGCTGCGCATAACAATCAGCGCCAGACCGGTCATAATCATAAACATAGAGGTTGCCAGAATATCGCGGCCCTCTGCCTGCGGCAGCAGACCGTCAATTACCATGTAGCCGAGTGCCAGACTGCAGGCTGCAAAAGCAGTAGAATAATTTACATTGATATCGCTGACAATTTCACGCTCATCGCGCAGCTGATTTACCACGCGTAAAATAGCGTAAGGAATAAAGAGCACCTTAACGGCAATCGTCAGCACACCGGGCAGCCAAGCATGCAGGCCGCTGCCATGGCTCATGCCTACGACAAGGCAGGCTGCAGCAATCAAAGCAGACTGCAGCGCCAGGCACAGAGTTGCACGGCGCAGCTCCACAAAGCGCGTCTGCAGGAAAACGATAAACATTAAACTTACAACCAAATATTCCATCGTTACCTCCTTACTGTGCCACTACTGCCAACAGCAGCATCAGGCCTGCTGCGGCCAGATATACACGCACCTTGAAAAGGCGCATCTTATTGTTCAAGGTTTCAACCACACCTACAGCCACCGCACCGATAAGCACCTTCAGTACTACCGGCAAATCCAGCGGCAGATACAGCATAGCGAAAAGCACTAAGAATACCAGCAGCTTGAGCTGGCTTGCCCAATGGATGAGCGCCAGCAGACGGCCAGAATATTCCAGTGTCATACATTCATGGATCATCGTCAGCTCCAGATGCGTATCAGGGTTATCAACCGGGATACGGCTGTTTTCTGCAAGCAATACAAGGAAGAAAGCAATGCAGGTCAGCACGCCTGCTACCGTCAGGTTGACCTCATCCGTACGCAGGCTCATGCCTGCCAGCGAGGTGCTGTTGGTGTGCAGCACGTTGGAAAGCACGGCCAGCATTACCACAGGCTCAACGAAGGCAGCCACATAAACCTCACGGCTGCCGCCCATACCACCGAAGGCGGTGGCTGCATCCATCGAGGAAACTGCCATAAAGAAGCGTCCCAAGGCCAGCAGATAAACAAATACAAAAACGTCGCCGAAGCCGGCCTGACCGCCTAAGAAGCCCGGCAGCATGCAAGCTGCCGCAAAGGTCGTCAGAAAATATACGCAGGGTGCCAGACGGAAGGTGATGCTTGTATAAGGAGTAAGCATAGTAGGCTTGCCCCACCATTTGCGGATATCGTAATATTCCTGCCAGATGCTGCTGCCGATACGGTTCTGCATCCAGGCCTTTACCTTTTTAACAATGCCGGTAACCAGCGGAGCGCACAAAAGCAGCAAAACTGCCTGCGCCATACCGAGGGCCAGCTGTAACAATTCATTCTCTAAAATCATTTATAAAGCGCCCCCCATACCAGTACCAACATCATTGCCACCATAACATAGGCAACATATAAACGCACACTGCCCTGCTGCAAACGGCGCAGGAAATTGGAAACACTTACAAAATGCTTCTGCAGCGGCTGATAAAGCTTTTCTGTAATCATATCGGGAATTTCCAGCTTGTAGGAAAGCTGACGGCCGAAGTAAGCATGCTCCTTGCGCATGTAGGTTACCTGACGCTTGGGCTTCAGCAGATAATCAAACGCACGGCGTACAGGCTTACTGAAGCCGGTTGCGGAATACTGCTGACGCTGCGTCGGATAGGTACCGCAGTTCCAGGTAACATCCTCCACAACAAAGCAATTCTTAACAGCAAGCCACAGCAATGCGCCCAGCACCAGCAGCAAAGCCAAGAGCAGCAGCGGCTTGTAGCAAACAGCAGTACCGACACCGGCCCACGCCAGATTCATACCGAAGGCATCAAGTGCGACAGGCATGCCCAACGCCAACAGAGCGGCGCGAACGACCGGCAGCGGATAAAGACCGCAAGCAACAACTAAAACAGATGCAACGCCCATAGCAGCGAGCATAAATTTATCGGATTCGTGCGCATGCTCCACAATTTCACTGCGAGCACGGCCCAGGAAGGTGATGCCGAAGAAGCGTACAAAGCAGCCGAGAGCCAGTGCTCCGGTAAAGCCCAGCAGAATAAAGGATACCGCAGTCCACAGGCGGATATCCTGACCGGCGCAGCTTGTGCCCAGGCTGATAAAGCTCTGCAGCACCAGCCATTCACCGGTAAAGCCGTTCGTCAGCGGAATAGCGGCAAGCGCCAGCGAGCCGACGAAAGCAAAGACAGCGGTATACGGCATTTTGCGTGCGAGGCCGCCGAACAGCTCCAGGTTCTTGCTGCCGGTGCCGTGCATAATGCTGCCGGCACACATAAACATCAGCACCTTCATAATGCTGTGGTTAAAGGCATGCACCAACGCAGCCACAAAGCCAAGCATATAAAAGCTGCTGTCGGAAGCCTTCATCAGCATACCGCAGCCGAAGGCAGCAAAAATTACGCCCATATTTTCCACAGAGGAGTAAGCAAGCACGCGCTTGATATCCGTTTCCATCTGAGCATAGAGTACGCCCAAAAATGCGGATACTACGCCTGCCAACAGTACAACAACACACCACCAGTAATTCCAGGCAGGCAAAAAGCTGAACATAAAACGACCGAAGCCGTAGAGAGCAATCTTCAGCATAACACCGCTCATCAGCGCGGAAACGTGACTGGGTGCTGCCGGATGCGCCTTAGGCAGCCACACATGCAGCGGCACCAGACCGGCCTTCAAAGCAAAACCGGCAAAGGCACAGACAAAAACAAGATGCTGCCAGCTGCCATCCAACGTATTCTTGGACATAGCAGCAAAGCTGAAGCCCTCGCTGGCAGAGCCTGTCAGCAAAAAGGCAATCATAATTGCTGCCGTACCTACGCTGGTCATAACCAGATACTGATAGGCAGCATTCCAGGTAGCACGCTTTTCGGATTCATGGTTAACCAGCATAAAGGAGGCTACAGCCATAATCTCCCAGAAAAGCAGGAAGCTGAAGGCATCGCCGGCCAGCAGCACCAGTACCATAGACATAATGAACAGGCACCACATGCCGCCCAAAAGACGCAGACGGCTGCCCTCATAACCACGCGCATAACCGAGCGCGTACAGGCTGGTAACAACACCGGCGATACCGGTCAAAAGCAAAAAGACTGCGCTCCAGCCATCGCAGCCTAAAGAATACGAGCCCCAGGTCAGGGGTGCGGGGCTCACGCCGCCGAAAAGCAGCAGGCCTGCCGCATAAGCGCAGACAGCGCTGCCAAAAAGGGCAGCGCTGTTAGCAAGCCAGTGTGCAGCACGCTGCATGCCGTGGGGAAGCAGCATGGTTAATACGCCGATGCCATAGAAGCCCACAGCCACTAAAAACATTTCCATTTCATCACCTACACATAAAAATTTCAACTTCTTCACAAAAATGACATGTATCGTTAATTATAACACATTTGTTGACTGCGTAAAAGCAAATTACTGTTAAGAACACAAAAAAATACACCAGGCCTGCAGAAATTTCACAGGTCCGGGGGTTTATAATAAGGCTTCGGCATCAAATGAGCTTCCGGCAGATTATATTTTTGCTCTTACTCCTTCGCCCGCAGTGCCAGCTGCTTACGCAGCCTGTGGCGCAGCAGCTCAATAAAGCCTGCCGGCTCCTGCACCCGCAGCAACGGTCCGAAGGATAAAATACGGATAACCATTTCCGTTTCATCACTTTTGTTATACATCAGCTGCAGCCTGTAATGCTTTTCATCCAAGCGCTCCGTTATCTTTTCCAAATGCGAAAAATGCAGCATTGCCCGCTCCAGAGCATTGCGTTCATCCGTCAGCAGGACTGTAACCGCACAGCGCTCCGGCTCCAGCAGCATGCAGGCCTCCTCACCCGTCTGCTCCAGCAGACGGCAGCTTTTAATGCGCCCCACATTGACATAATGCAGATGGCGCTCGCACACCGCCTTCAGGCGGAACTTGTCATCCTTCGCCGAATATTCCAGCTGCAGCGGTAGATATTCCTTCCGCACGCTTTCGTTTTTGCCGCTGATAAAGCTTATTTCCACCCTGCGCTTTTCCGTTATCGCCTGCAGCAGCAAGCGAAAATGCTGTTTGTACTGCGGAGCAGCATAATTATCACCATCGCTGTAACGGTCGAAATACACAAACTGTTTCTCACTGAACAGCGGCTCCACATTCTCCAGCCCACTGCAATCTACATCAAAAAGCTGTAGCCGCTTATCCGTCAGCAGGCTTTTCAGCCAGCGACGCTGCAATGTTGTCAACGGCATCGCCGGTGCATGCCGCAGCGGCGTAGTCATATCCTTCTGCAGCAGCGGCCAGCTTCCGTCCTGCAGTGCCTTGGGAATGGTCAGGCAGCTGTCAGCAAAGGCCTGCTCCCGCACCAACAGCTCCAAGCTATCCTTCGTCAGCTGCTTTTCCTGTGCCTGCCGCAAAATGGAGCTCACAACATTAAAATAGGTGCCGTATATTTCGTTAAAAAAGCTGTCATGCTTCGCCATCCGCTTGCACCTCCTGCAGATAATAGGCTGCCGTCTGCTCCAAATCATCGTAAAAAATACGCTCTATTTCCTCGTTACTGCAGCTAAAGGCAGTAATACGCCCGATAAAGGTGCGTATCCACGGCAGCAGCTCACGCGCATCATACACGGCAGCACTGAAGCGATAATGCTCCGCATCCGTCTGCTGCACCGTTCCGCAGCGCTTTTCGCGTTCCAAGCGCTGCACAATAAACTGCTCGTCAGCTGCCGCCTCCACCGTAAAGCTGATTTCCTCCAGCCTGTCCGTCCTAAGCATGCCTGCACCCCAGATATGCGGCGCTGCCTCCTGCGCCAGCTGCAGAAACTCCTCATAGCGTCCTTCAGCGCGTTTAACTTCAATGCTCTCGATATGGTCCAGACGGTTGAAAATCAGCTTTTGTGCAGCATAGCTATAGCTCAAAAGATACTGACGTCCGGTCCTCGTGCTGCAGTAAATTTTCAAAGGACAAACATATTGCGGTATGCTGCTGCCGTCCTTGTCACAGCGGTAAAGCGTTACGGACTGCCTGCTGTTCATCGCCTCCAGCAGCTCGTACAGCAGCTTGCTGTCCATCGTATATAAAATAAAATGATGCTTAAAGGCAAAAGCTTCGCAGTCCTCGGCAAATTTATCCAGCAGATAGGAGCCTGCCTCACCCAGCGGTGCTGCCTCCGAAAAGAAGGCACAGGCAAGCTGCCAACTTCGCCAGTTCACCTCATCCTGCGCCAGGCAGTAAAGATTGCGCCGTCCCTGCTTCACCAGCCGCAGCATTCCCAGCGCAGTATATTCATTCAGCTTGTTGCGCACCGTCGATTCATCGGGCTGACGCAGCTGATTGTCAAAGCAGTTGAAATAACGGCCGCTCAGCAGCTCCAACAGCTCTGCCGCCGAATAGGCCTTGCCGTCGGCAAGAATATCCAGCAGATAAAATGCAGCGTAATATCCATGGACGTAAAGCTCTTGGCCTTCCCGCTTTTATACAAAGGATTATGACTGATACTGCTGCTGTCGAAGGAAATGCGGTAGGCTCTGCCGTCCGCTTCGCTTTTGAAGCTCATGTAATTCTCCAGCCAGCTGTCCAGACGCCGGCGATTATCATCGTAGCTTCTGGAGCTTTTGGCGGTAAAATCCTGCCGCTTTTCAAAGCCGTATACATAAAAGCGCCGCATAAAATTGCGGATATCACTGTAATTTTTAAAAAGCTCGCTATAAGCCATCTGCTTTATTTCCCCTTCCGCTTCAAATTAATATTAGTATAACATAAGCAGCGTATCTCTGTAATTACAAAAACGGCGCAGCAGATTTTTACATCCGTTACGCCGTTAATTTATTTTTTATTCAACTGTTACGCTCTTTGCGAGATTACGCGGTTTATCAACATCACAGCCGCGAGTCAGCGCCGCATAGTAAGCCAGCAGCTGCAAGGGCAGCACTGCCATCAGCGGTGCCAGATATTTATCCGTACGCGGGATGTAGATAACATGGTCCGCATATTTTTCCAGAGAGGTATCACCCTCAAAGCCGATGGCAATAACCACAGCCTCGCGCGCCTTAACCTCCTGCAGGTTGCTGACGGTTTTATCATATACATCCATCTGCGTTGCCAATACGATTACCGGCACACCGGAAACAATCAGCGCCAAGGTGCCATGCTTCAGCTCGCCTGCCGCATAAGCCTCCGCATGAATGTAGGAAATCTCCTTCAGCTTCAGCGCACCCTCCAGCGCTACGGCATAATCAAGGCTGCGTCCCAGGAAGAAGGCATCCTCACTGCTGCCGTATTCACGCGCAAACACCTTAATCTGGTCCACGTTTTCCAGCATTTTATGAATCTGCTCGGGTACAAAGGTCAGGCCCTGCACCAGCTCCTGCTCACGCTCGGCACTCATGCTGCCGCGCAAACGGCCGACATAAATTGCCAGCATCAACATTGCCAAAAGCTGTGTGGTATAAGCCTTGGTAGATGCTACAGCAATTTCCGGGCCGGCATAGGTATAAACAACCTGGTCTGCCTCGCGCGCAATAGAGCTGCCGACAACGTTGGTAACCGCCAGAGTGCGGGAGCCAAGACGCTTAGCCTCGCGCAACGCTGCCAACGTATCGCTGGTTTCACCGCTCTGGCTGATAACAATCGTCAGGCTGTTGCCGTCAACAAGCGGATCGCGGTAACGGAACTCGCTGGCAATATCCACCTCAACCGGCACACGTGCCAGCTGCTCCAGATAATATTTGCCGACAATACCTGCATGATAAGCGGTACCGCAGGCCACGATAAAGATTTTATTGATTTCACGCAGCTCCTCGGCTGTCCAGTTCAGCTCGGGGAAGCCGATGGTTTTTGCTTCCGCGTCCAAACGGCTTGTCATGGTGTCGCGCAAAGCCTTGGGCTGTTCATAGATTTCCTTCAGCATAAAATGCTCAAAGCCGCCTTTTTCCGCTGCTTCGGCATTCCAGTTAACGACAAACACCTTCTTGCTGATGGGAGTGCCGTTGATATCCTGCACCCAAACACCGTCTGCCGTTACCGTAGCGATTTCTCCGTCGCTCATGATAAAGGTACGGCGCGTATGGTTGATAATTGCCGGAATATCGGAAGCGATAAAGTTTTCACCCTCGCCAAGGCCGATAATCAGCGGATTATCCTTTTTGGTGCAGATAATTTTATCAGGCTCGTATTCGCACATAAACACCAAGCTGTAGGAGCCCTTGATGAGCTTCAGCACCTTTTTGACGGTTTCTTCGAAATCTCCGTCATATTGGTCCGCCATCAGATGAGCTACAACCTCGCTGTCCGTTTCAGACAGAAATTCATGTCCCTTGGCAATCAGTTCTTCCTTCAGGCCAAGATAATTTTCAATAATACCGTTATGGACAACGACAAACTTACCGCTGCTGTCCGTATGGGGATGCGCATTGCGATCCGACGGACGGCCATGTGTTGCCCAGCGTGTGTGACCGATACCTACATTGCCCACAGGCATATTGCCTGCCAATTTCTGACGCAGTGCATCCAGACGGCCTACACATTTTTCTACACGAATGCTGTTGTTTTCATAAACAGCAATGCCGGCAGAATCATAACCGCGATACTCCAGCTTGCTCATACCATCAAGCAAAAAGGGGGCTGCTTCGTGATTACCGATATAACCTACAATTCCGCACATAAGTAGTAATCCTCCTCTACGCTGCAAGGGGTAAGGCATCATCTGCTTAGTCAGGTTTTCCCGTATCTGATACCTTCTCCCTTGCGAGCCTGTATTATATTCTTTGCCCTTTCTGCCACCGTGCTTTTCTCTCCCCCGTTACCGGAGGGCTTTGTACACGGTTTGCGGCCTGCAGCCGGCCGTGAGGCATCCGCTGACTGATCGATAACCTCATTCCTCGTCCACCGCCTGAGCGGTACATGCGCTTACATCCTTCACTGTCTGCTTTTGGCAGCAAAGACAAGGCTCTGCTGATTTATGAGCAAACAGACAATGAGCCGCGCAGGCAGGCAGTCCCACGCGGCACATCCTCAGACTAATTTAATTTTACAATATGATGACTGGCAGGTCAAGAAAACATTCCTTGAACTTTTCTTGCCTGATGCTTGCCTGCAGGCGCTTCATATAGTATAATAAATATAGAAAGAGTGCTACCGATAGACGGTTGCCCTTCAAAATTAACTGTTAAAAATAACCGCTAGTGTAGGAGCTGGGCGGTTATTTTTTTGCGTTTTTACCGAGTTCATAACCAAATTTAATGCACCCAAGCCCAAAACCAAGCAATGCAAGAACTTCCAGTATATTCATCAGTACCACCCTCTTCCTTGTAGATTTCTATAAAAATATAGATGTCGGCAAATCGAGGGCCGCAAACCCTCCGTAGAGGGCAACCGCCTACCGTATTCTGGTAGCACAAATATATTTTAACATATGTTCGCCAAAAAGAAAATATGCAAAGTACAAAAGCAGACCATTTCATCCGAAAATGATGTAATGATCTGCTTTTAATCTTCATTCAGCAAGGAAGCCTGCTTATGCCAGCTCCTTAGTTACAACGTCAGCAATAGCGTTTGCAATCTGCTCCAGACGCTCCTGCTTCGGTCCTTCAGCCATAATGCGGATTAAAGGCTCAGTTCCGGAAGCACGTACCAGAATCTGACCGTTTTCGCCCAGCTCCTCCTGGTATTTTTTGATTACTTCCTGAATAGCAGCCTTTTCTTCCCAGCCATTTTTATTCTTCACGCGTACATTCAGCAGAATCTGCGGGAATTTAGTCATTACGGTGCCCATCTCGGACAAAGGCTTGTTGTTGCGAACCATTGCACACAGCAGCTGTACTGCAGTCAGAATGCCATCGCCGGTTTTAGCGAATTCGGAGAAAATGATATGACCGGATTGCTCGCCGCCGATAGAATAATTGTGCTTGAGCATTTCTTCCAGTACATAGCGGTCACCTACAGCGGTTTTGACAGTCTTGCCGCCATGAGCCTTCATAGCCTGATGCAGGCCGACGTTACTCATAACAGTGGTTACCAGCATATTGTCATGCAGCTTGTTGCGCTTCATCAGCTCCAGAGCGCAAATCAGCATAATCTGGTCGCCGTCCATAGCCTCGCCGTTTTCGTCAACTACCAGGCAGCGGTCGGCGTCGCCGTCATTGGCGATACCTACATGAGCGCCAACCTCGACAACCTTCTTCTGCAAAGCCTCCAGATGAGTGGAGCCGCAGCCGTTGTTGATGTTGATGCCGTTAGGCTCGTTGAAAATTGCCACAACCTCAGCACCGAGACTGCGCAGGATAACCGGTGCGATTTCGCTGTTGGCACCGTTGGAGCAGTCCATAACAATCTTCAGACCGTTCAGCTTAGCATAAGCAGTGCTCAGAATGTGCTTAATATACAGTGCGGACAAATCCTTTTCATGAATAATCTGGCCGACGCTGCTGCCGCTTACTGCCTGAGTGTAATCAATCGGTGCAGCAACGATAGCTGCAATTTCGTCCTCTACTGCGTCAGGCAGCTTGTAACCTGTCTGAGAGAAGAATTTTATGCCGTTGTCTTCAAACGGATTGTGAGAAGCAGAAATTACTACACCGGCGTTAGCCTTAACCTCACTGGTCAGAAAGGAAACTGCCGGAGTAGGCATAACGCCCAGAAGATGTGCATTGCCGCCGGCGCTGCAGATACCTGCTGCCAAAGCGCTTTCCAGCATTTGTCCGCTGCGGCGTGTATCTCTGCCGATAATAATTTTCGGGCAGGAAACCTCGCGGCCAAAGTATTTTGCGGCAGCATAGCCCAGCTTAAAGGCCAGCTCCGGAGTAAGCTCTACGTTCGCCACACCGCGAACACCATCAGTACCAAATAATCTTGCCATTTTTTTAATAACCTCCCTAATGTTAATGCGTTTATATGTGAGTTGGGAATTGTTGAGATTTATTTATACACAACCCCTCTGTCACCTACGGTGACATCTCCCCTTTCAGGGGCGATATAACAGGCTTAAAAATAGCAAACTTCGCAATTCTTGAAACCTTTATATGCTCCCTGCAAGGGAGCTGTCAAAATCACTAACGTGATTTTGACTGAGGGTTGTTTATTACTCTCCAACCTAAATTACTTCACCGGCGCAAATCTTTCCATAATCGCACGCGCCACATGATAGCCGTCAAGCGCTGCGCTCATAATACCGCCGGCATAGCCTGCGCCTTCACCGCAGGGATAAAGCAAATCATGCGTCAGCGATACATAGCTCTGCCTGTCGCGCTCTATGCGAACCGGCGCCGAGGTGCGTGTTTCCACACCCGTCAGCAGCGCGCCGCCGTCAGCATATCCCGCCAGCTTGCGGCCGAAGCTCGTAATGCCCTCGCGCAGAGTATCCGTAACATAAGCAGGCAGCACCTTGTCTAAGCTGCAGGCCGCAAGTCCCGGACGATAGCTTGGCTGCACCAGACATTCCAGGGACGGAGTGCTGTGCTTCAAAAAGCTGTCCAGATTCTGCGCAGGCGCATAATAGCTACTGCCTGCCGCCGCATAAGCAAGCTGCTCGTAGCGGCGCTGGAATTCTACGCCCGCCAGCGCACCCTCACCGAAATCCCGGCTGTCCACATTCACTACCAGCGCACTGTTGGCAATGCCGCTGTCACGCTTAAACATGCTCATGCCGTTAACAACCACGCCACCGGCCTCCGAAGCGGCGGCAACTACCTGACCGCCCGGGCACATGCAGAACGAATAGGCTGTGCGTGTTTTATCCTGCGTATGGTAAACAAGCGCGTAATCCGCTGCGCCCAGCAGATGATGTCCGGCAAAGCTGCCGTATTGCGCCCTGTCAATCAGCTCCTGCGGATGCTCGATGCGCACGCCGATAGCAAATGGCTTCGCCACAATGCCTACGCCCCTGCGTGCCAGCATAGCGTAGGTATCGCGCGCGCTGTGACCGCAGGCCAGAACCACGGCTCCTGCCGCCAGTCTTTCGCCGCCGTCGAGGATTACCCCCTGCACAGCATTATTTTTGATATCCAGATCAACAACATGCGCATCATAGCGCACGCAGCCGCCCAGCTCCGCAATACGGCGGCTGAGGCCCTGTACCATCGCACGCAGCTTATCCGTGCCTACGTGCGGCTTGTGCTCGTACAAAATATTTTCCGGCGCGCCTGCATCCACAAAGAGCTGCAGGATTTCGGCCATCATAGGATCATTCACACGCGTGGTCAGCTTGCCGTCCGAAAAGGTGCCTGCACCGCCCTCTCCGAACTGTACGTTGGACACGGGGTTAAATTCTCCCGTCTGCCAAAAGCGCTGCACATCCTGCACACGCTGCTCCACCGGCTTGCCGCGCTCCAAAAGCAGCGGCTTATAGCCATGCTCTGCCAGCTGCAGTGCCGCCAAAAGGCCTGCAGGACCGGCACCGATAACCACCGGCGGTGCGCTCAGCGGCAGTGTGCCAAGCTCAAGCGTCGGCTGCTGCTGCTCCTGATATTGCGTAATATCACGGTCCGCCAGCAAACGCTTCGCCTGTCTGCCGCCTGTTTCAACCTCTGCCAGTACATGGTAGTTGAGGCAGATATCATTTTTCTTGCGCGCATCCACTGCCTTGCGTACTATCCGCACACTGCCCAAAGCATCACGCGGAATGCCGCATTTACGACACACCGCCTGCTCAAGCGTCTGCTCCTGTCGCAGGCTGATACGCACATTATTTATTTTCAGCTTCATCTATAAATCAATTCTGCCTTTCTACCGATATTTTAATCTGCACCGTACGTCTTTCGGGAATAACCTTTTCCGGCAAATCCAGCTCAGCCGCCACAACGGTGCTGCCGTTAACCTTGCTTACATCCACCGGCTTGGTCTTGACATCCTTCAGCTCCTTCAGCACGGAAGGCGGTGCGGTAACGCGAACGCTTGTCGGCACAATCTCTGTTTTGGTAACAACAATACCGGCAGGCAAATCACCGCTCATAACCAGCTTAACCGGAATATCAAGCGAATGCATCTGGCTTACCATATTGGCCTGCACCATTACACGCTCAGGGATAATTCTCATATTAGGAATATCGTAGCCGTCATCGCTCACGGCAACCAACTCACTTTCCGTCTGGAAGCTGCCGCTATGGTTACTGATATCTATCGGAGCAACCACACGGTTTACCTTGTCAATACGATGTGTTGCACCACGCAAAGTAACCTCCGCCGGAGTAATTATACTGCTGCCGATGGTCATATCACCGTTCACCGCGCCCACGATACGCGTAGTAACGGGAACCTTTTTCTCGCTTACCGTATCCACATATACGGAAACCTCCTTAGGCGTTACGGATACAATCTCGCCGCCGGAGTAGGTTACCGTAATCGGCAGGCTCTGCTGACCTTCGGTTATATTTTTTAAATTGATAGAAGCATTGATTTCGGCACTCAGATTATCGGAACTGAGCTTGGCACGCGAGCCGCGCACCTTAACCAGAATTTTATCGGGAGCATTAAAGACCATCATATTCTGCGGCAGATTTCTCTGCTGCAGGCGCACCTCGATATTGCGCTCGATTATCGGGTTCTGGTCGGTCATTACATATACCCACAGTCCACAGGCCATGAGCAGGCAGATAATTCGTGCCAGCAGGTTTTCCTTACGCGCCAGCCTTTGCAAAAATCTCATTTTTTCTCACCGCCCCACAAGCTCTTGATTTTATCAACCAAAGAATTCTTAACTGCTGCATGCGGACGGAAAATTGCCGTGCGCAAAATTTCCTTCACATCATCCACCGTCAGGTAACGCATCAGCTCGCCGTTGCGGGCGATGGAAATCGTACCGGTTTCCTCGCTGACAACAAGAATCATCGCATCGGACTGCTCGGACATACCGATAGCGGCACGATGGCGGGTACCAAGCTCCTGGCTCAGATTACGGTTTTCCGTAAGCGGCAGCAGGCAGCAGGCAGCAACAACGCGGTTGCCGCGGATAATAACAGCGCCGTCATGCAGCGGTGTATCCTTAACAAAAATGTTCTGCAGCAAGCCAGAGCTCACCAGACCGTCAATTGGCACACCGGTTTCGATACGCTCTGCCAAACCGGTAGCACGCTCGAAAACCATCAGCGCACCTACCTTGTTTTTGCTCATCACCTTAGTGGCATGAGCAACGGAATCCAGCATCTCCTCCAGCTCCTGCTCGTCCAGCTCGCTGCCCTTATGAAACAGCTTGCCGCGGCCGATTTGCTCCAAAGCACGGCGCAGCTCCGGCTGAAAGACAACAGGCAGGGCGACCATAATCACCGTCATGCTCTTTTCCAGCAGCCAGCTGATAACATGCAGGTTCAGCCAACGGCAGATAAGCGTGAAGCCTATCAGCACCATGAGGCCCTTGCCCAGTGTTGCAGCACGAGTGTTTTTCAGCATCAGGAACAAACGGTAAAGAAAATAGGCAACGACGACAATATCTATAACATCCAAAAATGTGATTGTCGAAAGCAAGCCTTGCAGTTGTATCATCATAATTGCATTGCTCCTATCTATCAGACACTATCGACTAAGCGCTAAGCCTTAGTCCATTTTCAGAATCGCCATGAATGCCTCCTGCGGCAGCTCCACACTGCCAACCTGCTTCATGCGCTTTTTACCTTCCTTCTGTTTTTCCAACAGCTTACGCTTACGGCTGATATCACCGCCGTAGCATTTCGCCAGTACGTCCTTACGCATAGCGCGGACGTTTTCGCGGGCAATAACCTTGTTGCCGATTGCTGCCTGTACCGGAATTTCAAACATCTGACGCGGAATCAGGCTGCGCAGCTTTTCAACCAGCTGACGGCCGCGGACGGTAGCAAATTCCTTATGCACAATCGCGGAAAGCGCATCGACAGGCTCGCCGTTCAGCAGGATATCTACCTTCACCAGATCAGAATAACGATAGCCGGACAGCTCGTAGTCCAAAGAAGCATAACCGCGGGTAGCGGATTTCAGACGGTCAAAATAGTCAAAGATAATCTCGCTCAGCGGTAATGCGTAGTGAATCATAACACGGGTATCATCAAGATAGGTCATGTTATCGTATTCACCGCGTTTTTCCTGGCTCAGCTCCATAACAGCGCCTACATAATCCTTCGGCACAATGATGGTTGCATTAACGAAAGGCTCCTCAACATGGTCGATAACAGTCGGGTCCGGGAACAGAGACGGGTTATCTACCATTTCAACGTCGCCGTTGGTGCGGAACACCTCATAAATAACGTTCGGTGCGGTAGTAATCAGGCTCAGATTATATTCGCGCTCCAGGCGCTCCTTGATAACGTCCATATGCAGCAGGCCCAAGAAGCCGCAGCGGAAGCCAAAGCCCAGCGCGGTAGATGTTTCCGGCTCGAATACCAGAGAAGCATCGTTCAGCTGCAGCTTTTCCAAAGCATCACGCAGGTTATCGTAATCGGAATTCTCTACCGGATACAGACCGCAGTATACCATCGGTGTAGCCTTGCGGTAACCGGGCAACGCTTTTTCGGCAGGATTATCGGCATCGGTTACGGTATCGCCTACGCGTGCATCCTTAACGTTTTTGATGCTGGCAGCAAAGAAGCCTACCTGGCCCTCCTCCAGCTCATCAACATTGACAATGCCGGGTTTGAAGTAACCAACCTCGGTAACATCAAATTCCGCACCGGTTGCCATCATGCGAATCTTCATGCCCTTGCGCAGACGGCCCTGCATAATGCGTATATATAAAACTACGCCCTTGTAAGCGTCAAATTTGGAGTCGAACACCAAGGCCTTCAGCGGTGCTTCCGCATCGCCCTGCGGCGCCGGCACGCGCTCTACGATTGCCTCCAGCACGTCCTCAATGCCGATGCCTGTTTTGGCACTGCACAGAACTGCATCGGACGCATCAATACCGATAACGTCCTCTATTTCCCTTTTAACGTGCTCAGGGTCGGCACTCGGCAAATCAATTTTGTTGATAACCGGGATAATCTCCAGATCATTATCCAGCGCCAGATACACGTTAGCCAAAGTCTGCGCTTCAATGCCCTGAGTAGCGTCGATAACCAGCAGTGCGCCCTCGCACGCTGCCAATGCACGCGAAACCTCGTAGGTAAAGTCTACGTGGCCCGGGGTGTCGATAAAGTTCAGCATATACTCCTCGCCGTTGCGCGCCTTGTAAATGCTGCGCACAGCCTGCGCCTTGATGGTGATGCCGCGTTCACGCTCCAAATCCATGGAATCGAGAATCTGCTCCTCCATCTCACGCTTGCTCAGCGTTCCTGTATATTCAATCAATCTGTCCGCCAGGGTAGACTTGCCATGATCTATATGGGCGATAATAGAAAAGTTGCGAATGTGATTTTGTTCAATCATAAATTACTCTTCCTGCTCCTTCATTAAAATGTATTATTTCAGGCCAATATTGGCTTGAGCCTGTTTTATTAGTACTAATTATTATACCATTATACGGCAAAGCCTGTAAACTAAAAAGAGAGACAGCTCGGCGCCATCTCTCCTCGTACTGCGTTTTATTTCAGTTTAGTGTCCTCAAATTCAACGCACTTGTAATAATTATCGATTTTATAATTCAGCTTATCGAGCGTTTCCTGCATCTGCGCCATACGCTCGAGCAGCTTGGCACGCTCCTCGATTAAAATTTCCTTGCGTGCCGCCCTTGTTTTGTCGCCCTGCTGAAACAGCGCCACATATTCAATCAGGCTTTCTACCGAAATGCCTGCTGTGCGCATGCATTTGGCGAAGTTTACCCAGTTACAGTCCGTTTCGGTGTAGTCGCGAATACCGCTTTCGTTGCGGTTGACAGCCGGAATCAGGCCGATGCGCTCATAATAACGCAGCGTATCCGCTGTAATGTCATACATTTTGCTTACTTCGTTTATTTTCATCCTGCTTACCTCCTGCCAAGATTGTTTTCCTGCTTTCTGCTTATATTTTAGCATTTGGAGTCAGCTCCAGGTCAAGCGTCCGCAAAATATTTTTTACAGGAACAGGCAGGCATATTTGTGATTTTCTCTTGCATAATGCTCGCATTCGTGGTAGAATAATGCAGTACAAGAAAATTCAGGAGGTGAAATTCGTTGCCGAACATTAAATCTTCCATCCGCAGTGTAAAGACCGACGCAGAACGTCGTGCTAAAAACGCTCCGATTAAAGCAGCTCTCCGCAATGCTTCCCGCAAAGTAGAAGCTCTGACTAAAACCGGCGCTAAAGAAGACGCTCAAGCTACTATGGCTACTGCTTCCGGTTTGCTCGATAAAGCAGCTCGCAAAGGCATTATCCATAAGAATGCTGCAGCTCGCAAAAAATCCAGACTTGCAAAGAGAATCAACGCTATGGCTTAATTCTTACAAGCTGGCCTGCTCTGAAAAGAGCAGGTTTTTTGCATTTCAGGGATAAATTTTGCCGGACAATTTAAGCAAGCCCAAAAAAGCATCCCTACACTTTTTCTGCAAAACGTGTAGGGATGCTTAATTTTTTAGCGAATCAGGCATTTTTCGGCAATCGCAGTCATCTGCACTGCCAACGCCGACTTTTGCCTTACTCCCGGCAGACACCGCAACGACGGCAGCCGTCAAAGCACATCGGGGTAAATTTGCCGCTTTCGCTGCGCTGCAGCTCGTCCGCAAGATACTCCTGCGTCACGCCCATGTCCAGATGCTGCCACGGCAGCGGCTGGCCGACCTGCAGCTCGCGCTCCGCCAGCTCCTCGGCATCAAGGCCTTCTTCCTTCAGCACCTGCTTCAGGCTGCGTCCTTCCACATGTGCCTTCAGTAGCGCTTCGCCGATACGTCTGCTGCCGCGTGCCAGCACGGACTGCACCACAGTTTCCTTCAGCGATTCGGTAATCAGCTTGATGCGCTTTTCCTTCTTCAAACCGTCGCCCAAAATTTTAAAGCGCTTCTTCAGCGTGCGCACATTGCACAGCGGCGCCCACTGGTACGGCGTAAAGGGCTTAGGCACAAAGCCGTTGACCGAAATAACCAGCTCGCCCTTGTTGCCCACAGCATCCATCTTGGCACGCACGCGTTTAATCATCTCCACCGTTTCGACGATATCCTCGTCCTCTTCTCCCGGCAGGCCGATCATATAATACAGCTTGATGTTGCGCATACCGGCAGCAGCAGCCAATTCGATAGAATTATAAACGTGCTCCTCCGTAATGCCCTTGTTGATAGCGGCGCGCATACGCTCGCTGCCTGCCTCCGGTGCTACAGTCATCGTGCGCTGTCCGCTCTGCGCCAGTGCATGCGCAATCTGCTCCGTGAGCATATCGGCACGCATGCTGGCCACGGAAAACGGTATCTTATGCTCTACTAAGTATTCCGTCAGCTCCGCCATCTGCGGATGGTCGGAAACGGCAGCGCCCATCAGGCCCACCTTTTTCGTACGCTCGGGACGCTTGGCGATATCTGCCAAAATATTTTCCAGCTTACGCGGCCGCGGCTTGCGGAAGCAGTAGCCTGCCATGCAGAAGCGGCAGTGACGGCCGCAGCCGCGCGCCACCTCGACGATAAACATATCCTCAAATTCCGTTCCGCTCGTCACGATAGCAGAGGTGTGCGGATACGCGTCGATATCACGCGCCCACTGGCGCGCTACCTTCGCAGGCGCACCTTCCTGCGGCAGCAGGGCGGTAAACTCGCCCTCATCATCGTACTGCGCCGTATACAGGCTTGGAACATAAACGCCCGGCACCTGCGCCAGCGCCGCCAAGCGCTCTTGCTTGCTTTCCTCGCGGTAGATGGTATCCAGAACGTGCTGCACTGTTTCCTCGCCCTCGCCGATAACAAAGGCGTCAGCCACAGCAGCCAAAGGCTCGGGATTAAAGGTAGCACAGGGACCGCCGATAATCACCAGCGGCTCGCGCTGATTGCGCTCCGCCGCCCGCAGGCGGATATTGCCCAAATCCAGCACCGTCAGCAGATTATCATAGTCCATTTCAAAGGACAGCATGACGAAGATAACGTCAAAATCTGCCAGCGGACGCTGATTTTCAAGGCTCAGCAGCGGTGTTTTGCTTTTGATATGCTCCTGCTGCAATCGTTTATCCGGCAAAAAGAAGCGTTCGCAGGCGCTGTCGCCGCGCTCGTTAATCATCTGATACAAAATGTGCATTCCCAGGTTCGACATGCCCAGATGGTAGACGTTGGGGTAAATAAACGCTACCGGATGGCGTAAGCCCGGCGGATACACCTGCGCGCCGGTTTCATTTTCTCTTGTTTCTTTAATGTAGTTTTTGATTATCCAGGACAAAGCATTTCCTCTCCGAGTATCTATAATGTATTAAGAAAATATCAGCGCAAAATTACGCTGATATCCTCTTGTATTTTACTGATTTTTTTCTGCCAATTTGCGTTCAAACAAATCGATAACTGTTTTCAAAACCTTTAAGCGGGCATAATATTTGTTATTGCCCTCGACCACAGTCCACGGTGCATACGAGGTATCGGTGCGCACCAGCATTTCGTTGACTGCCGCCTCGTAGGCATCCCATTTATCACGGTTACGCCAATCCTCGTCCGTAATCTTCCACTGCTTGTTGGGGTCACCCTGACGGTCATTGAAGCGTCGCAGCTGCTCATCCTTGTCAATCTGCAGCCAGAATTTGGCGATGGCAATGCCGTGCTCGCTCCACTGCGCCTCCATATCCTTGATTTCATCGTAGGCACGCTGCCATTCCTGCGGTTTGGCAAAGCCTTCGATACGCTCCACCATAACACGGCCGTACCAGGTGCGGTCAAAAATCGCTATAGTGCCCGGCTGCGGCAGTCTGGTCCAGAAGCGCCACTGATAATGGAACTGCTTTTCAACTACGTTCGGTGCCGCAATCGGATGCACATGAAAACCCAGCGGGTCCAGTGCCGCCGTCAGTCTGCGAATAGCGCCGCCCTTGCCGGCAGCGTCCCAGCCCTCAAAGCCGATAACTACCGGAATCTGCGCCTTGAACATTTCAATCTGCAGCTGTGTCAGCTTTTTCTGGTACTTATCCAGCTTTTCCTTATATTCTTCCTTGGTAAGCTCCTTGTTCGCGTCAATCGTGCTCAGCACATCGTAGGTTGCGGCGGTGCGCTTGTCGGCAGCAGACTCTGCAGGCATCTGCACGGCTTTTTCGATAGCATCGGCAATCTTGGTGAAAACCTCCAGACGCGCGCTGCGCGGATCATCGTCGGCAATCAGATGCCAGGGAGCATTTACCGTATCAGTGGCCTCCAGCATTTTTTCGTAATGCGGCAAAAATTTATCGTAATCTTCGCTTTCATCAAGAGCCGGATTCAGGTCACGCCACGCCTTGCCCAGTGTTTTGGCATTCTTGGCGATATTTTTCTTTTGCTGCTCCGGTGACAGATGCAGGAAAAATTTGAGCACGAGATAATTATCATCCGTAAGCATTTTTTCAAAGTTGTTGATATGCTCAAAGGAAACAGCAGGATACTTGGTGTTATCCTCTTTATCCGCCAGCTCGTTGGCGTTTTTCAGATAATACCAGCTGCGGTGATAAACAGCAATATGTCCCAACGCCGGCAAACGCTTCCAGAAGGCACCGAAAAACGGCTGTTCCTGCATTACACCGCGCAATCGCACGCTGGAATAAACATTAAAGCCGCGGGCATCCATCTGCTGCATCATTTCGTTAATCAGCGCACTGCGGCGTGCACCGCGCCAGCCCTCAAACACGATGATAATCGGTCTTTTGGCGTCGCGGGCCATGCGCTGCGCCTTTCCCAGACGTTCACCAAGCACTTCCATCTGCCTGTTGTAATCTTCCTTGGACACTTTTTTACTCAAATCCAGCTTTTCCAGCATTCTCCAACATCTCCTTACTGTGTGCGAGAATCTTTAAATCAGCGCTCCTCGTAGGGGTTAAGAGCGCGCGGTTTTCCCAATACCTCTGCCATGATAATGCCGTTGACCAGCGCCGCATGCTTCAGCTTGACGCGCTTTTTCGGCGCAGGCTGCGCCTGCTGTGCGTAGTGCGCATTAAACGCCGCTACGGCAGCGTTCATCTTTGCTTCGTCATAGCTGTAATCACCGCGGGGGTCGTAATAAACCTTGCCCTTGTCATGCACTAGGTCTTCGTTTTCGCGGTGAATCCTGCCAGTGTGGTCATGCAATGCTTCACCGTCACGGTGAACTCTGCTGTCGTCATCACGGCGCACACGCGTTCCGTCATGCACTACGCCGCTTTCGCGGCTGCTTTGACGCTTGCGTGCCTGCGCCTCCTCCGTCGTCTTTTTCAGACGGCGTTCAAACTCGGCGGCAATATCTTTAGGCTTAGCCTGCGTTTGCTGCTCTGCCTGCGTCGGCTGCTGCTCCTGCGGCAGCTCCCGCTGTCTGCGGCGGCGGTTGCGCCTGTCCAAAAATACGTTGGCCAGCATTACGAGGACAAAAAGCAGGGGGATTAAATCACTGTCAAATAAACCGCCCATAAGCTGCACCTCGCTTATTTACTGCCCTCAGGCTTTTCCTCGCCCTCCGGGCTTACCTCGGCAATCGTGCGGCGCATCTGCGTATCTGCCTGAATATTGTTCAAGCGATAATAATCCATTACACCCAAGCGGCCGTTGGCCAGTGCCTCCGCCATAGCTGTCGGCACCTTAGCCTGTGCTTCCACAACCTTCGCCTGCATTTCCTGTGTATAGGCCTTCATTTCCTGCTCCTTGGCAACAGCCATCGCACGGCGTTCCTCAGCGCGCGCCTGAGCAATGCGCTTATCTGCCTCCGCCTGGTCGGTCATCAGCGCAGCGCCGATGTTACGGCCTACATCTACATCCGCAATATCAATGGAAAGAATTTCAAAAGCAGTGCCTGCATCAAGGCCTTTATCCAAAACTGTTTTGGAAATATAGTCGGGGTTTTCCAGTACCTTGCTGTGGTCGGCGCTGGAGCCTACGTTTGTTACAATGCCTTCGCCGACACGCGCAATAATCGTTGCTTCGCCGGCACCGCCTACTAAGCGGTCAATGTTAGCGCGCACTGTTACGCGTGCCTTTACCTTCAGCTCAATGCCGTCCTTGGCAACAGCGCTTACTACCGGAGTTTCGATAACCTCAGGGTTAACGCTCATCTGCACAGCCTCCAGCACGTTGCGTCCCGCAAGGTCAATGGCACAGCCACGCTCAAAGCTCAGCTCAATCTGCGCTCTGTGGGCAGCAATCAAAGCGTCGATAACGCGGTCAACGTTACCGCCTGCCAGATAATGCGCCTCCAGCTGGTTAACGTTTACGTCAAGACCTGCCTTATTCGCCTTAATCAGCGGCAGCACAATCTGTGACGCGGGCACACGGCGCAGACGCATACCTATAAGGTTGAAAATGCCCACGTTAACACCGGCGGCGATTGCCGAAATCCACAGGCCTAACGGCACAAAGTTAAGAAAAATCGCGATACCGGCAATAGCAATGATTACTGCAAAGCCACTGCCGAAAATCATACTGAATAACAAATCCATAATGTCACTCCTTCGTCTGTTCTACAAAAATTTTGCTGCCCTCTACCCGCACGATAATCACGGGCGCAGACTTTTCGATATAATCTCCCTGACTGCTTACGTCAAGACGCTTGCCGTCCACCAGAATCGTGCCTGCAGGACGCAGCGTAGTCAAGGCTGTGCCTCTTTTGCCCACCAGCATGCTCCAGTTTTTGCCGCCGGTGTAGCCCTCGCTGTTTTTTTGGCGTGTCCACAGCACAAAGGGATTATACTTGCTTTCCTTGGGCAGATACACGCACAGCAGCGTAATTACCAGCACCAAAAACAGATACACTGCCAACAGCACCAGCGCCGCCCAGGCATTGCCGCCCAAAACGTAAAAGCCGCCGACTGTCAGGCACACCATGCCGCTGACACCGAAAATTCCGAAGCCCGGCACAACAAATTCTATCAGCAGCAGGACAAGGCCCGCCAGCATAAAATAATATTCCAATGGCATGACTGCACCTCCTCAACGCTTGTACATTTATAGTATAACAGAGTAAAAGCTTGAAGTAAATTTAAAGTTTATGCTGCTACAAGCAAAGCTGCCTGTAATACTTTAACAAAAGAATTTTTCTGGCGCATTTATTCAAAAAGCAGTATCCTGGAGACGTGCACAACAAGCACATTTGCTGCTTTACTTATTGCGCCAAAAATTGTATGATAAAGGAAAAGCTTCTTCTACTATAAACAAAGGCGGGACTTAATGATGAAAAAATTACTTATTTTACTGACGCTGATTTTTGCGCTTGCCTGCACTTGCACAGCCTTCGCTGGCGCAGGCACTGATAAAAACGCTAACATGGAAAAAATAACCAGCACCAGCGCTGGCGATTTATATCTTGATAAGGATAATTTGCAGGCATTGCGCCAAGGCGACAAGCTTTTTTTGCTGTTGTCTGCCGAGCTGCGCTACAATAAGGAAATGCTGCCTAAGCTGCAGGCCACCAAGCCGGAGCTGAAAACAGCAATCAGCATGACGCAGATTTATTTGTATAATAACGATGGCACGCAATATGCGCTGCTCAAAAGCCTGTACACCGATAAGGACGATAATGTTGTTTACACTATCGAAGGCTCGCCCAATTTGCAGCCTGTCAAAAGCAAGCTGCAGATGCTGCTGTACGAAAGAGCGTTGACAGCGATGGAAAACCAAAAGCGCATTGCCGATATGCTCAGACGCAAAGCGTAACAAAAAGACCTTGATGTCAGTTTTTACTGACGCCAAGGTCTTAAATTTTTAATGAAGCTCTTTATAAGCAAACATTTTATTGCTTTAGTTGAAATTTTATGATAAAATGTTTCTGACAACCGTGTTGCAGGATGGCGTTGCCTTAATTCCTCAGGAATCGAGGTGATGCTTATGAAGAACTATTCCTTTCAAGATTTAATGCTCTTCGGAATGTTCATTCTGGCATTACTTACATTTATTTTTCAATATTGTAGATAATCCGGACATAAGAAAACCACTCCTACACTTTGCGGGTTAAGAAGTGGCTTTCTAACACTTTTTCTCAGGCAACCCACCTCTGTGGGCGGTTGTCTTTTCTATATCTAATATACCACACAAATCACAGCTTTGCAAGTTTTAAGGCTGGAATTTGAGCAAACGCTCAAACTCCAGCCTTTTTGTTCATAAGGTCAGTATGATGATTCCAGCCTCATGAACTGCCAAGCAAGCGGTTGGGGGCATTGCTTGGCGGAGTATGATGATTTATAGGAAAAACAGTTGTTATCCTGCTATGACTGCACCTGCTGCCAGCTTATCAGCCAAAATGCTTAGCCTGGGTTGCATCAGCTGCTGCCTTAGCATTATCTGCGCTCACCTGTGCCTGACGCGCCAGTTTGGCTGCATATTCAGCACGCTCCTGCGCTTCTTTGGCAAGTTTGGCTGCTGCCTGATATTTTTCGGCTGCTGCCAACTCCTTCTTAGCCTGGGCTTCGCGCTGCTCTTCTAAAAGCTTTTGCGGGGATTTGTGGCCGAAGCGCCAGGTTGCACCGATACCGCCCATGGTCTCGCCGCCGGCAGTAGACAGGCTGACGTTAATCATGAAGTTCTTGTTCGGATAGTGGAAGAAGCCCATTGCCACGCCAGTTTCGCCCTTGTATTGGCCGAGGCCGATGCTGAATTCACTCGGAGCCTGCGGATCGTAGCCAATGCTCTTCAGGGAAGCGATAGCTGCTGCCATTGCGCCTACCTTATTTACACGGTCGTTGACGTCGTTAATGCGGCCGTCAAGACGGGTAACCTCTTCGCTGATGCGGTTATCCAGACGTTCAACCTCACCGCGGCGGATTGCAGCTTCAGCATTGATGCCGCCTACTGCAGTTTCGTTGCTCTTGTACACTTCGTTATCGCGGATTTCTTTGTCAAGCTCGTCAATCTGACCAAGGTCGGACAGGTTGATGCGCTTATCGGGCTCAGTTGCGGAACCGATGGAAACATCGCTGCTGTCGATGCGTGTTGCGTTGCCTGCATTAGCGCTGTCCGTATAGGTCAGGCCAGTGCCGCTTTGCTCCAGCTTGCTGCTTCCGTTGGCATCAGTAACTTCGCCTGTAAGCTTGCCAGCTGCACCGTCTAATTTTTGCGCTACCTTAATTTCGCCATTCGTTACCACGCCTCCGATGCTAGTTAAGCCTTGGTTGAATTCGGATTTATGCGTATCGTCTTGCTTAACAGTGTTGCTGTTGCCTGCAGCGGTAACCTTGTTTTCCGTAGTAGTCGTGCCATCGGTTACCTTGGTATTTACGCCTTCCAGCTTAGTTTCAAAGCTGGTGTTTTTGCCATTTCCATCATTGATATCGCTCTTAATGGTGCCATTGCCGCCAAAGGCGATGGAACCATTGCCATGAGCATTGCCCTGACCGGTGATTACTAATTGGTCAGTGGTAATCTTGCCGGTGGTAATTTCGTTACCGTTGATGATGGTTGTGGTTGCACCATTTTCTACGAACGGAGTCTTATGAGCAGAGTTCTCGAATACAGTACCCTTACCAGTAGTAGTAACAGTCTGCGTACCGCCAGTAATAGTAGCAGAGCCACCGTTATCAGTATTAGCTACGAAGGAAGCTTTGTCGCCAGCAGCAACAGTTGCTTTATTCTTTCCAACAGCAACCTCGGATGTAACGCCACCTTCTGCAGCAGTGTTATCAAACTTCATGCTTGCGCCAGCATTATCAGTCTGCAAAGTAGTGTTGCCAACGGTATTAGTGAAAGCACCTTTGTCTGCACCAGAACCGCCAGTAACCTTGAAGTTACCACCTGCTGCGGAGAAGTTACCTTGCTTATCCATGGACAGATTGCTACCATGCGGATTACCATTGCTATCCAGAATATCTTCGCCGAGGTTAATACGTTCAACATTCAGCGTATCAGTACTAATCGTACCACCATTGATAGTGGTGACCTTGCCACCCTTTTCGCCAGCATCACCAGTGAAGGTTGCTTTCCCGGCAGACATTGTAGTCTGGTTGTTAGGATCTTTGTAAAGAGTCAGGTTTTCACCATCAAGCTTGCCAGCAGTTCCATCGATCTTTTCCGAACGAATTGCACTACCATTAATTTTAGTAGTCGAATTATCCTGACCAGTGAAGGTGCCAATGCCGGAAGCAGTATCGAAATCAAAAGCAGATTTTTGACCGGACTTATTACCTTTAATATGCAAGCCTTTATAATCGTGAGTCAATTCAGAGCTTGTATTGTCAGCAATATCCGTTGCTTTCGCCCAAATGTTACCACCATTAATAGAGCTTAAATTATCAGCATCTTTGGTAAAGGTAGTTTTACCATCTTTATCTACATTAAAGGCACCATTAGCTGCCTTCAAGGCTCCGTCCTTATCAACTGCAAACTTTCCATTAGCTGCTTTCAGGGAACCATCTTTATCAACTTCAACAGTAGCATTACCGGAAGCACCTAAGATAAGCTTGTTAGCTTTAAGAGTATCAGTTGTAATGGCATCGCCATCAATAGTAGTTTGCTTGCCGGCAGTACCAAAGGTAGCCTTACCGGTAACATCCAAAGTACCATTAACAGTTGCTTTTTCAGTGGTTAAGCCATGGGTTGCTTCTAATTTGTTATTTGCATCGACAATTAAGGAGCCCTCTTTAAAGGAAGAGGTGCCGGCAACAAAGCCTTTGTCAGCCTGAGCAGTTACTTTACCTTGGTTAAAGGTAACACCATTAACCTGGAAATCAGCAGTGCCAGTATCTAAGCTTGTGCCAGTTAAGGTCATACCGGCAATCTTTAATTTATTAGTGGTAATGCCTTCAGCTTTATCTAGTGTAGTGCTACCAATATTTAAAGTGTTTCCCTCAATACTAACTGCACCAATCTTGCCTTCCTTGGCAGTAATACCATTGCCATTCAGGTAGTTATCTTCATCAACCTTAAAGGTACTAGCTTCTATGCTCTTGACACCAGTTACCTCACCGGCTGCGCTAATTGTAACATTACCAATTTGACCTTCTTTTGCAGTAATCTTGCCATTCTCTAACTTAGCGCCTACTCCGTCATAAATAGTTTTTCCTTGAACAGTGCCTGTTGCTGTTACATTGCCACCATTAATTTCTACTCCGCCAATAGTTGCAGAAGTAGCATCAATTACCCTGTTCGCCTTGATGGTCTGATTAATATTAGCAAGCTTCTCAGCAGTCAGCTTATTATCTTCGGCAGTGCCAAGCTGCAATGTTCCTTCAGTAATTTTAGTATTAGTACCAACAGTCAGTGTATCATTAACCTTCAGGTTTTTAAAATCAATGGTTCCAGTAACCGTCATATCTGTAGCAGTTACTTTGCCATTCTGGAGGGTAACTCCACCAATTTTACTTGCCTGAGTAGCGTCAGTTTCAATTCTGCCGGTTGCAACCTGATCGCCCTTAATAACAGTCTGCGAACCTACCGCAGTGCCGAAGGTTGCTGTTTTATCCACCTGCAGCTCATCGCTCAAGGTAGTTTTGCCGGTTACGCCGAGAATGCCGCCAACAGTTGTATTGCCATTTGCATCAACAGTAAATTCATTGCCAGTAGAACCAATATTCAAGGATTCACCTTTGATCTTCTTTGTTACGGTCAAATCGCCGCCTACAGTTGTGTCACCAGTTACATCCAGCTTGCCTTTCAATGTTGTGTCACCAGTTACATCCAGCTTGCCTTTCAATGTTGTGTCACCAGTTACGTCCAGATTGCCTTTCAATGTAGTGTCACCAGTTACGCCAAGGTTGCCACCAACAGTTGCATCGCTATCTACAGTAAGCTTACCACTAGCAGTAATATCCTTACCCTTGATATCGCCGGTTGTCGTTACATTGCCATTATCGTCAACGCCAAATGCACCATTAGCACCTTTAATTTTGCCATTAATACCATCAATAGCTGCTTTTGCTTCAGTGTAATCATCACCGCCAGCATAGAAACCATTGGTATCATAAGCACTAGAGGAAGTACCGATGATGATTTTTCCGTCAGTGCCGATTTTTATTTGTTTTGCTTGATCACCTTTATTAAGATAAATTCCGTCAGACTCAAATTTCAAGTTATCATTAATGCTTACTACATTAGTAACTTTACCCTGGTCAAACGTTACGCCGCCAACCTCAGAGCCATCAGCAACTTTGATTTTAGTTTTACCGTCAATCATGCCGTGAAGATTTACTATGCTTTCACGAGTCAGTGTTGCTTGCCCGGAAGTGCCATCATCAAAGACTTCTTCAAGAACTATGCTTTTTGCTCTTACTTCGCCGTTAGCCAGCCTTACGTCGCCAGCATGAGTAATACCTTCTATATAAGTAGCATCCTCAGACGTAATCTTATTATCTTTCTTGAATTTGATTTTTTGCGTATTATAAGCTAATGTTCCTTCAGTAGAAGTATCGCCTACAGCTACAACCACCTCATCATAGCCCTTTACTTTGGCAGCAGTGATTTCCTGCTCTTCTAAAGAACCACTCTCACGCAATTTCAGGGATTTAGTTGTAATTTCGCTACCATCTTCGCTAATGCCAGCTGTTTTCTTTTGCAAAGATATAATATCATTTCTAGCTGCAGTATCACTAGCTGTCAGCTCACCTACTTTGGTTTGTAACTGACCTGTAGTTGTTTGCAGACTAGTCACATCAGTTTGAATGTTAGTTACCTTACCATTGACGGCCTGAATATTATTTGCATTATCCTTAATAGCCGCACCAACATTTGTAGTTCCATCTGTTCCTGTCAGCGCCAAGCTGTCAGCTGTAATTGCGCCGCTACCAGAAACAGTGAACTTGCCATTAGCTGCTTTAAAAGAACCGTCATCACCCTTAACAGCGAATTTGCTATTGTCATACGTAGCATTAGTAATATCTGTACCGTCATAACCAATATACAAGCCATTTTGCGCTACAACCTTACCATCTGACATACGTGCATTGATGCCAGACGAAATAATTGAAGCATGTACAGAACCAGTTGCAGAAATATCATGATCAGAAATCATAACATGTTTGTTAACGTCACCAATAGTAATTCCATAATCAGTTCCGCTACCACCGATAGTCACACCACCAACAGTAAGCGTATCAATTGCTGTAGTGCCATTTTTCAATTGATTTGAACCAACATCATAAGTCACATCCGCAGCATACACCGGTTCAAGACCTATGCCCCCCCCCTGCGAGAATTGCGCACGTTACGGCAAGGGCCAACGCCTTGACATTACTCTTTTTCCTAGTCATAATCATCATCCTCCTTAAAGTATAAACCAAAACCATGCGTGCGTCTTATGCAACTATCACCATCCGACGCATTCCGCACAACTCTTATCATGCTCATTATCTCATAAAATTCAGTGAATTCAACGTCTTGTATCGTAAAGCGCAAATTCTCATCGTAAAACGCATTTTGCCAACTTTACTTGATTATTTTTTGTTAAAAACTGTAACAAATAAAACAATAGTTAAAGCATTTTCCACTAAAAACCAATCACTATCCACTACACACTAACCACTAAAAAAAACCTCCGCAACGGCCTTCATGACCGTAACGGAGGTTCTCTTTCTTTATAACAAAATATCCTTAATCCTGCAGCAACGCCCACTGCATATAGGCGTTGCGCACAGCTGCGCTGTCGCGCACCCTGATGGGTGCCTTAAAGCCATTGCCCAGCAAAAAATAATTGCTGTAGACACCCTCTACATAATGCATGTTAATCAGCACGCTGCGATAGGTAAGCAGAAAATAATCCTGCGTCAGCTTTTCCCGCACCTTGTTGATGGAGCTGTACACCTTATAGGTGCGTTGTGCTGTGTGAATATAGCAGTATTTATCCTGCACCTCTACAACGATAATGTCCTTAGGCTTTAGCTTTACCCTCTCCACCGCAGTATCAAAAGTAACATACTCTTCCTTGTCAAAAACACCGCAGCGCTGCAGCGCCTGCTCCAGCCTTTCCGGCTGCAAAGGCTTCAGCAAATAGTACGCCGCATCCAGCTCATAGCTTTCAATGGCAAAGTCATTACTCGAATTAAGAAAGACCAGCTTAAAGTTAAGCCTGTGCTGGCGCAAACGCCGCACAAACTCCACGCCATTACCAGGCTTCAAATAGATATCCATAAAGACAATGTCAGCGCTATTTAAACACAAGTATTCACAGCACTGCTCCCCTTCAGTAAATGTACGTATATCCAAAAGCAGCTGGTACTTCCTGCCTATTTCCTGCAGTTGCTGTTTAAGCTCTTCCAGCTCGCTTACATCATCATCACAAGCCACAATACGCATAATATCACTCTTTTCCTATAATAACATGCTCTTCTTTGCTTATGCTCAGTTTTCCGCCAGCACCTGCCGCAAAAGCTCCAGAGCGCTCGCTTCGCTCGCTTTGTTCGTGCCCAGCTCACCGCGGAAGGCACGCGCGAGGATGGATTTCTTCATCAGGTCGATGCTTGCCAGCGCCTGCTCCGTTGCCTGCTGTGCGGAACGCTCGCGCGCCAGCAGATCGTCAATGAGGCGCACGATTTCGTGCTGTTCGGGGATGGTGGGGAGAGAAATATAATACTGTTTTAATATAGTCTGAGATATATTTGGTTGTGCTCCACCTTTACTAGATTTTATAAGATTCTCCTTTTGTGAAATAAAATACCAATATAGATAATTATATATCAATCCAGCTTTACAAACGAAGCATGCACAAGCTTGATTTGTTGTAGCTGGAACTGCTAATATCGCTGTTTTACCAATAGTAGCTCCATACATAGCGACTATAACTGTATTAACAGGAAACAATCTAGCACTAGAATTATTCATCCCTGCTTCCGTTATTTTTTCTTCCGTATCGTATATCCAATCATGATTTAATTCACCTGTTTTTACCCAAGGAATATTACCATTATAATATTCTTCATGCTTTCTAGACGGTGTACCGCCAGACCCAATTGTACAAATCTCACCTAACTTTTTCTCTTTCCAACTTTCATCGCTCACGCCATTTTCACGGCGCCACTGCTTTGTCAGCTCGCCCGTAAATGCCTTATGCAAAATTGCTGCCTTGCGCACGGCAAAGCTGTCGGCAACCTCCTGCAGTCGTTCCTTTGTTTCGTCGAGCTTGGCAAAAAGCTCTTCGATGCGCTCAACTATGCGTTGCTGTTCGGAGAGTGGAGGAAGAGGGATGGGATGTTGTTTTAAAATAATCTGAGATATGTTAGGTTGTGCTCCGCCTTTGCCCTTTTCTATAAATACGTTTTTTTGAGATATGCAATAATAGAACAAATACATATACAACAAAGATTGATTGCAAACAGCACAAGCACAGGCTTGGTTTGTTGTAGCAGGAACACCTAAGATTGCAACTTTACCAATCGTCGCACCATACATGGCAATCAGAACAGAATATGGCGGAAACAATTTTGCACTAGATTTTTTCAATCCTTCATCAGTTATTTTTTCTTCTGTATCGTAAATCCAACCATTATTTAATTCGCCAGTCTTTATCCATAGAATATCGCCATTATAATATTCTTCATGCTTTCTTGACGGAGTACCACCAGAACCCCAAGAAGCGACGCTCTCCAGCCTCACCCACACCCAATTCTTCGGCACCTCATAAGGCTGTTCCTCAGCAGGCACCAGCGCCTGCTGCAAGCGTTCTTCTATTGTCAATGCTGTCTTTTTCTTTGGCATTGCCAGCTCTCCTTTATAAGCAAACATGTTATTGCTTTAATGTATAATTTATGATAAAATGTTTTTGACAACCAGTTCACGGGGTGGGATTGCCTTCATTCTCTACGAATGGAGGTGATGTCTATGGTATATTTCAGCTTTCAGGATTTAATGTCCTTTGGAATTTTTATCGTAGCATTACTTACGTTCATTTTTCAGAACAAAAAGTAAAAAAGTTACGGACATAGAAAAAACCGCCCCCTGACTTTCCCGAGTTCGGAGCGGATTTTTCTTAACTTACTCGGCAACCCACCTCTGTGGGCGGTTGTCTTTTTCTATGTCTAATATACCACACAATCCATAGCTTTGCAAGTTTTGAATTTGTGCAGGATGTAGTGAAAGGCTACCCTCGGGGGGAGCTGGCGCCCGCAGGGCGACTGAGAGGGGTATGCTGTCTTTATGCTTTCTTATAGTGAACCCCTCTCCGTCATCGCTACGCGATGCCACCTCTCCCCAAGGAGAGGCTCTTCCCTTTCTTCCTTCATCCTTCAATCTCTACCTTTATCTTTGCAAGCTCCTCAGCTCCTGCGCCACACTCTGCAGCAAATCCACAGCCTCCGCCAGCTTTTCCGCAGCCTCCGCCGCGCTTTCCGCCGGGTCCGGCAAATCCTCGTAATCCAGCACGCTGTCATCCTTAATCAGGCCAAGGTCCAAACTGTTGCCCTTCTGCGCAATTTCCTCACGCGTAAAGCACTGCCAGCGCTCGTCCTCTACCTTGCTTCTGTCCTCTGCCGTGTAGGCTGCCTCAAAGCCGGCAAAGTCACTCGCCTTCAGCGGGTTCGTCTTGCCGAAGGACGGCATATTGGTGCGCAAATCATAAAACCACACGGCCTTGGTGCTGTCCTTATCTGTTTTTTTGCGCGTAAAGAAGAGTACGTTGGTCTTGACACCCTGCGCGTAAAAAATACCTGTCGGCAAGCGCAGAATAGTGTGCAGATTGCACTTATCCATTAAGTCGACACGAATCCTTTCGCCGTCACCGTCGGCAAAAAGCACATTGTCCGGCAGCACTACGGCAGCGCGCGCCTTGCCGTCAGCCTTCAGGCTGCGGTAAATGTGCTGCAAAAAGTTCAGCTGCTTGTTGCTCGTGGGATAAGTAAAGTCGTCGCGCGTTGCACGCTCGCCGCCTTTTTTCGTACCGAAGGGCGGGTTTGTCAGCACAACGTCATAGCCCTGCATCTCCTTGCCCACATTGGAAAGCGTATCGCCCAAAATAATTTTGCTCTGGATGTCATGCAGCATAGCGTTCATCAGCGCCAAGCGGTGCGTATCATGCACCAGCTCGCAGCCGGTGAAGGCCTGCGTATATTCAAACTCTGCCGTTTCCTCATCCAAGTCAAAGAAATCGTCCGTCTGCTCACGCACAAAATTGCTTGCCGCAATCATAAAGCCAAAGGTGCCGCAGGCAGGATCGTTGGGAGACTATCATTAATACAATGTAACGAATTTAATTCCGATACTCCGAAACGACGAGCCCGCACATGTCCAGAAAATGAACACCCTCGTAACGACACTAGGTGCATCGTTACGAGGGTGTAGTTACCTTCGGCGGAAATTTCTCTATGAAGTTTTTATTTCGAGGCAATTGGCTCGCGTAATTTATCTAGCATATGCTGAGTAGCAATCAGGCTACTTAAATCTGATATTGCCTCATCGTAACCGTCCCTCAGTGCCTCCACCAACCAGTATCTGGCGGTTTCGTAATAGTAATAAATTGAATCAATCGACCGTCCTTCATCTTTTAGCGTTTTTAGTGCTTCTTCCGGAGACTCATCTTGTAGCCAATAACACCAAGTATCCCATGCTCTTTTGCTAAAAGCCCCATAACAGGCCTTGGCTTCAATGATACCATGTTCAGCTGCGCATTTATAATACTGGCAGTCAAGTGAGTCCAAACTTCCACTGCTGTAGCCAAAATGAAAACGCTCCCAAAGCAATATAGCGGCCACATTGTTTTTGCAAACATCATTGTAGTATACCGGCACGGCATTTTCATAAAAGCCCTCGGTGTTCAACTCGGACATTACACTCTGCCATATGGTATTTTCTTGCTTCTCCCTCTCAATATAAGCACTTAAATAGGCACCGCTACTGTTATTATTACGAGTAGTTTCTATCGCGGCTCCTAACCAATAGCAAGCTTCCCACTTGCCGTTTTGAGCGGCCTTGCTTAGCCAATATACGCCCAACAGAAGCGCATTATCGCCTTCATACTTTTCATCAACAAACTTTAAGTACGAATAATGCTTTCCCAACTTAAGCATGGATTCTGGATTTCCATTCCTGGCTGAATCAAGCACCCTGCTAAGATTTTTTCTTATTGGCTTTATTTCCAGTCTTGATTTTTTCATAACTTATAGCGCCTCGTAATATTCACGAATCTTTTCCGCCATCAGCTCGCGGCGCTTTGCCAGAAATTCAGTGTAGTTGTTGATATCCATAAACTCAAAGCCTTCTGGGATACAGTTCTGCTGTAAGTTTTCCTTGAGTTTGCCTAAATCGGTAATTCCTCCATATATCGGCTTCCCTGTCTTGCACTGCTCTATAACAGTTGCCATATACTCACGAGGCGCTGCATCGCTAATTTTTATATTGATTTCCTGCTGCAAATACACATAGTTTGCGACCTGATTGTACTGTCCTTTAGGCAAATCATTTTTAGTCAGATAATTCTTAGGGAAGAGATGATGAATATCACCCCTGTTTTCCAACATGCTTTCTACACTAATCTGCTCAGATAAAAAGCCTTTATCGTGAGCCTTAACTTGCGCGATAAGGAACATATTGAAATACGGACTGCTGGTGACAGATGTATCGAGCCTTTGTACAAGATTGACATTCCAATACGCATCAGAAAGATCGCCAGCCTCTGTGAGTTTCAAATAGGCCATAGGATCATCCGAAGAAAAGAACCGTTTAATATCATAGTCAAACGTCGATTCCGGAGAACCAGAATAACGTCCGGTCAAAATGGAGAGAACCAGCCACCGACGTACAATCTTTTCAATGATAGAACTGTCAACTTTTCTCTCACGCAACGCCAAGTACAACGCATAGGCAAAGTTCAAAACATTTTGCGAGCGAATCAGACTCCCCCTGACAATGCCAGCAGACTCAACAATCATCAGAAAGCGTTCGTAGTTTGTTTTATTTACGGTCTGTAATACTGCTTCATGCAATTTTCTAAAAGAATCCTCTTCTATTTCTATTTTGAATTCGCGCGTTTCAAAATCACGTCCAGAGAGCAGGCTTACCAAATCAGACAGTTTCCCGCGCTTGAACTTATAAGTAAATGCTACACGCAAAATATCGGTATAAGATGTTTTATATATAGGTGACACCTTTTCTGCCACCCATCTTATAGCAGAGAAATCTGGCAGTGATGCGAATTCTTTGTCGTTGGTCTGAATGTCTTTCAAATCAGCTGGAGATTCCAGCAAATGACAAAAATAATCGATAGTCTTTCTGGTTATGTTTCCTCCATACTCAGTATTCGAGGAAATTTTCGACATGACAAAGTCAGCCTGTGACAGTACCACACCCTTAGAGTTGATGCGGATAAAAATATCCGTAACGCTATCAATATCCAAATCGTCCGCCAAGGTAATAACACCAAGGCTATTATTCTGAATTGCCTTCAATCTGTTAATGATATCATTGATTTTCGATGCCTGATCTGTTATTTCATTCTTCTGGCAAAACTGGTTGACGAAATTAAACGAGTCAAACGTCATCTTGAAGACTTCAGAAATATCTGATATCCATTTACTGGAACGCTGGTTAGCGGAATTGGCTACTTCAAAAGTCTCATCAATGGGATTAAAGGCGATTTTTATCGTCTTCCACTTGTAGTGATCATCTAAGACTTCTTGCCCGACAATCGCCGCAGTCAGTGCCGTGATACGTTGCTGCCCATCAATCAATACTTTTTTGCCGGCAGCGGTTGTTCCATCCTTAAGTTTCACCTTAGGATTTTGCCAGACAATAATATACCCAACAGGAAACCCTTTATATAAGGAATCCAGCAAATCACGAACTTTGGAAGCATCCCACACGAAGGGACGCTGCATTTCTGGTATTGCAATTTCCTTGGACTTAATGCTTGCCAGTAGTGCCTCTACGGTATAATTATTTACATTGTATCGAGCCATCTTTTGGAGAACCTCCTAACGGTATCTTTTTCTATAATTATATCACGAAAATTATTCCTATAAAAATATCTCCTGATTGTAAGCAGCGTTGCCTTCCGCAGTATTTTCCTGCAGCATTTCTTTCAAGCCCATGGGAGAAGGCCAGCCTGCCATAGCGCGCGGTATATTGCCGCTTTGGCGCAAATCCGCAAACCAGATGCCGGATTTTGTTTACCAGCGTATCCTTCATCTGATAAGGCATTGCTATATTGTCAAAATCAAACATTTTATTAACGATATCTTCGCACAGCAGTCCCAGCTTAAAAAGGCAGGAGTTGGAATCGCTGTACAGATAGCGCTCCGCGAACTCGCCTGTTTTTTCCAGACCGGGAAATTGTGTGCGTAAAAAGCTGAAGTTAGATGCCATAAAAACGGCCTCCTTTGAGCTGTAAAAAAGATAATAATATATTTATATTCGCCTTGAAATAAAATTTACCTGCTGAATATGTTTTCGCAAAAGACAGTACCGCTGTAATAAAAAAAGCTGCCTGCCCTCCTGCGTAAGGAAAGCAGGCAGCCATTCGCTCGGCAAACAGCTATAAAGTAAAATAACCGCGCCAAGATTTCTCTTAGCACGGTTATCAGTTGTTATTTGAGCAATTCACGAACCATAACGTTAATACGTTTGCCATCTGCACGGCCTTTGGTTTTTGCCATAACTGCCGGCATTACCTTGCCCATATCTTTGGGACTTGTAGCACCAACAGCAGCAATAACTTCTGCCACGATAGCCTTCAGCTCGTCATCGCTGAGAGCTTCCGGAAGATATTTTTTCAGTATAGCAATTTCTTCCTTAGCTTGGGCAACCAATTCGTCACGACCTGCTTTTTGGAATTCCTCAACAGAATCCTGACGCATTTTGACCTCTTTCATCAAGACAGCCAGAACCTCATCATCTGTAAGTTCCTTTTTGTCATTGATTTCAACATTTTTAATATTAGCACGCACCATGCGGATAACAGACAACCGCAGCTTACCTGCTTCTCTGTCCTTCATGGCCTGCTTCATATCAGCAGTCAATTGGTCTTTTATAGACATACAGCCCGCCTCCAATTATCTGGTTTTACGTTTTCTGGCTGCTTCGGATTTTTTCTTACGTGCAACGCTCGGCTTTTCATAGTGCTCGCGTTTTCTTACCTCAGAAAGAATGCCTGCCTTTTGGGTTGCTCTTTTAAATCTGCGCAGTGCGCTGTCTAAAGTTTCATTCTTGCCAACTTTAATTTCTGCCATCTGTTCTCCCTCCCTCCACACACTTAGGGAAGTGTATATGCAAATTAAGTTTTCATCTGTTGCCAGCTAAAAACACTTACTGATTAATTATACAAGAAAAGACAAGCATTGTCAAGGTTTAGCATGGGGGCCAACCCAAAGCTTTGCCGCCAATTACGTGAATATGTAAATGTTTTACTGTCTGACCGCCTTCATCGCCGGTGTTGATAACAACGCGGAAGCCTTTTTCGGCAATTCCGGTCTTTTCAGCGATCATTTTAACCTTGCCCAGCATGTATGCAACCAGCTCGGGGTCCGCAGTAGTGATGTTAGCTGTGTGGTCCTTAGGCATCAGCAGCACATGAACCGGAGCAGCCGGAGCAACGTCATTGATAGCAATCATTTTATCATCTTCGTACACTTTGGTAGAAGGGATATCGCCCTTAATGATTTTGCAAAAAATACAATCCTCAGCCATTTCATGTCCCTCCTCTCATTTATCGTATCTAGTTATATTCTGTATTTATTTCTTTTATCCTGCTAAAGAATTAATTTTTTCACAAATTAATTCAATTCGCCCAGCAAAAAATCCTCTTTGATGCCGGTAATTTTTACCTTGGCAATGGTGTTCGCCAGCTCCGCCGTTCCCGGAACGACAACGCGCAGATACGGTCCGCACAAGCCCTCCATATGCTCATCGTCCACCGGCTGCTCGAACAGCACCTCTTCCACCTTGCCAACAGTGCTCTGCAGCATTTGCTGATGCAGCTCCTCGTCCACCTTCGCCAGACGCGCCGCACGCTCGCTCTTCACAGCCTCGTCCACCTGCTCTGGCATTTCGGCAGCAGGGGTTCCCTTGCGTTTGGAATACGGGAAGATGTGCATTTTGGCAAAGCCGCATTTCTTGGCAAATTCCAAAGTAGTCGCAAAGTCCTCCTCAGTTTCGCCGGGGAAGCCCACGATAACATCCGTAGTAATTGCCACATCAGGCACCTGCGCACGAATTTCGTTCACCAGCTCTGTAAAGCGTTTTGTGTCATAAGGACGGTGCATAGCGCGCAAAATCTTGTCGCAGCCGCTTTGCAGCGGCAAATGCAGGTGACGCTGCAGGCGCGGTTCCTCGACCATCAGCTGCAGCAGGCGCGGCTCCACCTCCACGGATTCCAGCGAACCGAGGCGCACACGCTGCACGCCTTCAACGCTCAGCGCTGCCTTTACTGCGTCATACAAAGTAACGTGCTTGCCTTCCTTCGCCAGCTCCTTGCCGTAGCAGCCAAGGTGAATGCCGATGAGCACAACCTCCTTGTAGCCTGCGGAAACCAGCTTGCCGACCTCCTCGCGGATGCTTTCCAGGCTGCGGCTGCGCAGCGGACCGCGGGCAAACGGGATAATGCAGTAGGTGCAATACTGGTTGCAGCCCTCCTGAATTTTGAGGAAGGCGCGGGTTTTATCGGTTTCCGTGCCAACGCCCAGCTCTTCGAACTTAGTATCTACAGTCATCTGCTGCACATTGTCCAAAATCTCCGTGCGCTTGTGCTCCAGCGCCTCCTCAACCAGCTCCACAATGCGGCCGCGCTCCTGATTGCCGATGATTACATCAACACCCTCGATAGCACGCACCTCCTCGGGCGCAGTCTGCGGATAGCAGCCGGTGACAACCACCAAGGACAGTGGATTGTGACGCACAGCGCGGTTGATAATCTGACGCGATTTGCGCTGACCGGTATTGGTAACAACGCAGGTATTAACTAAATAAACGTCTGCCGGTTCACCGAAAGGCACAACCTCATAGCCTGACGCACAGAAAATCCCCTCCATGCTGGCAGTATCGGCTTGATTAACCTTACAGCCCAGCGTATAAAATGCAATTTTTCTCATCTATGTTTAATCTCCTAAATCTCCGGTTTCATAAAAAATCGCTGAAATAGCGACAAGGCCTGCCGTTTCCGCGCGCAGAATGCGTCTGCCCAGCGATACGGGCACAGCGCCTGCTGCGCGTGCCGCATCCAGCTCCGCTTCGCTGATGCCGCCCTCAGGACCGATAATCAGCAGCAAATCTGTCAGCGCGCCCTTCGCCTGCGCCTCCTTCAGCGCCGCCTTCAGGCTCTTTTTATCCTCGCACTCGTAAGCGATAATCTTCGTAGCGCAGTCATTCGCCGCCAGCATCTGTGCCATCGTCTGCACAGGCTGCACCTCGGGAATAATGTCGCGCTTGCTCTGCTTGGCAGCGGACTCGGCAATCTTCTGCCAACGCTCCACCTTCTTGGCAGCCTTCGCACCATCAAGGCGTACTACGGAATGCTCCATAGCCACAGGCACCACGCTGTAAGCACCCATCTCCACAGCCTTCTGGATGATGAACTCCATCTTCTCGCCCTTCGCCAGGCCCTGCGCCAAAATCAGGCGCACCGCCGGCTCATGGCTTTCCGCCAGCTTCTCCAGGCAATGCACAGTCACGCACTCGCTGTCAATCGCAGTAATCTCCGCCAGCGCACTCACGCCGTCGTCACTCACAAGCTGCAGCTGCGCACCCGGCTGCATGCGCAGCACCTTACTGATATGACGTGCATCCACGCCCTCAATAGTCATTGTTTCGTTATATAATTGCGGTACAAAAAAACGATGCATATAGGTTTCCTTTCTGTAAAAATTGATACCCCTCTCCGCCTCGACAAGCTCGGCACCTCTCCCCAAGGAGAGGCAAGAAAAGAATCACAAAGGACAAGATAGGCTCCCCTCGGGGGGAGCTGTCGCCTGTAAGGCGACTGAGAGGGGACTGCTTAAAGCTTTAACGAGCAATCGCTATATCGTATAGCGAATAAAAATTTTAGCAAATGAGTGTCTGGAACCATAGAAGCAAGGGTACGTAACATACTGTTATCGTCTGCCAAATTTTACCTCTGCTTCGTCCTGGTTCCACACGAAAATTGCGTTGTGCCGCAGGCACGGGAAAATTTTTCCTGAGCGGAACGATATGGCCATTGCGACGCACAACCCCTCTCCGCCTCGACAGGCTCGGCACCTCTCCCCTAGGAGAGGCTCTCTTCTATCGCACACGACATAAAGCTTCTTACTTCTTCTTCATCTGCATAACAACCCAGCCACCGCGATGGTCAACCGCGTCAACATAAAGGCCCTGCGCCTGCGCCGCAGCCTCCACATCAGGCATGCGCTCCTCAATAATACCGCTCGCCAAAAGCACACCATCGTCATTCAGCTTCTGCGGAATATCCTGCAGCAGCATAATAACAATATCAGCAATAATATTAGCGATAATAACATCAGCCTTGCCCTCAGTGCCATGCAGCAAATCGCCCTCGCGCACCTCAATCTGCTCGCTCAGGCCGTTATCCGCAACATTCTCCTTCGCCACGCGCACTGCCACGCCGTCAATATCCACAGCCTTAACAGACTTAGCGCCCAGCATCGCCGCAGCAATCGCCAGGATACCGCTGCCGGTACCAACATCAAACACAGTAGAATCAGGCGTAATAACCTTCTCCAGACGCTCCATCATCATATTGGTAGTGTGATGCGTGCCAGTACCGAAGGCCATACCCGGATCAATTTCAATAACATGCTCGCCTTCCTTAGCGGCATATTCCTCCCAGCTCGGCTTAATAACAAGGCTCTTGCCCACATGGGTAACATGGAAATACTGCTTCCATTCGTTAGCCCAATCCTGCTCGCTCACCTTGCGGAAGCGAGTATTGCCGAAACGATACTTGCCGATGCGCTCCTCAATCAGCGCCAGCTGCTCGTCAATCTCCGCCAAGCGTTTTTCCAGCTTCTCATCATCAGCATAATAAGCGCTGACAGTAACAACCTCGGTATTCTCCTGCTCAGGAATATCGCACAGCTCCCAGGTACCGCTGTTTCTCAAATCATTAATCAGCTGCGGGTCCTCAATCGCAACTCCCTTAGAACCGATGCTCGTAAGCATATCCGCTACAGCCTCTACTGCTTCATGCGTTACCGCTACATTAACTTCTATCCACTGCATTTTCTGCACTCCTTTGAAAATTTATATTCGTTTTATTATACAACAGAAAAGCCTCGCATTTCAACACGCCATTTTATCTCTGCCGTTAGAAAAAAATTACTTTAAATTTAGTTTACATTTGCTATAATTATCTTAAAGAAGCTTTTTCTATAATATTTCTAAGGAATGATGTTATATGCAGATTCAGGATTTGATTATCCTTATCTATATTATCCTGCGCGTTGCCCCCAGCTCTTATCTATGTTACTATCCCTTTTTGGAAGACCTGCGCTTATCCAAAAAAGCAGCAATATGCGGCTTTTTTGCTATTATTCTCATAGAATGGGGCATTTTCATATTCACCGGACGCAATTTCGATAAGCTGCCGACATTATATGGCGTTTACCTGCTCTACATATTCTACTACTTCGCCATCGTAAACGGTAATAAAAGTAAGCAGCTTTTTTGCATCCTGCTCTCAGGCAATTTTGAAAATGTGCTGCAGACACTGGCTATGCTCGCAGAACGCATTTCGCCCACTCCCGGTTACTACTATGCTACCGCCACCTTCGTGCTCCTGCTGGCACAATCTGCTTATTTTTCCTGGTTTTACTATACTGTAAAAAAATTCAAGCAGCTCTTCCGCAGCACTAAATACAATAAGATTATCACCTACTCCAACTATATTTTAGCTTTTAACTTCGTTGCCCTGGTACTCATCCGCAATTTTTCCGAACCACGCACCTGGAATCTTTTCTTTGCCCGCTTTCTGTGCATCATGCCGCTCTTCTTCTTTGTTTACATGATGATGGATCTGCTGAAGGAAAAAAATGATAACAAGGTGATGTCCATCAAGCTCAGCTCACTGGAAGAGCTGCGTCGCAATGAAAAGCCTTACTACGATTTTGTTATCGAAACCTGGCAGAAAACGCGCCGCCTGCGCCATGACCAAAAGCATCTCGTGCTTATGCTCAACCAGCTTTATGAAGAAAAAAAGTTTGATAAGCTTGGCCAGCATCTGCGTACTATCCTTAAATATACAGAACAGCTGCAAACAGTAAAGCTTTATGGCAATGAAACCATCGACGGCCTTATCGGCTACTGGCAAATGCAGGCACAGGAAAAAGGCATCCCCTTTGCCGTAGATATCAGCTTCAGCAAAATCAAAATCAACGATATTGATCTGGCCATTATTTTAGGCAATGCCCTGGAAAACGCTTTTACCGCAGTTACCGAAGACTGCATGGCCCAGGGCAGCAGCTGTTATATTAATGTAAAAATCAGAGAAAGAGCCTCTCTATTGCTGATAGAAGTTGTTAATTCCTTCAGCGGCAACATAGTTCGTTATAATGACCAGTTTTATTCTGCCAAACGCGCCTACAAGGAGCCTGGCACCGGACTGGAAAACATCAGGATGATTTGCGAAAAATACGCAGGCAGCAATAATGTAAGCTTTGACAACCAAAGCTTCAAGCTGCAGCTGATGCTGCCAAACACGCACTTAGAAGGTTAAATCTTGACGCACAAACTAAAAGCGCTTATACTAAAATAGATTGTAGCATTTGCCACAGTCTATTTTAGTATTTTTATTAAGGGAAAGAAAAGAAGGTAACCAAATGCTCTCATTAGACAAAATTTATCATGCAGCCTTCATCCTTAAAAGCGTAGCACGTAAAACAGATTTAATAGCTGCTCCGCATTTAAGCGAAGGTAACAACTTGTATCTGAAAACAGAAAACCTGCAGGTAACAGGCAGCTTCAAAGTACGCGGTGCCTACTACAAAATCAGCCAGCTTACACCTGAGGAAGCAAGCAAAGGCGTTATCGCCTGCAGCGCCGGCAACCACGCACAGGGCGTAGCACTTGCTGCAACCAGCATGGGCATCAAAAGCGTCATCTGCATGCCGGACGGCGCACCGATTATGAAGGTAGAGAACACCAAGCGCCTGGGCGCGCAGGTGGAGCTTGTTCCCGGTGCCTACGACGAAGCACATGACCGCGCCGTACAGCTGCAGGAAGAAACAGGCATGACCTTTATCCATCCATATGACGACGAGCTTGTTATTGCCGGCCAGGGCAGCATCGGTCTGGAAATTTTGGACCAGCTGCCGGATGTAGAAGCAGTAGTCGTACCGATTGGCGGTGGCGGCCTTATCAGCGGCGTAGCCTTCGCTATCAAAAGCCTGCGTCCGGAGGTTAAGGTTTACGGCGTACAGGCAGCAGGCGCAGCCAGCATGTTCAAAGCCTTCCATGACCATAAATACGAAACTCTGGAGCACGTCAGCACCTTTGCCGACGGCATTGCTGTAAAAACTCCTGGTGAAAACACCTACGAGCTCATCAGCAAATATGTTGACGATATCGTTACCGTAAGCGAGGACGAAATCGCAACTGCAATTTTAACCCTGATTGAAAAGCAGAAGCTGATTGCCGAAGGTGCAGGCGCAACTCCGGTAGCAGCAGCTCTGTTCGACAAGATGCCGATTAAGGGCAAGAAAACAGTCTGCGTTGTATCCGGCGGTAACATCGACGTTAATATTCTTTCGCGTGTTATCACCCGCGGTCAGGTTACCAGCGGCCGCAGAGTCAACCTTGTTATCATGCTGGAGGACCGTCCGGGCCAGCTGCTCAAGGTCAGCGAGATTATCAGCCAATGCGGTGCCAACGTTGTCGGCGTACACCACAACCGCAGCGATGCCAACATGGCCATCACCGGCTGCTTCCTCAAACTGGAGCTGGAAACACGTGATGCCGCCCAAATCAAAGAAATCGAAGACAAACTGACGGCAGCAGGCTTCAAGCTAGTCAGCGACCAAACTGCAGCACAGCATTAACAACAAAAAAATTACCACAGCCTACATAAAATGTAAGCTGTGGTTTTTTTATAGTGCGTTATACCCGCTCTTACTATTCTACGGTAACGCTCTTAGCCAAGTTTCTCGGTTTATCTACGTCTAATCCTTTGGAAACACTCACATAATAACCCATAAGCTGCAGCGGAATAACTGCCAGACTGGTCATGAAATGCTCGTCAGTCTTAGGAATATACACTGTGAAATCAGCGGTATCCTCAATATTATAGTTGCCATAGGTAGTCAGGCCCATCAGATAAGCGCCACGGCTGCGGCACTCTACCATGTTGCTGACAGTCTTTTCGTAAAGCTCGCTTTGAGTCAGTACGCCGATAACCAGAGTACCGTCCTCAATCAGGCTGATAGTACCGTGCTTCAATTCGCCGGCAGCATAAGCCTCACTGTGGATGTAGGAAATTTCCTTCATCTTCAGGCTGCCCTCCAGGCTGACAGCGTAATCAAGACCACGGCCGATAAAGAAGATATCCTTAGCGTTAACCTGCTTAGCGGCAAACCATTGGATGCGTTCCTTATCCTCAATAATCTTTTGGATTTTATCCGGCAGCTGTGCCATTTCCTGAATCAGCTCCAGATATTTTGCTTCGTCAATAGTGCCGCGAACCATAGCAAACTGAATTGCCAGGCAATAAGCAGCAATCAGCTGAGTGCTGTAAGCCTTGGTAGTTGCAACGGCAATTTCCGGGCCTGCCAGAGTATAGAAAACATTATCAGCTTCGCGGGCAATAGAGCTGCCTACTACGTTAACGATGCCAAGAGTTTTGATGCCCTTTTCTTTAGCCAGACGCAGAGCTGCCAAGCTGTCGGCAGTTTCGCCGGACTGGCTGACAATAATAACCAGCTCGTTCTTGCTCAGCAGAGGCTTGCGGTATCTGAACTCGGAAGCCAGCTCGGTACGAACAGGAATCTGTGCCAAATCCTCAATTACATATTGCGCTGCCACGCCTACATGATACGCACTGCCGCAGGCAACGATGCAGATCTGGTCAATCTTTTTGATATCCTCATCGCTGAGGCCGACAGCGCTCATATCCAACTTACCGTCAACCAGTACGGAATTCAGGGTATCGCGAACTGCTTTAGGCTGCTCGTGGATTTCCTTCATCATGAAATGCTCAAAGCCTGCTTTTTCGGCTGCTTCGGCATCCCATTTGATTTCGGTCAGCGGTTTTTCGATTACTTCTTCATCAACGTTGTAGAAGGTAACCTCGCCGTTAGCCAGACGAGCCATTTCCAGATTGCCGATGTAATATACCTTGCGGGTGTATTTCAAAATAGCAGGAACGTCGCTGGCAACATAGCATTCGCCGTCCTGCACGCCGATGATCATCGGGCTGTCCTTACGGGCAACATAAATTTCGCCGGGATATTCCTTGAACATTACTGCCAAAGCATAGGAGCCGCGCATACGGATCATAGCATGACTCAGAGCATCGGTCGGAGTATGCTCGTATTTTTTATAGTAGTAGTCAATCAGCTTAACGGCAACCTCGGTATCAGTCTGAGAATAGAAGGTGTAACCGTTATGCAGCAGCTTTTCCTTCAGCTCCTGATAGTTTTCGATAATACCGTTGTGTACGGCAACTACATTGCCATCAGCACTTGCATGCGGATGCGCATTAGTTTCGGAAGGCTCGCCATGGGTTGCCCATCTGGTATGACCGATACCGCAGGTACCAATGAGGCTTTGACCTCCGTTAGTCTTGGCGTAAAGCTCCTTCAGACGGCCCTTGGCCTTTACAATCTGCACCTGTGCACTGCCATCGCGCACTGCGAGGCCGGCAGAATCGTAACCACGATATTCAAGCTTAGACAGACCATCCAACAAAATAGGCGCTGCCTGCTTATTTCCACAAAATCCAACAATACCACACATAAATACTTTTCCTCTTTTTCTACTATTTTTTTCTTTTTGCCTTATGCTTCAAAGCCATTAGGGTTGTTCTTCTGCCAGTTCCAGGAATCGCGGCACATGTCCTCAATACCCAGCTCTGCCTTCCAGCCAAGCTTTTCCCACGCCTTTGACGGATCTGAATAGCAGGTGGCAATATCCCCTGCACGACGTTGGTCAATTACATAAGGTATCTTAATTCCAGTAGCCTTTTCAAATGCTTTGACTAAATCCAGCACTGAATAGCCAATACCTGTACCAAGATTATACACCTCTACGCCGCATTTGTCATCTATTGCCTGCAAAGCTTTCACATGACCTTTAGCCAAATCCACTACATGAATAAAGTCACGCACGCCAGTACCATCAGGAGTGGGATAATCATTACCAAAAACATGCAGTCGCTCCAGCTTGCCAACAGCTACCTGAGTAATATACGGCATCAAGTTATTGGGAATGCCATTGGGATTTTCGCCAATCAGACCGGAGCTGTGCGCACCGATAGGGTTAAAGTAACGCAGCAGAACCACATTCCACTCCTGATCAGCTACATACATATCACAAAGTATTTGCTCCAGCATCGACTTTGTCTGGCCATAAGGATTAGTGCACTGCCCTTTAGGACAGGTTTCCGGAATAGGCACTACAGCAGGATTACCGTAAACAGTAGCCGAAGAGCTGAAAATAATATTCTTACAGCCTGCTTTACGCATTACGTCCAGCAGTACCAAAGTACCGGAAATATTGTTCTCATAATACTCCAATGGCTTCTGTACCGATTCGCCCACTGCTTTCAAACCGGCGAAATGAATACAGCAGTCAAAGCTATGCTCAGCAAAAACTTTTTGCAGGCTGGCACGATCCCTGATATCAGTTTCATAAAAAGGGATTTGCTGACCGGTGATTTTTTCTACACGCTGCAGTGCCAGCCTGCTAGAATTAACAAGATTATCTACTACTACAACACTGTGACCAGCTTTAAGCAGTTCAATGACAGTATGCGAGCCGATGTAACCAGCTCCGCCTGTGACTAAAATATGCATTTTTTCACCTCAATTTTTTCGCATCAGGCAGCTATTAATTTCTGCCTACAGTATTATTTTACAACCTGTCGCCTTAAACTAAGGTAAACAAGCCAACAACCTAATTCATGATGTCAACTACCAATAATAGGCTTATTTTCCATCGTATTTACCAGCTTAGAAAGCTGCCATTTTATTGTTTCCGCCGGCTTTTCATAATTACCCATTTCACGCAGCCCGCTTTCACGCACGCGTTTCTTCAGCAGCTTATTGCCATCCTTTTTATATACAAAAAGGTCTGCATCCGCTACAACACGCACATAGGTATCGTGATCAAAGCGGAATCCCCAGCCGCTGACAAGGCTTTCATCCATTTCATAGATGCGTGCAACAACCAGCACATCCATTTTGCTTTTTTCCGCCAAAGCGGCTAAAGATGCTGCATCCAGCTTCACACCATCACGCACAGCCTGACTCACCAGCTTCTGCGCCTCGCCGCCATCTATGATTTGATAATCCGGAAAGCGATAGCCCAGCTTGACCATCTGACGCCATTCTTTATAAACAGCACCATCCACACCGCCATCCTGGTCGATAACCACAAAGCCCACAGGACGCTCCGCAAAATCTGCCCGCGCCGTCTGCGGCACTATGGCTGTAAACAAGGAAGCAAATACTACCAAAAAGCAGACCTGCAACAGCCATTTAATTTTTTTCATAAGAATCACCTGCCTGTTAATCGGCATCTGCTGCCAACAGCAGCTCCACAGCTCCGCGTGTCACCTGCACCATATAGCCGAAGGCACGCTGATAAACATCAGGCGGTGCTACGCTTTCGCTCTGCGTGCGCTTAACTACCACGCCGCAGACAGCGCCGGCCTCTAAGCCTAACGCCTGCGAGGTCACAAACAAAGCGGAGGTTTCCATTTCATAATTCAGCACTCCCAGTGCCTGCCATTCCTGCATCGTCCCACGGAAGCGGCGCGGTACATAGCCGGTAAAGCTGTCGTAACGCTCCTGCCCCGGCCAAAAGGTGTCGCTGGAGGCCGCAATGCCCAAATGATAGGGCGCACCGGCATTCTTGGCTGCCAGTACCAGTGCGGTTGTCACCTCAAAGCTAGCAACAGCCGGGAACTCCAACGGCGCATAATGCTGCGAGGTGCCGTCAAGGCGAACGGCAGCCTTATCAATAATAATATCACCGAGATTAACCTTTTCCTGAATTGTTCCCGTCGTACCGAAGCGGATGAGCTTTTTGATGCCCATACGCGCCAGCTCTTCCAGACAAATTGCTACGGAAGGACCGCCCATACCCGTAGAGCAGACAAGTACCGGAGTATCGCTGATTTTAGTCAGCCAGCTGGTGTATTCGCGATGGCTGGCAATAAAGCTTGCATCACTACCTAAGGCCTTAGCCAAAGGCTCCACACGTCCGGGGTCACCGGGAAGCACGGCAACAGTTGCGCCCTGCAGCTGCTGTGCCGAAAAACCTACATGGTATAAAATCTCCTCAGGTGCTGCGTAATGTTTGCTCATATTGTCCACCTCTTTCAAAACAAGTCCGCTTTAGTTCCGGTAAGGGTTGGTTCTATTTTCATATAATCGGCAATCGTCTGTCCTATATCGGCAAAGGTCTGCATAGGCTTAAGCTGCTTGCATTCAATGCCTGCTCCCGAAAAGAGTACGGGAATTTTTTCGCGCGTATGGTCCGTGCCGCTCCAGCTGGGGTCATTGCCGTGGTCCGCCGTCATCAGCAGCAAATCGTCCTGATGCAGCAGAGCGGTAATTTCCGGCAGTCTGCTGTCGAAATATTCCAGTGCCTCACCATAGCCCTGAATGTCACGGCGATGTCCGTAGGAGGAATCAAAGTCAACAAAATTAGTAAAGACAATGGTATTATCCGGAGCATCGGCTACAGCCTGCTTCGTTGCATCTATCAGCTTATCCAGGCCGCCTGCCGCATAATGTTTTGTAATACCGCGATGCGCAAAAATATCGGCAATCTTGCCTACGGCGTAAACGCTGCCGCCAGCTGCAACCATTTTATCAAGCAATGTCGGCTGCGGTGCCGGTACTGCGTAATCGTGACGGTTGGTTGTGCGGGTAAAATCCGCAGCACAGGTGCCGACGAACGGGCGCGCTATTACCCGGGCAATATTATACGGCTGCACCAGCTTAAAGGCCAGCTTGCACAAATCATACAAGCGCTCCAGACCAAAGGCTTCCTCGTGCGCCGCTATCTGCAGTACACTGTCGGCGGAGGTATATATAATCGGCTTGCCGCTTCTTACATGCTCCTCGCCCAGCTCCTTGATGATTTCGGTGCCGCTGGCATGGCATTCACCCAGCACGCCAGGCAAATTGCCTTGGCTGATGATTGCATCCACCAGCTCCTGCGGAAAGCATTTCGGCACATCCGGGAAATAGCCCCAGTCAAATTTAACCGGCACACCGCTGATTTCCCAATGTCCGCTCAGTGTATCCTTACCGCGGCTTACCTCCTGCGCATAGGTATAAGCACCGATTGTATGCTCGGCGCCCAAGCCTGCCGGCAACGCTTCGCCGCGGCTTAGCTCGGCAGCTGCCTGCAGTCCGTGCTCAGCCAGATGCGGCAAATGCAGCGGCTTCGGCGCTTCGCCTGCGTGACGCGGATTTTTCGCCAGCCAATCGCAGATATGGCCCAAGGTATCTGCACCCTTATCACCGTAAGCTTCGGCATCATGGGCATAACCGATACCGAAGGAATCCAACAACAGAATAATAGTACGAGCCATTTTTTCACCTGCTTTCTTAAGCAAAAGGGAGCTGCTAACACCAACGCTAAACAACTCCCCTAAAATCAGAATCCTAAACTTTCACCGACTAAAATGACTTTAATGCGTCCCTTATTACGACTGGTACGCGTTATAACAATCTGCGAGCAGATGCAGTCCGCGGAAAGGCAGTCACCGCAAAGACCGGCTTTATAACAAGGTGTCTGCAGTCCGGCAAACCTTTTGGCATTTATCGGCGCAGCTACATTGCGCGCTCTGTCCATGGCAGCCTCCAAGGAGCCTGTAACTTTATTCAGACCGGCAACAACAAGCACCTGCTTCGGTCCGTAAATCAAAGCGGCGCAACGGTTGCCGTTACCATCGATATTTACCAGCTGACCATCACTGCTGATGGCATTGCTGCTCATTAAATATGTATCACATAAAAGCGCCTGACGCATCAATTCTGTTTTTTCTTCCGGAGTTGCTGCCGCAGCTCTGTCGATAACCTTATTGCGCTCCTTTACTGCGCTCAAAAGGCCTATTTCATCAATCGTTACAGAACCACCCCATGAAACAACATCCTCCTGCGGAATCAGCGCCAATGCCTGCTCAAGCGCGGCCTGCTTATCAGCACAATAATAAGCATCAAAGCCACGCAGCTTCAATTTTTTTACCAAAGTTGCGCCCAAAGCCTCATTGCGCAACATTTCAGCCTGCTGCATAGAATCTCCTCCTGTTCCATTAACAAGCTACTGTTGATTATTCTTCGATATCACCGATTGCTACTTCATCAATGCCGTCTTCCTCTGCCAGGTATACATTGATAGCTTCCTTGTGGGAGGTAGGAACGTTTTTACCGGCAAAATCCGCACGAATCGGCAGCTCGCGATGTCCGCGGTCAATAAGTACTGCCAGCTGAATAGCCTTCGGACGGCCCATATCCATAACAGCATCAAGAGCAGCGCGAATAGTACGGCCGGTGTACAGCACATCATCAACAAGAATTACGGTTTTGCCGTTCAGATCCAGGTCAATTTCTGTACCGTGTACAATAGGATTATATGCAAGAGTAGACAGGTCATCACGATAAAGAGTGATATCCAGCATTCCTACTGGCAGCTCAACATTCTCTATATCTTTAATTGCTGCTGCCAGACGTTCCGCAATAGGTACACCGCGGGTACGGATACCGACAATGACAACATTGTCTACGCCTTTATTTCTTTCGATAATTTCATGAGAAATACGGACAATTGCACGGCGCATAGCCTCTGCATCCATAATAACATTCTTTTTAACAAAATTGCTCATTTGGCTCACCTCTTATTTTTATTCAGGCTTTTTAACCTGCTATCAAGACTGCCCTAAGGCAGAACTCTGCTAATTAAACTGTCCCAAGCGCAGGCGGGTAACAATCTTATGCATATCCTCCGGCAGCGGAGCTTCAAAGCTCAAGCGTTCTCCCGTACGCGGGTGGGTGAATTCCAGTGTCTGCGAATGCAACGCCTGTCCCTGAATGCTGAAGGGAGTTTTCATCGGAGAATATTTCGGGTCACCTACCAAAGGATAGCCCAGATACTCCATGTGTACGCGAATTTGGTGCGTGCGTCCCGTTCGCAGGCGGCAACGCACAATAGTATATTTGCCGAAGCGCTCCAGCACCTCGTATTCGGTAACAGCATCACGTCCGCCCTCTTTGACAACCGCCATTTTCTTACGGTCATTTTTATCACGGGCGATAAGCGTTTCAATCACGCCGCTGTCTGTCTTTATGTTGCCGCGTACTACAGCAAGATAGGTACGCTGGGCGGTTTTAGCCTGTATCTGCTGCGACAGAGAAAGATGCGCCGCATCATTCTTGGCACAAATCATAATACCGCTAGTATCCTTATCCAGACGGTGCACGATACCCGGGCGGATAACGCCGTTGATACCGGATAAGTTTTTGCAGTGATACAAAAGCGCATTGACCAGCGTTCCGTTTAAATTGCCGGCCGCCGGATGGACTACCATCCCGCGCGCTTTGTTGACAACAACAACATCCTCATCCTCATAAATAATATCCAGAGGAATATTTTCCGGCTGTACATCCAAAGGCTGCGGCTCAGGCAGAGTAACATCAATTTCGTCACCCAGACGCAGCTTGTAGTTGGATTTCAGCACCTTGCTGCCGCGCACAGCACGGCCCTCCTCCAGCAGCTTCTGCATATTCGAGCGTGTAAGCTCCAGCATTGCCGCCAAGCCTACATCGGCACGCTGTCCGGCCTCCTGTTCAGTTATAATCAATCGTTGCTGCTCAGCAGCTCCGTTTTCAATATGCTCCATATAATCAAACCTACTCCCACACAAATTGCTATATCGGCCACATTAAATATCGGCCAGATGCGAAAATCAAAAAAGTCAATAACCACACCGCGGGCAGTGCGGTCAATCAGATTGCCCAAAGCACCGCCGGCAAAAAGCGCTGTTCCCCAGCAGGCCATTACGCCGCTTTTGGCAATCTCCCGGCGCATAAACCAGACACATCCGATTACAGCAACCGCAATCAGAACGAACAGCCAACGGCTGCCCTCCAGCATGCCGAAGGCGGCACCACGATTCAGTATAAACGTCCAGTGAAATACATTATTAATCACCGGTACGCTCTCCCCTAACGCAAAATGTGTTACCACATAATACTTTGTTGCCTGGTCCAGCAGAACCACCAACAAAGCTAACAAACCATAAACCATTTTATTCTCCTATTATCTTGATATGTATATTATAACACACTAAAGACATAAAAATACAGATGACACAAAAACTTAATGAAAAAAAGCCATTGCATATTTCCGCAATGGCTTTCGTAAATACTAATTAATTATTTTCAGTTGCCAGATCTTCACGAATCTCAGCAAGCTGTTTGCGACGGCTGTGAACCTTTTCCCAATGCTCGAAGTACACCTTGGTTTCTGCAACAACTACACCGCTCAGGCCCAGCAAAGCAATCAGGTTAGGAATAGCCATCAGACCGTTAACGATATCGGCAATAATCCAAATCATTTCCAGCTTCAGGAATACGCCCAGACCTACCAGAATGATGTAACCGATACGGTAAGGCATGATGCATTTAACGCCGAAGAGATATTCTGCGCAACGCTCGCCGTAATAGCTCCAGCCGATAATAGTGGTGAAAGCGAAGAGTACCAGACCACCGGTCAGGACATACTTGGCAACAGCCGGGAAAGCAGAAGCGAAAGCAGCCTCAGTCAGTGCAGCACCGTTCAGGTCGCCGGTCCAGGCACCGCTGACGATGATGGACAGGCCGGTCATGGTGCAGATGATGATGGTATCGATAAAGGTACCGGTCATAGAAACAAGGCCCTGTTCTGCAGGCCATTTGGTTTTTGCTGCAGCTGCTACGATAGGAGCAGAGCCCAGACCGGATTCATTGGAATAAATGCCGCGCGCGATACCGCTGCGCATTGCCAGCATAATTCCGGCACCGGCAAAGCCGCCTGCTGCCGCAGTACCGTTGAAAGCACCGTCGACAACCAGCTTAATTGCAGCCGGCAGAGCATCAGCATAAAATACCAGCACGGAAACGGTTGCGATAACATAAACAGCAGCCATGAAAGGAACAATCTTACTTGCTACGTTAGCAATGGATTGCAGACCGCCGATAATAACAACAGCTACAAGAACAGTCAGAACTGCTGCTACAACGTATTCGGAAACGCCGAAGGATACATTAACAATAGAGGTGATTGCATTTACCTGAGTAAAGGTACCACTACCAAGGCAGGCAGTCATAACACCGAAAATAGAGAACATTACAGCCAGGGGCTTAAATTTTTTGCCCAAGCCCTGTTCGATATAGTACATCGGACCGCCTGAAGCGTTACCGTTTTCATCATAGGTACGATACTTAACAGCCAGCACGCCTTCGGAATATTTGGTTGCCATACCGAAGAAAGCAGCCAACCACATCCACAGCAGAGCACCGGGACCACCAAGCTTAATTGCCGTTGCTACGCCAACGATATTACCGGTGCCGACAGTTGCAGCCAAAGCAGTGCACAAAGCCTGAAAGCTGCTTACATCACCTTCGCCCTTGCTGCGGGCGGTAAAAATCAGCTGCAAGGCTTTAGGCAGCTTCATAACCTGAAGCAGGCCAAGACGGACGCTCATTAAAATGCCTGTGCCGATGAGCAAAATCATCAAAGGCGGGCCCCAAATGAAGCCATCAATAGAATTCAAAATCTCCAACATAAAAAATTCCCCCCAGTAAAAAATTAAAACACGTTTACAATTTAAGGCTTTTTCCCGAAGCCCATGTATAGTATTGTATCACATCAATATATAGTGTACAATACTTCACACGATTGTATACACGTATTCTTCTTAGTGGCAGGGAATAGTGTGACAAATCACTGCATGCAAAGCAAAAAGCCTCCGTCTGCGGCTAAAGGCCACAGGCAGAGGCTTCTATTCCTTAATCAGCAATGCTTATTTTACTTCGCATTCTACACGTGCCAGAATAAAGCACAAATCAGACAAACGGTTCAGGCAAACCAGAACATTGGGGTTAACCGGTTCTGTTTCAGCCAGACGCAGCAGGCAGCGCTCGGCACGACGGGTAGTAGTGCGTGCGATGTCCAGTGCGGCAGCACCTACAGTATCGCCGGGGATAATGAAATGGCCCAGCGGCTGCAGCAGAGAATCAAACTTGTCGATTGTATCTTCAAACAGCTTAACGTGTTCTTCTTTGATGTAAGGTTCGGGCAGGTTGAGGCTGGCAATATCAGCCATCACAGACATGAGCAGCTTTTGTACATTGAAAATGGTTTCACGCACATCCTCACGCGTAACCTGAGCACGTGCCAAACCTAATGCCGAGGAAATTTCATCCACAGTACCATAGGCTTCTACACGCAGGCTTTGCTTGGGAACACGTTCTCCGGTGTACAAACCGGTAGTTCCTTTGTCACCGGTTCTGGTATAAACAGCAGCTTTCTTCATTTCTGCACCATCCTTTCCGTGAGAGTGTAACCCCTCTCAGTCAGCTCATGGCCGCCGAAAGGCTAAAGTTAATTAGTAAATTTCTTCCGGAGCGAAGAAGTTGTTGATTTCGCGTTCAGCAGCTTCCGGGCTGTCGGAACCATGAACAATGTTTTCACCGATGCTCAGAGCGAAGTCGCCGCGGATAGAACCGGGAACTGCTTCGATCGGGTTGGTAGCACCGTTCAGTTGACGAACAGCTTTGATAGCGTTTTCGCCGCGGATTACAGCGCAAACCAGCGGAGCGGAGGTAATGAAGTCAACCAGTTCGCCGAAGAAGGGTTTGCCTTCATGCTCAGCATAGTGGAATTTAGCTTGAGCTTCGGTAACTTTAACCAGTTTCAGAGCTGCAACTTGCAGGCCTTTGTGTTCGAAACGAGCGATGATATCGCCGATCAGATTTTTCTTAACTCCATCAGGTTTTACGAGTACGAGTGTTTGTTCCATTTGTAAATCTCTCCTTAAAGTGTAATTAAATTTTTTATACTAACCCAGTCACCGATGTGACTTAGAGGTATAGTTAAATTGTTAACGGATACCCATTTTTCTTGCCTGCTCACGCAGCAGCTGAACTCTTTCCTCGGTTGCGGGGTGAGTGCTGAAAAGCTGCTTGGCATCAACACCGGCAAAGGGGTTGATAATAAACATATGCGCTGTTGCTTCGGTAGCACCGGGCATTACGCGACGCTCCGCATAGGCTTCAATCTTCAGCAGGGCATCAGCCAGAGCATTAGGATTGCCGCAAAGCTCACCGCCAGATTTATCTGCCATATATTCGCGGGAACGAGATACTGCCATCTGAATCAGCATAGCTGCCAAAGGCGCCAAAATCATAACCAGAATAGAAGCGATAGGATTACGGCTTTCGCCATCCTCATCACGACCGCCGCCAAAAAACATGCCCCATTGGGCAATCGTGGAAATAGCACCTGCCATAGAAGCGGCAATGGTACTTACCAAAATATCACGATGCATAATATGGCTCAGCTCATGACCTAAAACACCGGCCAACTCTTCCTTGGTCAGCATATCTGCCAGCGCAGTATTTACCGCAACGGCAGCATGCTCCGGATTTCTGCCGGTAGCAAAAGCGTTAGGCACCGGACTATTGATAATATAAACCTTCGGCATAGGAATATTGGCTTTTTTAGCCAGCTTTTCTACTATTCCGTACAGCTCCGGCGCACTGTTGCGGTCAACCTGTTGTGCATCATAGTGTGCCAGAACCATCTTATCACTGTTCCAATAAGCAAAGAAGTTCATTGCCACGCCTACAAAAAGCATTACGGTCATGCCGCGCAGACCACCGAAGAAGTCGCCCAGGAGCATCAGCAGCGCTGTCATTAACGCCATTAAAAACGCTGTTTTCATCTAAGTAATTTCCTCCTCATAAAAGACCTGCACTGTAAACAGGTACAGGCATTAATAGAATACATTTTCAACATATCTATTATAACAAGTAATTACTTATTTTTCAATTTGGGCCTTGATAGAGTTTAACATATTTTCACTGTTTTCACGAACTTTTTTCTTAAGAATAGGATTCAGGAGGCCGGCAATCATCGGAATACCGAACTCAAAATCAACTGCCAGCGTTACCTCGCAGCCGTCAGCCTGCGGTGTAATAAGCCAGGAGCCTTCCATTTTCTTTAAATCACCCTCGGTCTGAGCGTAGGTAATTTTCAGCTCCTCAGGATAGAAGGTATCGCGCTCGGTCCAGACAATCTTGCGTCCGTCAACATTACTTACCCAGTGAGAAACAGTGTAATTCTCACCGCGCTCCAAGATTTCTACGCTTACCAGGTCATGCATAAAATTAGGGTAAGCAGCCATATCCTTGATAATATCATAAATTTTTGCACCATCGCCCTTGATGGTGGTTTTGCTCTCTACATAAGGCATAATCTTATCTCCTCTTATAAATCTTCAATAACATCCGCGGTTTCTTTAACAGCGCCTCTGAAAGCCTCCAGAACATGGTCGATAACCTCTTTAGGCATAATCAGCGGCGGCTCCATACGGATAACCTTAGGATTGTTCAAGGTATAAGCAACAATAATGTGCTGGTTAATCATCAGGCTCATCAGCATACCGCCGGCACCCTCTTTAGTCAGCTCAATGCCGATCATCATACCGCGACCGCGTACTTCCTTGATAACGGAAGGATATTCCGCAGCGATAGCCTCCAGACCAGCCTTCAGATAAGCGCCTGCCTCACGTCCGCGACGCAGCATATCCTCTTCCTTAATAGCCTTGATAGCTGCTACACCGGCAGCGCAGGCCAGCTGGTTGCCGCCAAAGGTAGATGTGTGCAGGAACGGTGCTTCAATAAGACCGGCCCAGGCATGCGGAGTACCGATAATCGCACCTATGGGCATTACACCGCCGCCCAAAGCCTTAGCGCAGGCCATCAGGTCGGGAGTAACGCCGTCATGATTAACGCCGAACCATTCGCCGGTACGGCCGATACCGGTCTGTACCTCATCGGCAATCAGCAAAGCACCCTTCTTCTCGCAGATTTCCTTCACCTCACGCAGGTAACCCGCAGGCGGAACAATAATGCCGCCCTCGCCCTGAACAGGCTCCAAAATAACAGCAGCAGTATCTTCATCAACAGCTGCCTCAACAGCTGCAACGTTGCCGTATTCTACATGGGTAAATCCATCGAGCAGCGGTTTAAACGGCTCGCGGTACATATCACGTCCGGTAGCAGTTAAACTGCCAAAGGTTTTGCCGTGAAAAGCATTCTTTGCAGCAACGAACTTTTTGCGTTTTGTTGCCAGACGTGCTACCTTCAGGCAACCTTCAACGGATTCGGTACCGCTGTTGACAAAAAAGCTGTACTGCAGCTCACCGGGAGTAATCTCGGCCAGAGCCTCCGCCAAATCAGCCATCGGACGGTTGAACAGCACCTTGCCGCACATCGGCATAGCATGCAGCTCCTTTTCTACGGCCTCAACAACCTTCGGATGACGATGACCTAAAGCAAACATACCGTAACCGCCCAGGCAGTCAATGAACTCCTGACCTTCGCTGTCGGTAATCGTCCAGCCCTCAGCATGGCCTTCAATGCTTGCCAGGCCCATGAAGCGGAACAGCTTTGCCTGAGCAGGATTGATATACTTTTCATATTTACCGATTGTTTCTTCTACATAATTAGACATTTTCTTACCTCGATTCAGTTTATGTAAATTAGAGTTTTACAAACAGGAAAAAACTTTTTCTTAAAAATTACAACTTCTGAACAACACACCAGAGCAAGCAACTAATATATCATGCAGCGAATAAAAATTTTAGCAAATGAGTGTCTGGAACCATAGAAACAAGGCAACCGAAAACTAAAGGTTACTTGCGAACAAAATCGGCGCCGCACGTTTCGTTCTGGTTCCACACGAAATTTGCGTTGTGCCCTGTGGGCACGGGAAAATTTTTTCTGAGCGGAACGATATGTTAGTTGCGCAGTTATCAGGTGCGAACCTTTCTTAGCAACTTCTTTCAGTTATGAAAGAAGTTGAATCAAACACCTAATACTGATTTAATACAGCAGCTCCGTCACCGGCACAAAGGTTATCCCCGTCCGCTTAAACTCCGCCGCATACATCTCCCAACATTTGGCCGTATTCGGTCTGGCATGACAGATAGCAATAACGCTGCCGTTTTTTTCCGCCATAGCGAAAGCCTTATATATCTGCTGACGAATCGCCTGCACGTCAGAGCTGTTATCCAAAAAGATATCATTGCGGGCAGTCGAAACACCCAGCTGCTGCGCCATATTTCGTGCTACCGAAGCAGAATTTGTACGGCTGTCCACAAAAAACAGCTTCTGCCGCCGCATCTCCTGCAAAACAACTCTCATAGTATCCTTATCAGCAGTCGCCTTCGAGCCCTGGTGATTATTTACACCCATCACTCCCGGCAGACTGTTAAGCGCACGCCGCGTCAAGGACAGCTTCTCCGCCGCAGACAAATCCGTACGAATAGTAGCAGCGCCCTCGCTCATAGCACTGCGGTCAATAGGCTCCATCGGCAGATGCAGCATCGGTACACGTCCTTTAGCCTTTACCATCTCCAGCACATCGCTGCTGTACTGCTTATACGGCAATATCGCATAGCTGAACGGCAGACCGGTATTCAGCAGCTTGCGCACCGGCGCCATATCATAACCGCAGTCATCAATAACAATGGCTACTTTTCCTCTGAATTGCCTGACGGTCCCCTGCTGCTCCTCTTCTGCCTTTTGCTCTGGTAAATCCTTAACATCCTTATCCTGCTTGGTCAGGTTACTGTTATGGAAGAAAATCACAGTATCCGTTACAAAGCTCTTGCTGCCTGCACCGGCCTTAACCTTAATACCAATTTCAGCCTTGTAGGCATCCCATTTTTTATATTTGGCAGGCTTGCCGCTGATATAAACCAGTCCAGCCTGCTCAGCCTTTGTCTGCAGCCAGTTGCAGGCACCGGCAAGGCTTGTACCGGAGGGTACGCCAACTGCCAGCTCACGCTGGTTAATCTGCACCTTGGCACCGGATTCTTCAACCTCAACATCCTTTTTGCCATGATTGTTTTCAATCAGCTGCCAATTATTTTTCTGCAGCAAAATATTATCCAACAGACGCTGTGCCTCTATAGATTCATCCAGCAGACTTACCGTCTGCGGCTCGTCACCCTTCTTATCCAAAACATCCTTCTTGCTGTTGCTGGTGGCATAAAAAAGTCCGCAGCCAATGGCAATAATCGCAATAACCGCTGTTAAAATCAGCACAGCATATTTACTGCCGGAGGATTTTTTCTTGCTTGCTTTTGTCATAGGGGTTCTCCTTTCTAAGCCCGTGGGTGCGTTTTATCATACACCTCGCGCAAACGCTCCACATCAAGATGCGTATAAATCTGCGTGGTAGAAATATCTGCATGTCCCAAAAGCTCCTGCACTATGCGCAGGTCGGTGCCGTTATTTAAAAGATGCGTCGCAAAGGAATGACGCAGCATATGCGGTGTAACACGTTTGCTGATGCCTGCACTCTTACCGTATGCCACAATAATTTCGTAAAAACGCTCCCGTGTCATCGGTCCGCCCCAGCCGGTTACAAAAAGCTCTGCAGCCGCATCCGGCTTACCATGCAGAAGCTGCGGGCGTACCACAGACAAATAATGCTCCAAATAATGCAGCGCAGTACGGCCTAACGGCAGCATACGCTCCTTGGAGCCCTTGCCCATAACAATGACATACTGCATCTTCATATCAACATTCTTCACCGGCACATTTACCAGCTCAGACACACGCATGCCGGTAGCATATAACAGCTCCAGCATTGTCTTGTCGCGATAACCGTCCAGAGTTCCCAAATTAGGCTCATCCAAAAGCCTTTCAACCTCCTGAACGCTCAGCACCTTCGGCAGATGCAGTCCTCTGCTCGCAGCCTCCAGCACCTCGGCAGGATTACGGCGGATATAGCGTTCTGCCGTCAGAAAACGGTAAAACGCCTTAATCGAAGCCAGCTTGCGTGCCACCGTCGAGGCAGCGCGGCCTTCCTGCTTCAACCGCACAAGATAGGCAATCAGCTGCTGTCGCGAAACCTGCAGCAGCTCTTCATCTGCCTTCAGCTGCAGGCTTTTCATCAGCAGACGCAAATCACGCATATACGCCAGCTGTGTATTTTTTGCCAGTCCCAGCTCTACCGTCAGATATTCCTGAAACAAGGCCAGATAGTCAAACATAAAAACCTGCCTCCATCCCGCAAATTTGCCGCTTGCAAATTTTGCCGGATGCAATCTCTTTCAGAAAAAGAAAAACAACGCTTGTGCGCCGTTTTTCTTTATAATCATAACTTTATTAAAATTCTTTTTTCTCAGGCTGCATAATAGTAATATTAGTTGCCGGAGAAATAGTGGAAATAGCATGCTTATAAACAAGCTGCTGTTTGCCTTCGTTTTCAATAATAACAGTGAAGTTGTCAAAACCTCTTACTAAGCCACGGATTTGGAAACCGTTCATCAGATAGATGATAACACCCAGGTTTTCCTTGCGAACATGGTTTAAAAAGCTGTCTTGCAAATTCATTGCGGGTTTTACTGAAGTAATCATTAAAAGCCCCTCCTACTCATTTCGTTATCTCCGGAAGTACAGATTCCTAAAAACCTACACTCCTCTTTATACTTATATTTTACACCGAAATGCCACTTTCTACAAGTATTTCGGAAATTTCTGCCACTGCCTGCTTATAATCAGGCTCATCATCCAAATGCAGCCAGTGAATATACGGCATTTTTTTATACCAAGTAATCTGCCGCTTGGCAAAGTTGCGCGTTGCCTGCTTCAGCTTATCCACAGCAGCAGCATAATCCATACTGCCGTTAAGATACCACACCATCTGTCTGTAGCCGATGCTCTGCATCGACTGGCACTCGGGCGCTACTCCCTGCTCCAGCAAGCTGCGCACCTCCTGCTCCAGACCGGCCTCCAGCATCAAATCCACACGCCTGTTGATGCGCTCGTACAGCGCCTGACGCTCCATCTCCAAGCCGATAACAACGGCATCATAAGGGCTTTCCTGCGCGCCGTATTGGTTGACAGCCTCGCCCTGCATAGCCGATTCCAGCGCACGGATAACGCGGCGCACATTGTTCGGGTGAATGCGCTCTGCCTCCTGCGGCGCCAGCTCCTGCAGGCGCGCGTGCAGCGCCCACGCGCCCTTTTCCTGTGCCTCGGCCTCCAGCCTGCGGCGCAGCTCGCTGTCCTCATCCGCATTATTAAAGGCATAATCCTCGAGCAGCGCTTTAATATAGAGTCCTGTACCACCGGCAATTATCGGCAGATGTCCGCGCGCGTTGATTTCCGTAATCAGCGCAGCTGCACGCTCCTTAAAATCTACAACGCTGAAGGATGCATCCGGCGGCAGAATATCCACCAGATGATGCGGTACGGCAGCCAGCTCCTCGGCAGTTGGCTTGGCAGTACCGATATTCATATTTTTATAAACCAGCATTGAATCACCGGAAATTATTTCGCCCTGAAACTGCTTGGCAATCTCAATAGCGCAATGACTTTTTCCGGTTGCTGTCGCTCCTAAAATAACAACTACCTTGGGTTTTTGCAACATAAATCACCTTTTTATTATTCCGTACTTAATCCTGCTGTATTTGCCGCCGATAAATTCCTCGCAGCCATACTCGCGCAGAATATATTCGCTGCGCTCCTTGATAACCACGCGCGGCGCTGCTTTAAGCGCCAGCTGCAGCGTTTCTGCCGACAGCGCTTCCTCGTAGGAAAGCGGACGCAATGCTTCCATGCCCTTGGCACCGTTGACAGGATGGCGGAACATCGGATCGAAATAAACAACGTCAAAGCTGTCCGGCGCACACTGCGCCAGATAATTCTTCGCCAACGCTTGCACCGGCTGAATCCGGCGCAGTGCTGCCGTCAGGTCAGCATCCTCGGCAACGTAATTTTTCAGGCCATAGCTCACAGCAAAATACAACAGCGGTGAAGCCTCAATGCCAACAACCGTTCCAGCCTCACCTACAGTATACGCGCTGATGGCGGCATCAGCAGCAAGTCCCAGCGTAGCATCCAGCACTCTTTTCCCCAGACGCAGGTCCAACGCCGTCAGCAAATGCTCCGTCGCGCCACGCTTCAGCTGCTGCAGACGCAGCACCGCCATACCCGGATGATAGGCAAAGCTGCCTACGGCACTGTGAATACGCGGCCCGTCCTTTTCGCCCACGACAAGCGCTGCCAGTTCATATTGCGCCATAAGCTCGTCTACGCCCATATTGTGCGGACGCTCTACGTAAAGTGCGCCCAGCTGCTCCGCCCAGGCCCTGGCCTGGGCTGCAGCGGCGCTGCCTGTAGCATTTCTGGCCGTTGTTACGCCAATTTTGCCTGTAAGCATTAAAAGCCCGTCCTTTTAAACATTTTATACAGCTGATTGCTGTCAATTTCAATCATGCATGGTCTGCCGTGCGGGCAGGTAAACGGATGCGTAGTATTGCACAAATCAATAATAAGCTGACGCATCTGGCGCATATTCAGCAGCTGTCCTGCCTTGATTGCCGCCTTGCAGGCAGTCATGTGCAGCACCTCCTGCCGCAAATCGCTGCCATTGACATTACGCATTTCCCGTAACATTTTGCTGATAGCATTGATAAAATCCTCAGCGGCATCAGCCTTGATATCCGCAGGCAAACTGCTTACACGCAGCAGGCTTTCGCCGGCACTGGCAGCATCCACACCCAAAGCAAGGAATTCGTCCCTGTGCTCCTCAATCAACGCAATATCATCAGCAGCCATATCTACATAAAGCGGCATCAAAAGCTGCTGCGACGGAATCTGCTCATGCGAAGCCACGAGCTTGTCATAAAGAATACGCTCATGGGCAGCATGCTGATCAATAAGATAAAGCGTTGTTTCGCTTTGGGCAATAATAAAGGTTTTATCAACCTGTCCAATCGGCCAGATTGTATCCATACCACTGTCGGTATCGGTAAAAGCAATAGTTTCCCTGTCAGCCGCAGGTGCAGCCTCCGCCGGCTGCGGCTTAGCAAATTCACTGCGCGCCTCATGTACCTCCAACACAGGCTCCTGATAGCCTTTGCTGTAGGAAACTGTTGCGGCGGTTTGGGCAAAATCATCAAACGGTTGCCACATTGCTTGCTGCTCTCCCTGCTTCTTTTTCACAATAGGCGCAGGCTGCTCATGCACCAGCAAACTTTCGGAAGCAGGTGCAGGCTGCACATCTTCCTTGAGCTCCGGTGTTTTGAAAATTGGCTCCGCACCGCCTTTGAACACAGGCTGCTGCGGCTGATACGCCGGCTTTACCTGCGGTGCAGGTGCAACCGGCACAGAAACAGATTGCGGCTGCGGCTTCACAAAAACATTCAGCTCCGAATCCGGCAGCAGCGTTACCTGCGTCTTTTGGGCGCTCATCGGCTTCGTCAGCGCATCGGTCAGCGCCTTATACATAGCCTTGTAAATAAGGCTGTCATTACTGAATTTAATCTCACTCTTCTGCGGATGCACATTAACATCAACGCTGGCTGTATCAACCTTTAAATTGATAACAGCAAAGGGAAAACCACTTTTGGGAATCTGCGACTGGTATGCATGGTCCATAGCCTTGGAAAGCATCTTGCTGCCGATGCAGCGGCCGTTGACAAAGAACGTCTGCCACTGGCGCGTTCCCTTCAACAGCGTAGGCTTGCCGATAAAGCCGCTAACTCTTACCTTAGGATCGTTCAGCGATACCTCCAAAAGGTTTTCGGCAACATTCTTGCCGTACAGTGCTTTAATCGCATGCTCCAAATCTCCATCACCAGGAGTGCTGAGCACCTCTTTATCATTGTTTACCAGCTTAAAGCGCACATCAGGACGAGAAAGCGCCAGCCTTGTCAAAAGCTCGCTGATATAACGGCCCTCTGTGCTCACGGTTTTCAGGAATTTACGGCGTGCAGGCACGTTAAAGAACAGATTCTCTACAATTACGGTAGTACCTGTACTGCCGCCACTTGCCGTAACCTCCGTGTTTTCCCCGCCGTCGATATGCACGGAGGTGGCAAATTCCTCGCTCTCCGGACGGGTAAGCAGCGTAAAGTTAGAAACAGAAGCGATACTGGGCAAGGCTTCACCGCGAAAGCCCAAAGTATTCAGGCTCAGTAAATCCTCAGCCTTCGTAAGCTTGCTTGTGGCATGGCGCAGCACAGCCATTTTGGCATCAGCCTCACTCATGCCGCAGCCATTATCAGTTACTCTGATATATTCCGTACCGCCGGCAAAAATCGTTACTTCAATTTTATCCGCACCGGCATCCAGTGCGTTCTCAACCAATTCCTTTACTACGGACGCAGGCTTTTCTACAACCTCGCCGGCAGCAATCTGGTTGGCGGTATTCGTATCCAACAAACGGACGGCATGCTCTTCTGCCATTATTTACCCAGCTCCTTTCTTGCTTCATCCTGCAATTTATACAAGGCGCTCATCGCCTCAATCGGTGTCATACTCATAACATCGAGCTTCAAAAGCTCATTGGCAATAGAATTGCCAAACAGCGAGCCCATCATATTATCCGGCGCTGCAGCAGCTGCAGGCTGCTGCACGCGGCCGTTATCATTATCATATTCCTTCAGCAGCTCTTCCGAACGCTCCAGCACCTTCTTCGGCAGACCGGCAAGGCGTGCAACATGTACGCCGTAGCTGCGGTCGGTTCCGCCCGGCACAATACGGCGCAGAAAGATAATATCCTTGCCTCTTTCCTTAACGGCAACGGAATAATTCTTTACTCCGCTCAGCACATTTTCCAAAGCAATCAGCTGATGATAATGCGTAGCAAACAACGTTTTTGCCTTGATGCGGTCATGGATATATTCCATAACAGCGTGGGCAATACTCATGCCGTCAAAGGTGCTGGTACCACGGCCCACCTCATCGAGGATAATCAGGCTGTTTTTCGTAGCGTATTTCAAAATCTGCGCTACCTCATTCATCTCCACCATAAAGGTGCTCTGGCCTGTTGCCAGATCATCGCTAGCGCCTACACGCGTAAAAATCTTATCTACCGGGCAAACGCTCGCCTGACGCGCAGGAATAAAGCTGCCGATTTGCGTCATCAGCACCAGCAGCGCCACCTGACGCATGTAGGTTGATTTGCCTGCCATATTCGGACCGGTAATAATTATCATGCGTTCATCGGTATTATTCAGATTGGTATTGTTCGGGACAAAAATCTCCTTTTCCAGCAAGCGCTCTACTACGGGATGGCGTCCGTCAACAATCTTGATTTCGCCGTTATTATTCAGCTCAGGTCTTACATAATTATATTTATAGGCAGCCTCTGCCAAGCCTGTCAGCACATCAATGTAGCTGACGGCGCGGGCAGTTTCCTGAATCTCCTTGATTTTGCCGCGAATCAGTGTACGCAGCTCATCAAACAGATAATACTCCAGCTGCTCGATTTTTTCCTTGGCACCGAGAATCTTATTCTCGAACTCCTTAAGCTCGGGAACAATATAGCGCTCCGCGTTTACCAGCGTCTGCTTACGCACAAAGTACGGAGGCACGCTGCTGCTCTGTCCCTTGCTTACCTCGATATAATATCCGAAAACCTTGTTGAAGCCGACCTTCATGGTTTTAATGCCGGTTTCCTCTTTGATTTTCTGCTCAAAGTTCTGCATCCAGGTTTTGTTGTCGGCAGCAATCAGATGCAGCTCATCCAGCTCCTGATTATAGCCAGTGCGAATCATACCGCCCTCGCGGACAGAAAACGGCGGCTCATCGACAATAGCCTGCTGTAATCTTGCAGCCAGCTCCTCGTGCAGATGCAGGCCCTTCCACAGCTTGCGCAGCAGTCCGCTGCCACAGCCTTCCAAAATGCCCTTCAGTCCCGGCAGCACGCTTAAGGAATTACGCAGCGCCACCAAATCTCTGGCATTGGCACTGCCCACCTCAATACGGCTGACAATACGCTCCAGATCCGCCACCGCCTTCAGCTGTGCCACAATCGCTTCGCGCAGCTCTGCGGCTGCAGCAAGCTCGGCTACAGCCTCCTGACGCTCATAAATGCGGCCTACATCAAGCAGCGGGCTTTCAATCCAGCTGCGCAGACGGCGCGCACCCATCGAGGTATTGGTAAAATCAAGCACCTGCAGCAGCGTACCGCGCTTCGAGCCATCCGTCATATTGCGAACCAGCTCCAGGTTACGGATAGCGGTCACATCAAGGTTCATAAAGCTGTTGCGTTCAATCCGCACCAGGCGGTTAATATGGCTCAAATCGGCCATTACCGTTCCGTGCAGATAACGCAGCAAAAGCTCAACTGTGCTATGCACCTCATCAGGCACGTCACTGCCGGCAAAGTGCTGCGTAAAATAATCGGCCTCCGGCGTACTCTCTTCGTAACGCGTCACAACGCATTCCGGCAATCTTGCAGCCAGCCATTCCTGCAGCTTCTCACTCATTTCATCAGAAGTAAAATGGATAACAAGCTCTGCAGGCTGCAGTCTGTAAAGCTGCTCGGTGATATTCAAAAAGCTTTCCGGCGTCTGGTCGAGGAACCATTCGCACTCGCCCGTAGTTACATCAGCCGCCACCAAGCACATTCCCTTGTCCTGATCCTGCTGTAAAAACACCAGATAGCGGTTATGCTTATCCTCCAGAAGCTGTTCGTTCAGCGCCGTTCCCGGAGTGATAATTTTAATAACCTTGCGCTCGACAATACCTTTGGCTAGCTTGGGATCCTCCACCTGTTCGCAGATGGCGATGCGATAGCCTTTTTTTATCAGCTTGGCGATATAGCCGTCCACAGAATGATAAGGCACACCGCACATCGGCATATGCTCCATGCCGTTGGAGCGCTTGGTCAGTGTTAAATTAAGCTCACGCGATGCTGTAATAGCATCGTCAAAAAACATTTCATAAAAATCGCCCAAGCGAAAGAAGAGCAGCTCATTCTGATGCTCCTGCTTTACCGCCATATATTGTTGTACCATGGGCGTAACATTTGCAGCAGCCATTAATCAACCGCCTTACCTTTCACCAGCCAGGTCTGCGCAGCTTCAATCTGCACATTAACCTTCTGTCCTACCTCGTATTGCTTATCTTCAATCGGCCACAGCACCAGAACTCCTGTGCGTGTGCGACCGTTCCAGACGGTTTTCTGCTTGCTGGGGCCTTCTGCCAGCACTTCTACAGTCTGACCTACAAGCTTTTCATGGCACTTCAGACTGTTTTCGTTCTGCAGCGCCATCAAACGGTTCAAGCGTTCCTTCTTCACTGCCAGCGGCACCTGATTTTCCATTTTGGCAGCAGGTGTTCCGCTGCGTTTGGAATAGATGAAGGTATAAGCGGAGGTAAAGCCAACCTGACGCACAACATCCAGAGTTTCTTCAAAATCCTCTTCGGTTTCGCCGGGGAAGCCAACAATAATATCTGTAGTAATCGTTGCGTCCGGCACATACTTGCGTACCATCTTCACTAGCTCAAGATATTTTTCCTTCGTGTAACCGCGGTTCATGCGGCGCAGAATTTCCGAGCTGCCTGCCTGGAACGGCAGATGGAAGTTTTCGCAGATGTGCTCACATTCTGCAACAGCCTTGATAACCTCCTCGCTCATATCACGCGGGTGGCTGGTCATATAATGAATACGCTCAACGCCGGGAATAATATCCACACGGCGCAGCAGCTTAGCGAAAGCGTCCTTGTCGCCAAAATCCTTGCCATAGGAATTAACGTTTTGTCCCAGCAGAGTAAATTCCTTGTAGCCATCTTTAACTGCTACCTCAATCTCGGCAACAATATTATCGATGCTGCGGCTGCGCTCGCGTCCGCGTACATACGGCACGATGCAGTAGGTACAGAAATTATTGCAGCCATACATAATAGGAATCCAGGCAGCAAAAGAGCTTTGGCGTACCATATGACCTTCAAACTCACTTTGATGAATAGTCAGATCGGTATAAACAGCAGCCTTGCGCTCTGCCAGAAATTCCAGCAGCAAACGCTTGAAATCGTTAACGTAAGCAGTACCCAGCAGCAAATCTACCTGCGGATGCTTTTTACGCAGCTTTTCGCCATCCTTCTGTGCCATACAGCCGGCAACACAGATGACAACATCCGGATTGGCACGCTTTACAGCCTTTAATTCGCCAATTTTGCCGGCAATTTTCTTTTCCGCACTTTCGCGCACGCAGCAGGTGTTGACAATAATTATATCTGCGGTATGAAAATCAGGATTAGGCGCATAACCAAGCTCCTGCAGCTGTCCTGCATAATGCTCCGTATCGGATTCATTCATCTGGCAGCCGTAATTTATCAGACAGTAGGTTTTATTTTTATCACTCATGTAAATACCTCCGTGTAAAATCAGTCTATCATTATATTATAACCAATTACACTCACTTCCCGCAACATTTCCCCCGGAAAGAAGTAGGGAATAATTTATAAAATATTTTAGTAGTAGGTATTGAAATCTGCCCTTAAGATGATTACAATATATGCAGGCAAAGAATTTTTCCGATTGCCTTTTAATATAGTTTAGGAAGGTCAAAATCATGCAAAGCAAAAAGAAATGGTTTGTTGTATTTATTCTGCTCGCTGCCCTTGCAGGCGCAGCCTTTTATTTTCTTTATTTTATCCGTACACCGGCTTATGCCTTGAACGAAGCGCGCGTTGCACTGCAGCAGCATGACAGCGCAAAATTTTCACGATATGTTGATGTGCCCTCTGTTATGGACAACGCTTTCGAGGACATCATCAAGGCAGAAAGCAAAATCAATAACGATAATGTTTTCTCCAACCCGTTCGCACTCGGCATTCTGCATATGCTGAAGCCTTCGGTTGTAGACCTGATGACGCAGGAGGCTCTGGACAAAATTGCCGCTAAGCCCGACAATACTCCTAAGCAGCCGGCCGATCCCGTACCTGATGCTATGAAGCGTAACCTGGAACGCCACATCCCCATTCAAAACCTTACTGTCAAAGATCTGAAGCTCAGCAAGCATGAGGGCGAAACAGCAAAAGCAACCCTTGTGCTGCACAACAATGAGCTGGACAAGGATTTTATTGCCGAGCTGCTGATGCAGCAAAATGATAAAGGCGATTGGCAGATAAAAAAAATCAGCAATCTGGCAGACTTTATCGTTCAATTAGACGCAGCTAAACGTGCTAAACAGGCCCTGCTGAATAAGCCTGTTATGGAACGTCTGAACAAAGCACTGCAAGCAACTAGCGAACGTCTGACGCTGAACAAGGACAGCAACAAAATCGGTAGCGAAGAAAAAGCTACGCTTACCGCTACCATCATGGCCAAAAACATGAGTAACGTTGCTATCAACCGTATGTATTACGATGTAACCGTGCTCAACGATAAAGGTGAACAGCTTTATTCCTATCCGGAGCATTATCAGGGCAGCATTGCCCCCGGACAGGCTGTAGAGCTCACCACCAGCAAAAAGCTGAATTCTATGCTGCCGGATGATAAAAAGCTGATGAATCTGGATATTACCAAAGAAACCGTAAAAATTCAGGTCACCTACATTGCTTTTGATAACGGCGAGGTAATTTCTCCTAAGGGTTTGATTGAATAACCGCAAACAAATTAAACGCTTACATCCCACATTGATGCGTGGGGCGTAAGCGTTTTTTGTTTGTTGTTATATATTTTTACGCTACAGCTTTACTCTTTAACCTGCAGTTGCAAAACATCCGGTCGTGAATAATGACCACAGGCGTCAAATTCCATACGGCTGGCAGGCACCTTGTCCATATCCAAATCCGCATAAATAATTGCTTCCTTATCCCAGACAGGCTCCGTAACATAATGTCCATAAGGATCAATCACACAGCTGCCGCCGCGACAGACAAGCTCAGGCAGCTTAGCGACTTCATCCTGTGCATGCAAATCAGCAGGATACATATCTTTAGTGAAGAACTGATCGCAGTTAATGTAATAGCAGCGTCCTTCGAGCGCAATATGCTGAATAGTAGCCTGCCATTCAGGATTATCATTTGTATTGCAGGAAATCAAAATCGTGACGCCTTTTTGGTATAAAGCCACACGTGCCAACGGCATGTAAGACTCCCAACAAATCAAATTACCAAGCGGTCCCCACGGCGAAGCAACCACAGGAAAATAAGCCTTATCCGCATCACCCCAAACAAAGCGCTCCGCGCCCGTAGGCTTGAGCTTGCGGTGCAGGGCAGCAATGCTGCCGTCAGGAGCAAAAATAATGTTGCTGTTATAAAGCGTACCGCTTACAGCATCACGCTCCGATATACCAATGCTTACATAAGCATTTACCTCGCGTGCCGCTTCTCCGAGCGCATCAGTTTCTGCGCCAGGCACTACAATGGAACCATCATAATACCGCTTCCAGTCGGCACGTCCTTCTTCCTGTCTGCTGCCTACGGTAAAGCCAAAGGTCATGCCGTAAGGATAGCAGGGGATAATCAGCTCCGGCAGCACGATAAGCTGTGCTCCGCCGGTACCTGCCTGCTTAATCAGATCAATACATTTGGCCAGTGTTACATCCTTATCAAACATTACGGGCGCACACTGCACTACAGCTACACGACAATTTTTTTCTAAATCTAACATTTTATTCCCCCTCACATGACTCTTAACTCTTATTATCTAAAATGCTTACTGTAATCTTTTTATGCGCATACTAATATTTTACAGCGCTCAGAGCTTAGTTAATTCCTGCGTAACCTTCAAATATGTTTCCACATCATCAAGGTTATGACAATGCAGCGGAGAAACACGCACTATGCCTTTTAAGCCAAAAGAGTGCAACATTCTTACAGAATACAGGCTTGTATCAACACGTTCAAAAACAACTATGCCTCGTTTAACATATTCTGCCGTAGCCTGAGTAGGAGTCAGATTATCAAAGCCAATAGCTAAAATCAGGTCACGTCTCGTCAAATCCGGATTGTCATTATAAACAGTTACACCCTCTATATGTCTGAGTCCGGGAACATTAGCAGTACCTTCAAGCATATAGTGCAGCAATGCTCTTTCCTGCAGCTCTAACTTAGTCATCCCCTCTACAAATTGCTCTCTACGAGTACCATTTTTATTATCAGCAAAGCTGCAAACATAATCGAGAATACTGGAAATCATAGCATATTGAGCAGGTGCATCTGATCCCAGGCCCCAGAAATTTTCCGGCTTTTGGGTAAGCCGGGCATGAGGCAATACAGACAGGCGGTCACTAAGCCACGCTACGCCAAAGCCACGTACACCGAAAAATTTATAAGGAGCGAAGTTAACACCATCAATATCCAGCTCTGAAAGATCCATAACTGCATGAGGTGCATGCTGAACTGCATCGACTGTAATATAGATATCCGGTTTTATGCTTCTGGCCTTTTTTACAATTGCCGGAATATCCATAATCGCACCAGAAATATTGGATGCGTACATTACATTCAAAAGGCAGGTATTTTCATCAATCAAATCACAGATTGCATCAACTTCACAGCCACCGGTAAGCATATCAGAAGGAGCAACACGCAATTCCTTACCTGTTGTTGCAGCAAAATGCTCAGAAGAATCATAAGAAGAAGGATGTTCCAGAACAGTTGTTACTACATTGGTACCAGGAATATTTTTCACTACTGTTTCAACCATTGAAAACATCAATTGTGATGCTGTAAGTCCTGTAGCTATGCTGCCTCCCTTTACATTGAAGATAACTCTTACATCATCTTCTGCCTTGTGAACAAGATTTTTAAGCTCAACTGCCAAAGGATGCTTTCTGCCATCACAATCAGGAATCATATCCAGCTTATGAAAGCAGTCAGCTGCAGCCTTTAATCGCAGAGAACCACCAGCATTTTCAAAAAAGATTCTTGGTGTGCCATCGGGATTTTTATCAAGCAGATAGAAAGCATCTCTAGCCTTTGCCATATCAGCTTCATTTAATAATTTACCATATTTCATTTCATGTACCTCCACAAATTTAATTCACAATCTTATTCTTCGTTCTGCGGCTGATCAACCATGGATGCATCCCAGATTTTTTCATTTTTGGCGACAAGCAATGTACCCAGAACATCGCCAGATACGTTAACGGTAGTATGACTCATATCAATAAGTCTGTACATACCGGCAATCGGTCCCATCATGTCCATCGGCAAACCCATAAGATTCAAGAAAATAGCACCGGTTACGATACCGCCGCCAGGAATACCAGGTGCTGCTATAGACATAATAGTCGATATTGTTATGATCATTATTGTCTGCGACCAGGTCATATCAAGACCATAAATTTCAGCAACAAAGAAAGCCAAAATTGTTTTATAAAGGGCTGCACCTGTCAGGTTTATAGTTGCACCCAGCGGAACAGAAAAAGAAGCTATAGACATGGGAACATGCAATTTATTAGTTACACAATCCAAAGTAATAGGAATAGTACCGGCACTGGAGTTAGTTGCGATGGTATTAACCCAAATTGGAATCATTGATTTGCACATTTTGATATAATCGACTTTAGTATACAGATAGGTTATACCGCTCAGCAATGCCCAAATAAGCAGGCAGCCTACATAATCTGTAACAACAAATTTTGCCAACGCACCAAACAGTTGCGGTCCATAAACGGCCGTTGTATTAGCCATTAAGGCAAACACGCCTATAGGAGAGTAAAGCATAACAATATCCAACATTTTGTATATAATTTGAGCTACGCTTTCACAAATCTCAACTACCTTTTTACCCTTTTCACCGACATATACTATAGATACAGCAAAAAGCACCGTAAAGAAAATCATCTGCAGGATATCCTGCTTCGCCATAGCATTGATAATATTGGTAGGTACCATATTAAACAAGAAGGCAGAGAAGGAAATTGCTTTTAAGTTTTTCGGATCATAAGCCTTCATGTTACTGGTATCAAAATTAGCACCAGGATGGAAAACGCTTACTACACCAATACCAACGATACAGGCAACCACAGTCATGATTACATATATAAGCACAACCTTGCCACCGATTCGTTTAAGCTTTTGCACATCACCAATCGCCGCAATACCGCTAGTCAAGCTGAAAAAGATAACTGGAACAATAAGCATCTTAATCAGATTCATAAAAAGTGTACCTGCCGGTTTTACCCAAATAGAAAAGTCTTTAAACAAAAGACCAGCTGCAATACCTAAAACAAAGCCAATAGCAACTCTGTAAGCAAGGTATTTTTTCGAGAATAATAAATTCGTCATAATAGAGCCTCCTTTTCTGCGGATCCGCTTCCCCGTATTATTTACAACATTTTTCATCTTCACCTGTTGTATTAACAACATTATACTTTTCAATCTTCTAAGCTGTCAATAAGCATTCACAAAATTCATTCATCAAAAAGTTGTAAACACAATATTTGTTGCAAAAGATACATTTTCAGCTATAATATAATTATCGGGAGGGAAATAGTATGAACTTTGAGGACAGAATTAAAGATAAAACACTTACAAAAAAGGAAAAAATTATAGCTGATTATATACTTGATAATATGGAAACTATAGGCTTTGGTCCCATTAAAGATGTTGCCAACGCCTGTGGTGTCAGCGATACTTCTATCATCAGATTTTTGCGCGAGCTGGGATATGCAGGCTATACAGATTTCAAAAAATCAATTAACGAAAAATTTATAGAACAATATAACGCAAATCTTTCACCAATGCAAAAATTTAACCAAAGCAAAAATTACATCAACACCGGCAGTATAGCAAGCGAAGTATTGTATAATTCCATAAATAACATTAACAAGGCTATCAATTCTCTTGATGATAAGCTTTTGCTGGACATAGCAGATTGTCTGATTAATTCCAAGAATAAATATATTGCAGCCTTTCGTGGAACCTCCTGCTGTGCTGACTATTTTTGGAGGAAAGCGATTTATTTTCTGCCAGGACTGGTATTATGTAACAAGGCAGAGAGTGAAACTCTGGAAAAGCTTGTTGACATCAACAAAACCGATTGTATCCTGATGTTTTCCTATCCCAGATACTCGCAAATCTGCACCATAATCTTAGAGCTCGCAAAAAAACGCGGTGCTAAGATTATTCTTTTTACTGACAGAGTAACTTCACCTTTAGCAACTTATGCAGACTACATCGTAACCACCAACGTCACAGGCTTGAGCTTTACTAACTCTTATGTTGTGCCACTGTGTTTGGCTGAAGCTTTAGCTGTGATAATCAGCAAGAAGGTAGAAAATATTTCTGCTGAACGCTTGGAGCTTCTGGATGAAAATATTTATAAAGCAAACCTATACTAGCTTTTATTAATGGCAAAAAGCCCAGACACCAGTCCGGGCTTTTTTATTTGCTTAAAAGCTTTACGTTTGTTTAATTAATTATCCCTCACAACCCGCAGCCAGCCTTTGGCCAGCACCGATTGGCAGAACACATCCTCCTTAAGAATATAGATATTCTTGCCCGCACTTTTCATACTGATGGCAAGCTGCAAATCAGCACCGTCACACACGGAAGCATCCGCCGTACCTACGATAACCATATCAGCACTGGCTGTAACGTGCTGTGTAACGCTTGCACCAAGCGCAGTCAGTATCTCCCAAACGTTTTTAACATAAAGACTATCAAAAGAGCCTAGCAAAACTATCTGCTTATCTGCCAGCGGTTTTAAGTTGCTGGCACTATGCGCAAGCACAAGCTCCCTTTGCTGCGGTGGCAGATGATAATCCGCCACCGCCAGCTCCTTCAGCTTCTGGTAGCAGCCATTGCAAATGCCGCAGTCAACAAGTGCCCTGTGCGCGCCTGCTGTAGCAATATTAAAATATTCGGCGACCGCAGTCTGCTTATACCTGCCTAAAAACGGTAATTCATTCTGCGCCAGCTTCATAACATCAACATAATCATTGACTAATCTTTTGGCATAATAACCTGCCAGATTTTCCGCAATAAAGCTCAAATCAAAGGCTACATTATAGCCTGCAATAATATCATCAGCCAAAAAATCAACAAAGGACAAAATTACCTCGTCGATTGCCGGAGCATCCGCAACCATGGCGTCATTGATACCGGTGAGCCGTGTAATATAATACGGGATAGATAATTCCGGCTTAACTAAGCTGGAAAATTCATCTACTCTGCGATTATTGCGGTATTTTATGGCCGATATTTCCGTTATATAATCATTCTGCGGACTCAATCCGGTAGTTTCAATATCTAAAACAGTATAATCGTCAGGATAAGCCAGCAGCAGCTTACCATCTATATACCTGTTTCTTTTTATAGAATTCAAAAAATCACCTTGCCGAGCTTAGCTCAGCATCTATGTCCTTTCTTTTGCTTATTTCTCCAACACCTTCATACACATAATTCCTTTTTCGTTACGCACCAGGAAAAAGCTGATTCCATCGCCCTTATGCAAACCGGAAGCCTTTTGAGGCTCTGAAAGCAGCGTGCCTATGATATTTACCTCGCGCACTTCCTTAGGCAGCACATGAGCTGCTTCGGCCTCATCGCCGCGCACCAGATAAACCGTTACGATATCCGGGTGCATAGCAAGTCTTGCAGGATCTAACGAAGTAAGCTTACGCATAGCCTCTGTTGCTTCGTCTGCCTTATAAGCCTGCTTTACCATTTCAACCTTGCCCTTGAACTCGCTTAAGCGAGGCATTTCGCTCGGCAGCACAGCTGCCTGCGCTTCCATCAGCTCAGCTAAGCGTATCTTCGCTAATTGCTCATCATTACCATGCAACAGCTTCAACGTCTTTTTAGCTGTATCGTGTACAGCACAACAGAGTATTTCAAAGCTAATGCCTGCCTGTGCATCTATATAACCATAGCAAAGTACGCCGGTTACATCATCGGTTACCTCAAAAATGCTGCCAAGCTTTTGCGCCACGCCGGCAGCTTCTATGTAAAGGTATTTATCTACGATATCACGGAAATTCATTTCTTTAAGAAGCATATCATCACCTCATAGGAATGGAGTAAGTTGTAATTATAATAAAGGCATTTCATTTTACTCTGCTGTAAAAGACTGCCTATATTCAATCATACATGCAAATTCCGTAATTTGCAATAAAGCAGCAAGCATTTTTAAGTGTGTTAGGTTTGGCAGAATCAAAAGTGCAGAAAATAAAAACGTCCCACCCGTCAGACGAGTGGGACGAAAGTTCATTATAAAGCTATCTTAGTGATGGAACAGGCGCAGGCCGGTGAATGCCATTGCAATACCGTACTTGTCGCAGGTCTCAATAACATTATCATCACGGATAGAGCCGCCTGCCTGTGCAATATATTGCACGCCACTGCGATGCGCACGCTCAATGTTATCGCCGAACGGAAAGAATGCGTCACTGCCAAGAGCAACATCCTTCAGCTGTGCAACCCAAGCCTTTTTCTCTTCGCGAGTCAGCGGTTCCGGTTTTTCGGTGAAGAAGTTTTCCCATACGCCGTCAGCCAGTACATCCTCATAATCATCGGAGATGTAAACGTCGATGGTGTTGTCGCGGTCGGGACGACGGATGCTGTCCTTAAACGGCAGAGCCAAAACCTTCGGATTCTGGCGCAGCCACCATATATCAGCCTTGCCGCCTGCCAGACGAGTGCAGTGTACGCGGGATTGCTGGCCAGCGCCGATGCCGATAGCCTGACCGTCCTTTACGTAGCAAACGGAGTTGGACTGAGTGTATTTCAAAACGATTAAGGAAATCAGCAGGTCGCGTGCTGCGCCTTCCGGAATTTCTTTATTCAAAGTCGGGCGGTTTTGCAGCAGGTCAGCGGTAATTTTAGCTTCGTTGCGCTCCTGCTCGAAGGTAATACCGAATACCTGCTTGTGCTCCAACAGCTCCGGCTTGTAGTTTTCATCAATTTTAATAATATTGTAGGTGCCTTTGCGTTTGCCCTTCAGAACAGTAAGAGCTTCTTCGGTATAACCGGGTGCAATAACACCGTCGGAAACCTCGCGTGCCAGCATTTTAGCAGTCTGCACGTCGCAAACATCGGACAAAGCAACAAAGTCGCCATAGGAGCTCATGCGGTCAGCGCCACGAGCACGTGCATAAGCATTTGCCAGCGGAGAAAGCTCCAGGTCGTCTACATAATAAATTTTCTTCAGAGTATCGCTCAGCGGCAGGCCTACTGCAGCACCTGCAGGGCTTACGTGCTTAAAGGATGCTGCTGCCGGCAGGCCGGTTGCTTCCTTCAGTTCTTTTACCAGCTGCCAGCTGTTGAAAGCATCGAGAAAATTGATATAACCCGGACGGCCGTTCAGTACCTCAATCGGCAGCTCGCTGCCATTGTTCATGTAAATACGTGCGCTGCCCTGATTAGGATTGCAGCCATATTTTAATGCTAATTCTTTCACTATAACTCCTCCTCTTTTGTATAGTGCCAGTCACTTAGACAAACAAAAAAACCGACACACTGGCACAAGAAAAAATCTTTGCCCAGACGGTCGGCGTGCTACCGGTCATACTCCCCTGTGGTAACCCACTTCCGTCAGTTATATGACCTAATACTAAAATTATAAGATGCCTCGTTGTTTTTGTCAATACCGGGCGATTGTGGTAGAATAAGTATATGATGAATTAGAGTGTTGCCCCCTTTAGTCTCGCTATCGCTCGACAGTTCCCCCAAGGGGGAACCAAGAATTCTTATCTATACATATACCGAAAAGGCACGGCAAGCTCTTTTCAAAGGAGGAAATAATATGACTCTCTGTTATGTATGTCCGCATCGCTGCGGCGTAGATCGCCCGGCAAATATGTCTGATACTACAGGCTGCTTCGGCAGCTGCGGCGTAGGCCTCGCTCCGATTGTTGCCCGCGCCGGCCTGCATATGTGGGAAGAGCCCATAATCAGCGGCACTAAAGGCAGCGGTACTGTTTTCTTTTCCGGCTGTAACCTGCACTGTGTTTTCTGTCAGAACTATGACATAAGCTGCAAAGGCTTCGGCAAGGAAATTACCATTGAACGTCTGAAGGAAATCTATCACGAGCTTATCGCCCAAGGTGCGCACAATATCAATCTTGTTACGCCCACCCATTTTACCGAGGCAGTACTGCAAAGTCTGGACGAGCCGCTGCCGGTGCCTGTTGTTTATAACACCAGCGGCTTTGAAACGCAGGATACACTGCGCCGCCTCAAAGGCAAGGTGCAGATTTATCTGCCGGATTTAAAATACAGCGACGATATGGCTGCTATCAAATACAGCAACGCACCCTACTACTTCCGCATCGCAACCGAAGCAATTAAGGAAATGTATAATCAGGTCGGTGACTACCATATTGATGATAACGGTATTATGACTAAAGGCGTCATTATCCGTCATCTGATTATGCCCGGCATGCCGGACAACACCAAGAGAATTATCGACTGGGTTGCTGCCAACTTCAAGCCAGGGCAGGTAATGTTCAGCCTGATGCACCAGTACGTTCCCTGCGGACGTGCAGCCGAATATCCCGAAATCAACCGCAAGGTGACGGATGAGGAATACAAGGAGTTGGAGAACTACCTGCTGCAAAGCAGTATTGAAGACGGCTTTGTGCAGGAGGGCGACGCAGCCTGCAAGAACTTTATCCCCTGCTTTGACGGCACCGGAGTATAAAAGGCATGAAAAAAACCGCCTGATGGTAAGGCGGCTTCCTTCAAACTCAAACTTTGCAGGGACAGCCGACCTACCACAATCGGCTATCTCTATAATTATTATAGCAGTTTTTGCGCTATTGTCAATTTGCCTCCCGACGCAAAACCTCTGCCAGGACCTCAATGCCGCGGCAGATATCCTCAGTTGAAGCGTACTCTGCCGGGTTATGGCTGATGCCTGCTCGACAGGGAATAAACAGCATTGTCGTGGGGCAGATTTTCGTCATATGCATAGCATCATGGCCGGCACCGCTGTTCATATGCAAAAAGCTGAAGCCCTTTTCCGCACATATTGCTTCGCTCTGTGCGGCCAATGCCTCATCCAGCGCCACCGGACTGTCTGCTGTCAGCATTTCCAGCTGCACGCCGACGCCGTCGCAAACAGCAACATTTTCGGCCTGCTCGCGAATACTTTGCAGTACGCGCTCAATGCTGGCTTTATCAACGCCACGCACATCAACCCACAGCGTAACTGCTCCCGGCACAACGTTAATCGAACCGGGCTCTACGTCAACCACGCCAACGGTACCGACACTGCCGTTGGCTTTTTCTGTTTCCGCAGCCTCGTTCACCGCCAAAATAAGCTTAGCAGCACTGACGAGCGCGTCACGGCGCATCCCCATCGGCGTTGCGCCGCTGTGGTCTGCCACGCCTTTAATATGAATCTTAAAGCGTGTCGGTGCCGCAATATTATGCACGATACCAAGCTGGTGCTGTGTCTGCTCCAGCACCTTGCCCTGCTCGATATGCAGCTCAGCAAAGCATTTATAGCTGCCAGGAGCAATTACGGCATCACGATAAACGTCAGGATTGCAGCCCCATTCACGCAAGGCCTCGATAAAGCTGATATCACCCTTCTTGGCTCCCTTATTCATCTGCTCCGGCACTGCGCTGCCTGTCAGCAGCTTGCTGCCCATAGTCGCAAAGCCGAAGCGACTCGATTCCTCCGCACGGAAGATAATCACCTCAATACTGCGCTCAAGCTCCTCATCCTGCAGCATGTATAATGCCTCCAGAGCACCTACTACACCGCACATGCCGTCATAGGCACCGCCGTGGATAACAGTGTCCAAATGCGAGCCAGTGGCCACCGGCGTCAGCTGCGGCTGTTTGCCATCGCGACGCAAGAACACATTACCCACAGCATCGGTGCGGATTTGCAAATGCAAATCCTGCACCTGCTCCAACAGCCAGCTCTGAGCTTTTTTATCCAGCGGACTGTAGGCAAGGCGGGTAACGCCCTCTTCACTGTCCGTAAAAGCAGCCAAGCCCTGCAAAAGCTTAGCTACACGTTCATGATTTACCTGTAACATTTTTATTCCCCCTTCATTCGGAAATAGCAACAAAAAATATATAATAAAGATGACAGCTTTATTATACTTGCTTCTTAAGCATCACACAAGAGCGGTACTTCATCTGAAAATCCGAGATTATGGAAAGTTTTTTACACTTTTGCTAAAAACTCCTTGCAATTAATGTAAAATCCACGTAAAATTATCATAGCAAAATTTAAGAAAAGAGGTTATTTATTTTGGAACGCAAAGTTATTCAAGTTGAAGAACGTCCGCCATTACTACTTAATATTCCGTTAAGTCTTCAGCATCTGTTCGCCATGTTCGGCTCCACCGTGCTAGTCCCCTTTTTATTCAAGGTCAACCCTACCACCTGCCTGTTCATGAACGGCCTGGGTACCCTGCTCTACATCTTCATCACCAAGGGCAAAATTCCTTCCTATCTCGGCTCCAGCTTTGCCTTTATCTCTCCTGTACTGCTGATTATGTCCACCTCTGCCTATAACCATGCACAGTCCGGCTTCATCGTTTTCGGTCTGCTGTTCATGCTCTTCTCCTTTATCATCCATTGCGTAGGCACCAAATGGATTGATGTCATCTTCCCGCCGGCAGCAATGGGCGCAATCATCGCTGTTATCGGCCTGGAGCTGGCACCTGTTGCAGCTAACATGGCAGGTTTGACCGGTGATAACATTAATATGGTCAACGTGGCTATTTCTATGTTCACATTGGCGGTCGGCGTTATCGGCTCTGTTGCCTTCCGCGGCTTCATGAGCATCATCCCGATTCTCTTCGGCGTTGTCTGCGGTTATGTTTTTGCAGCTATCATGGGTATCGTCAACTTCCAGCCGGTAATTGACGCTCCCTGGTTCCAGGTACCGCATTTCTACGCTCCGGTTTTCGATATCAACGCTATTATGATCATTGCTCCGGCAGCACTCGTTGTTTTGGCTGAGCATATCGGCCATCTCGTAGTAACAGGCAACATTGTTGACCGCGACCTGATTAAGGATCCCGGCCTGTCCCGTTCCCTGTTTGCTGACGGCCTTTCCAACGTTATCAGCGGCTTTGCCGGCGCAACTCCGAACACTACCTACGGTGAAAACATCGGCGTTATGGCAATCACCAAGGTTTATAGCACCTGGGTTATCGGCGGCGCTGCTGTCATGGCAATCATCCTTTCCTTCTGCGGTAAGCTCAGCGAGCTGATTCACAGTATCCCCGTTCCTGTTATGGGCGGCATATGCATCCTGCTGTTCGGCGTAATCGCTGCCAGCGGTATCCGCGTACTGGTTGAACGTCAGGTAGATTACAGCAAATCCTCCAACCTCGTAATGACCTCTGTTATTATGATTATCGGCCTTTCCGGTGCGAAGCTCTCCTTCGGTGCATTTTCCGTACAGGGCATGGTGCTGGCAACTGTTGTTGCTATTATTATGAGCCTTGCCTTCAAGCTCTTTGAATACCTGCACCTGCTGAACGAATAAGACTACTAAAGCACAAAACCGCTGCAGAAGCTCTGCAGCGGTTTTTTAGTCTAACTGAAGGCCTGAAAATACAGGCCTGCCCTTTTTTATTTTAGAAGCGGAAATCTCTTTCACCCTGAGCAATTTTTTGCAGACGCTCTATGCAAACCTCACGCACCTTTTCCTGCGGAATATTCGACAGCTCGGCCTGCACCAGCTTTTCGCCCAAAGCCTTCGTTGCCGGAGAAGCATAATCCTCCAGATATTCCTTCAGCGTCAGCAACGCATTAGGATGGCAGCAGTTCTGAATCTGCTTGGACTTGCACAGCTCCATAAATCTATCGCCTGTGCGTCCGGCACGGTAGCAGGCAGTACAGAACGAAGGCAGGAAGCCTAATTCCATCAGCCATTCAATTACTTCATCCAAAGAACGTTGGTCAGAAACGTCAAACTGCTCGGTATCGGTCGGGCGCACATCCTCGGTGTAACCGCCTACGGAAGTACGCGAGCCGCCACTGATTTGCGAAATACCAAGATGCAGTGCCTTTTCACGCACAGCCTGATTTTCACGTGTAGAAATAATCATACCTGTATACGGAACAGCAATGCGGATAATCGCAATAATCTTGCAGAAGGTTGCATCATCAATACCGTTGTCAAAAACGCCCGGGTCGATATCATCGGCGCGTTTGATACGCGGTACGCTGATGGTATGCGGACCTACGCCATGCACTGCCTCCAGATGCTCGGCATGCATCAAAAGGCCGGCTAGTTCGTAACGGTAACGCTCCAAACCGAACAGTACGCCCAAGCCGACATCATCAATGCCGCCCTCCATCGCTCTGTCCATAGCCTCCGTATGGTAAGCGTAATTGTGCTTCGGTCCACGCGGGTGCAGGTTCTCATAGCTTTCCTTATGATAGGTTTCCTGGAAGAGGATATAGGTACCGATGCCTGCTTCCTTCAGTTTGCGGTAATTTTCTACAGTCGTAGCCGCAATATTTACGTTAACACGGCGGATAGCGCCGTTTTTATGCTTAATAGAATAGATAGTCTTGATGCAGTCCAAAATGTACTCTATCGGGTTGTTTACCGGATCCTCGCCGGCCTCCAGCGCCAAGCGCTTATGGCCCATATCCTGCAGCGCGATAACCTCGGCACGTACCTCCTCCTGCGTCAGCTTTTTGCGTCCGATATGCTTGTTGGTTGCATGGTAAGGACAATATACGCAGTGATTGATACAATAATTGGATAAATACAGCGGAGCAAACAGCACTATACGGTTGCCGTAAAAGTCCTTTTTAATCTGCTCAGCCAGAGTAAACATTTCCTGCACCAGCTTTTCGTCCTCACAGGCAAGCAATACGCTGGCCTCACGATGGCTTAAGCCCTTGCGCAGCTTGGCCTTGGCAATAATCTGCTCCAGCAGCTCCTTGTTGTTTTTGTTGGCCTCAGCATAAGCAAGTGTGTCGAGGATTTCCTCATGACAGATAAATTCTTCGGCCTTCATTGATTTTGCATTATACATTTTGTCTCCTCCTTACAGGTCAGTAATATCTTTCCCGTCAGATAGTTGATATCCAGCAGTCTATTCCTTAGCAGTTACGTTGGAATAAGCAGTTTTGGCATTCACACCGGCAAGCAGCCCCAGCTTACCGCTCATAGCGCTGATAATATCCTGCGGCGCATCAACGGCAACGCAGATAATATTAACATTCTTCTGGCGATAGGGCAAGCCCATGCGGCCGATAATATAACTGCTGTATGTGTGTAAAATTGCGTTAAGCTCTTCCACAGCCTCAGGCTGCGTTACAATCAGAGAGATAACAGCTACTCTTGTTTCCATACTTATCACCCTTCTCTTTTCGGAACTAAGGCAGAATCTAAATCTGCTATATTTTGCTGAATATATCTATAATAGTATACCATATTTCACGAAAATTGTGGTATACTAAACCTATAAATATTTATCTGCTTGTAAACAGCTTATAACAAAAGGAGCCATTATAATGCTGAATATATTTTTTTCTTTATTTCTTTTGGGCATGCTGGTCGTTTTATGCGGCAAGGCAATCCGCCGCGCCATGCACCAGCAGCAGCCGTTAAACAGCAAGGAAGCTGCTTTGCTCATAGCACTTTCGCTCGGCTGTCTTTTCGCCCTGAACGCTGGCGTCAGCGCCGTCTACAAAACTCAGCTGCTTTTCTACTGAAAAGAGCGCAGCCCGGCTGCCGCAAATGCGGCAGCTTTTTTGCTTTACGCAAAAAAGAGGCAGACAGCAGACTTACGCCTCGCTGTTTGCCTCTTATGCTGCTATTTTGTTTTACGTTCTGTCGCAGAAATCCCCATTAAAGCCTTTTAAAGCTTCTATAATTAATTCTGCTTCAGCAAATTAATAGTTTGTTACCTTCAGCTCGAAATAACCTTGAGGATGATCGCATACCGGACATTTTTCCGGAGCCTTTTCAGCGATAACAATCTTACCGCAGTTAGTGCAGATCCAAACCTTTTTCTCTTCACGCTGGAAGACACGGTCATTCTCGATGTTTGCTAAAAGCGCACGATATCTTTCCTCATGCTCTTTTTCAATCTTGCCTACTTCTTCAAACAGGAATGCAATTTTATCAAAGCCTTCCTCTTTGGCAACCTTGGCAAATTCAGCATACATTTCGGTCCACTCATAGTTTTCGCCTGCAGCTGCGTCCTTCAGATTTTCAATAGTCTGGGGAACAGCGCCGCCATGCAATGCCTTAAACCATAATTTGGCATGCTCTTTTTCATTACCGGCAGTTTCGGTAAAAATAGCGCCAATCTGGTTATAGCCTTCTTTTTTGGCTGCACTTGCATAATATTGGTACTTAGTGTGAGCCTGAGATTCTCCCGCAAAAGCGGTCTGCAAATTTTTTTCAGTCTTGCTGCCTTTTAACTCCATTTTCAATTCCTCCTCTTGAAAACGACGCAACAGCCTTCCCAAACTAAAGCTTATATAGCCTTAGAATCAGTTTTGGTCATCACCCAAAACATCTTCGCTTACAGGGTGCTCTGCCATTTCCTTTTGGCATTCGGGGCAGATACCGCTGAAAACAATATCATGATGATTCATTTTGTAGCCGGTTACAGCAGCTACCTTTTCATCCATATCCGGGATATAATCAAAGTTTTCTACGTTCATGAACTTACCGCATTCAGTGCATTTGATGTGGTAATGTCTTGCGAGGATATGATCAAAACGATCAGCACCGCTAGGAACGGAAACCTTGCTCAGCAGACCGCTTTCAACCAAAGAATTAAGGTTGCGGTAAACGGTACCTTTGCTGATATCGGGATACTCCATAGTGATGCGGTCATATACTTCTTCAGCAGTAGGGTGATCTGCTAAAAAACGTACAGCCGCGATAACAAGTTGTCTTTGAATAGTGTTTCTTTTAGCCATTTTCATCATCCTTTATCAAAAATAATTCTCATTTAGAATTATACACCCTCCGTCAAAATTGTCAAGTATTTTTAGCACCAATCTACAAAATAATCACAAATAAATTTATACTTTTTTTGCTGTTGTCTAGCAGATAATTAATTCATTCTTAATTCTAAAATTACTCAATAGGAAAAATATAACAAAGAATAGAAAATGCTTCTCATTAACGCTTGATTCAAGATATAAAAAATACTGTCGAAACTGTGTCCGACAGCATTAGTTAACCTATCTCATTATTTATTCAGTTTTCTCCCAAATCAGCTGCACCGGCAGATTAGATGCACCGGGAGGTGACCAGATAAAGCTGTAGTCGCCGGCCTTCAGCTGAGCAAGCTCAATTGCCTCCTCTATCTTTGAGCCTAAGCACACCGTGCGTTCAGGCAACGCCAACAGCTGACGCTCACCCTTAGTTTTATTTTCCAGTACGCCGTAACCAGCAAACGGTCCGCCGATCGGATTCAAAATAAAGCTGACAGGCTTTTTGCCTGCAACGGTAAAATTCACCTTATAGATAACGCCGTAGTTGCCGTAGTTTTCCGCAGGCAGTCCGGTAGTAGCATCAACACCTTTGGCATAGCCCTCCTGCGAGGTTGCCAGCTCCAGCATCAGCGGCTTTTCCGGTGCCTTGACAGGTTTCTTCAGCGTGTAGTTCCAGTCTGCTGCCGCAAAGGTTCCACGCAACGGATGCTCGTCCATCGGCTGAATTGCGGCAGCTTCGTTAAACAGCTCCAAATCACTCTTCGTTTCACACATCAGCACACTCACCTCAACCGGCTTGTCAAAGTGCAGGTCAACAGTTGCCGTGTACAGCTTATCCGTCGGCAGAATAATGCCGCGTCCGCTGAGCAGCTCGTGGCTACCGCCAAAGCCCAGCTTGCCCTCCTGCGGCTTTTGGTTTCTGTCATCAAAATATTCCTTTTGAGAGTTTTTGCCGTCGCGCATATAATCATAAGCAAAGCCGGCTGCGCCACTGCGTGTTACCTTGTAATGCACCGGGCGCAGATTATCCGTATTCTTCAGCATTACCGCCAGCTTTTTCTTACCGGCAACACCATTGACATGATGCAGGAACAAACGCACATCACCCTCAACCTTATCACGATAAAGTATACCGTTACGATAAACAGTTTCCGGACTGTCGCTAAAAAGCAGCTTCGGTCCATTGGCGACAAAATCCGCCTGCGCCTGCTCTGTAACATAATCCTCAGGAATAAACACCGGTCGCTGCTGTGCGCCTGCCACGTTCAGCATGCCACAGGATATAGTAACAAGAAAAGCCTGCAAGGCCTTTTTTAAATTCATCAAATCACTCCCTCGAACACACAAAAAACTTTCCGCAGCCAAAATCATTCCCTATAATTAAGGCTGCGGACTCAGTAACAATATTCTAAGATTTTTACTTCAGGCTGTTTTGATAATCAGCCATAAACTGCGCCAGACCTTTATCTGTCAGCGGATGGACAATCATCTGCCCCAGCACCTTAGTAGGAATAGTTGCAATCTGACAACCAGTCAGCATAACCTTTTCTACGTGCTCCAGATTACGGATGCTGGCAGCAATTACCTCGGTAGTAATGCCATACAGCTTAAAGGCTTTGACAATGTTTTCTACCAGCTGTACGCCGTCCTCGCCGATATCGTCCAAACGGCCGATAAACGGGCTGACATAGCTGGCACCTGCGCGTGCAGCCAGCAAAGCCTGAGCCATGCTGAATACCAGCGTTACATTGGTTTTAATGCCTTCAGCGCTTAAAATCTTTACTGCCTTCAGGCCTTCCGGGATGCAGGGGATTTTGATAACGATGTTATCTGCAATCTTTACCAGCTTGCGTGCTTCCTCTACCATGCCAGCACATTCGGTGCTGATAACCTCAGCGCTGACGGGACCGGCAACCAACTTAGCAATTTCCGGAATAACCTCAGCCTGGGTATGGCCGCTTTTGGCAATCAGGCTCGGGTTGGTTGTAACACCATACACAACGCCCCAATCGACAAATTTGGCAATCTCCTCTACATTAGCAGTATCCATAAAAATCTTCATTTTTAACTAACCCTCTTTACAAATCAAAATCATAGTCTTTTATTATTTATCATTATGCTTTATCGCGCGTCCTTACGGAAGTACTACTACCTTCTCAGCGTGAGTCTGCGCCGGCAAGCTCATAGTCATCATGCTGCTCCAAACCAGCAGCTTATCACCTTTTTTAATCTTAGCGAAGTCTGCGCACGCATTTGCATCAATCGTCGCAATAACGTCATTATTGGTATTAAGTACGGTTACATAACTTCCATCCTTAGCAAGGCTTGCCTGTGCTACCTCAAAAAAACTTGCAGGCTCTTCGTTGTCTTCGATAACAATCGCCAGAGCATGGCTTTGCGGCGGCATGCTGCGAGTCATAGTTGCGGAATAATAAGCAGTAACCTTCTGTCCTTCCTTTAAAGCATAGGGCAGACGCAGCTTACCGCTGGCACCCTCCACAACGTAGGTATCACGGTCAACAATGGCAGCGACCATGTTTCTGCTGCCCTCGCCTTTAATAACATACATGCCATCCTCTACAGCAACGATTTCACCGCGGGTAACATAGGTTCCCGGTGCGCGCATTACCTCAGGATTTGCCTGCACCTCGTCCAGGGGAGAGGATTTAGCCGCATCAGCGGCGAAAGCACTGCCGGCACCCAACAGCGCCATGCAGGAAAATACTAAAGCGATTTTTTTAAGTGATTTCATAATATATACCTCCAAGATATTGCTTTTGTTTATGTTTATAAGTATAGCATAAGATTATGGCAAAATCATGGCAGTTTTAATTAATTCTTTACTTGTTGCTGAAATGTACAGCGATTTCCGTAACGGTAGCAGCAGCCTTCCACAGGCAATCCTCATTGAAATCGAAGTGACTGTTGTGATGACCTGCCGCAATCTTAGTGCCGTACATCATGTACAGGGCACGGCCGCCGTGCTGCTGTACGCGCTCCATGAAGTAACCGCAGTCCTCGCTGCCGCCCATGTCCACATATTCAACAACCTCGTCATAATGACATTTTTCCTCAATCAGCTCTGCTACCTCATGGCCCAGCTCCTTGTCAGCAAAGCAAGCAGGTGCAGCACCGGCCATAGTGATTTTTACCTTAACGTCATACATAGCGGCGCAGGCATTAAGAATGCGTTTAGCCTCGGTAACCATGTATTCATCAATTTCGGTAGTAGCACCGCGTGTTTCCAGCTTAATAGCAGCGATATCAGGCACAACATTGCGGCCGGTGCCGGCGTTGAGCACACCTACGTTGATACGGCTGGAGCCCTTGCTGTGACGGGGAATGGTATTCAAGGAAATTGCAGCCTGTGCTGCTGCCAGCAAAGCATTCTTTCCCTGCTCCGGAGCAGCGCCTGCGTGGGCAGATACACCGGTAAATTCCGCATCCAGCTTCGTAGTTGCCAGAAAACCATCAGTCATCGTTACCAAGCAGTTGTCGGCAGTAGCCTTGAAGCCAATATGACCGCCGAACAGGTAATCGACATCATCAACTACACCGGCGTTCATCATAGCGAAAGCCCCGCGTACGCCTTCCTCCGCCGGTTGGAAAATCAATTTAACGGTGCCTGCCAAACGTGCTTTATTAGCAGCAAGCAGCTTTGCTGCCGACAGGCCGATAGTTACGTGACCGTCATGACCGCAGGCGTGCATAGCCTTTTTATGTTCGGAAGCAAAGCCTTCCTTTGCCGGGCGATGCTCGTCGCAGCGCTCCTCTTCTACATCGTTGCAGTCCATATCAAAGCGGAAGGCAACTGTTTTACCCGGTTTATCTGTTTTAAGAGTTGCCACGATACCGGTCTTGCCGCCTGCCATCTTCTTTACCAGCTCAGGATTTGCACCCTCGCTGATAGCTCTTTGCATATAATCAGCCAGCTCTGCCTCGCTCGGCACGCCCATCATAGATTTTTCGTCAATAACGTCAGCGCCGAATTTAACATCATAGCCAAGCTTTTTCAGCTCACCGATAATCATGCTTGCCGTACGGAATTCCGTCCAGCCTGTTTCCGGATGTCTATGCAAATCTCTGCGGCGTTCGACCATTTCATCTTTTAATTCTTCAGCCTGTTGCCAAATTGTTGCCATGTTTCTTACCCCCATTAAAAAAGTACAGTCTGCTCACTGTCTAAAGGCAGATAAACCTCACTCTTATCTTTTAAACGATTGTTATTATCCACCCACTGTCCGCACGGACATTGTATTACAGCGGTAGGCAGCGCCCAAGCCAAATGTTTGCCGCAATCAGGACAGATATATTCTACCTGCAGCCTGTCACGCTCTTTTTTCTTCATAAATAAAGCGCACCTCCTGCTTCTTATTGCGTTTTTTATTATAGCACATTTGTACCATTAAGAAAATGCTTTGACAGCAGTCAGTATTAAAAGTAAGTAAGTTAACTGCCTTCTCCTGTTGACTTATATCAGCATCATATAGGCTATTCGTGTTTTTTCTGTGTCTTTCAGGTTTAACTTGTATTTATGTGCTATAATTAAGCTGATTCAATAACAGTCAGGAGGTTATATTATGACTAAGATAAAACAAATGCTTTGTGCTCTTCTTACCATCTGCCTGCTGCTTATCGGCAGTGCCAATGCTATGGCTGCGCAGCCTGATACACCGAGCATCAGTGTCAGCGCCAACGCAACTATCGAAGTCGCACCGGATACCGCCGTTATCAGCTTCGATGTCAACGGCAAGGGCCGTACCGCTGCCGAAGCAACAAGTGCATCTGCCGCCAAAATGGATAGTGTTAAGCGTAATCTGCTTGGCTGCAATATTCTGGGTAATGATATTACAACAACAAGCTATACACTTTACCCCGATACCGATATCAAGGGTAAAATCACCGGTTATACCGCCAGCAACAGTGTGCGCATCAAGCTCAAGGATATCGGCAAGCTTGGTCCTGTAATTGATAAAATCAGTGCAGCCGGCGTTGATACAATCAATAATATTTCCTTCAGCGTCAGCAACAGAGAGCTTTACCGCAACAAACTGCTGGCTCAGGCTGTAGGAAATGCACGCCAGCAGGCTGCAGTTGTCGCCAATGCCGGCGGACGTACGCTCGGCAAGCTGCTGAGCGCCAACATCAGCACCTACAGCGGCGGCATGGAACGCTCCTATGGCAACATGAAGCTGATGGTCGCTGCCGACAGAGCTGCTTCCCCCGAAACAAGCATCGCTGCGCAGGAAATTACGATAAAAGCCAGCGTTGATACTGTTTTTGCTATGGAATAAATTGCTGCACGCTAAAAACTGCTGCCTAACGTCACAGACGCAGGACAGCAGTTTTTTCTTTGGCAGAACAGGCCTGCCTTATTGCGCTGTTTTATTTTTTCTTCGGCAGCTTATAATCCTTCATCGCTTGAAAAAGCTCCGCACTTCCGGGTGCATATTGAGCACACAGCTCCTTGAGCGCAGCAAAGTTTTTCAGCTCTACGCCCCACAAAAAGCAGTCAGCATCATCATAGGCAGCAACAACGATAAACTTTTTTGCATCCAGCGGTGTTTTGCCCAAATCATCCGTCAGCATAATATAATCAGTACCAAAATCCATACCATACACCGTAATATTTTCTTCCGGAGTAGTATCCTCCCAAAAGCCAAGTTGATCAAAATCAGCAGCAGTAAGCATAATACACCTCATTTTCATATAATCTAGCCTTAATATAACACGTTGCGCTGTCATTTGCAACTTTAGCTGATAACATAATGCAACTTATATTTATGCCGCTGACTCGGCTCCTTATTCAGCCAAAATATGGTTTACTATTTTTTATTATCAGTTAACAATATAAAGATAATTAAAGAGCAAATTTTGTAAATAAAATTTGTCTTTTTTTTATAAAAATACTGCCCTATCCTACCCGAAATCGCTATTTGGTGTAGGGACATTCAGGTATAAATCTGTCATAATATACTTGAAGAACGAAGCAACGGCTCGCGTTCATACAGAGGATGATAAAATATGCTATTGTTTAACAGCATCTGGAGGTGTTATTATGGCAAGCTTAACTGTAAATCCTGACTACAAACTTATCGGCAACAATATCAAACAGATGCGTACCAAATCGCAGGTATCGCAGCAAAACCTGGCAAAAGCGATTAATATTTCCCAAACCCACATGAGTAATCTGGAAAACGGTAAAACAGGCGTAAGCCTGGCAATTGCCATCCGTATATCCCAACATCTTAAATGCAGCCTGGATGAGCTGATTTTCGGCACTGATAAAAAGTCTTACCCGGCAGCAGGCAAGCCATTGAGCGACCACACTGTTGATGAATTCAACCAGCTTTTGAAGCGCTCTCTGGCAGAAATGATGTTTCAATGCCTGCAGCACCCGGAAGGCAAACTGGCAAAATAAGAAAGCAGCTTTACTGCACTTCTAAGCTGAATTTTTTCAAAAATCACTTTAAAAGTCTTTACTAAATGAGAAAAAACAGTTATGATTATATATAAGGCTTTTAAGCTATCTATAATTGGAGGTAATGAAGATGAAAAAATTAGTATTAGTATTAACCATGCTGCTCGCCTTTGCTTGCAGCAGTCTGGCCTTTGCTGCTGACGGCGGCGACCTGAACAAGGAACAAAAGGCTGCTGAAAAAATGATGACCTCTCTGGCTGGCGACGCTGCTACTGAATATGCAGCTCTTGCTCCTTCCATGAGCGCTGAACTGGGCAAAACCATGGACCAGAAAAACTTTGCTGCTATCCAAAAACAGGTTAAACAACAATTCGGTTCCTTAAAAGAAACAAAATTCTTCAGCTTTGAGCGCTATGACCATGCTGATAAGGTAACATATATCGCAGGCTTCTCCAAAGAAAAAATCGTAGTTATGTCCTTTGTCTTCGGCAAAGATGCTAAGCTGCAAAACTTCAGCTTCTCTCCGTACAAAGCACCGGAACAGGCTCCTGCTGAAAAGAAATAAGATCTTTTGCACTGCATCCTGCTGCCCAGGCAGCGGGATGCAGTTTTTTTATTGCTTATAATTCTCCTTTAGCTTATAATTAGATTATCCAAAATTTTTTAGGGAGTAGGTATTTATTTATGGAAAGAGAAAGCTTTTCCTCACGCCTTGGCTTTATTTTAATATCTGCCGGCTGTGCAATCGGCTTAGGCAATGTCTGGCGTTTCCCGTTTATTACGGGCTTATACGGAGGTGCATCCTTCGTTTTAATCTATCTTTGCTTTTTGCTGCTTTTGGGCTTGCCCATCATGGTAGCAGAATTTGCGGTCGGCCGTGCGAGTGTACGCAGCGCTGCAAAATCCTTCGACGTACTGGAGCCTGCCGGTACAAAATGGCATCTTTATAAATACGGTGCTATTGCCGGCAACGTCATCCTGATGATGTTCTACACCACGGTTTCCGGCTGGATGCTGTATTATTTCTACAAAATGGCTATAGGTGGCTTCGTCGGTCTGGATGCCAAGGGCGTTGGCAACGTTTTCGGCAGCCTGCTTAGCGACCCCGTAACCATGGCCGGTAATATGATTATCATTGTTCTCTCCTGCTTTGGCGTTTGCTATCTTGGCGTCAAGGCCGGCGTTGAACGCATCACCAAAAATATGATGGCCTGCCTGCTGCTGCTCATGATGATTTTGGCAGTAAACTCCATTACTCTGCCCAACAGTGCTGCAGGCCTTAAATATTATCTCTATCCTGACTTCAACAGAGTTCTGGAGCACGGTATCCGTGAGGTAGTCTTCGCCGCTATGGGACAGGCCTTCTTTACGCTGAGCCTTGGCATCGGAGCACTGGCTATCTTCGGCAGCTACATCGGCAAGGAACAGCGCCTGACGGGTGAAGCAATGTGGATTATGGCACTGGATACCTTTGTAGCAATTGTTTCCGGCCTGATTATCTTCCCGGCCTGCTTCAGTTTCGGCATCAATCCCGACAGCGGTCCGAACCTGCTGTTCATCACCCTCCCCAATGTGTTCAACGCTATGAGCGGCGGCCGTATCTGGGGTACTCTGTTCTTCCTGTTCATGCTTTTCGCAGCCATGTCTACAGTAATCGCTGTATTCGAAAACATTACCTCCTGCATCTGCGATTTAACCGGTTGGGAGCGCAAAAAAACTATTCGCTTTAACATTATTGCGATTATCCTGCTTTCCCTGCCCTGCGTGCTGGGTTTCAACCTGTGGAGCCACATTCAGCCTTTGGGCAAAGGCACCTGCATTCTTGACCTCGAAGACTTCCTTGTCAGCAACAATTTGCTGCCCTTAGGCAGTCTGATTTACCTCAGCTTCTGCACCAGCCGTTACGGTTGGGGCTGGGATAACTTTATTGCAGAGGCAGATACCGGTAAGGGTATCCCCTTCCCCAAATGGATTCGCTTCTATGCTACCTACATTCTGCCGCTGATAGTGCTGTATATCTTCTTCAACGGATACTATGCTATGTTCGTAAAATAAGCTTGCGTTGACAGTTTACGTCAGTGCATTTATAATTATTATATAAATATAAGAACAAAAAGAGGTAAGACTAATATGAGTAAAATTATCCTGACCGGCGACCGTCCTACCGGACGTCTGCATGTAGGCCACTATGTAGGCTCTCTGCGCCAGCGTGTACAGCTGCAAAATTCTGGTGCATACGATAAGGTATATATCATGATTGCTGATGCCCAAGCGCTTACAGACAACGCTGAGCATCCGGAAAAGGTACGTAAGAACATCATCGAGGTAGCGCTGGATTATCTGGCCTGCGGCCTTGATCCTGCTAAATCTACCCTTTTCATTCAATCCATGGTACCGCAGCTTACCGAGCTGACCTTCTACTATATGAACCTGGTAACTGTATCCCGTCTGCAGCGTAACCCGACCGTCAAGAACGAAATCAAAATGCGTAACTTCGAAGCAAGCATTCCTACCGGTTTCTTCTGCTATCCTATCAGCCAGGCTGCAGATATCACCGCTTTCCGCGCTACTGTAGTCCCTGTAGGCGAGGACCAGCTGCCGATGCTGGAGCAATGCAAGGAAATCGTGCACAAGTTCAATTCCGTTTACGGCGAAACACTGGTTGACCCGGACATCATGTTACCGCAAAACGATGCCTGCCTGCGTCTGCCCGGCATTGACGGCAAAGCCAAGATGAGTAAATCCTTGGGCAACTGCATTTATCTTTCTGATGAACCGGATGATATCAAAAAGAAGGTTATGTCCATGTACACCGATCCTGACCATGTACGCGTAGAGGATCCCGGTAAGATTGAAGGCAACACTGTTTTCACCTATCTGGATGCTTTCAGCACCGAAGAGCACTTTGCCAAATTCCTGCCGGACTATGCTAACCTGGACGAGCTGAAGGCTCACTACCAACGCGGTGGCCTGGGTGACGTAAAGGTTAAGAAGTTCCTCAACAACGTGCTGCAAGACGTTCTGGAGCCCATCCGTGAGCGCCGTCACTATTGGGAGCAACGCATCCCTGAGGTTTACGAAATTCTGCGTGCAGGCAGCAAGGAAGCTGAAGCAGCAGCTGCTGCAACACTGCATGACGTACGCGAGGCAATGCGCATCAACTACTTTGATGACGAATCTTTGATGAACCAGCCCTACGAAAAACAACTCTAAGCAATAAACTGCAATCCCCTCTTTCCAAACAGGAAGAGGGGATTTTTTGTGCGTTGCAAAGCGTAATGCATTACTGCCTGCGGGCAAAATAAAAGACCTACGGTATTTCTACCGTAGGCCAATATTGTAATGTTATTCCTGATTCCTTACATGCAGCTGTGCCAGCGCCTGCTTGGCAGCATGCTGCTCCGAATCTTTTTTAGTGCGACCGCTGCCCTCGCCGATAACAGTATTCCCCAACATTACCTGAGAGGTAAATACTTTGTTATGCTCCGGACCGGTGCTGCCTAAAAGAACATAATGAATATCTGCATCGCCGTCACGCTGCAGATACTCCTGCAAACGTGTCTTGTAATCATTAAAGATACCATGGCGACAGATGAAATCTATTTCCGACTGCATCATACCCAGCAGGTAGGTCTGTACGACCTCAAAGCCCTGATCCAGGTAGATGGCACCCAAAACAGATTCAAAGGCATCAGCCAGAATGGAGGGGCGTTCGCGTCCTCCGCTCAGCTCCTCGCCCTTACCCAGCTGCAGATAATCACCCAGATGAATCTTTTTGGCATATTCATACAGAGAGCCTTCGCAAACCAGATAAGCACGTAGCTTGGTGAGCTGGCCTTCAGCCAAATCAGGAAAGTTCTTATACATGTAGGTGCTCACGATAACGCTGAGCACGGAATCACCCAAAAACTCAATCCGCTCATTATGATGCGGTTTAGGATACTGCTTAGCTTCATGGGCATAAGATGTATGGGTCAGAGCCATATCAAGAAGCTCTAAATCATGCATATGGATACCCAGCCCCTGGCAGAAGCTCTGCAGCTGCTGTGTACGTTTTTCCTGCATTTTAATCAATCCTGCTTATTAATCAACGTATTTTTTGAATACGATAGAAGCGTTATGACCGCCAAAGCCCAGGTTGTCGCTCAGTGCAACATTAACAACTTTCTTACGAGCTTCGTTCGGTACATAATCCAGATCCAGCGGACCTTCCGGATCGTCCAGATCCTTATCCTTGTAGTTGATGGTCGGCGGAATGATATCGTTTTCGATAGTCATAACGGTAGCAATAGCTTCTACGCCGCCAGCAGCGCCCAGCAGATGGCCAATCATGGATTTGTTGGAGCTGATGCACAGTTCGTAAGCATGCTCGCCAAATACCTTCTTGAAGGCAATGGTTTCGCCCAGGTCATTACGATGGGTAGAAGTACCATGAGCATTGATATAGTCAACCTCTTCCGGTTTTACACCAGCGTCAGCAACTGCTGCAGCGATGCAGGCAGCCGGAGTTTCGCCGGTCGGGTCCGGAGCGGTGATGTGGTATGCGTCGCAGTTCATAGCAAAGCCAGCCAGCTCAGCGTAGATGTGTGCGCCACGAGCCTTAGCATGCTCCAGCTCTTCGAGAACCAGAACGCCTGCGCCTTCGCCCATTACAAAGCCATCACGCTTTTTGTCAAACGGGCAGGAAGCTGCTTCAGGGTTTTCGTTATTAGTGGACAGAGCTTTCATGTTAGCAAAGCCAGCAATAGCAATCGGGGAAACCGCAGCTTCGGTGCCGCCTGCCAGCATTACGTCAGCATCACCGTATTGAATGGTGCGCAGAGCGTCGCCGATGCAGTTGGTGCCGGTAGCACATGCAGTTACGATAGCGGTGTTAGGACCTTTCAGACCGGTTGCAATAGCAATCTGGCCTGCAGACATGTTCGGGATTTCCATCGGAATGAAGAACGGGCTGATTTTGGACGGGCCCTTGGAACCCAACTTCAGGGATTGCTCCAGGAAGGTGTGGATGCCGCCGATACCGCTACCAACACAAACGCCGCAACGCAGAGGATTTTCCTTGCTCATATCCAGCTTAGCATCTTCGATAGCCAGCTTAGCAGCAGCAACTGCAAAGTGGGTTACACGGTCCATACGCTTGCCTTCTTTTTTATCAATGAAAGCAGTGTAATCAAAATCCTTAACCTCACCGGCAATCTTTACTGTGAAATCAGTAGTATCAAACTGAGTGATAGGGCCGATACCAGATTTACCGGCAACCAGGTTATTCCAGAAGGTATCCTTGCCGATACCGATAGGAGTTACAGGGCCAACGCCAGTTACTACAACTCTTCTTTTACTCAAAATAGTTCACCTCGTAATCAAATTTTTGAAATTTCATCCTTTATGCGCCTGAATATTTCTTTTACAGGCAGAATTTCCTTGATTTTCCACATATTGGCACCGGTGAAAACAAGACCGGTTTCTACGTCACCCTGCTGTGCACGGGTCAGCGCTCTGATAATACAGAAGCTGTGTGTGCAGTGCTTTAAGCACAAATCGCAGGTGGTGGGTTTAGGAGCTTTATTATCTAAAGATAACTGTGCAAACGGATTGCGGATAGCGCGTCCCTTATAGCCTACAGGGCTGTCAATCTGCACAACATCTTCTTTAGTCATTTTAAGATAGAATTCTTTTAAAGCAGGTGCGCCGTTGGATTCCTCACTGGCAGCGAATCTGCTGCCCATCTGCACACCGCTTGCGCCCAGCTTCAGAAGCTCGGCAACATCACTGCCGCAGACAGCGCCGCCGGCAGCAATAACAGGTATATTAACGGATTTAACAATTTCCGGAAGTATCTCTTTAATAGATTGCTGGGTTCCCAAGTGACCGCCTGCTTCGGTGCCTTCGACAACGATAGCAGAAGCTCCCAGCTTCTCAGAAATCTTAGCCAGTTTTACAGAAGAAACAATTGGTACTACTTCGACACCATATTTACGTCCGACGGCAAAAATATCTCTTGAAAAACCGGCGCCGGCTACGATTAAATCTATTTTCTCTTGTGCAGCGGTAGTAATCAGACCTAAAAACTCTCTTGCCGCAAACATTGCATTAATACCGATAATGCCCTTGCCGCCGGTAAGTTTTCTTGCCAGACGTATTTCTGTACGCAGTTCGTCAAAGCTCATGCCGGACGCTGCGATAAGTCCTATACCGCCTTCTTTAGCTACAGCAGCTGCCAAACGGGCTGTAGACAGCCTGATAGCCATGCCTCCTTGTACAATCGGTACTTCAGCAACAAGTTTACCGATTTTCAGCACTGGTAGTTTCAACAAATATCCCCCATTTCAGGACTAAAGTAGAGTAGCTTGTGTCCGGGAACCCTCAAGGGGTTCCCTAAACATAAGCAGGTAAAGCATTATTTTTCTTCATCCAGCAGTTTAACAGCGTCAGCTACAGTGCGGATTTTTTCAGCTTTTTCATCAGGGATTTCAACACCGAATTCCTCTTCGAAAGCCATGATCAGCTCAACGATATCGAGGGAGTCAGCGCCGAGATCATCGATGAAAGCGGATTCCATCTTTACTTCGTCAGCGTCAACGCTCAGTTGTTCAACAGTGATGTCTCTTACTTTTTCGAAAGTGCTCATTACGATTCACCTCCTTCCAATAGGTAAAGTTGCAGGTCTCCCAAATGGGCCCCCTATTACATTACCATACCACCGTCAACATGTAAAGTCTGTCCGGTAATATAATTGGCGTCATCGCTCACAAGGAAGACAACAGCCTTGGCAATATCAGTAGTTTCACCCAATTTGTGTAAGGGTATAGAAGTCAGCATACCTTCAACAACCTTGTCGGAAAGTACACTTGTCATATCCGTTTTAATAAAACCGGGAGCAACAGCGTTCACGTTAATGCCGCGAGCAGCAACTTCCTTAGCAACGGATTTAGTAAAGCCGATTACGCCAGCCTTAGCAGCAGCGTAGTTAGCCTGGCCAGCATTGCCCATCAGACCAACAACAGAGCTGATGCTGACAATTTTGCCGGCCTTTTGTTTCATCATGTATTTGACAGCGGCCTTGGTGCAGTTGAACACACCCTTCAGGTTAGTGGTCAGAACTGCGTCCCAATCCTCTTCTTTCATACGCATCAGCAGACCATCACGGGTAATGCCTGCGTTGTTTACGAGGATATCAATGCGGCCGAATTCTTTAACAACTTCATCTACCATAGCAGTAGCAGCTTCGTTGGAGGAAATGTCTGCCTGCACTACGAAAGCCTTGCGGCCCATAGCTTCGATTTCTGCAGCAACCTCTTTAGCAGCAGCTTCACTGCCTGCGTAGTTTACAACAACGTCAGCACCTTCTGCAGCGAGAGCCAGTGCGATTGCACGGCCAATACCGCGGGAAGCGCCGGTTACGAGAGCTTTTTTACCTTCTAACTTCATTGCAAGTTCTCCTTATCCTTCAATTCATCATCTGTCATTTAGTCTTCACAAATACATACTGCATGTACGTTTAGGGGAATTGCGAAGCTGACAGTTTAGCCTGGTGAATTATTTATTCAGCTCAGCTAAGGTTTTTTCCATGCTTGCAGCGTCTTCTACGTTCAGAGCCATCATGCCTTTAGCAATCTTCTTGGTGAAGCCGGTCAGAACCTTGCCCGGGCCAACCTCAACAAAAATGTCTACGCCGCCTGCAACCATGTTGCGTACGCTGGTTTCCCAGAGAACAGGCATAGCAGCTTGCTTAACGAGCAGCTTTTTGATTTCTTCGCCGCTGGTAACTTCCTGAGCGGTTACGTTAGCAACAACAGGAACGGTAATATCTTTGATTTCAATCGGAGCCAGAACCTCAGCCAGGCGGGCTGCAGCGGGCTGCATCAGAGTGCTGTGGAAAGGAGCGCTTACTGGCAGCAGCACAGCGCGTTTTGCACCTGCAGCCTTCAGAGCTTCGATAGCTTTATTTACAGGATTAACAGCACCAGCAATAACAACCTGACCGGGGCAGTTGAAGTTTACTGCTTGCACTGCTTCGCCGGATTCAGCTTCTACGCTGCGGCAGATTTCTACGATTTTGTCGCTGTCCAAACCGAGGATAGCAGCCATGCTGCCTTCGCCTACAGGAACAGCCTCTTGCATGAACTGGCCGCGTTTGTTAACAATGCGTACAGCGTCAGCAAATTTCAGAGCGCCGGTGTTTACCAGTGCACTGTATTCGCCCAGGCTGTGGCCTGCAGCGATATCGCAGCTTACGCCATGCTCCTTCAGAACTGCTGCACAGGCAGTGCTGGCAGTCAGGATAGCGGGCTGGGTATTAGCGGTCAGCTTCAGGTCTTCAGCAGGACCTTCGAAGCACATTTTGCTGATGGAATAGCCAAGAGCGTCATCAGCCTCTTCAAAAATCTGTTTTACAACAGGATATTCATCATAAAAAGCTTTGCACATGCCAACGGTCTGAGAACCTTGGCCGGGGAATACGAATGCGATTTTACTCATCGTGTAAATTACCTCTCTTTCGATAATAATTAACTTTCGATAATAATCAAATACTACCAAGACAAACGAGAAGGGTTTAGATACGAGTAATGGCGACGACGGTGTACTACTGCTACTCCTAGGAGCCATTACGAAGTAGATGGGCCCTTATCGTTTGGATTATTTACTCCATTTGAGGACAATAGCTGCCCAGGTCAGACCTGCGCCAAAGCCATCAAGAATAATATTATCGCCTTTTTTCAGTGCGCCGGCCTTTTGAGCCTCGCGCAGAGCGATAGGAATAGATGCGGCAGAGGTATTAGCGTATTTGTCTACGTTTACCCAAACCTTATCCATCGGCATCTTCAGACGCTTAGCAGCGGAGGTGATGATGCGGTAGTTAGCCTGATGCGGGAACAGCATATCCAGCTCTTCCGGCTTCATATTCGCCTTAGCAAGAGCACGCTTTGCAGTCTTGCCCATAATCTGGATAGCGAATTTGAAAACCTCCTGACCGTTCATATGAATGGTGTGGTCTTTGGCAGCAACGGTTTCTTCGCTTGCCGGATTACGGCTGCCGCCTGCCGGTTGCAGCAGGAACTTGCCGCCGTTGCCGTCGGCACCCATGTCAATGCCCAGTACACCGTAGCCTTCTTCAACCTCGCCAACTACAGCAGCACCGGCACCATCACCGAAGAGAACGCAGGTGTTACGATCGGTCCAGTTCATAATACGGCTCAGAGTTTCCGCACCGATAATCAGAATCTTGTTATACAGACCGCTCTTAACCATCTGGCTTGCTACAGCAAGGCTGTAAACAAAGCCGCTGCAGCCTGCAGCCAGGTCAAACGCAGCTGCGTTTTTAGCACCCAGACGAGCCTGTACCAGGCAGGCAGTGGACGGGAAAATATAGTCGGAGGAAGCAGTGCCTACAATAACGAGATCCAGCTCTTCCGGAGCAACGCCGGCGTCCTTCAGTGCTTCTACAGCAGCATTGTACGCCAGATCGGAGGTTGCTTCTTCCGGAGCAGCGATGTGACGCTGCTTGATGCCGGTGCGCTCAGTAATCCATTCGTCACTGGTCTCAACAATTTTCTCCATGTCTGTATTAGTGATAATCTTCTCAGGAACATAATGTCCTAAACCTAAAATACCAACAGCTCTTGTCATTTATCTAATTCCTCATTTCTTTTGATTCCGCAATCTTATCTTTGATGATACTTACAACATCCTGCTCTGCAAAGTCCATAGCTACATGAATAGCATTGGTAATTGCCTTGGCCTTGGAGCTGCCGTGGCAGATAATAAAAGGCGCGCGGATGCCTAACAGCAAAGCTCCGCCGTATTCGGCAGGATCAAGACGTTTCTTCAGGCCCTTCAGTGCAGGCTTGATTAACAGTCCGCCCAGCTTTGCCAGAATGCCGCCGTTCATAATCGCTTCCTTGATCAGCGTCATAATAGCCTTCGCCAGACCTTCACCGAACTTCAGCACAACATTGCCGACGAAACCGTCGCAGACAACTACATCTACCGTGCCTTTGTTGATGTCACGTCCTTCAACATTGCCGATAAAGTTTATCGTCCGAGTATCCTTTAAAAGCGGGTAGGTTGCCAGTGCTTGTTCGTTACCCTTAGTTTCTTCTTCACCGATGTTCAAAAGTCCTACCTTCGGCTGAGAAATTTTTAAAATTTTTTCTGCGTACACCGTACCCATGATAGCACTCTGTACCATATGCTCAGGTTTTGCGTCTACCTTGGCGCCGCTGTCAAGCACTACAGTAGTACCCTTCAAGCTAGGAATCGGCGTTGCAATAGCAGGTCGTTCCACGCCCCTGATGCGGCCTACGCAAAAAAGCGCTGAGGCAACGGCAGCACCGGTGCTGCCTGAGGAAACAAGGGCATCACATTCCTTGTTTCTCAGCAATCCTGCCGCAACTACGATAGAAGCGTCCTTTTTGGACTTAACCGCAATCGCAGGATGCTCGTCCATCGCAATTACCTCGCTGGCATGATGAATAGTAATCTTCGGATTTTTATCCGCACCGTATTTTACCAGCAGCTCACGGATTATTTTTTCATCGCCAACCAAAACAGTTTCGCAGCCATACTCTTTAACAGCGTTGACTGCACCTAAAACAAGCTCTTTGGGACCATAATCGGTACCCATAACATCTACGGCGATTTTCATGCTTCCTGCTCCCCCTCATGCTTAGTTCTGTTATCCAAAGAAACAATAATGAACTTAGCGCGAAAAACCTCTTCGTTATTGTTTTTCACGGAAACAAAAATATAATATTTATCCATGCGGCGGTGCGTAACCACTGCACGGGCTACAAGCACAGCTCCTGCATTGACAGGCAGCTTATACTTAACATTACCTACAGCAGTCAGTGCATATTCCGCATCTACAACGGCCAGAGCCAAAGTATTGGCCATGGCAAACATATAATAACCGCGTGCGATTCCGGTACGTTCAAGCACCATATCCGGTGTAATCTTCAGCGTTGAGATGCCGATTTTATTCAGCTCCAGATCCAGCAGCTCGCCCACGATATCTTTTTTATCAATGGCACGCAGCTTGGTCTGAGCTTCCTCTGCCATAGTACGAGTTCTGGCACGCAGCTCAGGAATTCCCAGAGCAACACGGTCCAGACGAATTGTCTGTACGCTGACATCCAGCATTTTTGCCAGTTGCTCATCAGTGCTGAAGGGATTATCCCTAAGCAGCTTCTTCAAGCTTCTGTGACGTATTAATTTTTTAGAAGAAGTCATTACCTCACCTGCTTTTTAGTACCAGCTCATAATATCTGTTTTTATTATAAGAGCATCGCAGGTTTTTGGCAAGGGCTTTTTAGCAAAAAATTTGTGATATCCCTTACATTTCGCCAATTTCTTTAATTACATAATTAACTATCCGTGAAATCGGAGATCTTACCGTACCATGTAAAAAGCCTCCGGAAAAAATTCCGAAGGCCTTATAAACAGCTTAAAATTATTCAGCTTTAGCAATGACTTGTTTGCCATTGTAGTAACCGCATTCAGGGCAAACGCGATGCGGCATTTTCATTTCATGACATTGCGGGCATTCAACCATGCCAGGAACGCTCAGTTTCCAGTTAGCACGACGTCTGTCACGACGGGCTTTGGACATTTTTCTCTTAGGTACTGCCATTTCTCAATACACCTCCTCAGTGCTATGAAGTGAATTTAATTTTTGATGAATTGCTTTAATGCCGCCAGCCTCGGATCTACAGTGGACCTGTCGCATCCGCAGTCACCATCATTAAGATCAGCGCCACAAACGGGACAAAGTCCCCGGCAGTCTGGCTTACACAGAGCCTGCATGGGCTCTGCAAGCAGCAGCCCTTCACGAAGCGGTTCCGTTATATCAATAACGTCCGAATCGTAGACAAAAGCATCATTTTCAATATGTTCAGCACTTGCCGGATAAAACTTCTCGACAACTTCTGCCCTGGCTACACCTGTAAAATCCTTCAGGCAACGGCCGCAGGTACGTTGTACCTTAGCAGTCATTACAGCCTGCAGTAATAATACATCACCAGCATTGCTCATAGTGCCTTCCAAATTTACTGTACCGTCAATAACAAGCTCTTCAGGTGTTATTTCCAGTTCAGCAGGCGAAAGCTCATAAGCAAGAGTCTTTTCACCGACTAGTCTTTTCTTGATTTCTGCGACATTTATTTTAATCATATTTCACCAATCGTTACAATTATAGCGGTATTACCGCTCTTTGTCAAGTAAAAATGCTTTGTACGGATAAAAACTGTTATCATTTACTATAACCTCATGCAAATGCCTACAGCTTAATGATTCTGCGGCAGATGTTATATGTATCGCGGGCAATAACCAGTTCCTCGTTTGTCGGGATAACAAAAATTTTTACACGCGCACGGCGTACGCTGATTTCGCGCTCTTTGCCGCGTACCTGGTTGAGGTCCGGATCAATGCGCGTACCGAGATATTCCAGGCCGTTGCAGATTTTATCACGCATAAAGGGAGAGTTCTCGCCCAGGCCTGCGGTAAAGACAATAGCATCTACACCGCCCATTGCCGCTACATAACCGCCGATATATTTTTTTACCTTGTAGGCAAAAACATCGATTGCCAGCTGGCTGCGGTCATCGCCGCGGTTAGCAGCGCTTTCCAGATCACGGAAATCGCTGGACAAACCGCTGATACCGAGAATACCGCTGCGGCGGTTCAGGTAATCATCAATCTGCTGCGCATTCATATTTTCCTTTTCCATCAGGAACGGAATAATTGCCGGGTCAATCTCACCGCTGCGTGTGCCCATAATCAGGCCCTCAAGCGGTGTATAGCCCATGCTCGTATCAATAGATTTGCCGTATTTGATTGCCGCGATGCTGGCACCGTTGCCCAAATGGCAGCTGATGATACGCAAATCATTCATATGCTCCTGCATCAGCTCCGCAGCACGCAAAGCCACATATTTATGTGAAGTGCCGTGGAAGCCGTAACGGCGTACACCATATTTTACATACATTTCATAGGGCAGGCCGTAAAGATATGCAACCTTCGGCATTGTCTGATGAAAGGCCGTATCAAAAACAGCCACCTGCGGTGTACCGCGCATAATTTCCATGCAGGCATTAATGCCGTACAGGTTAGGCGGATTATGCAGAGGAGCAATCTCACAGCAGGCCTCGATACCGCGCAGTACGTCACTGGTAATCAGCACGCTGTCGGTAAAGCGCTCGCCGCCGTGCACAACACGGTGACCTACGGCATCAATCTCGGACATATCCTTGATAACGCCGTATTCCTTGCTGGTCAGCGCCTTAATCGCCAGACGGATACCAACCTTATGGTCAGGAATTTCCTCTTTTAAATCAATTGTATATTTGCCAGCCGGCGTATGCTTCAGTGTGGAACCTTCCATACCGATGCGTTCAATCAGGCCTTTGGCCATGACACGCTCGCCTTCCATGTTTATCAGCTGATATTTGATAGATGAGCTGCCACAATTTACTACGAAAACAATCACAATAAGCCTCCCGGTCAACGCCAAAATTAAATCGAGTCTTAAATACCAATACATTATTAGTATACACTATTTGCGGCCAATTGAACAGAAATATTTTCTCAATTCCCAGCCTATGTTATAATATTCACAGAGATAAAATCATACGAGGTAAAAAATATGCAGGCAACAGGCATCATTGCCGAATATAATCCCTTTCACAACGGTCATCTATATCATATACAGGAAACAAAGCGACTGACGCAGCAACCGGTCATTGTCGTCATGAGCGGAAGCTTTATGCAGCGCGGCGAGCCTGCCGTTTTAAGCAAATGGCAGCGCGCCTCCTGCGCGGTACAGGGCGGTGCCGATTTGGTGCTGGAGCTCCCCTGCGTCTTTACACTGCGCAGTGCCGAATTCTTTGCCAAAGGCGCTGTGCAGCTTTTAGCAGCCACAGGCTGCGTCAACACCCTTGCTTGCGGCACAGAGCATCCGCAAAGCGATTTCGAGGCAGCAGCAAGCCTTGCCTGCAGCGCTGAAGCGCAAGCAAGACTGCGTGAGCTGCTGCAAAACGGCTTAAGCTATGCGCAGGCCTGGGAAAAAATTTTAGGCGCGAATACAGCCTTCCGCACTCCTAATGACATTTTGGCCTTGGAATATACCAAGGCACTGCTGCAAACTGCCGCAGACATTCAACCGCTTTATCTGCAGCGCACGGACGAGGGCTATAACTCTACCTCTATCGGCAACAGTATAGCCAGCGCCAGCGCTATCCGCCGGGCAATGGCGGACGGTAACAAAAGCTGGCAGCAGGCTGTACCAGATTATACGCACGCAGCTCTTGCTACCGGAGGTTATAATGCACAGCTTTTGTGGCTGCTGCTGAAATACCGTCTGCGCCTGCTCACGCCGCAACAGCTGGCGGAGCGCTGCGAAGCCAGCGAAGGTATCGAAAACCTGCTCAGCAAAGCTGCTGACTGCGCAAGCCTGCAGTCAGCACTCGCGGCCTGCAGCAGCAAGCGCTACACCGCCAGCCGTATTCGCCGCCTGCTGCTGCAAATACTTTTAGACCGCCCGAAAGCAGTGTGGCAGCAGCAAGCCCCGGCCTATCTACGCGTGCTGGCCTTCAACAACATCGGCCGTCAGCTGCTGCACCGGATGAAAACAAGCGCTCAATTGCCAATCATCAATAAGCTTGGCAAAAACGCCCTGTGCAACGACAGCGTCGCCTATCAGACGCAACTGTCAGCAGAAGTAACCGCTACCGACCTGTGGTTCCTGCTGCAGAAAGATGCAGCACTCAACCGCAGCGGCAATGACTTTTATCAGTCCCCTGTCTATGTCAGCAGCAAAATATAATATAGGATTCCACCGTCGAAATCTATTGTGAAAGCAAACAAAAAAGCTGTAACGCAGGCGCATTTGCATGACGCTTATCGTTACAGCTTTTATATTGCTCTTATTCTTCCTCAGGAGCTTCCTGTTCCGGAGCCTCCTCAGCAACTGCCGGAAGCTTAAGATTCTGCATCTCATTTTCTACGTTTAATTTATTTTCTTCCAGGCCTTTCAAAGCACTGGACAGATTACCGCTCAGATAAGCCAGCATATCCTCTGCATATTGCAGGGAATCCTGTTTTACCTGCAAAGCATAATCATCGGCAGCAGTCTTAGTTTCCTCCTGATAGCGCAGCGCATTGGCTTTGATATCTTCTGCCGCAGCATTGGCCTGCTTAACAATCTCCTCCTGCTGTACCTTGGCATCAGCCTCAGCCTGGGCAACGCTGACAATACGCTCAGCTTCATCCTTGGCCTGCTGCACTATACGGTCAGCATCGGCATAAGCCTTGTTGACAATATTCTTCTGTTCTTCCAGTACCTGGTTAGCGCTTTTGATTTCGCGTGGAATTGCTTCCTTGAGATCGTCGATAATATTCAGCAGATCATTTTCGTCAACCATAATCTTATCTACCAGAGGAACACGTCTTGCCTCGGATATCAAATTAAGAAATTGCTCAAAAAGTCCATCAAGTGCTACGTTAGTTTTGTTGCGTTCAATCATGATATCAACCCCTCTAAAATCTATTCAAACTTTTTGTAAACATGCTTGCGTACGCGTTCTTCAATGCATTCAGGTACCAAATCCTTCAGCTGACCGCCAAAGGTTGCCAGCTCGCGCACACCGGAGGAGCTGACGAAGGAATATTTGGCATTGGTCATAATAAAAACCGTTTCCAGATCATTATCAATTTTTTTCAAAAGCAACGCTCTTTGGAATTCATATTCGAAATCGGTAAAAGCGCGCAAGCCTCTGACGATAAAAGGAGCCTCTTCCTTTTTGCAGAATTCATTCAGCAAGCCGGAAAAACAGGTTACTCTTACATTAGGAATATGCTTGGTTGCTTCCTTAAGCATTTCCACACGCTCTTCCATGGAAAACATGGCCTTATCCTTACCGGGATTATGAAAAACGCTGATAATCAGCTCATCAAACATCGCACTTGCTCTTTCAAAAATATCAATATGACCCTTGGTAACAGGATCAAAGCTTCCTGGACAAACTGCTCTGCGCATAGCCAGACCTCCTAATCTATCCTTAATCAAAAAAATGACCAAAGAAATTCCTCTAATATATTCTGTATTTTATTCGACATAAAAGCTGAGAATCCTTTTTATTCTCCAAAATACTATATATTATAACATATTATAACAAATAAAATCCACTATTGTCTCACCGTAACGGCTACTGCGTACCAGCTCACAGCCTGCCGGCAGCTCTGGCAGTTCATTGTGCGCGCTGCGCTCCACAACCAGATAGCCTCCCGGACGCAAAAACGACTTTTTGCCCAGAAGCGCAATAATCTGCTCAATCCAGCCCTTATTGTACGGCGGGTCGCAAAAAGCAAAGTCAAACAGCTCCCCTGCTGCCGCCAGCCTTTCAGCAACTGCCGGAGCACTTCCCTGCAGCACCCTGCAGTCAGACTCAGCACGGCACTTGGCAATATTGCTGCGCACCAGTCGCAGCGACTCCTTGCTCGCGTCAATAAATGTAACAGCTACAGCACCACGGCTCCAGCTTTCCAGCCCCAGGTTACCTGTACCCGCAAAAAGGTCCAGCACCTCAGCGCCGATAATCTTACTGCCTATAATATTAAAAACGGATTCCTTAACCCTGTCCGCAGTCGGCCGTACATCGTATGTTTTCGGTACAGTCAGCTGCAGGCCGCGGGCCTTGCCGGTAATTATTCTCATATACTGCTCCTCTGTGTTATAATTGGGTTGAGATGGCATTTCGCCCCCTTTCGCCTCACTTCGTTCGGCACCTTCCCCGTAGGGGAAGGCAAGCAGTCAGCTTTCGTAATCACTTTCTCGCCTGCCCCATCGGGGAAGGTGTCAGCGAATGTAATGAGCTGACGGAAGGGGGAAATTAATCTTAAACATTCTCTACATTTTCTTTCAAAGGACACCCTTATGCGCAATTCAAGCAAAATACTCTTCATAATTTGCTCCATAATGCTGATTTCAGGCATCTGCCTGCGCCTTACGTTACCCTCAAGCACTCCGCTTAAGCTTACGCAGCCAGCGCCAACGCAAAGCATCCTGCTGCTCCCGCTGGACAGCCGCCCCGTCTGCAGCACTATGGTGCAAAAGCTGGGCACGCTTGCAGGCCTAAATGTAATTTTACCGCCAAAAGCCTGTCTTGACAACTACCGGACGCCGTCCGACAAGCAAAAACTTTTACAATGGCTGCAGACAAACCAGCCCAAATACGATTACAGCATCATTTCTGCCGATAATCTGCTGCACGGCGGCCTGCTGGCCGCCCGCATGAACACCGCCACCCCGACAGAGGAGGATGCGCTGCTAAAGCAGCTGCAGCAGCTTGCGCCGGCAAAGCAGCAGGCAATCTTCTCCGTCATTCCGCGTCTGCTCGTCAGTGACCAGCTTTTACCGGACCGTTGGTATCAATATCAGCTGATGCGCTATTCTCAGCTTGCCGATATAGTGCGCATCACCGGCAGCTTCGCCCTTACGCAGGAACTGCGCCGCACAGAAGCTAAAATTCCTGCCAAGGTTTTGGATAAATACCGCAGCCGTTATCAGCAAAGCGACCGCTTTAACCTGGGCCTGCTTAAGCTTGCCACAGACGACAGACAGATAACCTTCGGACAGGACGATGCTTCACCCATCGGACTGCCGCATGCTAGTGCCGTAAGGCTGCAAAGCAGCATCGCTGCCCAAAAGTTGCAGCAGCAGGCACAGCTCACCTACGGCACAGATGAAATCGCCTCCCTGCTGCTCGTACGCTACTATCTGCAGCAAAGCAACTGGCAGCCCAAGGTCTACCTGCATTATGCTTCTGCCAAAGCAGAAGGTGCGGATATGCCCTATATGGCTGTCTGCGTCGGTGCAGCGCTGCGCAACCAGCTTAAGCTCATGGGAGCTTCAGAAGCAAGCACGCCGGATAGTGCAGACCTCATCTGCTATATCAACTGTGGCAATGACGATTTCCGTCCGTCTGCCAAGCAGGCACAAGAGCTGCAGCAAATGCTGGACCAGGACTATAAGGTCGCACTCATCGACAGCAGCGCCAACTTTGAAGCAGAAGAGCTGCTGCTGCCCCAGCTTTTGGCAAACAACGTACCAATCAACAAGCTCGCCGCCTACGCCGCCTGGAACACCTTCAGCAATTCTTCAGGCACTGCCTTGGCACAGGGACTGCTTTTCTGCGGCCGCCTGCGTCAGCTGCAGACAGCAGGCGCGGACAACGAGCGTCTGGCAGCACTCTTCGCTGCCAATCTGAACTTTACGGCAGAGCGTATCCTCGAGGACTACTATTATCAAAAGCTGGTGCATCCCCAACTGCGACAAAAATTGGAAGCCTTTGGTATAAATCCCGTAGAGCTGGACAGCGAAGATAAAACGGCAACAGAGCAATATATCCAGGGAAAGCTCAGCCTGCAGGCATATAAGCTGCTGCATGATAATTTGGGACGCACACCCTTTTATCAGCAAAACGGACAAAGCTATTATCTGCGCGACCTCAGCGTCGGCGCTAAGCTCCCTTGGGCCAGAATATTTGAGGTAGAACTGCAGGTATGGACAGATACGGGTGTCAAAACAGAATAAAATTTTACTTTGTACTTCTTTTAAAGCAAAAAACTACCCCGCTTGTAAGCGGGGCAGTTTCCTTCAGCTGTCGGCTACGCCGTCAGCTTATTTTTTCTCTTTAATTTCTTCTTGCAGCATGGAGATAAATTCATCCTGAGGCATAGCACCGATATCGCCTTCACCACGACGGCGTACGTTTACAGTGCCTTCTTCCATTTCCTTGTCACCAACAACCAAGGTGTAAGGAACCTTCTGTACCTGTGCTTCACGAATCTTATAACCAAGCTTCTCATTGCGGTCATCAAGGTGTACACGCAAGCCAAGATCAAACATCTTGTCAGCCAGCTTTTTAGCATATTCAACATGCTTGTCGGTAATCGGCAGAATGCGAACTTGGCAAGGAGCCAGCCAAGCCGGGAAAGCACCGGCATAGTTTTCAATCAGAATACCAATAAAGCGTTCAATAGAACCATACACAACGCGGTGAATCATAACAGGACGATGCTTCAGGCCGTCCTCACCGGTATAGGTCAGTTCAAAGCGTTCCGGCAACTGCATATCCAATTGGATGGTACCGCACTGCCAGGTACGGCCGATGGAGTCGGTCAGATGGAAGTCAATCTTAGGACCATAGAAAGCACCGTCACCTTCGTTGACTACGTAATCAAGACCGCAATCCTCCAACGCATCTCTCAGACCTTTGGTTGCCAGCTCCCAGGTAGCGTCATCGCCCATGGAATTTTCCGGACGGGTAGACAGTTCTGCATGATATTTCAGACCGAAGGTTGCATAAACCTCGTCAAACAGACTGATTACATTCTTAATCTCGCTACGAATCTGGCTGGGCATCATAAAGATATGCGCATCATCCTGAGTAAAGCAACGTACACGGAACAGTCCGTGCAGAGCACCGCTGAGCTCATGACGGTGTACAAGACCAAGTTCACCGGCACGGATAGGCAGTTCCTTATAGGAATGCGGATGCAGCTTGTAAACCAGCATACCACCAGGACAGTTCATCGGTTTAATAGCATAATCCTGCTCATCAATCTGAGTAAAGTACATGTTTTCTTTGTAATGATCCCAGTGACCGGAGGTTTCCCAAAGCTTACGGGACAGAATCATCGGGGTTTTGATTTCTTCATAACCATAACGGCGATGAACCTGACGCCAGTAGTTAATCAGCTCGTTACGGATAACCATGCCGTTCGGCAGGAAGAACGGGAAGCCGGGGCCTTCATCCATAATAGCAAACAAATCCAGCTCCTTGCCCAGCTTACGATGGTCACGTTTAGCAGCTTCTTCCAGCATATGCAGATAAGCATCAAGCTCTTCCTTGCTGGGGAATGCAGTACCATAAATGCGCTGCAGCATTTTGTTCTTTTCGTTACCGCGCCAGTAAGCACCTGCAATACTCTGCAGTTTAAATGCTTTTACTCTGCCGGTAGACGGGCAGTGAGGACCGGCACAGAGGTCAGTGAAATCACCTTGGGTATAGGTGCTGATGATTGCATCCTCAGGCAGGTCATTAATCAGCTCAACCTTATATTTTTCATCTTTAGCAGCAAACATTGCCAGAGCTTCACTGCGCGGCAGTTCTGCACGCTGCAGAGGAATATTCTGTTTAACAATTTTTGCCATTTCCTTTTCGATAGCCTGCAAGTCCTCCGGAGTAAAGGTATGCTCGCTGTCCAAATCATAGTAGAAGCCGTTGGCAATAGCAGGACCGATAGCAAATTTAACATCCGGGAACAAATGCTGAATAGCCTGAGCCATAACGTGTGCAGCAGTATGACGGATTGCATGCAGACCCTCCGGAGTATCCGGTGTAACAAATTCTACTGCTGCATCATGCTCCAGCTTATCGCTCAAATCCTTGTTGACACCGTCAACAACAGCCAGCAGAGCCTGTTTACCCAGCTTTTGGGAAATACTCTTGGCAATGTCCAGCAAAGTTGTGCCAGCAGCAAATTCCTTGACGCTGCCATCTTTCAAAGTAATCTTGATATCAGCCATAATTATCCTCCTCTAAATTACGCAGTAACACGCAATATTTTTCTTAAGCCTTCCGAAACCTCAGCTTACCCGCCTGTTATTTTTATTAAAAATAAAAATAACCCCAATCCCTCTGCAAAAAGGGACGGAGTTTTCCGCGGTTCCACCCTGATTGACTTATATATTAAGCCCACTCGGTACCGTTAACGCCGGTAATACGGACTGGCATACTTGCTTGTGCGTTCCGCAGTCAGTTTGAAGGCGGTGCGCCCTTCGTTTCCTTCCTGCTGCTCTCAGCCACGGCAGCATTTTCTGTAGAACCCTCCACGACGGCAATTCCTTCGCATTACTGTTACTATTTTAATTTACCAGTTTATTATAGCACACCGGCAATGCTTGTCAAGCTTCCACTGGAAAAAACTTTTATTTCATAGTATAATAAGAAAATAAATTCTTCTACTTGTAAACATGCCAAATAACGAGTCCTTTGTGCATGTATATTAACCTTTATAAAACGTATATATTCAGAACTGTTAATAATCAAGGAGGCGTATGCATGGCAAAATTCACATTTCGGCACCATAAGCTGGCAGCAGCCATCTGCACAGCTGCTTTACTGATGCCGGTTTCCGTCCAGGCCAAACGCCTGACTATTCTTTATGTACCCTTAGATAACAGACCTGTCTGCTCCGCCTATGTACAGCAGACAATGGAGGCTGCAAACTGTAAAATTATTCTGCCGCCTGAAAAATATATTGCCACTAACGAAAAAAACGGTAATCCCGAAGCTATCTGGGACTGGCTGGAGCACAAGGCTCCCAAAGCCGATGCCGCAGTTATCAGCACAGACAGCCTTGTTTACGGCGGCCTTGTCGGCTCGCGCACACACAACGTAAGCCAGGAGGAGCTGCAAAAGCGCGTTAATCATCTTTACAAGCTGAAAACTACCCTGCCGATAAAGCTATATGCTTTTTCAACGATTATGCGCACCCCACGCGCCAGCAAAGGGCGCGTAGAGCCGCCCTACTACAGCACCATAGGCCCAAGTATCTTTGCCTACAGCCAGCTGCTTGACAAACAGGACCAAGGTAAGCTGTCGCCTGCGGAAAAGCTGACGATGCAGGCACTGGAGCGCAACATGAAAAAAGCTGAGCTTGGTGACTGGCTGGAGCGACGTGAAAAGAATCTGCTTGTTAACCAGGAGCTTACGCGTATGGCCCGCAACGGCAAATTTCATTATTTTGCTATCGGCAAGGATGATAACGCTACTCTTTCCGCTACGCACATGGAAGGACGCAAAATCAGCCTCAGCACTTTTGATATGAGCAGAGACTGCTTTCAGATTTTGGACGGAGTTGATCAGCTCGGCCTGCTTTTAATCGCCCGTGCCTACAACGAGGCCAACGGCACTAAACCTTCCGTTTATCCCCTGTACAGCATAGGAGCCGGTGCCTCCACCCTGCCCCAGTACAGCGACGCACGGCTACAGGACAGCGTACCGCAGCAGATTATCGCTGCCGGTGCAGTGCAGGCAGCATCCGCAGATAACGCCGATCTGATTTTAGCACTCAATACGCCGCAGGACGGCATCGTCAAGGATTCTACCGCTGATGATAACCAGCCCTTCGCATCTGCCGGCAACAAAAATTTTGTTGGAATCCTGGGGCAGCTTCTCCGTTCCGGACGCAACGTTTCCCTGGCCGATATCAGCTATTCCAACGGTGCGGACAACGGCTTTATGAGCCTGCTGGCCAACAGCATCAACCTGCAGCCGTTAGCAGCCTACAATGGTTGGAATACAGCTGACAACGCCGTAGGCTATGCCATCGCCCAAGGGCTTATCGCCCGCGATATGAGCAGCGAAGCACGCAGCAGACTGCTGCGCCAACGCCTTATCGACGATTGGTTTTACCAGAGCAATGCCCGCCGCAGCATTTCCAACGAGCTGGAAAAGCATAACCGTGAGGATTTGAAATATGATCTTGCTACAGAAGAAAAAAACATCCTGCAGCAGATTACTGCCGACTGCCAGAGCATGGCCAACAGCTATTCTATAACAAGAGGTACAAGATTTACCCTCTCCTTCCCCTGGAAGCGTTTATTCGAGGTAGACGTAGAAATAAAAAAATAAAAAACCAAAGCGCAGAGAAGTTCAGTCAAATGCTGAAAGCTCTGCGCTTTTTTATGTGCATCAGCTCAATATATCGAAACTTAAATTTTTCAGGCAAATCATGACCACCCGTCAAACGGGTGGTTTGACGACGGGCTATAAGCCCTTAATACTAGCCAGCGCCTCAAGACGCT